>Ga0213826_1000070_pt1 | contig 163076 bp, 173 predicted proteins | sample MC6MC0899MG_FD_180668 | JGI IMG/M metagenome (GOLD analysis project Ga0213826, IMG submission 180668) | Enriched soil aggregate microbial communities from Iowa State University, Ames, United States - MC6-MC0899-MG | ecosystem: Environmental > Terrestrial > Soil > Unclassified | place: USA... | reverse complement strand
TACGTAATGACATGGTATCTCTCGCATCCCAGGACATAAGCGACTCCATAAACGGGTTCTTATGCCTTAGTTGTAAGTGTCTACCATGTCCCCGAACAAGTGTTCACCATGTCCCCGGACTGTACAGGGAGAGGGTTAGGGTGAGGGACAACCGCTACCGCGTCGCTGGCTGCGTCCCGGCTAACTTCGGCATCACGTCCCGAATCATGGCGAAAAACTTCTGTAACCGCGCCGGATAGTAGCTGGCCCACGGATAAGTTAGCCACACCGGCAGCGGCGGCGCTTGCCACTCCGGCAACAGCTGAATCAAATCCCCTTTCGCTAAATCCTCCTGCACCACCCACGATGACACCACCGCCGCGCCCATCCCGGCAACGGCGGCTTTGCGCACCGCGTATAAACTGTCGCTGGCGAGGCGCGGGGCAATCGCCAGGTTCACCGGCTTGCCATCGTTAATACGCTGCAGGGCGATTTCGTTGCGATAAAAACTGGTCAGCGCCAGCCAGGGCAGGTTGGTGAGCTGCGAGACGTCCTCAACTGGCGGGTGCGCGGCCAGCAGCGACGGTGCCGCCACCACAAAGCGCGGCACTTCCGCCAGCAGCACCGCCACGATGGACGCATCGCTGGGCGCACCGACCTGAATGGCGCAGTCGATGTTTTCGCTGATGAAGTCTGGCGTGCGGTCATTCAGCGTCCACTCCACGTTTAAGCGCGGATAGCGATGCAGATAATCAATCAGCGGTTCAATCAGCTGATCCTGACCAAACGCATGCGGTGCCCGCACGCGCAGGGTGCCAATCGGGTCGTCGCTGGCACCGGTGAGGTCATCCTCCAGCGCGTGCCAGGTCGCGACCAGCTGACGCGCCTGCGCATAACAGCGCTCGCCATCGTCGGTGAGTTTCAGCGCATGCGTGGTGCGCATAATCAGTTTGAGACCAAGCCGCTGCTCAAGCGCCTGCAGCCGTCGGCTGATAGTGGGCTGCGTGGTGCCGAGCTGGGCGGCGGCGGCGGAGAGCGAGCCGCTCTCGACGATGCGGATAAAGGTCTGCATCAGTTCGATACGATCAAGGCTGGATGGGTTGTTCATACGCACCGCGCATAACAGTTCTGTGTTTGAGCAGTCTACCGCGTATGGCGGCAACGCGCTTTAATAAGCGCACTTTCACGGGGGAATCCACTATGTCAGCTATATCAACGTCAGCCATGCCAGCTGAAAAACTGCCCGCGCCGCTGGTCTTCACGCTCGCGGCCGGTGCCGGACTCAGCGTCGCATCGATTTACTACAGCCAGCCGATGCTGGATATCATCAGCAAACAATTCAACGTTGGGATTGGCAGCGTCGGCATGGTGCCAATGCTGACGCAAGCCGGTTACGCGCTGGGGATTCTGCTGCTGGCTCCGCTCGGCGACCGCCACGATCGTCGCACCATTATTCTGATTAAAGGTTTGCTGCTGGTTGCCGCGCTGCTGCTGTGTGGCTTCTCGGGCGGATTGAACGCCTTGCTGATCGCCAGCTTCGTCACCGGTTTAACCGCCACCGTGGCGCAGGACATCGTGCCCGCTTCAGCGGCGTTAGCGCCGGAGCGCAGCCGCGGCAAAATCGTCGGCACGGTAATGACGGGATTGCTGGTGGGGATTTTGTTGTCACGCGTGGTAAGCGGCGTGGTGGCGGAGTATTTCGGCTGGCGCACCATGTACATGATTGCGGCGGCGGCGGTGTTGCTGATTAGCGTGGCGCTGTGGCGCGTGCTGCCGCGCTTTACGCCGGGCACGTCGGTGAGCTATCCGCGTTTGCTGCTGTCGCTGGCGCATCTGTGGCAGCACCATCAAACGCTGCGCCGCGCCGCGCTGGCACAAGGTTTGTTGTCGGTGGGCTTTAGCGCCTTCTGGTCAACGCTGGCGTTAATGCTCAGCCAAAGCTTCCATCTGGATAGCGCGGTCGCTGGCGCATTCGGCCTTGCGGGTGCGGCAGGCGCTCTAGCCGCGCCGTTAGCGGGCAGCGTGGCGGATCGCATCGGTCCGGCGCGTGTTACGCAGTACGGTGCCACGCTGGTGATGGTGTCGTTCGCGCTGATGTTCCTGCTGCCGCTGCTGCCGATGCCGGCTCAGCTTGGTCTGATTATCATCAGCACCATCGGTTTTGATTTGGGGGTGCAGGCCACGCTGGTGGCGCATCAGACGCTGGTTTACAGCCTGGCACCAGAAGCACGCAGCCGCCTTAACGCCTTGATGTTTACCGTTGTTTTTATCGGCATGGCGACCGGCGCGGCGCTGGGTAGCCTGGCGCTGGCACATTGGGGTTGGACCGGCGTAGTCGCACTCGCAACATTGGCCGCTGCGCTTGCCTTGATGATTCGCCTCGCAAGCCGTCATCTGAAAAACTGATCGCCTAACATGTGCCAGGCTTAAAGGAGAATGTTATTTAAAAACGGAGCGTTATGAATTTCCTGGCCTGGACCGCCGCCACCGGCGGTCTTTTACTTCTTATGTCACTGGCTTCCGGTTGGATACACCGCGGGCCAGTGACCTCATTTGGTCTCTACCTGTTCGCGGGCATTCTGTGTGGCCCGTGGATGCTCAATCTGCTGCAAGTCGACATCATCGGTCACGCCAACCTCGCCGCGCATCTTACTGAAATCGCGATGGCAGCCTCGCTGTTTATCACCGGGCTGAAACTGCGCTTACCGCTCAACGCGCATGCGTGGCGGCTTGGCGTCAGGCTGGCGTTTCCCGCGATGCTGCTCACCGTCGGCAGCATGACGGTGCTGGTGCACTGGATCACCGGCTTTGACTGGGCGATGTCGCTGGCGTTTGGTGCCATTGTCGCGCCAACCGATCCGGTGCTCGCCAGCCTGATTTCAGTGAATGATGCGCGGGATGACGATGCCCTGCGCGTGGCGCTCTCCAGCGAAGCGGGCATGAACGACGGCTCGGCGCTGCCGCTGCTGATGCTGGCGATTTTGCTGTTGCAGCCGGGCGAACTCAGCACCGCTGCGCTCGGTGAATGGTTCGCCAAAGACGCGCTGTGGGCGATTGGCGGCGGGCTGGGAATCGGCTTTGCGCTGGGCTGGCTGATCGGCCAGCTGGCGACGCATTTACGTACCGCCAATCAGGATCTGGCACCCAACGATCTGTTCGCGCTGGCGCTGATTGCGCTCAGCTATGCCGCCGCGCAGTCGGTGGATGCGTCGGGCTTCCTCGCCACCTTTGCGGCTGGCGTCGGTTTACGTCGTGCGGAATTGCGCGTGGTGAAGCACTATCCGCAAGATGAGATGTCTGAAGAGGAGCGTTTCTTACCGGCTGAAGCGCGCGTGAATACCGGTCAGCGGATGGCGCAGGGCAGCAGCGGCATGGTGAAATCGGTGGGTTTGGTGATAGGCGATGCGCTCTCCTTCGGTGATACTATCGAGCGTTTGCTGGCGGCGGGCATGATGGTGGTGCTCGGTATTACGCTGGCGCAGCACTGGAATCTCACCGGCATTGGCCTGGCGCTGCTGCTGTTTGTGGTGGTGCGCCCGCTGGCGGTGTGGATCACCACATGGCGCTGCGATATTCCGCTGATGCGACGCTTGCTAATTGGCTGGTTGGGTATTCGCGGCATCGGCAGTATCAATTATATTGCCTATGCATGGGTGCACGGCATGCGTGGACCGCAGGCGGAGCAGATGGTGGACATGGCGCTGACGTTAGTGGTGTGCAGCATTGTGTTGCACGGCATCACGGTCACGCCATTGTTGAACTGGCGTGCTGCCCGTCAGGCCGCCCGCGCCGAACAGAACGAAAAATGATTTATTGGAAATTATTGGAGCCTATTATGAAAGCGTTATTACTCGCCCTCGTTGGGCTGTCGCTGTCGGCCGGCGCGTTGGCTGCCGACGGTGACAATAATCAGGAAGAGAATGTTTATGCCAGCCAGCTGTGTCATCTGGTGAGCAGTGAAAAGAAGACCAGCGATTTGGATGGCTACACTGAGAAGCTGAAGTCGCAACTCGCGGCCAGCCAGTCTTCATCGGCCATGCAGCAGCCTGAATTCAATGAAGAAATCGCGCAGGAAGTGATTAGCGCATGGCTGGAGTTGGGCGAAGATGAGCGCGGCAAACTGCGTAAAGATCAGCAGCAGTGCGAACAAACGGTAATGACCCAGTTCCAGCAACAGGACTAATACCCGTCATACTTCAAGCTGCAGGTGCGTTGGCTGCGTGTGCTCACCCCAGTCACTTACTTTTGTAAGCTCCTGGGGATTCACCCCCTTGCCGCCTTCCTGCAGCTCGAATTATTTAGGGTATTCGAAAAAGCTCGCGCCTTTTTAGGCGCGTTTTTTTATGGCTTTTTTGTACGATTTACGTACATAATCGCCAACGTCGAAATCAGACACGCGTCACATAATGAGATTCAGCTGTTGAAGCTGGCATTTTTTGCATACTGGCACTGGGCAAGATGATTACACGTCGTCACTTTTTGTTGGCTACTGGAGCAACCGTTCTCTCGATGACCACGGGCAAGCTGTTTGCCCGCGATGACGTCATTCCGTTGTGGCCCGACGATCCGCCGGGCGGCGGCGGTCCTTCCGGCTTGCTTAAAGTGAATTCGCACGGCTCCTGGACCAATATCGTTTCACCCGCGATTCAGCGTTTCCGCCCGGAAAATCCCAACGGCGAAGCGGTGATTGTGGCCGCGGGCGGCGGCTATCGTTTTATCGGCATGGGCCGCGAAGCCTGGCCGGTAGCGCGCTGGCTTAATGCCAACGGTTATACCGTGTATGTGCTCAGCTACCGTTTGCCGGGTGAGAAGTGGCAGGCGGGCAATCTGGCACCGCTGCAGGACGCGCAGCGCGCCATTCGTCTGGTGCGTTCGATGGAGCGCAAAGTGCATGTGCTGGGCTTTTCTGCCGGTGGCCATCTACTTGGCATGGCGGCGGCGCGTCCGGATTTCGAATCCTATCCGGCGCAGGATCCGCTTGACCAGATCAGGCCGAAGGTGGATAGCGTTGGCCTGATTTATCCGGTGATCACCCTTGAAGCGCCATATCAGCACACCAACACGCATCTGATGATGGTGGGGAAAAACGCCACGCCAAGCCAGGAAGCCAACTGGTCAGTGCAAAATTACGTCACACGTCACTATCCCCCGACGTTCCTCGCGCAGGCCGAGGACGATCGCACCTCCAATCCTCATAATACTGAACTGATGCGCGATACCTGCCGCCGCATGCGCGTGCCGGTTGAGCTGATTGAGCTCAGCAGCGGCGGTCACGGTTTTGGTCTCGGCAAAGCGGGCACGCCTGCCGCATTGTGGGATCAGGCGTATGTGCGTTGGTTGGATAATCAGAGTTGATTACGTCAAATTGAAATGCGCATCCGGCTGCAGTGGTTCCGGTAGCGGCATATCGCCATTCATCGCTTTCAAATTGCGTTCGATAGTGACGCACAGCGCATCGAGCGGCAGATGATTCGGTGCGGTGCCAAACGGATGTTCCAGCTCCTCCGCCAGCGCTTCCAGCGATAAAAAGGTGTAGGAGATAAACATCGACACCAGCGGCGTCATCAGGTGCAAATCCGCCACCAGCGCAAACGGCAGCAGCGTGCAGAACAGATAAACGGTGCGATGCAGAATCAGGCTGTAGGCGAACGGAATCGGTGTGCTGGCAATGCGATCGCAACCGCCCAGAATCGCCGATAGCTGATTCAGATTCTCATCAATGCTTTGCCAGACAATATCCGACACCAACCCTTCATCGCGGCGTAGCGCCAGCCATTCACTCAAACACACTAAAATCTGCGACGTCGGCATCGGATGATGCAACACCGCGCTGTGCCAGTTAGCCGGCAGCAAACGCTGTAAATCGGCCTGCACATCGGTTTTACGCAGGCGATGTTTCAGGCACCAGCAGAACGCCAGCAGCAAGCCGGTAAATTCCCGCACCTTTTCTTCGCTCACGCCACGCATGCTTTTGATCTGCCGCAGCAGCGAGCGCTGGGTGATATGCAGGCTGCCCCACAAGGTGCGGGCTTCAAGAAAGCGCGCATAGCTGGCGTTATTGCGAAAGCCGAGGAAGATGGCGATCGACACCCCAACCAGGCTAAAAGGCGCAGTGGTGAGGTGAATGCCGAAAGTGGAGTACCACGGATAGCCAAAGATGGCGATCAGCGACATCAGCAGGTTAAGCGACAGGCGGAACACGATGTTGCTGAGCACCGATCCATGCCAGTCAAACAGCCGGAGAAACCAGTGTTGGTGAGGACGTACGATCATTTTGCGATGGTGTATTTTTTAGGTTTTGTGGCGACAGGTTACGCCGCCAGGCATGAGGTGATCAACGCCATTGCTACAGGTTTTGAGACAAAAGCCGTGCTGCTCGCCTCACGCATGACGCGGCAGGCTGACTTTCAGCGCATCGATAAACAGCCGCAGCGCCATGGGTTGATGCCGGTTGGGCGGAAACCACAGCGCAATCCCCGCCGATTGCACCCGCCAATCGGCCAGCAGCTCCACCAACTGGCCGCTGCGCATCTCTTTCTCGACATACAGCGACGGCACATAAGCAATGCCTAAACCGGCGAGAGCGGCCTGCGCCATCAGCGCGTTGCTGTCCAAAGTCAGCGTGCCTGGCACGTCAATCTCCTGCTTTTCTTCCGCCTGCGCATATTCCCACTGATAACGTTTTCCGCTCGGTAAGCGCTGGCGAATGCACTGTTGTTGTAGCAGATCGCGCGGATGATTAACCGCCGCGTTTCTCGCCAGATAAGCGGGCGCGGCGACGGTGACAAACGTCAGCGGGCCGCCAAGCGGAACGGCCACCATATCCTGCGGCACATCCTCAATCAGCCGAATGCCGGCATCAAAACCGGCGGCGGTGATATCCACCAACGCACCTTGCGCGGCAAAATCGAGCTGGATATCGGGATAGCGCGCGCTAAAGTCCGCCACCATGTGCTCCAGCAGCAAAGCGATCGCGGCATCGCTGGCGCTGATGCGCAGCGTGCCGTAATGCTGATGGCGGCTGGCGGAGATGTCGTGCAGCACGTCATCCATCTGGTTCAGCAGCGGCGAAAGTCGATCCAGCAGTTGCTGCCCGGCATCGGTGAGCGACACGCTACGTGTGGTGCGTTGAAACAGCTGTACGCCCAGATTGTGCTCCAGCGTTTTCACCAGATGGCTGAGTGACGAGCGCTTGAGGCCGAGCATTTCAGCGGCACGACGAAAGCTGCGCTGCTCGCCCAGCGTTTTAATGGCCTGCAGTTCGTGCCAGGAAGGACGTCTCATTGGTGGCTTTTCCTCACCGGGTCATGCGCGATTAGGTTGATTATCTCCACCAGTAGAGCGATCTACCATCAGGTTTTCAATATGAGGAGCACAAGATGAAAACCTGGTTGATTACCGGCGCCAGCAGCGGGCTGGGCCGATTGATGAGTGAACGTTTACTGGCGCGCGGCGATCGCGTAGTAGCGACGGTGCGGAGTGAACAGGCGATGGCCAATCTGCAGCAAACCTATGGCGAACGGCTGCAGGTTATTACGCTCGATCTGGCGCACACCGCCAGCATCGCGCCCACCATTAAACGCGCCTTTGCCGCCATCGATCGCATTGATGTGGTGGTGAGCAATGCCGCTTACGGCCTGTTCGGCGCAGCTGAAGAGTTGAGCGATGCGCAGATTGATCGGCAGATCGCCACCAATCTTACCGGCTCAATCCAGCTGATTCGTGCGGTGATCCCGTTCCTGCGCCAGCAAGGCGGCGGGCGCATCGCACAGGTTTCCTCGGAAGGCGGCCAGGTCGCTTATCCCAATTTCAGCCTGTATCACGCCACGAAATGGGGGATTGAAGGATTTGTCGAGGCGGTGCGCCAGGAAGTCGCCAGTTTCGGTATCGATTTCCTACTGGTGGAACCGGGCCCCACCGCAACCCATTTTGGCGCGGGGCTGGACGTGGCAGATGCGCTAGAAGTTTATCGTGAAAACGCTGCGGGCCAGCTGCGCCAGGCAATTCTTTCAGGCGATTTCACCATTGCTGGCGATGCCGGGAAATGCGTTACGGCGATGATCGCCACGCTGGATCAGGCCAGCATGCCGCTGCGTTTAGCGCTTGGCAGTACGGCGTATCAGAACATCGAAGCGGCGCTGGAAGGGCGGTTGGCGGAGCTGCGCGGGCAACGCGATGTGGCATTCGGCGCGGATGTGTAATCGTATAATTTAAAAATCACGCGAGTGCCATGCAGAACGCGTGGCACAAAAAAGCCGGGAAGACCGGCTTTTTGTTTAATCATCGGTAAGTTGTTCTGGCATGCACTCGTAAAGCTCAGCGAGCTTGGCGAGATTAAAATCACGCGGTTTTTCGCTTTTTTCCATGGCGGAGACAGACGCTTGCGTGATGCCAAGCGCTTCAGCAACCTGCTTTTGAGTCAGCTTACGATAAATACGCCATGCGGCATGAAGGGTGACACCCTTATTAATGGCGATGTCTACGACGTCACCTGGAATCAAGGCGTCATCATTAATACCGGATTCGTAAGGGATTGATTGCCATAGTTCAGCGAAATCAGCATGTTGAGTCATTTTTTCGAACAGCTCGATGGGAACAATTGCCGCTTTGCGGTTGCCAGCACTGTCAGTGATGAATTCGATCATAGGATGTATGTTCCAGTATTCAGCGTTATCAGTTTTTTGAAAACGAGTTGAGAATCTGTGAATTAAGGCAGCAAATCTCTACCTTGATTATTTATATGTTCCGCTGGTACGTCTCATTACCTGCTGAATAGCGATGATTTTCGGTTCCTCGCCTTTGTTATAGTCGAACAAAACACGATAATTTCCCCATCTAAGCCGATAGTCAGCCTGACCATTTTTCAAAGACTTAACATCCAGATTGGGCGGAACAAGCGGAAACTTTTTTAACTCATTCACTTGCTCATTCAGCTTCTTCCTTTCGTTAGCGTCTGCAATGGCTCGCATCTGCTTCAGAGCAGCTTTGCGCCAATGTAGCTCTGGCATTCCCTTACCTCACTTGTTACAAACACTCCTCACTGGATTTAGATATTATAGATATTCTTTTCTATATCTGCAATGTATATAGATTTTTACTGTGTTTTAGTTCTATATAATCACAAAGCAGAGGGTTTGGCGGCTATCCATCATCAACGCTTTTGAGCCATCATCAGAATAGAATGGCGTGCACCGTCGCACGCAGCGCAATACCGAGTAGAATGCCAGGCACGGCAAAGCGGAACAGGCGCGGGAATCGGCTCGACAGGCCAAGGTAAATCCCGATGCCGGGCAGGTCAAAGGTCTGAATCAGTAATCCCGCCGAGGCGTTGATGTTGTGCGCGCTGTATAATCCTTTCTCCACCAATCCCGCCACCACGCCGTAATAGGCGGTGCCGCCCGCCAGACATTTGGTCAGCGCCGGAAGAATATAGACTTCGGAAATATTCAGCTTATCCAGCAGCGGCGACACCAGACGCGTAAGCATTTCAATCCCGCCCGCTTCTTTCAACATGCCAACCACCGATAATGAAATAATCAGCATCGGCAGCGAACCCAGCGCCAGACGAATCGCATCGGATCCGGCGCTATTAATGATGCCAATCAGCCCCATTTTATTTTCGCTGTTGGTAACGGCCTCATCTTCATTTAATAGCGCCGCATCGGAAAGTTTGCGGCCAAACAGGTGATAGGTTGCCGCCGCTGCTAATACACCGCCGCAGATCGAAATAATTAGCGCTGTGCTCCAGTGTAATCCCGCCGGAATCAGGGGATAAAAGGTGCTGGCCTGGCCCATCGCAAACAGCATCGCCAGCGTGGCCGCCATATGACGATCGGACGTACCGCGCTTTTCCATGATGGCCAGCGCCGCCAGCGGGGCCGCGAAGCTTACGAAATTAAGTTGAATCATGGCAAAAAATGCCAGCCCGGTAATACCGAAGGGTTTTAATAACGGTGTGGCATGACGTACAACAAAATCCAGTACGCCTTTGACCTCCAGATATTTCATGATGAATAACATCACCACCATAATCGGAATCAATGTGTAGAGCGCCACGTCTACCGAGGCTTTGCCTGCGGACATAATGATATCAATAATATTCATGCCCGATTCCGACCTTTGTTCACACCGTTCTCCCCGTAAAAATAAATAAGCTGGCAATGCCATGAAGTTTGCGGTGCGTATTAATGCGCACCCTACAGCAACGAAATAAATCTTATCCTGTGCGTGGATTATTGAGTAGTGAAGAAAACGGATTTTGTATTTCAGGAAATGAAGTATACCCGCCTACTTTAATGACTGATTGCGGTTGAGGTTCAATAAGCATTAACGAAAAACAAGACGGATCTGCTATCGGTATAGCGGAAGGCTGTTCAGTTTGATCCTCCGAGTGATATGTGAACACGCAGCTCTGGGGGAATGATGGAAAACAAACATATTAAGATGCTGACCGATGCTTTTGTAGGCTGTTCTCAACAAACTGATAGCGGTGTGGAGTTCTGGTTGGCGCGGGATGTGCAACATCTGCTGGGATATGGCAAATGGGACAACTTTCAAAGTGTGGTTTTGAAAGCCAAAACGGCTTGCGAGATCTCAGGTCATGATGTGCTGGATCATTTTGCCGACGTCGGGAAAATGATCGAACTTGGCAAAGGTGGGAAGCGCGAGATAGATGATGTCATGCTTACGCGGTACGCATGTTATCTGATTGCCCAAAACGGCGATCCCAGAAAGCAGGAGATTGCCTTTGCGCAGACTTACTTTGCCATGCAGACGCGTAAAGCTGAGCTTATTGAATTAAGGCTGCTGGAAACTGAGCGGGTGCAGGCCAGGAAAAAATTAAGCGGAACTGAAAAAGAGCTTTCAAACGTTATCTACGAACAAACGGGTGGAAGCCAGAACTTCGCACTTATTCGCAGTAAAGGTGATTTTGCACTGTTTAATCGCAGTACCCAGGTTATGAAAGCACAATGGGTAGTACCAGAAAGTCGTCCGTTAGCCGATTTCGCACCAACCATTATTTTAAAAGCCAAGGATTTTGCCACAGAGATTACTATTCATAATGCTCGCACACTCCGAATGCAAAGTGAGCGGCAAATATCTGGTGAGCATGTTAATAATAATCAGGCGGTAAGAGACACGTTACTCAGTCGGGGAATCACACCTGAATGTTTACCGGCTGCAGAAGATGTAAAAAAAGTTGCGCGTAGATTGGCTTCAGCCGAAAAGAAATCACTTGTTAAACCTGCTAAACTGGAAAAAGATAGCGACGAGATTTAATAAGATAATATCAGGATGCTTATGCATCCTGATATTATTCACGAGATTAGCGGGTTATTAAATAAACCGATATTAACGCATCGTCACAAACTCTTCCGCCGCTGTTGGGTGAATCGCTACGGTGTTATCGAAGTCTTGCTTGGTTGCGCCCATTTTCAGCGCCACCGCGAAGCCTTGCAGCATCTCATCCATACCGTTACCGATACCGTGAATGCCGACAATCTTCTCTTCCGGGCCAACGCACACCAGCTTCATACGGCACGGCTGGCGATGCTGGGTAACGGCGGTATACATCGCGGTGAAAGAAGATTTATACACTTTCACCTGATCGTCGCCGTACTGTTCGCGCGCCTGCGGTTCGGTCAGGCCCACGGTGCCAATCGGCGGATGGCTGAACACCACGGTCGGCACGTTGCTGTAATCCAGATGCTCGTCCGGTTTGTTGTTGAACAGGCGCTCGGAAAGACGACGACCTGCCGCCACGGCCACCGGCGTCAGTTCCACCGCGCCGGTGTTGTCGCCCACCGCGTAGATGCCTTTCACGTTGGTGTTCTGGAACTTATCGACCTTGATGTAACCTTTGTCGTTCAGCGCCACGCCGGTTGCTGCCAGGTTGAGGTTGTCGGTCGCCGGCTCACGGCCAATCGCCCACACCAGGCAATCCACGGTTTGCTCGTGGCCGCTTTCCAGCTGCAGCGTCAGGCTGCCGTCGGCGTTTTTAATCACGGCTTTTGGAATCGACTCGGTGTGCAGCGTTGGGCCTTCGGCCTGCATCACTTCTACCAGCGTATCGACGATTAGCGGATCGAAGCTGCGCAGAGGCGCATGCTTACGCACGAAGAGATGGGTTTCCGCACCCAGCGCATTGACCACGCCCGCCAGCTCCACCGCGATGTAACCCGCGCCCACGACCGCCACGCGTTTTGGCAGCGCATCGAGTTCGAAGAAACCGTCAGAATCGATACCGTATTCCGCGCCCGGCACCTTTGGATGGCTTGGACGCCCGCCGGTGGCGATCAGAATATGATCGGCAGTGAGTGTTTCACCATTCACTTCCACGGTGTTGGCATCAATAAAGCGCGCGAAACCTTTGATCACCTCAACCTTGTTTTTACCCAGCACGTTGTCGTACGAGCTGTGAATGCGGTCGATGTAGGCGCTGCGGTTTTTCACCAGAATTGACCAGTCAAACCGGTTTACCGTGGTATCGAAGCCATAATCTGGCCCATAAAGATGAATAGCTTCAGCGATTTGCGCCGCATGCCACATAACCTTTTTCGGTACGCAGCCGACGTTGACACAGGTGCCGCCCAGCTCTTTGGCTTCAATCAGCGCGCACTTCTGGCCATGCATCGCAGCACGGTTAATCGAGGCGATACCGCCGCTGCCGCCGCCGATGGCGAGGTAGTCAAAATGTCTGGTCATCCGTTATGTCCGTCTGTTGGAAGAAAATTGGCATAGAGTTTAACGCTATGACGATTATTGACGCAAAGATTGCACCTATGATTGTAATAGCATTGATTTTTATGTCCGATTACAGGGAAGCATAGCATGCAACTGACATTCCTCGGCACCGGCGGCGGTGCGCCCAGCCTGCAACGTAATGTCACCGCGATAGCGCTGACGCTGTCGAAACGCGGCGATACCTGGCTGTTTGACTGCGGCGAGGCGACGCAGCATCAATACATGCGCTCTGCGCTGAAGCCGGGCAAGCTGGAGAAAATCTTTATCACCCATCTGCACGGCGACCACATCTTTGGGCTGCCGGGCTTGCTCACCAGCCGCTCCATGGCCGGCATCCCCGAACCGATGACCATTTACGGGCCGAAAGGTATTCGCCAGTTTATTGAGACGGCGCTCAGTTTGAGTGGCTCGTACACTTCTTATCCGCTGGAGATTATCGAGATCGACGCCGGTTTGGTGCTGGATGACGGCGAAGTGCGCGTGACGGCCTGGCCGATGAATCATGTGATCGAGTGTTATGGCTATCGCATTGAGCAGCACGATAAACCGGGCTTCCTTGATGCGCCGCGCCTGAAAGCCGAAGGCGTACCGCGCGGGCCGTGGTATCAGGATTTGAAAGCGGGTAAGCGCATCCAGCTGGAAGATGGTCGCGAGATCAACGGCGCGGATTATCTTGGCCCGGCAACCAAAGGCAAAGTGCTGGCAATATTTGGCGATACCGCGCCCACCGACGTGGCGCTCCAGCTGGCCGCAAATGCTGATGTGATGGTGCATGAGACCACACTGGAGGCGGCGCTGCAGGAGAAAGCCAATGGACGCGGCCACTCAACCACCATTCAGGCTGCGGAGGTGGCGAAACAGTCGGGGGCGAAGCGCATGATCGCCACGCATTTCAGCTCGCGCTATTTGTCTAAGGATCGGGAAAAACTGTTGGCGGAGTGCCAGTCGGTGTTTGCAGCGACCGAGCTGGCACATGATTTCGCGGTGTTCGAGGTTTAGTGCTGTAGCGCCGGATAGGTGAAGAACAGCAGATGCGTCATGTTGAACAGGAAATGGATGCCGGTGGCGACCCACAGGCGTCCGCTCCACTGCCACGCCAGGCCGTAAATCAATCCGGCGAGCGTGGCGAAGATCATCAGCAGCGGTCCGCCAGGGAAATGCGCCAGACCAAACAGCAGCGACGTCAGCAACAGGGCCGCCACGGCACCAATGTGCTGGCGCAGACGCTGTTGCAGATAGCCACGAAAGAACGCTTCTTCTGCCAGTGATACGAAGAACAGGTTCGCCAGCATAAAACTGCCCAACCATTCCGGCCAGTGGGGTTCAACGGCCAGGCCACCAAACTGCACCGCGACATACAACAGCAGCGGAATCGCCGCCAGCAGCGCCAGCCACAAAATTTTAAGTCGCGGCGGCGCGGATTGGGTGCGGAACAGCTGCGGCAAGCAGATGAGCAGCACAAACGGAATCAGCGCTTTATCGAAGTTGTACGAGAAACTAAAGGGCAGGCTGAGCGGCCCGGCCTGCACATCTTCCACCTGGCGCGGATTTTTGAAGCCCGGGAAAAAGTGTACAAACAGGCCGATGGCAATGGCAACCAGCGCGGCTTCACTCACCCACTGAATCCAGCGCGCGTTATTTTCCACGCGAATCCAGGCGATGACGGCAATGGCGCCGAGCAGCAGCATTGCTGGCCAATCCAGCACATCCTCGAACAGCCCAAGAATGGTGGCGAGCGTGAGCAGCAGTACCGAAAAACGTTTGGCGGGCGACAGCACAGCAAGCGCGCCAGCCAGAATGATCCACATGATAATAGTCCTGATAGGCTGGCGACGCGGTAAGGCGAACTTACTCTGGCACGATCTGCGTGACGCTGAAGTGACCGGTTCCGGCGGGCACCAGCTTCTGATGCAGCCACGGCAGCAGCTCTTCCATCTGCGCTTTCAGCTTCCACGGCGGGTTAATCACGATCATGCCGGAAGCCGTCATGCCGCGCTGATCGCTGTCTGGACGCACCGCCAGTTCAATCTGCAGAATGTTGCGGATATTAGTGGCCTGCAGATCTTTAACCATGTGTTTGATCTGCTGACGCATCACCACTGGATACCACAGCGCAAACACGCCGGTGGCGAAACGCTTGTGACCTTCCTGAATGCCTTTCACCACATCCTGATAATCGCTTTTCAACTCATATGGCGGATCGATCAGAATCAGGCCGCGACGGCTCAGCGGCGGCAGCTTGGCTTTCAGCTGTTGGTAGCCATCACCACGCGCCACGCGCGCACGTGAATCTTTGCTGAACTCGGTGCGCAGCAGCGGGTAATCGCTGGAGTGCAGCTCGGTCAGCTCCATTTTGTCCTCTTCACGCAGCAGGAAGCGGGCAATCAACGGCGAACCAGGATAGTACTTTAAGGTGCCGTGCGGATTGAGATTACGCACCGCCGAGAGATACGGCTTGAGCAACTCCGGCACATCCGGCTGCTGCCAGATGCGGCCAATGCCTTCCAGATATTCACCGGTACGCTCGGCGTGCTCTCCGCTCAGCAGGTAACGTCCGGCACCGGCGTGGGTATCCAGATAGAGGAAAGGTTTTTCCTTCTCCATCAGGGCGGTGAGGATCAGGCTTTCAACGGTGTGTTTCAGCACGTCGGCATGGTTGCCGGCATGAAAACTGTGGCGATAACTCAGCATAAAAAAAGGGGGTCCGCGGTTGGATCAAAGGGAGTGAAAACATCGTGTGTGGCGCGATTATAGCCGCGCTGCATAAAAATTGCTGACGTTTTGGCTGCCGCTTAAGTTTTGCGCCAATGCGCCGCTATAGCCCGGTGCGATCAGACTTCTTGCCGGTAAATTTGCTACGGAATGACGTGATACTCGAAATTTCATCACGGATTAAGTAAGTTAGTTTCCGATAACGAAGCGGTCATGAGCGAAATGCCAGGTGGTTCTGGCAGGAAACTTTCCGGTGAAGACCGTATAATTTTTTGCTTAAAGCATCTCAAACAACTCCTGGTGACAATAATGAAAAAAATGACTGGTGTCGCGGTGGCAAGCCTGTTGGTACTGACTGGCTGCGCGAAACAACAACCCGTTCATAGTTTAGTAACGCCGCCGACTGCGGACGAACAATCCGCCGCGCAAACCGCGCCAGAGCAGCAAGGTACGCCATTTGTGGCTTCAGCGCCGGCGCAACCCGCGACGGCTTCACTCAGTGACGACCGTTCCAGCAACATTCAGCAGTGCCGTAAAGAGCTCGACGCGATGCGTCTGTATAGCCAGGCGTCATTTGACAGCTATCAGGCCGAATTCCAGAAAATCGGTGCCCAGACCAATAAATATCTGCAAATTAAAGATTCCATTGGCGCGGATATTAACGACTTAGTGATGCCGCGTTATCAATTCCAGATTCGTGAATTGTGCTTCCGTATTAAGACACGTCTGTCACAGCTAATTATTCGTCAGGCCGGTTAAACATCTGTATTTAACCCCCTGAGCATTAAGCTGCCGTACGATAATTCCCGCTTTGCATGGGCTTCAGCACTATTAAACCAATAGCGCTGAAGCCTTTGTTGCTTTTTGGCCGTGACAGGAACATGTGATGAGACAACGTCATCGGCCGTGATGCTGGATTATTACCGTGTTTTTACTCTCCGCCTGAGTCTTAGCGCAGCCTTTTCTTCGTGGGTCCGGTCTCAGTGGCATTGATTTTCCTGTCATCAAGCCGCATGTTAGTAAAATGCGTCGCGCGAGCATTCGCGCCACTACTTCATCATGAAAGGACTGCGCTTATGACCAATCCGTTACTCACGCCTTTTTCGCTGCCCCCGTTTTCTGCTATCAAACCTGAACATGTGGTTCCTGCGGTTACCGAAGCGCTGAACGACTGTCGCGCAGCGGTGGAGCGCGTTGTGGCGCAAGGCGCGCCTTACACCTGGGAAAATCTGGTGCAGCCGCTGGCTGAAGTTGACGATCGCTTAGGTCGCCTGTTCTCGCCGGTCAGCCATCTGAACTCGGTGAAAAACAGCCCGGAACTGCGCGAAGCTTACGAGCAAACGCTGCCGCTGCTGTCCGAATACAGCACCTGGGTCGGCCAGAATGAAGGTTTGTATCAGGCCTATCGCAACCTGAAAGAGGGCGATAGCTACGCGGCGCTGGATACCGCGCAGAAGAAAGCGGTGGATAACAGCCTGCGTGATTTCGAGCTGTCCGGTATCGGCCTCGATAAAGAGAAGCAAAAGCGCTACGGCGAAATCGCGGCACGTCTTTCTGAACTGGGTTCGACCTACAGCAACAACGTGCTCGACGCCACCATGGGCTGGAGCAAGCTGGTGACCGATGAAGCGGAGCTGGCGGGTATGCCGGAAAGCGCGCTGGCCGCCGCCAAAGCGCAGGCCGAAGCCAAAGAGCAACAAGGCTGGCTGCTGACGCTGGATATCCCAAGCTATCTGCCGGTCATGACTTACTGCGACAACGCTGCGCTGCGTGAAGAGCTGTACCGCGCGTATTCAACGCGTGCTTCCGAACAGGGCCCGAATGCCGGCAAATGGGACAACGGTCCGGTGATGGCGGAAGAGCTGGCGCTGCGTCATGAACTGGCTCAGCTGCTGGGCTTCGACTCTTACGCCGACAAATCGCTGGCAACCAAAATGGCGGAAAATCCGGCGCAGGTCATCGACTTCCTGACCGATCTGGCGAAACGCGCCCGTCCGCAGGGTGAAAAAGAGCTGGCTCAGCTGCGCGCCTTCGCGAAGAAAGAGTACGGCGTCGACGAGATGAATCCGTGGGATCTGACGTATTACGGCGAGAAACAGAAACAGCATCTCTACACCATCAGCGACGAGCAGCTGCGTCCGTACTTCCCGGAAGCGCGCGCGGTGAGTGGTTTGTTCGAGGTGGTTAAACGCATTTACGGCATCACCGCTAAAGAGCGTAAAGACGTCGATGTTTACCATCCAGACGTGCGCTTCTTCGACCTGTTCGACGAAAGCGGTGAACTGCGCGGCAGCTTCTACCTCGATCTCTACGCACGTGAACACAAGCGCGGCGGTGCGTGGATGGACGATTGCGTCGGCCAGATGCGTAAAGCCGACGGCAGCCTGCAGAAGCCGGTGGCCTATCTCACCTGTAACTTTAACCGTCCGCTGCAGGGCAAACCGGCGCTATTCACGCACGATGAAGTGATCACGCTGTTCCATGAATTCGGTCACGGTCTGCATCATATGCTGACGCGCATCGAAACGCCGGGCGTGTCTGGCATCAGCGGTGTGCCGTGGGATGCCGTCGAGCTGCCAAGCCAGTTTATGGAAAACTGGTGCTGGGAGCCGGAAGCGCTGGCGTTTATCTCCGGCCACTACGAAACCGGTGAACCGCTGCCGAAGGAACTGCTGGATAAAATGCTGGCGGCGAAAAATTATCAGGCGGCGCTATTTATTCTGCGTCAGCTGGAGTTCGGCCTGTTCGATTTCCGTCTGCATACCGAGTTCGATCCCGCCCAAGGTGCGCGCATCCTCGAAACCCTGCGTGAAGTGAAGAAGCAGGTTGCCGTGGTGCCAAGCCCGGAATGGGGCCGTTTCCCGCACGCCTTCAGCCACGTCTTTGCTGGCGGATATGCGGCCGGTTACTACAGCTATCTGTGGGCCGACGTGCTGGCTGCCGATGCCTATTCGCGCTTCGAAGAAGAGGGCATTTTCAACCGTCAGACTGGTCAGTCGTTCCTCGACAACATCCTGACGCGTGGCGGTTCCGAAGAGCCAATGGAGCTGTTCAAACGCTTCCGTGGTCGTGAACCGCAGCTCGATGCGATGCTGGAACACTACGGAATTCAGGGATAAACCGGCTAGTGAAAATTGGTCTAATCGATGAAACGGGCGCCGGAGACGGCGCCTTATTACATTTAGCCGAGCGCTGGGGTTTGCAGCAGGACGAACAGGCGACGATGGCGCTGGTGTTAACCGCAGAGCATCTTGAGTTGCGTAAACTGGATGAGCCGAAACTCGGCGGCATCTTCGTGGATTTCGTCTCGGGCGCGATGGCGCATCGGCGTAAGTTTGGCGGCGGTCGCGGCGAAGCGGTGGCAAAAGCGGTCGGCATTAAAAGTGGTTATCTGCCAGATGTGGTTGATGCAACGGCCGGTTTGGGGCGCGATGCATTTGTGCTGGCGGCGCTGGGCTGTCGCGTGCGCATGCTGGAGCGCCATCCGGTGGTGGCGGCCTTGCTGGACGATGGTTTGCGTCGCGGTTATCAGGATGCGGAGATTGGCGGCTGGCTGCGCGATCGGCTGACGCTGCTGCACGCTGTTAGCCAGCAAGCGCTGAGCGATATCACGCCCGCGCCGGATGTGGTCTATCTCGATCCGATGTATCCGCATCGCCAGAAAAGCGCGATGGTGAAGAAAGAGATGCGGGTGTTTCAGTCGCTGGTCGGTGCGGATGATGATGCTGATGCGTTGCTGGAACCGGCGCGCCGTCTGGCGAAGAAGCGCATTGTGGTGAAGCGTCCGGATTACGCGCCGCCGTTAGCGGGCGTGGTGACGCAGGATGCGGTGGTCACCAAAAGCCATCGCTTTGATATTTATCCGCCGCTGGGGTAATAACGCAAACAATGCGCAATACATTGCGCCGCTACAAAAAATCAGGCCGGTAACCCGGCCTGATTTTTATTCTTCGTCTTCGTCGCGCAACGGCACAATCAACATGTCGATATGCACGGTGTTAATCAACTGGCGCGCCGATGACATCAGCTTGCTCCAGAAGTCCTGATGGTGACCACACACCACCAAATCCACATCATATTTCTTAATCGCATCCACCAGCACCTGGCCAAGATCGCCGCTGCCGCTCAGAGTTTCACTGATCGGATAACCGGCGTTAATAGACAGCTCTTTCAGCGCGGTGTGCGTCTCTTCAGAAATACGCTTCTGCATGTCGCCCAGATTGACATCAATCAGCCCGGTGTAGAGGTCTGAATAGTTCACATCAACGTGGATCAGCGAGATTTTTGCATCATAAGGACGGGCCAGCGAAACGGCTTTATCAACCAGCAACTGGCTTTCCGGGGAAAGGTCTACTGCAATCAGGATGTGTTTATAAGCCATGATAAAACTCCTTTCTCAAGATTCGGGGCAATCTTCCTGCTTTCACGGTCGGCGATTCCTTTGCGCGAGACGGCGATGAAGCGCCACCAACCAACTATTTCAGCCTTGCAGGCGGTTTTTGTTATGTCCTGAGTATAGCCAGAGTTGTTAACAAATGCTGCAAGCGCAAGTTCGCTTGTGAGGAAGATCAAGCGTTATCGGCTTTTTCACTCGCCCTGAACGAAAATCATCGCTGGAAAAAAATTCAACAGATCTCCTACACTGAAAATAAGTGCCACTGCCATATGCGTTGCGCACTCAGGTTCGCATAACAACAATGCAATCGACATCATTCAATGGCTGGTTTATTTCCCGTGCGGCGTCTACAGCAATTCCCCGCTGCGTTCGACGTCGTTGCGGCTCCAGCCGGGAGGGGAACATGATCAGCACTATCGCGCTTTTTTGGGCTCTGTGTGTGGTTTGTCTGGTGAATATGGCGCGCTATTTCTCTTCTTTGCGCTCACTTTTAGCCGTTTTGCGCGGTTGCGATCCGCTGTTATATCAATACGTGGATGGTGCGGGTTTCTTCACGTCGCACGGGCAGCCGAGTAAGCAGGTGCGGCTGGTGCGCTATATCTGGGAGAAGCGCTATCACGATCATCATGACGACGAGTTCATTCGCCGCTGTGAGCGCGTGCGCGGGCAGTTTGTGCTGACCAGCGGGCTCTGCTTTTTGGTGGTGGTGAGTTTGATTGCGATGGCTATCTGGCAATAAAAAAGGGCAATAAAAAGGGCGACATCGCGTCGCCCTCATACCCGTCATACTTCGAATCACAGCCGCGTTAGCTGCGCGAGTTCACCTCAGTCACTTACTTGAGTAAGCTCCTGAGGATTCACTCACTTGCCGCCTTGCTGTCATCCGAATTATTTAGGGTATCCATCAGATCAGTTTCAGTGCAATCCAGTAGAGCGAACCCGACAGCAAAATACACACCGGCAAGGTGAACACCCACGCCATAGCGATATTTTTGATGGTGCGACTCTGCAATCCACCGCCATCGACCAGCATGGTACCGGCCACCGACGACGACAGAATGTGCGTGGTAGAAACGGGCATACCGGTGTAACTGGCCACGCCAATCGATACCGCGGCCGTCACCTGCGCCGACATCCCTTGCGCATACGTCATGCCTTTCTTACCGATTTTCTCACCAATGGTGGTGGCAACACGACGCCAGCCAATCATGGTGCCGATGCCCAGCGCCAGCGCCACAGCCACAATAATCCAGATCGGTGCGTACTCAACGGTGCCCAGCAAATCGCTTTTCAGCTTGTTGAGGAAGCGCTTATCGTCCGCGCTGGTTTCCGGCAGCTTGGCCACTTTATCTACGGTATCGGAAACGCACAGCAGCAGGCGACGCATCTGGCTGCGTTGATCAACCGTCAGCTGATCGTAGCTCTGCAGATTGTTCAGCAGCAGCTGCGCACGATCGATAGCCTGCAGCGCACGGCTGCTGTCGCAATGGAACTCCTGCGGACCGCCAAGCGATTCATCTGGCGTTGGCACCACAGGCGGCGCCATCTGCACCATGTGCGTCAGTGATTCGTTGTGCTGCTGATAATACTGCTCCAGATGGTTTACGGCATCGCGCGTGCGGGTGATGTCATAACCCGACGCATTCAGGTTCACCACAAAACCAGCCGGCGCAACGCCGATCAGCACCAGCATAATCAGGCCAATGCCTTTCTGACCATCGTTAGCGCCGTGTGAGTAGCTCACGCCAATCGCGGAAACGATCAGGGCAATGCGCGTCCAGAACGGGGGCTTTTTCTTGCCATCAATCTTTTCACGGTCAGCAGGCGTCATGTGGATGCGTGAACGCTTGGTGGTTCCGCTCCAGTAGCGACGCAGGATAAAGATCAGACCGCCTGCAATCACCAGACCTACAATCGGCGAAAGAATCAGGGACATGAAGATATTGATGACTTTCGGCAGGTTGAGCGCGTCAACCACCGAGGTGCCGGTCATCAGGGCGTTGGTGAGACCAATACCGATGATGGCGCCAATCAATGTGTGAGAACTGGACGCCGGCAAACCCAAATACCAGGTGCCAAGGTTCCAGATAATCGCGGCCAGCAGCATGGAGAAGACCATGGCGAGTCCGTGAGCCGAACCGACATTCAACAGTAAATCGGTCGGAAGCATGTGAACGATGGCATACGCCACGCTCAATCCACCAAGCAAAACACCTAAGAAGTTGAAAACACCCGCCATGACAACCGCCAGTTGCGCCCGCATCGCACGGGTATAAATGACAGTCGCGACCGCGTTAGCAGTGTCGTGAAAACCGTTGATTGCTTCGTAAAACAATACAAACAGCAGAGCAAGAATCAGTAACAGGCTGGTACTGAGGTCGAGACCAGCAAACAGATGTAGCATAAACGTTACGCCATTTTGGGAGGACATGAACGCGGCGCATTATCTGCGACAACGTGCGCGATATGAAAGAAAAATATAGCTCTTTATTGTCTTAAAATTGTAATGCAGCGTATAGATTTAGCTGAAAACAGCTTAAAATTAGTAAGTTACATTATGACACATTTACGGCATTTTTTTGAAGCTGGCGCTAAAAGCCGCAAATCCCTACAATCAGCGCCTTTCGAGCAAGGCGGATAAAAGCAGTGGAAAAGTTTGACGTTATCATTATTGGTGCAGGCGCAGCCGGCATGTTCTGCGCTGCGCAGGCAGGGCAATTGGGTCGCCGCGTATTGCTGCTGGATAACGGCAAAAAAGCCGGTCGCAAGATTTTGATGTCGGGCGGCGGTCGCTGCAACTTCACCAACATGCACACCGAACCGGCGGCGTATCTGTCGCACAATCCGCATTTCTGCAAATCGGCGCTGGCGCGCTACAACCAGTGGGATTTCATCGATCTGGTCAATCGCCACGGCATTGCGTATCACGAGAAAACGCTCGGGCAATTATTCTGCGATGACTCCGCACAGCAGATTGTCGATCTGCTGTTGAAAGAGTGTGATGCCGGCCAGGTGACGCTGCGCCTGCGCAGTGAAGTGCTGAGCGTTGAGCGCGACGATAACGGTTATACCTTGCAGCTGAACGGCACATCGGTGCAGGCAGAAAAACTGGTGATCGCCAGCGGCGGGCTCTCGATGCCAGGCCTCGGCGCCACGCCGTTTGGCTATAAAGTGGCGGAACAGTTCGGCCTGAAAGTGTTCCCGACGCGTGCGGCATTGGTGCCGTTCACGCTGCATAAACCGCTGCTGGAACAGCTCAACACGCTGTCGGGCGTCGCGCTGCCCACCACCATCACCGCGCAGGACGGCACCTTATTTAAAGAAGCGATGCTGTTTACCCATCGCGGCTTATCGGGGCCCGCCGTGCTGCAAATCTCCAGCTACTGGCAGCCGGGTGAATTCGTCACCATTGATTTGTCACCTGCCACTTCGCTGGATGATTTCATTCATGTGCAGCGCGAAGCGCATCCCAATCTCAGCCTGAAAAACAGTCTGGCGAAAATTCTGCCAAAACGGTTGGTGGAAGTGCTGCAGGAGCTAAAGCAGATTCCTGACGTCACGCTGAAGCAGCTAAACAGCAAGCAGCAGGGCGAACTGGTCAGCACGCTGCATCAATGGCGCGTGCAGCCAAACGGCACCGAAGGCTATCGCACCGCAGAAGTGACGCTAGGCGGCGTCGATACCACCCAACTGTCGTCAAAAACCATGGAAGCGCGCGATGTGCCAGGTTTGTTCTTTATCGGCGAAGTGGTGGACGTTACCGGTTGGCTGGGCGGCTACAACTTCCAGTGGGCGTGGAGCTCGGCCTGGGCGTGCGCGCAGGCGCTTTAAAAGGCAATCTTTACACCCAGTTGTGTCTGCCAGTTGCTGGCACCTTCCTGACTTAGGCGATGTTGCCACTTAAGCTGGCTATTAAGCTGAACATTCTCAGTCAGTTGCCAGCCAACGTCGCCGCTATATTGCAGGTGCTTACCGCCTCGGCCAGTACGCAGATTATCTTTATCTACCGCAACATTGCCCGCATGGCCGCTGTACTGCACATAGCGTGTTTCAAGGCCAAATTTCAGGCTATCTGTTGGTCTGAAGTCATATTTCATACCGCCAGAGAACTGCAGCTGTTTTTGCTGTGAATAACCAATATGTAGATTGTCGTTGTCATGAATATCCTTGATGCGTGCCCATTGCATGGTGGCGCCCAGCACTGGGGTGAACGCATGTGAACCCTGCTGCCAGCGCCAGCCAACATCCATACCGATATTGGCGCTGCGGGCTTTTACCTGCGCCACCTTATCTTTTTCATCACTGCTTATATTGCCGCGATAGTGACCGACGCTAATCGGCAGAGCCAGTTGCAGGCCATGCTGTGGCTGCCAGCTCAACATGGCATTGATACCTTGAGTATCAACCTGCCCGTGGCTGTTGCCGCTGGACTGTGAGGGCTCCAGAGTGAAGTGACCTTTACTGATCGCCACACTCAGTGCCAGCTGTCGTTGCTCATCTTCCGTCAGTAATCCACGTAAGCCTACCAGCCAGCCGTAATAGCGGTTTTCACTCTGGTTGTGATTGGCTTCGCTGCGATAGCGCTCATCAACGCTAAAACCCGAAATGAACAGGTCATGGCGACCATCCCGACCTGCAAGTTGTGCATCATAGATAAAGCGTGCTTGCAGATTTTCATCCATACCAAAGAGTGCGGCAGGCAGAGCGGCATAAGCTGGGATTTGTGGCTTAGCTCCTGCCACGGAGGGCGCCGGCGGGGGAGGTGGATTGCCATCGAGCACGGGGTCGATCAGATCCGGATCGGGTGGAAGCGGAGCAATCATCGAGCTCTGCAGCCGGTAAAACCAAAATAAATGGGGCCTGCTACCGGCAAGCTTTCCCTGAATATGCGGGCGATTGGCCGCCGGATTGAAATCATCATACCAGCTGTTTCGTGCGAAAAATTTCCCCACCATTTTTAAGCTGTCAGCGGCTGCATGTTTAACGTTATGCAACAGCGAATCGGAGTGGGGATGCTCGGATAAAGGCGCTAAAACCGCTTCGGTTGATGAGTGAGAAAGGGGGGTTACAGGAAGCGGTGGAATGTCTGAAGAAAAGGGTTTTATCTCTTTAGCATATAACGGCTCGAAGCTACAAAGTGCACCGATAGCCAGCGTCAGCTGAGTCAGGTTCATCGTATCTGGTCGATTTATGGCGAAAGGGTTTGCAACTTATAGTGACCTGTTAGTCGAGCTATTTAAGACCTGTCTTGTTTTGACGGGCAAAATGAATCGCTCGGCAGCTGATCACAGTTAACTGGTTACGTTATGGATGCGGCCGGCAAAATATGTGCGGCCAGCCGAATGCTGTTACTATCGCGCGTTTCCTTTTTCCAGCGGATAAACCATTCATGTTAAAACTCAAATTCATTGTGCCGTTGCTGATCATCATCAGTGCTGCGGTTTGGTGGCTGATGCCGCATTACAGCGATGAGGACAAAGGCTATTACATCGCCATGTTCTGTACGCTGACTCACGATGGACGCGGCAATACCGCGCAGGATATGCAGCAGATTATTGAAGGCAGTAATGCAGATTACGCATTGCAGAAGATTCATTTCCAACAGGGTTTGGCTGATCATCTGCAAGCGGTGTGGCAGGATTTGTCGCCAGAACAGCAGCAGCAGGCGCGGCAGGAAAGACTCTCCTGCCGCCGTTTGATGTCTGAGAAATTGCTACCGGGCCAGCCGGTTCAGTAATTATTGAACGGGCAGCGCAGGGATTAAAAGCTGCGCCGCCGTTTTAAGAAGCCGCTCAACACCTTCCCGCTCCCATATCGCAAAACGTTTCGCAGCAGAATCTGACGCCAATTTTGCGAGACGCCCCGCATCCGCTTGCACGTTACTTATTGTACTAATTGATATTTTTCGCAGTGCCGCGCAAAATACACACAGTCACATGGTGCAGCAATCGCTCGCTGAGCATGATGTTGGCACGCGCCTCACATCAACTCAGGAGCTTCACGGATGACACTCGCGATGATGAACACACACAAAGCCTTTAAAGCACTGCAGTTGGCCGGCGTCAGCGACCAACAGGCCGAAGCCATGGTCGAGATCTTTACTGAGATGCAGCAGGATAATGCGTTATCTCGTGCTGATTTAATGAAGGCCGGAGAAGGAATTACAGGGAGCATTAAAGAACTGGATGTTCGACTTACCGGCGATATCAGAGAGCTGGATATTCGGCTTACTGGTGCGATTAAAGATCTGGATGTTCGGTTAAGTGGCGCGATTAAGGATATTGAGGAACTGAAAGCTGACGTGAAACAACTCAAAGCGGATGTTGCCACGCTGAAAACCGATATGCGCTGGATCAAACGTTTGCTAATGGTGATGACCACCACGATGGTCATTGCAGCGATCAAATACATTTTCTCTTAGATCTTGTGCTCCTGCGGCAGGAGTACAGTCGGCTGTACTCTCAGCGCGGCGCGATTCACATTCCCGCACACGCGCTGCCAGCAAACGCGCTCAGCGCCGCGTAATTTGAAGCGGCGCACACTTATCACGAAGTAAAACTACAACACTGCGCTCCAGATCATCAGACTGGAGTCCAGCATGTTGGAAATTACGCCTGTCCCCGCGCTGACGCGCGCCATTGCGATTCTCGACTTTATTGCCCAGCACGGACCGTGCAGTGCCGCCGAGATCATCGAAACGCTGGCGCTTCCTAAAAGCAGCGCCTACCTGCTGTTCGCTGAACTGAAAAAACAGCGTCTGATCACTATTGATCGCAACAACAACTATTGCCTGTGGACGCGGCTGGTGGAGTTTGCCGGTCACGCACTGCAGCGCATGGATATCCGCGATATTGCGCGTCCACCTCTGACACGTTTAATGCAGCAGACCAATCTGCTGTGCCACCTCGGCATCCTCGAGGGTGGTCACGCCTGTTACATCCTCAAACTCGAATCCGCCGCCACCATCAGCGTGCGCTCGCACGAAGGCAAAAGCCTGTCGCTGTATCGCTCGGGCATTGGCAAGTGTCTGCTCGCCTGGCAGCAACCTGAAGAGCAGGAACGCATCATCAGCGGCCTGCGTTTTGTGGCGGTGACGCCAACCTCGCTGCGTAACGCCGAGGCGCTGCGTACCGAGCTGGCACGCATTCGCCGTCAGGGCTGGAGCTTTGATAACGGTGAAGATTATCCCGATGTGCGCTGCGTCGCCGCGCCGATTTTCAATGCCCGCCAGCAGCTCGTCGCCGCCATTTCGCTGGTGGGTACCCGACTCGACATTGACGACGACAAACGCGATTACCTTGCTGGCCAGGCGATTGCCTGCGCCCGCGATATTTCCCGTCTGCTGGGCTGGCGTAGCCCGGCGGAAAAACACGCCTCGTAACCAGGAGAAGAGCATGTCCCTACCTAAAATTAAAACTGTCCGCGCCTACTTTGCCGGTGGCGCTACCGCGGATAAAGCAGCGGCTGGCGGTGATTATCACGATCAAGGTGCCAATCACTGGATTGACGACCACGTCGCCACGCCCATGAGCAAATACAAGCAGTATGAGCAGTCGCGTCAATCCTTTGGCATCAACGTGTTAGGCACGCTAATTGTCGAAGTCGAAGCCGATAACGGTCAAACCGGTTTTGCCATTACCACCGGCGGCGAAATGGGCTGCTTCATTGTGGAAAAGCATCTCAACCGCTTCCTTGAAGGACGCTGCGTCAGCGACATCAAACTGATTCACGACCAGATGATGAACGCCACCCTGTATTACGCCGGTTCGGGCGGCCTGGTGATGAACACCATTTCGTGCGTCGATTTGGCGCTGTGGGATCTGTTCGGCAAAGTCACCGATCTGCCGGTGTACAAACTGCTGGGCGGCGCGGTACGCGATGAACTGCAGTTCTACGCCACCGGTGCGCGTCCGGACCTGGCGCAGCAGATGGGCTTTATCGGCGGCAAAATGGCGGTGCAGTGGGGACCGCACGATGGCGATGAAGGCATCCGTAAAGAGGTGGCGCGCATCGCTCACTATCGCGAAAGTTGCGGCCCGGATTTCTGGCTGATGCTTGATTGCTGGATGAGCCAGGACGTCAATTTCGCCACCAGGCTGGCTCACGCCTGCGCGCCTTATAACGTCAAGTGGCTGGAAGAGTGTTTGCCGCCGCAGCAGTTCGAAGGATACGCCCAGCTGAAACAGCAAGCGCCGCAGGGCATGTTGATCACCAGCGGCGAACATCACGGCACGCTGCAATCATTCCGCACGCTGGCTGAAACCGGCATCGATATTTTGCAGCCCGACGTCGGTTGGTGCGGCGGCCTGACCACGCTGGTGGAAGTGGCGGCGCTGGCGAAATCACGCGGCCAGCTGGTGGTGCCGCACGGCTCCTCGGTTTACTCGCATCACGCGGTGATCACCTTCACCAACAGCCCATTCAGTGAATTCCTGATGACCAGCCCGGATTGCAGCACGCTGCGCCCGCAGTTTGATCCGCTGCTGATCAACGAACCGGTGCCGGTTAACGGTCGCATGCACAAATCGGTGCTGAATAAACCGGGCTTCGGCGTGGAGCTGAATCGCGATGGACTGAAGCGTCCTTATCAACACTAATCGCAGCGGCTGCGGCGACGCGTCGCAGCCCTGCGTGAGGGTTTACCATGAATAATCTGGTGTTAAGCGCGGTTAAAAAGAATCGCGCACGTCTTATTCCTTTCATGTTGATGCTCTACGTGTTGGCGTTTCTCGATCGCGCCAACATTGGTTTCGCCAAAGAGGCATATCAACTTGATACCGGCCTGAGTAATGAAGCTTACGCGTTAGGGGCTGGGATCTTCTTTGTGGTGTACGCGCTGCTTGGCGTGCCGGCCAATTTGCTGATGCGACGCTTTGGCGCGCGCAGCTGGATTGGCGGCACCACGCTGCTGTGGGGATTGCTTTCGGCGGCGATGGCATTTGCTGATACCGAAGCCAAATTCCTGCTGGTGCGTACCTTGCTCGGCGCCGCTGAGGCGGGTTTCTTCCCGGGCATGATTTATCTGACCTCGCTGTGGTTCCCGCAACAGCAGCGCGCTAGCGTCATGGGACTGTTCTACATGGGCGCGCCGCTGGCGTTGACGCTGGGTTCACCGCTCTCTGGCGCACTGCTGGAAATGCATGGCGTGCTAGGCCATCCCGGCTGGTTCTGGATGTTTATCATTGAAGGATTACTGGCGGTGGCAGCCGGCGTTTTCACTTTCAGCTATATCGACGACACACCGGCGAAAGCGCGTTTTCTCAGCGCCGAAGAGAAGCAGGCGCTGCAACGTCAGCTGGAGAGCGAAGAGCAGCAGAAACCGACTTCACATCTGCGTGATGCGCTGCGCAATGGTCGCGTCTGGCAGCTCGCCATTATCTATATGACCATTCAGATTGCGGTTTATGGCCTGATTTTCTTCCTGCCTTCACAAGTCGCAGCGTTGTTAGGCACCAAAGTCGGTTTCCTCGCCTCGCTGGTGGCGGCCATTCCCTGGGTGGCCGCGCTGTTTGGCACCTGGCTGATTCCGCGCTATTCCGACCGCAGCGGCGAGCGTCGCCGGGTCGCGGCGTTCACCTTGCTGGCTGCTGCCGTCGGGATTGGTTTGTCCGGATTGGTTTCGCCGCTGTTGGCCATCATTGCGCTTAGCGTCGCAGCGGTGGGTTTTATTGCCGTGCAGCCGGTGTTCTGGACCATGCCGACGCAGCTGCTTTCTGGCACTGCGCTGGCGGCGGGCATCGGCTTCGTCAATTTGTTTGGTGCTGTAGGTGGCTTCCTCGCACCGCTGATTCGCGTAAATGCCGAAATGCACTTTAACAGCAGCGCTGCCGGATTGCTGGCGCTGGCGCTAATTGCCGCCATCGGTTCACTCATTATCCTCAGCCTGAAAGTGGAGCGTCAGTTGCCACACTCTCAGCAGCCAAGTCATTAAGTAAGGAGCAGCTATGCAGGATCCGTTAAATAATCCCTTCAAAGCCGGATTGGCGAAAGGCGAAACGCAGATTGGTTTGTGGCTGAGCAGCACATCGTCGTATCTGGCCGAAATTGCTGCCACCAGCGGCTACGACTGGTTATTGATTGATGGCGAACACGCCCCGAATACCGTACAGGATCTCTATCATCAATTGCAGGCCGTTGCGCCTTATCGCAGTCAGCCGGTGATACGGCCAATCGAATTCCAGACGGCACTGATTAAGCAGGTGCTGGATATCGGTGCGCGCACCTTGCTGGTGCCGATGATCGATACCGCTGAGCAGGCACAGGCGCTGGTGAAGGCGACGCGCTATCCGCCTTACGGCACGCGCGGTGTCGGCGCAGGCGTGGCGCGGGCGGCACGTTGGGGGCGCGTGGAAAATTATATGGCGCGCGCCAATGAAGAGTTATGCTTGCTGATTCAGGCCGAAAGCAAAACGGCGATTGATAATCTCGATGCGTTGCTGGAGGTTGAGGGCGTTGACGGAATCTTTATTGGTCCGGCTGATTTGTCAGCCTCATTGGGCTATCCCGATAATGCCGGGCATCCTGAAGTGCAGAAAGTGATTGAGCAGAGTATCAAACGCATCCGCAGCGCAGGAAAAGCGGCCGGTTTTCTGGCGGTTAATCTGGAGATGGCGGAACGCGCTATTCATTGGGGAGCTAATTTCGTTGCCGTCGGTGTGGATACCATGCTGTATACCGATGCGCTGGATAATCGGCTCGCGCATTTTAAAAAGAGCGTAAATGCGCTGAATAAATCGAGTTACTAATTGAGAAACGGATGGTATGCCATCCGTTTCTATTCAATTAAAGCGTTCATGAATTGGAATGAAGAAGTCTGTTGGCGTCAAATGGCGCCAAAAAAGAGTCAATTATTTATCAACGCATCGCACAACCAATTCGCGGCATATATTTATCGTTACGTACCGCGGGCGTGATAATTGCTTTATTGCGTTCGGTGGCGTTAAATCCCGCCTGACGGCAAAGCACACAGGGATCGCGACTTTCACGCATTGCAAGTTTGGCTTCCTCATCCAGCTGGCGCTTACGGCAATAAAGAGGCGTGCAGCCCAGCACATGTTTAAATGAGCGCGTGAAAGATTGTTGGCTTTCAAAATGATATTTCACTGCCAGGCTGATAATTGGCACATTGCTGTCTTTTAAGTCATTAATGCAATGAACCAGTTTCTTTTTTCGGATGTAGCGTGCCAGTGTCTCATTGTGATAACGGGCGAAGAGTTTCTGTAAATACCATTTCGAATAGCCAGACTTCAGTGCAATATCATCAATCGTTAAACGTTGATCCAGGTTAGCCATAATCCATTCGGTTACCGAATCAATTACCCCTTCATTATATTTTTGCTGTGTCATCATAGTCCTCCATTAACAGTGGCAGAGTGTAATTTAATTAATCTTTCCAATCTGCAATTAATGTAAAGTTTTCTGGTTATTTGGCTGTTTTAATATTTGTCATCAAGACCGGTCTTGGTTTTCGTGAATTTACAGGTTTTCTTGTTGTGATGATGTTGAGTATTTATCGTAATAACGGGCGTTATTATTAACTCAAATTTTTCATCGCTTCGCGGCGCTTAATTGTAAAAGGTGTGCTTTCTGGCGGCACACCTCATCAATACTTAACGCGGATTAACGTGCCACACTGAAGGTTTTCACTGTTGAGGAATCACCTAATGGGTTTTCGTTTCAAGCCAAAACAGTCACTTGCCGTGATTCTGGCATCAGTGGCGTTAGGCGCTGTTGCTCCGGTGCTCGCCGCCAATGTGTATGGTGAACAGCTCGAAGGCTTTAACTATCCCTATCCGCTGCAGCACTTTAACTTCTCCTCGCAGCAGCAAGCGCTAAGTATAGGTTATATGGATGTCAAACCTACGCAGCAGGCCAACGGTGAAACCGTGGTGTTGATGCACGGCAAGAACTTCTGTGGCGCAACCTGGGATGACACCATCAAAGCGCTGAGTCAGAAAGGGTATCGCGTCATCGCGCCAGATCAAATTGGCTTCTGCAGCTCAACTAAACCAGCTAACTATCAATACACCTTCCAGCAACTGGCACAGAACACCCATCAACTGTTGCAGCAGCTGGGTATCGACAACGCCATTATGGTTGGGCACTCGACCGGCGGCATGCTGGCGACGCGTTATGCGCTGATGTATCCCAGACAAACGCAGAAGCTGGTGCTGGTCAATCCCATCGGCTTAGAAGACTGGAAAGCCAAAGGCGCGCCGTGGCGCTCGGTGGATCAGTGGTATCAGCGTGAACTCAAGCTGGATGCGGCGGGCATCAAGAAATATGAACAGCAGACATATTACAGCGGCCAGTGGAAGCCGGAGTATGACAAATGGGTCGATATGCTAGCCGGGCTAAACAGCGGGCCAGGCCACAAGAAAGTGGCGTGGAACTCGGCGCTCATCTACGACATGATTTTCACTCAGCCGGTGTATTACGAGTTTAAAGATCTACGCGTGCCGACCACGTTGATGATTGGCACCGCAGATACCACGGCGATTGGCAGTGATATCGCGCCGCCGGAAGTGAAAGCAAAACTCGGGCATTACAATGTATTGGGCAAGCAGGTGGCGCAACTGATTCCCGGCGCACGCTTAATCGAATTCCCGGGCATGGGGCACGCGCCGCAGATGGAAGAACCGCAGACGTTTAATCAGGCATTGATCACGGATTTAGTGGGTCATTAATTGCAGGGTCGCCATTCACGGCGACCAACATCAACTCAGCTTCTTTTTCCCGTTCTTAGCGGCGTACATCCGTTCGTCGCTACCTTCCAGCAGCTGTTCCAGCGACTGCGGATGATCGGGATCGAACTCAACAATGCCCGATGAGAAGTGCAGAGCGTAGCGGCGCTCGAGGTTCTGGGTTTGCTGTTGCAGGAAACCATCAAAGCGCGCCAACACACCTTCGGCATCGGCTTGCTGCAAGCCATTAAACAGCACCACAAATTCGTCGCCGCCCAAACGGGCAAAGATATCCGCATGGCGAAAACTCACCTTCATGGCGTTGGCAAAGTCCATTAATGCGCGGTCGCCTTCGCGATGACCGAGCGTATCGTTAATGGCTTTAAAGCGATCGAGATCGAGGAAAGTCAGGCTGGCCGGTAACTGCTTCAGCTGGCACTCATTCAGCGCCAACTGGCCGAGCGTCATAAAGCCACGGCGATTGGTGATTTGCGTCAGTTCATCGGATGTTGCGGTCTGGAACGCCACCAGCTCCGCTTCCGCCATTGCGGCTAAATCACGCAATGTATGGATATCATCCGCATCGAACTGGCGCGCATGATGATCGATAATGCACAAGGTGCCGACTTTCGCACCAGCCGGCGTGCGCAATGGGCAACCGGCGTAGAAACGCACCGGATTTTCGGCATTTTTAACCAGTGGATTATCGAAGAAGCGCTCGTCATCAAGCGCGTTTTCCACCACCATCACATCATCCTGCAGCACGGCGTGGCCACAGAAAGAGGTATTGCGCGGTGCGGTGGTATCGCTTGAACCCGCAGTGGATTTGAACCACTGATGGTCCTCTTCCAGCAGGCTGACCAGCGCAACGGGTACACCAAACAAACGACGGGCAAGGCGGGTTAAACGGTCGAAACGCTCTTCGGCAGGCGTGTGCAGAATGTTGAGCGCACGTAACTGGGCCAGACGATGTGACTCGTCCGCAGGCAGTGCAGGTGCTTTCATCGCGTTACTCTTAATAATTATGGGATTACAGAAACACTGGTGTTTAAGCCACAAAGGCTGAAAGCGCCTGGCAACGGTATGCGATGTCCGATGCCAGGCGTAACGATAATCAGAGCACTTTTTGCTCAGCGAGATCAAGGGCAAAATAGCTGAAAATGAGATCCGCGCCGGCACGTTTAATCGCGCCAAGGCTCTCCAGAACCACATTACGTTCGTCGATGGCACCCGCCTGCGCGGCGAATTTGATCATCGCGTACTCACCGCTCACCTGGTACGCAGCGAGCGGCAGCGTGGTGCGTTCGCGGATATCGCGCAGGATATCGAGGTAAGCGCCAGCCGGTTTTACCATCAGAGAATCTGCACCTTCCGCTTCATCAAGCAGCGACTCACGCAGCGCTTCACGGCGGTTCATCGGATTCATCTGGTAAGTCTTACGATCGCCTTTCAGCGCGGTGCCTGCGGCTTCACGGAACGGGCCGTAGAAGGAGGACGCGAACTTCGTCGAATAAGACATGATGGCGGTATCGGTGAAGCCGGCGGCGTCGAGCGCCTGGCGAATGGCTTTCACCTGGCCATCCATCGCGGCAGAAGGAGCGATAAAGTCTGCGCCGGCTTGTGCCGCAACCACGGCTTGCTTGCCGAGGTTAATCAGCGTTTGGTCGTTATCGACGCCGTGATCGCACAGCACGCCGCAATGGCCGTGGCTGGTGTATTCACAGAAGCAGGTATCAGACATCACGATCATTTCTGGCACGGTGTCTTTGCAGATACGTGACATACGCGCCACTAAACCGTTTTCATTCCAGGCATCGCTGCCGGTGGCGTCGGTGTGGTGGGAAATACCGAAGGTCATCACTGAACGAATGCCCGCTTTGGCAATACGTTCAATCTCATAAGCTAAACGTTTCTCGGGGATACGCACCACGCCCGGCATGGCGTTAATGGGCACATACTCGTCCACGCCTTCTTCAACGAAAATGGGCAGTGCCAAATCGTTGATGCTGAGGTGAGATTCCTGGAACATTTCGCGCATTGACGCGCTTTTGCGCAGCCTTCTTGGGCGCTGGATCAGATTAAATTCAGACATGCTTTACAACTTATGCAGGTTAAAAAAGTGGCAATAGTTTACCCCTTTTCGCGGCTGTGCATGAAGGATTGTGTGCGGAAACGAAAACTCCCGCCGGGTGGCGGGAGTAGGGAAGATTACTCGTTGATGTCCGGATGCTGCTGCACCAGGTTTTTACGTTTCGCCTCAAGCTTGGCGATCTCGTCATCAATATCTTCGATTTTCTGCTCGATGTTGTCGTGATGCTCCTGCAGGATTTCACGTGCTTCATCCATGTCCGACGCGGCTGGCGTAGCACCGCGCAGCGGCTTATTGGCGGTCTCTTTCATGAAGATACCGGTAATCAAACCAATCACCGCGACAACCATTAGGTAGTATGCCGGCATATACAGATTGTTGGTGGCTTCCACTAAATAAGCGGCGAATGTCGGTGTTAAACCGGCAATCAGCACCGAAATATTGAAGGCACTTGCCAATGCGCTGTAGCGAATGTGGGTTGGGAACATCGCAGGTAGCGAGGATGCCATTACACCGGTAAAGGCGTTTAAGATCACAGCCATCAGCAACAGACCGGCAAAAATCAGACCCAGCACGCCACTGTTAATCAGCATAAAGGCCGGAATCGCGAAGGCAAACAGGGCGATACTGCCGATGATGACAAACGGACGACGGCCAAAGCGATCACTCAGCATGCCCATTACTGGCTGCACAAACAACATACCCATCATAATGGCGATGATGATCAACACGCCGTGATCTTCCGAGTAGTGCAGGTTATGCGACAGGTAACTCGGCATGTAGGTCAGCAGCATGTAGTAGGTCACGTTGGTGGCAATCACCAGACCGATACAGGCCAACAGGCTTTTCCAGTGTTTGGTCGCGATCTCTTTAAACGACACTTTCGGGCCGTCGCGCAGACCTTCACGGTCGCCTTGTTCCAGCTTGTCAACGTGCTGCTGGAACGCCGGCGTTTCTTCCAGGGCATGACGCAGATACAAACCGATAATGCCGAGCGGCAGCGCAATAAAGAACGGAATACGCCAGCCCCACTCGAGGAATTTCTCTTCACCGATAATGGTGGAGATCAGCACCACGACGCCCGCACCGAGCACAAAACCGGCGATGGAGCCGAAATCAAGCCAGCTGCCCATAAAGCCGCGCTTGCGGTCAGGCGAGTACTCGGCAACGAAGATCGATGCACCGGTATATTCACCGCCGACCGAGAAGCCCTGCGCCATTTTTGCCAACAGCAGCAGAATCGGTGCCCAAATACCAATTGAGGCATAGGACGGTATCAAGCCGATACAGAAGGTACTGATCGACATGATAACGATGGTAATAGAAAGGATTTTCTGGCGACCATATTTATCGCCCAACATGCCGAAGAACAAACCACCGAGTGGACGAATCAGGAACGGAACTGAGAACGTACCCAGCGCAGCAATCATCTGTACACTTGGAGAAGCATCCGGGAAGAACACCTTACCCAGCGCGTAAGCCACAAAGCCATAAACACCAAAATCAAACCATTCCATCGCGTTGCCCAGCGAAGCCGCGGTAATGGCTTTACGTAAACGGGAGTCATCGATAATGGTGACATCATCAATCCCGATAGGTTTTACACGCTTCCTACGTAGTTTCATGCAGATACCCTGTATTGGAATTCGAAAAATCCTCAACGCTGCGGACTCAAACAATGCCAACAGTCCGCGGCGTTGAGAAAATTAAAGCATAGCGGGGAAATAACGCTTTTTCCCTGCCCTGCCGGGCAATTATTAGGAAAGTAATGATTGCCAACCGCGACAGAGTATACCGATTTTGTGTGATATTTGTCATGTTCTCACCATTAACTGGCTATTTTTTAGCTAATGCTGTGGCCTGTTAGCGCTTAAAACGCGTCGAAAAAAGGCCGCAATTTCACGCAGCGATTTGCAGTAAGCGTGCGCCATCTCGCGAAACTACATATACTTGCGTGAGTTGCTTTTTTGGAAATCAGGTTTCATATGGCGCGCTTTGTTTTATTTGCCAAAAGTCTCTGTTTTGATGCCGACCAACAGGTGTTTTATCCACTCAATTCTCCCGCTCAACGCGTGGCATTAAGTCCGCTGCAAAGCGCGGTATTACGTCGCGTGCTCAATGCCCAAGGCAAGCTGGTGCGTAATCAGGCATTGCATGTGCTGTTTCAGCGCGAACCTTCTGAGATCCCCTTTGCCGATCGCTTAACGTTGACCATTGCTGAGATCAATCGTCTGGCGCAGCAGGCGCACGCGCCAGGTGCATTGGTACATCAGGTGCCGCTGATTGGCTGCGTGCTGGCCGAGCAGGTCGATGTCGAATCCTTCAATGAGGTCGCTACGCCTGCTGCTGAAGCTGAAAAGCCGGTCACGGTGCAGCCCGAACCTGCTGTGAAAGCGGTCGCCGTGAAGAAAAAATCCTGGCTGTGGCGTGGCGTGCTGGCGGGATTATTACTGCTAAATGTGGCGCTGGCACTAATTATCCGTCAGGAGTTTGCGCCAACCGAACATGATGGCATGCAATTTAAATTTTATGGCCAGGAAGCGCAGACGCAGGTCTTTATCAATGAAAGACTTTCTGCCGATTCTTTTGTCGTTCAGGATGCTATGCGCCGATTCCGCGAGTTAAAACCGCGCCTGCCGGATGGCTCAGTCCCGCCGTTGCTGTACATCAACCGTTCACGCATTCGTGCCTTCAGCAGTGCTTTCCTTTGCCTCCAACCCATCGAGCAAAAGAATAATGGATGTATTTCATGGTTGATATCTAATCAGGAGCTACCTGATGCGTAAGTCATTACTCACATTGGTTGTTATTATTGCGTTCATTCTTCCCTGGGCGTGGGTGCTGTTGGTCCGCCCAACCGTTGTGGTACCCGAATGGTGTGATGTTCCCTATCGCATTGATAATGAAGGGAAGCCAACGGGTACGCTGGATGCGACGGTACGCACACGTTTTAAAGCGGATGGTAGCGGCGCATCAACGCTAATCGGCACGGTGACATTGCCGGATCGTCAATATCGTTTAAATCGCGTTTCTGTCAGTAGCTGGCATCGTCAGGGCGATTTTATGCTGGTGAATACCCGTAAAGTGCAGGCGATGGCCGATGATACGGTGCCCGAGCCACTCGCTGCGCAGATACTTTTCACCTCGGCGCGAGAATCCCACAGTGATTATTATCAGATGTATCAACTCCCCAATGGCGATCAAATAATCAATTATTCTGGTATGCCGCGGCTTTATTGCCATACCTAATTGATGCGCAAATAAATAAGAAAAATTTACCATTAAGCGAGGCGGCAACCTCTGCTTGCCAGCTCCAAAACATTGGGTAATACTCTGCCGCCGTGCTTTGGTGGAGTGTTCATGTCGAGGATAAACGCCCAGTCTTTTAAGAATCCCTGGCTGTCGATGAGCGACAGTGTAGAAAGCAATCTTATCAATCTTGTGCCTGCGGCACAGCGTACGACTGCCGTTTCCATTAGCTCGGTGGCGTGGATTAACTGTGGCGAACGAACCGATGCGCAGCTGGCATTATTGGCGCAACAACCCGATGAACTGCTGCAGCGCCTGAAAAGCTGGCGTCAGGCCGGATTACTCTCCCGCCAGGCGACCGAGAGCTTGCGTCAGCTGCAACGGTTGACGCAAACCAGCATCGCATGTAACCAACCCATCACGCAGCTTGATGAATATCAGCAGTTCGTGGGGCAGTTAACGCCGACGCTGGAGCGCATTAATCAACGTCTCAATGCCCAGCGCGATGTGCCGAATGGCGCGCTGGCGGAAGACAGCCTTGAAGTGGCGCTGCGCATTGCGGAAAAACGGCGCGCAGGCCGTTCAGAGCAGCGAGCGCAGCGGCGCACCCGTTAACCATCCCTGAATATCTTCCACCGCCTGCGTGAAGTAGGTGCGATAATTGCTGTCGGCGACATAGCCGAGATGCGGCGTCGCCAGCACGTTCGGCAGCTGACGCAGCGGATGATTGGCGGGCAGCGGTTCCTGTTCAAACACATCTAATCCCGCACCGGCTAACTGACCCGATTGCAGCGCGGCGATCATCGCCTGTTGATCGACAATGCCGGCGCGCGATGTGTTAATCAGCAGCGCGCCGGGTTTCATCTGCGCCAGCGCCGCTGCATCAATTAAATGGCGTGAGCGCTCGCTCAATACCAGATGAATGGACACCACATCGCTGCTACTGAGCAGCGCCGCCAGCGATGGCGAACGTTCTGCGCCACACTCGGCGGCACGTTCGGCGGTTAAATTCTGGCTCCACGCACACACGCGCATCCCAAACGCCTGCGCCACTTTTGCCATCTCGCCGCCGATTTTACCCAATCCAATTAATCCCAGCGTTTTGCCCTGCAGGCCCATGCCAACGGTGTGCTGCCACGCGCCGTTGCTGCGCAGCGCCTGATTCTCCGGCACGATATGGCGCGCCAATCCCAGCAACAATCCCCACGTCAGTTCCAGCGGTGCCGCGCTGCTGCTGGCGGTACCGCACACCGCGATATAGCGTTCCGCGCAGGCATGTAAATCGATGGAGGCATTACGCATGCCGGAAGTGACTACCATTTTCAGATTGGGCAAGCGGCCAATCAGCTCGGCGCTGAGCGGCGTGCGTTCGCGCATAACCACCAAAATATCGGCGTGCGCGATGCGCTTAACCAATTCATCCTGGTCGGCGAAATGTTCAGTCAGGGAAGTGGTGTGCACCAGCGGGGCGAGAGATGCCCAATCGGCAAGCGACTGGGCGACGTTCTGGTAGTCATCAAGAATGATGCAGTTCAGGCTCATAATGTTCCTCAACGAGAAGTGGCTTGTGCCCTTGCTCGCTGAGCCAGGCACGCAGCCGGTCATTATCCAGCGGACGGGCATAATAGTAGCCCTGAATAAATATCACACCACGCTGCCGCAGGTACTCAAATTGTGTTGCGGTCTCGACGCCTTCGCCCAGCACATCCAGTTCCAGCTTGTGGCACAGATTAATAATCGCATCCAGCACCGGCGTTTCCACGTCGAGGCCTTCAATGGCATTGATAAAGCCGCGATCGATTTTCAGGTAGTCCAGCGGGAAGGTGAGCAGGTAGGTCAGTGAACAGTGGCCGGTACCGAAATCATCAATCGCCACCTTCATGCCCTGCGCGCGCAAATGACGCAGTTTACACGCCACCTTTTCACCCTCTTCAATCAGGCTGCGTTCGGTCAGCTCCAGCGTGATGCACAGCTGTTTGTCTTTGATGCGCTCAGCAAACAATTCAATATCGGCCACGAAATCGTCATGCTGCAGATGCTCCGCTGCCAGATTCAGCCCGAGGTGAAATCCGGGCTCGACCTGCCAGCTCTGAATATCTTCGGCCATCAACTCCAGCAGATGCTGCGTCAACGGCACAATCATCCCTTCGGCTTCAGCGGCGCTGATAAAGATATCCGGACGAATCATCACGCCATTGGGCCGTTGCCAGCGCAGTAAGGCTTCAACACCGGCGCAGGCGTGCAAGGTATTGCTGTATACCGGCTGATAATGCACTGAGAACTGGCGGGCGCGGATAGCGCGACCAATCTCATCGTGCCAGGAAATACGACGACGCAGCCAATTGGCGGTGAGGATCATCAGCAAAATCGAGAAAATCGCCGCCATCGGCAGGAAGATGAACAGCGCCTGACGCCAGGCTTTGAGCAGCTCAGAAGCCGGAACGGTTACATTAACGGTGATGGGATAGCGGCTGGAGTCGGCCTGAAAAGATTCACTTTTCATATACAGCTTTGGCTGCATGTCAGCCGGTCCGCTGGCGATCACTGCGCCACCGCTAAATTGCAGGCTCATGTGGTAACCGCGTGAACCGCCGATGGCGTTCATGAAATCCATCAAATATTGGCCGTCGATGACCGCCCAAAAACCGCTGGTATCGGGAAGCTGACGCATAAACACCACCGCCGGACGATTAGGCACGCCAACCGTTCCGCGCACCGAAATGCTCCACCAGGCTTTGCCGGTTATCGGCGGCGGCTGCATCATCATCTCAGTCAGGGTGCCATGTCGCAGGCCAAAGGCGGACGAGCAAATGATGTCATTGCCTTTCATCATACCAATGGATCGAAAATAGGGATTAAGCGTACCGGCGCGCTGCAGCTGATCTTCGATTTGTGCACAAGGCTGGTACTGATACTGGCGCATCTCAGTGATCATATCCCAGGCGTTGTCACTCATCTTTTCAGCCTGAGTAATCAAGGTATTGGCGGTTGAGATCTGCTGTTGGCTGACGGTGTGGCGCGCTTCGATGGCCGTACAAAGGATGCCGAGCACCAACGGCAGCAACCCGGCACAAACGATTAAGACCCAATCAAAATCGTGATGTCGTTTTTTCAGTGGCACCAGACAATCCTCAGTCGGTTTAAGCTGCGCTTGCGGCGTCAGCAGCATACCATTTTCACAGGGCTGTGTAGGGTAGCGATTTAAGAATAAACCGGTCTGATACAGGTCAATGATCAATCTCACTTTGCGTTTAATGACATTGTTTTGCCGTTATTGGCATTTCCCAGCGGCAAAAACGCTATGCCACGATGTTAGGTAAGCACATTGACCTGAAATGAGGAGCGGAAATGAGCACGGAAACCCTGGATGTCACATCATTACGGCAGCGCATCAGCGAAGGCGAATGGCAGGCGCGCATCAAACTGGCGCAGGCTTATCATCTGGCGGCGAAGCTACGCTGGACCGACCATATTTACACCCATTTTTCCCTGCGCGTACCGGGCGATCAGCCGCACTTTCTTATCAACGCTTTCGGGCAAACCTTCGATGAAATCCAGGCGGAAACGCTGGTTAAAATCGACATCGACGGCAATATTATTGACGACCCAACCGGGCTGGGAATTAACCTTGCCGGGTTTGTTATTCACAGCGCGATTCACCGCGCGCGGCCAGATGCCCATGCGGTGCTGCATACGCACACCGCGGCGGGCATTGGCGTTTCGGCGCAGCGGAACGGCCTGCTGATGATTTCGCAACACAGCACGCGTTTCCATAATCGCCTCGGCTATCACGATTACGAAGGTATTGCGCTGGATCTCGACGAGCAGCAGCGCATCGTTGCCGATCTCGGCGATCTTAACGCGCTGATCCTGCGCAATCACGGCCTGCTGACCAGCGGCGGCAGCATTGAAGAAGCTTTCTACAACCTCTATTACCTCGAGCGCGCCTGTCAGGCACAGTTGGCGGCACAATCGGGTGGCGCGGATCTGATCATTCTGCCGGACGCCGTTTCCGAGAAAGCCGCGCAGGCGTTTGATAACAGCATCCGCAATCGCAAATATCAGCTGCACTGGGATGCTTACATCCGCCAGCTCAACCGCAACGCACTCTGAGAATCTCCCCGATGAAATGGCTAAAACCGGTAGTTTCTGCGCTGCTGCTGTGCGCGGCGTTTGGCAGTCAGGCGGCGCCTGATTTGAGTAAAGTCACGCTGGTGCTGGGCGGTCAGGCACGCAATCTGCGTTCGCTGATCGAAGCGGCAGATGTCATGAAAGACGCGCCTTATCACTATCGCTGGGCGAATTTCCAGGGCGCGGCGCCGCTGTTTGAAGCGCAGCGTGCGGGTGCGGTCGATACCTCGTACGCTGGCGATTTGCCGGTGCTGATGGCGGCGTCGGGCGGCGTACCGCTGAAGATCATCGCCACCAACGTCGGTGACGCCGGTTCGAACGGGCTGATCGTCCCTGCCGATTCGCCGATCCACAGCGTGAAAGATCTGGCTGGCAAGCAGGTTGTTGTCTCGTCGGCGCGCGGCAGTATCTCGCAGCACTTGCTGTATGAGGCGTTGGAAGAGGCGAAAGTGCCACGTGATACGGTGCCGGTGCGTTTTGTGTTGCCAACCGACGCCAGCGCGGCGTTTAACTCCGGGCAGATTACCGCATGGGCGACCTTCGATCCCTATTTAGGTATTGCGGAAAAGCATGGCGCGCGTCTGCTGCGTGACGGCAAAGGGCTGACAACCGCGCTGTCGTTTGTCACCGCCACGCAAAGCTCGCTCGACGATCCCGCGAAGCGCGCGGCGATTGCCGATTTCACCCATCGTCTGGCCAAAGCGCGCGAGTGGGCGCTGGCGCATCCGCAGCAGTATAACGAGGTATATGCGCAGTTAACGCGCCTGCAACCGGCGGACGCGCAGCAGATTACTGCGCGTATTTCCCACGGTGTACGTGGCGTGACGCCGGATGATGTGGCAAAGGTGCAGAAGGTGTCGGACTTGTTTAGCGAGTTGAATATCCTGCCAAACAAAGTTGATGTACAGGCGATTACCGACAACAGCGTGTTTCAAACGCAATAACGTAAAATCACGCCGCTACGACAACGTGAACTGAACCGTAGCGGCGCAATCTATTGCGCGACCTTGAGTAAAAGAGCCTTAACGCGCCCGTTTACCCGGCCGTCCATTACCCAACATAATCGCCAATCGGCTTCCGCCCGGCGTGGTTTCCATCAAAATCTTGGTCACGCTGGTGAGCGGCACCGACAGCAACATGCCGACCGGACCCAGCAGCCAGCCCCAGAAAATCAACGACAGAAACACCACAAGCGTCGAGAGTCCCAGCCCGCGCCCCATCAATCTTGGCTCCAGCATGTTGCCGAACACCATATGAATCGCGCTGAACAGCGCCGCCACCAGCATGGCGTCATAAATATCATTTAACACCAGCGCCTGAATAAATGGCGGAATACCGGCGATGATCGGGCCAATGTTGGGGATGAAATTAAGGATGAACGCCACCACGCCCCAGAACAGCGCGAACTTCACGCCGAGCAGCAGCAGCGAAAGCCAAACGGCCACGCCGGTAATCAAACTCACCAGGGTTTTAAGTGCCAGATAGTGCGTCACACCTTTCAGCGCGCGGTGCAGACCGGCGATGCGGATTTGTGGATTAACCATCGCATTGCGCATCTTGTACGGCAGATGACGCACTTCAAACAGCATAAACACCACGGTGAGGATCAGCAGCAGGACGTTGGTCATCGCGCCGGACAGCTGTTTTAGCACCGATGTGGCCATGTCCATCACCACGTTGGGATCGAGGCGCGCAGCCAGCGCTTCGGTAGAGATGTTGATATGAAAACGCGCGGCAAAATGTTGCACCACCGCCAGTTTCTGCTCCAGCATGGCGCGGATTTGCGGATAGGTATCGCTGAAGTCACTGGCCGAGCTGGCGAGTACAGCAATGAGTAACAGTACGACGATAAAAATCACGGTGATCACCAGCGTAATCGCCAGGCCACGTTTGACGCCGCGTCGCATTAGCATCGTAACCAGCGGATTGAGCACAATAGCTAAAAAGCTGGCGAGTAAGAAGGGCACCAGAATGTCCGAGGCGGCGCGAATGCCCGCCAGAATAATCACCAGCATCGCCAGTTTTACCAGGATGTTCTGGCCAATTTTTTCCTGAAGCAGGTTATTCATTCTCTCTCCTGAGACAAAATTTCTCAGGAGAGTGTAGTTGATGAAAATTAACCATCTGTTTTTTAAGATAAAGAGAAATTTTTACAACACGCAACATCCGTAGCTACCTGCATGAACGTCAAGCGGTAGCTGTGAAATTTTCACACCTCGGCTTACCGTGCCGACATCAATACTTATTTAAACATCGGCACAGACAAACAGCGAGCAAGGTAAGGTGTTAACTATTTAATTAAGCGATCATTCGTTCATTCCAACCATCTTTAAACTGAATATTTCCATCGACGTATTTCCACATAATAGTTTCATAACGAATCTCGACATTTTCCATATGTGTGCTTGCTATGCCTGCTGGTACGAGTGATGGAGTAATGCTGGTTATTTTTACGTTTTCAAGAACAATGTTAAAGTATTCTGTTTCAATTCCTGCCTCATTAATTCTATACATTTTTATCGTGGCTGATTTAAGTATTCTGCCCTGACACAGTGCGCGAAATAATAATGGCGTCGTCTGGTCAAATTCTTTCTGGAAAACTATTGGGGCATGGATTCTTGCTGCTGTTAACTTTCCGGTATGTCTGTCGGCTGGAACCGATATGTTATGCGTTAGAGTGCGCATTTCAATTGAGCCGAGTCGTGTAGGCATCAGGCATCCACCCGCGATAGGGGATCCGTTTTCATCTGTTAGCCATAAATGAGCTGGAGTTGACATAGTTAAGTTCCTTTTAATTTTAACGAGGGCGGTTAAACCAGACAACAAACGCAAAGGTAATGATTATCAAAACCCCTATGGCCTGAAGTGCGTAGGGGCGAAAGTACGTTACTGCAAAAACACCGAAAGTAATAATTAAAACAAGCGGAACGTAGCCCCAAAAGAAATATGATGCCTGCGCCTTTAACCATTGTTTTAGAAAATTACGCATGCCTACTTCACCATGTTAATTATTGCGTTGGTAATGTCACTCTCAAATGCTTGAGCTTTCATAAAAGTCGGCTCGACGAGGAAATACATCATTTCGAGTCTTTGCATGTGCAGGGCTTGATAATACATCGGCGCTTGCAGCCTAAGCCTTTCAGCACTATCAGCAGCTTGTTGTACGATGCCGTATAGCCCTAGCCCGGTAACAGTTAGCGCGGCGGTCTTTCCTGTCCAGGCGACGATGGATGAGTTAAAGCCTATGCCAAGGCAAACAGCTGTTGTTATTCCAATGATAAAAGTCTGATTGTTTAGTGTGTTAGAGGAGATGATCACGCCTGCTTTTAATAAACCGGAATTGATTGCTGAAAGTTGTTCGCGTGTTTTGAATCTGAAAATTTCTTCAAAATAGATGTGAACCAGCCTATAGATAATGTCACGCCTTTTTGACCACTTCGGCAATGCCATCCAGGAAGCGCAAGTCTTCTTCTTTTAGCTTTGCACAGACATCTTGATAGTTATCGGTGAAGCAAGATGTGTAATACACCAAGCGTGTTGCTCCGTCGCCAATTTTACTGGCTTGCTGAAGAGCTTGGTCTTTTACACCTATAAGAGCTTTTTCAAGCTGTGACGCCATCAACTCATCGGCTTTGATGCCCTTGAGTATCAAATCACTGTGATACATGCCGTTTCCTTACGGTTAGAAATCATCCCTAGTCGAAACTACAATTTACCCATTTAAAGTGTAAGGTCAATGCCGCACGGACATGGGTTTTAAAAAATGTGGATAAGATGACAGTTAAACCCACAATCACAGCTTAAATAATGTTAATCATCAAGGTCCTATTTATGCGTGATGAATCACGCCGCTACGGTATGTATGATTATTTTTCATGACGCCGCATTAGCACCGTGGCCGCCAACATCAAACTCAAACTGGCGCAAAGCATCAGCGTGGCCATCGCCATACCTTGTCCCACCGAGCCCTGTTCGAACTGACGCCAGATAAAGATCGCCACGGTTTGCGTGCCTGCCGGAGCCAGCAGCAGCGATGTCACCAGCTCGCGCGACGCTACGGCAAACACCATCATCATCGCCGCCAGCAAGCTGGGCGCGACTAGCGGCAGCACAATCAGACGCAGCGCCTGCACACGTGATGCGCCGTGCACGCGCGCCGCTGGTTGCAGCGTGGGTGCCAGCTGGCGCAGCGCGCTACTGACATAACGCACCGGCCACGGCAGCAGCAAACAGCTGTACGACAGCAGCAGAATAAACATCGTGTTGTAGGGCGAAACCGGCCAGAAACCGCGGTTCCACAGCAGAATCAACCCCACGCCCACCACCACGCCGGGCATCGCCGCAGGCAGCAGCGCCAGGCCATCCATCATTGCCAGCAAACGGGTTTTCCCTTCCGATACGCGCCAGGCGATCAGAAAACCCAGCGCGCCGGTCAGCAGCGCCGCGCCGAGTGCCAGGCCAATGCTGGTGGAGAAGGCCGCCAGCGCATCGCCTTGCTGGCTGAACAGCGCGCCGAAGTGGCGTAGCGTCAGATTACTCAGATGTAATCCGCCGGAGAGCGTATTCAGCAAGCCGCTCAGGGTCATCGCGCCGAGCGGCAGCACCACCGCCAGCAGCACGGTGACAGCAAACGGCAGCAGCATTAAGATTTGTAAGCGTCCCGCATGCGCCAGTTCCTGACTCACTGGTTTGCCACCAACCGCCGTCACATCGCTGCTGCCGGTCAGTTTGCGCTGTAGCAGCCACGCCGTGAGCGCCATCAGGCTCAGCATCAGTGACAGCGACGCCGCGCCAGGCAGATCAATCGGCCAGTCGGCGAGTTTGGTTTCAATACCGACGGTCATCAGCGTCAACTTCGCCTGCGCACCGAGCGCCGCAGGCACGCCGTACTCCTCAATCGCCAGCGTAAACGCCAGCAGCACGCCGCCCGCCAATGCCGGTAAGGTGAGCGGCAAGGTGATGTGCCAGAAGCCGCGCCACGCCGATGCGCCATGCACGCGCGCCGCCCAGGCGAGACGTTGCCCGCTGGCCAGCAGCGAACGCGACACCGCGAAATAGATCACCGGGAAGATGTTAAGCGTCATCACGCCAATCATGCCGCTGCTGCTAAACAGCAGGCTGTCGAAGTTGATGCCGGTGAGTTGTTCGATATAACCGTTGCGTTGCAGCGCCAGCGTCCATGACAGCGCCACAATATAGGGCGGCGTCAGAAAGGGGATCAGAAACAGCAGATCCCACAGCGCCGCGCCCGGCAAGCGGAACAGGCCGCGCAGTGCGCCGAGCGGCAAGCCCAGCAGCAAACTGCACAGCGCCACGCCGCCGCCGATTTTCAGCGTGCCCAGCCACATCGCTGCCAGCTGCGGATCGTCCAGCAGCGCCGGAAAAGCACTAAAAGCGCCGCGCCAACTGCCTTCACCTAAGTAGGGAAATAACGCTTGCAGCACGATAAACAGCAGCGGCAGCGCTACCAGCAGCAATAACGCCAGCAGAATCACGCCATTCAGGGCACGCGACATCGCTTACTGTCCGAACAGGGCGCCAAAGCGCTTTAGCACCGCCGAACGTTCGCTGCTGCCATCCTGATTAGTCGGCAATAACTTGATCTCAGTAAACAGCGGACGTTGCGCTTTGATATCGGTACGCGCCGGCATCAGCCAGGCTTTCGCCACTTGCTCCTGACCTTCATCTGACAGCACGTAATCAACGAACTTTTTCGCATCGTCTGGGTGCTGGCTGCTTTTCAGGATCATCATCGGACGCGGTGCGACCACGGTACCGTTTTCCGGGAAGATCACTTTCACGCTCTCGCCCTGCGCGATGTTGTTATAGGTGACGTAATCGACCGCGCCAAACACCGCCGCTTTCGCGCCTTGCAGCACCGGCGTCACCGCCTGCGCGTTGGGGCCGCTCATCACCATGCCGTTGGCTTTCAGCTGGTCAAACAGCTGCCAGGCTTTTTCGCCTTCGCTGTTTTGCAGGCCAATCAGCAGATCGAGTGACGCGCCAGACAGCGCCGGATCCGGCGTGGTGACGTTATCTTTGAAGGCGGGCGCGGTGAGATCCTGCCAGGTTTTCGGCTCTGGCGTGTTGCTTTGCGTATTCCACACGATGCCGAGCGCGGAAATGCCCTGCGCGACATAGTTGGCGGTTTTGAACTGATTCGGCACCTTCGCCGCGTTGGCGCTGTTGAACGGCAGCAGCCAGCCGCGCTGTTGCAGATCTTCGGCGGTATCCCACGAAGCCGAGATCAGCACGTCGGCTTGCGGATTGGCCTGTTCCGCTTCCAGACGCGCCATCACTTTGCCGGTGGTGGCCTGGAAAATATTCACTTTGATGCCGGTCTGTTTTTCAAATCCGGCGGCAAGACTTTTCGACAGCGAACCCGGACCGGCGGTGTATACCGTCAGCGCCTGGGCGTCGTTGATCATGATGGCGGAAGTCAACATCATCGCGCTGATGGCTCCTGTTTTAACTGACTTGAGAGATGGCATTGCAGTCCCCTGAGAGGTGAGTAACGGAAACAATCTGGCCCTGCGCCAGGTGAATGATGCGGTCGGCCAGCGTGTTGGCTTCGTCGCGATCGTGCGTAACGTAAACAGCGGTGATGCGCGCCACGCGCAGCAAATCCGCCATGGTGTGAACCAGAGTTTCACGCAGGTCGCGGTCGAGGTTGGAGAGCGGTTCGTCGAACAGCAGAATGGCCGGTTTCGCCACCAGCGCACGCGCCAGCGCCACGCGCTGCTGCTGGCCGCCTGAAAGCAGCGCCGGTTTGCGATCGCCAAAATCCTCAAGGCCCACCTGCGCCAGTGCGGCATCGGCCTGTTGCCGCGCGGCGGCTTTTTTCATGCCGCGCATACGTAGCGGAAAGGCGACGTTTTGCGCCACCGACATGTGCGGCCACAGCGCGTAATCCTGAAACACCATGCCAAGGTTACGTTTTTCCGGCGCATCACAGTGGCGCGGTGAGGCCACGCAGCGTTGGCCGATCCACAGTTCGCCGGCGGTGGGCTGCAACAAACCCGCCAGCAGTTTCAGCAGCGTGCTTTTGCCACAGCCGCTCGGGCCGAGCAGCGCCAGAATTTCGCCTGCGGGAATGGTCAGGGAGAGATCGTGCAGAATAGTCAGGTTATCCACCGACCATCTGAGATTTTTCAGTTCAATAGGCAGCGCGGCATGCGTCATCGGCCACCTCCCGCGAAGGCGTGAGCGTTACGCACGCGCGCCTGAGAAATCAGGGGCGTCATCAGATTGTTATCCTCTTTGGGATTTGATTGGGGGCGAGTCTACGAGCGCGATATGACGAAATGATGACCATAAAACTGGGCATTTCACTGATGCGGATAAAACCAAATGGCGTATAGTTATCCTCTTGTTATAAAAATTCCGTCACCCACGAGCGCAATCACTCATGCCTGACTCGCCTGCCGCCGCACCTGAACACGGCCGTTTTCGCCTCAATTTACTGATCCTTTCCATCGTGAAGTTCAACTTTGCCAGCTATCTCACCATCGGCTTGCCGCTGGCGGTGCTGCCCGGTTTTGTCCATGACGGACTGGGTTACAACGCCTTCTGGGCCGGATTGGTGATCAGCCTGCAATACATCGCCACGCTGCTCAGTCGCCCACACGCGGGACGCTATGCCGATATGTGGGGGCCGAAAAAAGTGGTGGTGCTGGGGCTGGTGGGATGCTTGCTGAGCGGCATCTGTATTTTGCTGTCGGCGCTCAGCGATGGGCAGGGCGTGCTGAGTCTGGTGCTGCTGTGTCTGGGGCGCGTGATTCTCGGCATCGGACAAAGTTTTTCCGGCACCGGCACGTCGCTGTGGGGCGTGGCGCGCGTCGGTTCGCTGCATATTGGCCGGGTAATTTCGTGGAATGGCATTGTCACCTATGGCGCGATGGCGATCGGTGCGCCGCTCGGCGTGGTGATTTTCCGCAGCGGCGGCTTGCTGCTGCTCTCCAGCATCATCATTGCCATTTGTTTACTGGCAATTGCGCTGGCGCTGCCGCGTGCACCGGTGAAAGGCAGCAAAGCCAAGCCGCTGCCGTTCCGTGACGTGCTGAGCAAGGTGTATGGTTTCGGCCTGATTCTGGCGATGGGTTCCGCCGGATTTGGCGTGATCGCCACCTTTATCACGCTGTTTTATCAGGATAAAGGTTGGGATGGCGCCGCCTTCGCGTTGACCATGTTCAGCGCCGCGTTCGTCGGCACGCGTCTGCTGTTTCCGAATGCCATCAACAAGCTCGGTGGTTTGCGCGTGGCGAGTATCTGCTTTGCGGTAGAAGCGATGGGCCTGTTTCTGGTGGCCGGTTCATTCGACCCGTGGATGGCGAAGATGGGCGCGTTCCTCACCGGCGCGGGTTTCTCGCTGGTATTCCCGGCGATTGGCGTGGTGGCGGTGAAAGTGGTGCCGCAGCAGAATCAGGGCAGCGCGCTCGCCACCTATACCGCGTTTATGGATTTATCGCTGGGCATCACCGGCCCGATCGCCGGTTTCATTATGAGTTATGCCGGGGTTTCGCTGGTCTATTTCCTCACCGCACTGCTGGTGTGTTTAGCGCTGTTCTGCACGCTGCGCATGATTAAGCAGATGCCGGAAGAGCCGATGGGGGAGGTTAAAGAGAACGCATAATTTTGCTATTGAACTCAGGCATACCCTAAATAGTTTACGTCAGAGCAAGGCGGCAAGCGTGAGAATCCCCAGGAGCTTACGCCCGTAAGTGACTGGGGTGAGCACGGGCAGCCAACGCAGCTATGGCTTAAAATATGACGGGTATGAAAAAAAGGCCTCCGACCGAGGCCAACACTAACAAAATGTGTCATTAGACACAGATAAGGGTTCGTTTTCAGGCTTGCAGCAACTCGATGCTGTAGCGAATTTGGCGTTCAATCTCAGCGGTATTCCACGTCTCCAGCGATGAGGCAAACGGCTCAAATGCGTAAATGCCTTTATAGCCCAACATCTCCAGACGTTTCACCTGCGCCACACTGTTCAGCACATCGCGGTCGCTGAGCATGATGCGTTGTTCATCGGTCAGCTGCGCCGGCGGGCGGGTATCTTCCACGCCCGACAAATGCACCAGGCCAATATGGTTGATATCAATCTCCTGTGGGAACTCGTTTTCGGCGTTCTCATACAGATGATGATGGAAGGTATCGAGCAGCACCTTAAACGGGACTTTTGCTTGCTGAATCAGCTGCTGCGTCTGCACCGCTGAGCGCAGCGAACTGATCGGGAAGCCCAGCGGTTCCACCAGCCCCTGAATGCCATACTTTTCAAAGCGCGGCGCCAATACTTGCAGCGCTTCCAGCGTCTGCTGGGGCGAAATCTCAATCCCTTCATTTAGCGGGCACATCACCAGCGCTTTTGCGCCGATGGCTTGTGCTTCCTGTAGCAGCGCGTCGGCTTTAACCAGCAGCGACTCATCGGCACGGTTAAACGGATAGAGCGCGTTAATCGTCACGATTTCAATGTGGTGCTTATCCGCTAGCGCGCGCAGCTGCGCCGCGCTGAGATCATCGGTTACCTTGCCGCTCTGCATGTCGTTACGCAGTTCAACCTTGCTCAATCCCAGGCGTTGCACCAGCTGAAAGAAGGCTTCCAGCGTTAGCCTGGGCGCAATTTTACGGTTAATACAGAAACGGGTCGGATCGATGGCCATGTGCGGCTCCTGTAAACGGATACGGATTAGGTGCTGCAAAGAGAGCATTTATTTCATTATTATTGAATTATGAAATATCAGATATTGGATCTGCCTCGCAAAAATTTCATATTTCGTTTCGCGTTGCATGGGTAAGCTGGATTTCAGACATAAATTCGGTGCGGGCAACGGCTTAGCGGCAGAGCGGTTTGGCGAGCCTTTAGCGCCAGCAGTGCAGCGCTACGAGCTGATTTACACCCGGCTGTCAGCGCAGGCGGAAAAAATGCGATCCATGCCGCTAAAAGGAAATTTTCTAAAAAGAAGTATTTGAAAAATTCATTTCATTACGATAGCTTCATAGCACGCTTTAAGTATTGCCTGCACACGCAGCGTCGCGGTTCGAACGGGCTATCTGCAGGGAACTTCACATCTAAGAGGCAACGACATGACTATCGTAGGAAACTTTATCGGCGGCAAAATTACCCACAGCGCCAGCAATGAAACCATTCCCGTGTACGATCCGGCGACCGGCAAAGTCGTGCGTGAACTGACGCAGAGCACCGCTGCTGAAGTGGAAAAGGCGATTGAAGTCGCGCATGCCGCCTTCCCGGAATGGTCGAAAACCGCGCCGTTGCGTCGTGCCCGTGTGATGTTCAACTTTAAAGCGCTGATGGAAAAACATCGCGAAGAGCTGGCGGCACTGATCGTGTCTGAGCACGGTAAAGTGTGGTCCGATGCGCTGGGTGAACTGACGCGCGGTATCGAAGTGATCGAGTATGCCTGCGGTATTCCACATCTGATTAAAGGTGAAAACTCACCGAGCGTGGGCACCGGCGTTGACAGCTATTCGCTGATGCAGCCGGTCGGCGTTGTCGCCGGTATCACACCGTTTAACTTCCCGGCGATGGTGCCACTGTGGATGTTCCCCATCGCGCTGGCGTGCGGCAACACCTTTATCCTCAAGCCACCGGCGCTGGATCCTTCCGCATCTGTGCGCATGGCCGAACTGCTGAAAGAAGCGGGCCTGCCGGATGGCGTATTCAACGTGGTGCATTCGTCTAACGAAGATGCCGAGCAGCTGTACAAAGATCCGCGCATCGCCGCAGTCAGCTTCGTGGGTTCTTCCGGCGTAGCGGAGCACATCTATAAAACTGCCAGCGCCCACGGTAAACGCGTGCAGGCGTTTGGCGCGGCGAAAAACCACGCCATCGTGATGCCCGATGCCGATCTCGATGCCACCGTGAACGCCATTATGGGCGGCGCGTTTGGTTCAGCGGGTGAACGCTGCATGGCGCTGCCGGTTGTGGTTGCCGTGGGTGACGACACCGCAGACAAACTGATTGCGCGTCTGACGCCGCTGATCAAAGCGCTGCGCGTCGGTCCTGGCATCCAGAAAGGTACCGAAGAGAATGAAATGGGGCCGGTGGTTTCTGCTGCGCACCAGAAGAAAGTGCTGGGCTACATCGACAAAGGTGAGCAGGAAGGCGCGAAGCTGGTGGTTGATGGCCGCGGCATCCAGGTTGCTGGCCATGCAGAAGGTTACTACGTTGGCGGCACGCTGTTCGACAATGTGACGTCGGATATGACCATCTGGCGCGAAGAGATCTTCGGGCCGGTGCTGAGCATCATGCGTTCCAGCGATTACGACAGCGCACTGCAGCTGGTTAACAGCCACGAATTCGGTAACGGTAGCGCCATCTTCACCAGCAACGGCCACACCGCGCGTGAGTTCGTGCAGAACGTCGAAGCTGGCATGGTTGGCGTTAACGTGCCGGTTCCGGTTCCGATGGCGTTCCACAGCTTCGGCGGCTGGAAGCGTTCGGTATTTGGTGCGCTGAACGTGCACGGTCCAGACGGCGTGCGTTTCTACACCCGCATGAAAACCGCCACCGTGCGTTGGCCGAGCGGCCAGCAGACCGTATCTGAGTTCAGCATGCCGACGCTGGGCTAATTTCGCTCAACAAGGAGGAACAGGATGTCTCTGATTTCGAAAGCGCAAAAACCCGACAGTAACGGCCGCATCCAGCACGTCACGCCGGAAAGCGCGGGCTGGGAATATGTCGGCTTTGATGCCTATCTGCTGAAAAAAGGGCAGAGCCTGAAGCTGAGCAGCGGCGACAAAGAGTTGTGTCTGGTGCTGGTGGCGGGCTTTGCGTCGGTGAAAACCCGTCACGCCGAGTTTCCGAATCTGGGTAAACGTCTGTCGCCGTTTGAACGCACTCCGCCTTACTCAGTTTACGTACCGCATAACGACGAAGTGGAAGTGTATGCGGATAGCGATCTGGAGCTGGCGGTGTGTAATGCACCGAGCAGCGGCAACCTGCCGGCGCGACTGATTGCGCCGGAAGATGTTGGTGTTGAGCAGCGCGGTAAAGGGCGTAATCAGCGTCTGGTGCACAACATTCTGCCGGACAATAAAGAGGCCGACAGCCTGCTGGTGGTGGAAGTTTACACCGATGAAGGCGCGACCAGTTCGTACCCCAGCCACAAGCACGACCAGAAAAACAGCCCGGACGAAACCTATCTGGAAGAGACCTACTATCACCGTTTCGATCCTGAGCCAGGTTTCGCCATGCAGCGCGTTTATACCGACGACCGTTCACTCGACGAGTGCATGGCGCCGTATAACCGCGATGTGGTGACGGTGCCGCGTGGCTATCATCCGGTGGCAACCATTGCCGGGTACGATAACTACTATCTCAACGTGATGGCGGGTCCAAAACGTCTGTGGAAATTTACCTGGGAGAAAGATCACGCCTGGGTGAACAGCGACCAGTATCCGCGTTCGTAGATTGCACATCAATGTAAGAAGGGCAGCCACCTGGCTGCCCTTTTTGTTAGCTGGTCGACTCTGCGAAGAGATTATTCGCTGGGCACGTTGTTGTTCAGCGCCAGCGACACGGCAAGCGTCTGTGCCAGACACAGCGAAGCGACCTGCGAACGGAAGCCATCCACTTGCGCTTCACGCACCACAAAGCACACATCGCTGAAGGCGGCCAGCGGGCTGACCTGACTGTCGGTGATGGCGATCAGATGCGCGCCACGTTTGGCACCCAGCTCAACCAACTCCACCGCTTCACGCGCGTATGGCGAATAGCTGATGGCGATCACCACGTCTTTCGGGTTCACCATGCTCAGCTGCTCGGTGAACATGCCACCGAGGCCGTCGATCAGGAACGCACGACGCTCCAGATGGCGCAGCGCATACACCAGATACGATGCCACGCTGAATGAGCGACGCAGGCCGATGATGTAGATGTTCTCGGCTTCATCGAGCATTTTCACCGCGCGGTTGAGCTGGTCTGGATTGACCTGCATCGCCAGCTGTTGCAGCGCCTGGCTGTTGACCATGGTGAAGACGTTGAGGATTTCGGCCGGGCTTTCGGGTGAAGTGGCGCTGTCGTCGGTGGCGGTCTGGCGGAACAGACGTGCGCGCTCGGTATAGTTAACGGTCTCTTCCATCAGGTGCTGACGGAAAACCTGTTTCATTTCGTTGAAGCCGCTGAAGCCAAAGGCGTTGGCAAAGCGGATCAGCGTGGAGGGCGGCACATCGGCATGTTGTGCGATTGAAGCAACGGTATCGAAAGCGATGCTGTTACTGTTATCAAGGATATAACGAGCCACCTGCTTCAGGCGTTTGCTCAGCGTCTCATAGCGACGACGGATCTCGTCCTGTAACAAGGTTAATTGCGTTGGATTATTGGTCATTACTTCGGCCCGCTAGAAAAGAAAATATGGCTGGATAATGAGCGCTATAGTACCAGATGGATGGAAAATTTCATTTGTTTGACATCATCGTGACGCTTATTTCATCGGTTTATGAAATGCCTCACAGAATATGCAGGTTTTCCCCCCTCACCCTAACCCTCTCCCGCAAGCGGGCGAGGGAACCGTCTTGTGCGGTACACCGGATCGAGTTCTTTACTCAACAGCCGTTGAATCGGTCCCTTCTCCCGCTGGCGGGAGAAGGCGAGGATGAGGGCCAGCGAGCACAATCAAAAAAGCGGCCAATTGGCCGCTTTTTCCCAGCTAACTTCGCACTTAACCGCGTACAGCGCGCCAGTAGCCGATCAACCGCAGGTAGTTCCCTTTCACGGTCTCAACCAGCGCTGTATCATCCAGCTCGCCTTGCAGCCACTGGCGTGACGGCTGGCCGAAGATGGTGCGACCTACCGCGAAACCTTTCACCCACGGCGCTTGCGCTGCGGCGGCGAAACCGGCTTTCAGCGTCTCTTCCGGGGCATCGAGGCCCAGCAGCAGAATGCCGCGGCAGTGCGGGTCGTTCTGCTCGATCAACCCGCTGATCGCCTGCCAGCTTTCGGCAGACAGCGGCGGCAGTTTCCACCAGTCTGGCTGAATGCCAAGGCTGTAGAAGTGGCTCAGCATGTCGTAATAGTAAGATTCGTTACGGTCCGGATTGCTCTCCGGCAGAATCAGCTCCAGCAGCAGTTCGTGCCCGCTCTTGTTACAGCCATTCCACACATCGAGCACCAGCTCATCCTGCTCTTTACGCAGTTCCGCGCTGTCGTGCGGATGGTAGAACACCAGACATTTCACCACGTGCTCGGCTGGCCAGTCGACCAGCTGTGAGCCGATGTTGCCGTGCTCAAGACGCAGCGGACGTGAACTTGGCAGCTCAATTGGACGCCCAATCCACCAGTTTTTACCGGTAATCGCGTTCAGCGCTTTCTGGCCGTAAGTGGTATCCGCGAGGATGCCGCTCTTTTCATTCAGGCCGGCTTCATTGGCCGCTTCTTCTGCGGCACGCAGCAGCAGCAGTTTCAATTCTGGGATGCGCGCTTCGCTGACGCCCGCTTCGCGCGCCATATCAGCCAGCTGTTTGCGATGGTCGAAGGCGAACACATTCAGCTCTGGCCACTGCTGTTTACGCGTGGTGACGCGATGCAGGTGATTGAGACGTACATCAAGATCCGGACGTTTCACCTCTTTATCACGGCTTAGGAAATCATCCAGCTCTTCTTTGGTCGGCATCGCCGGTGCACAGCCGTGGCGCGAAACCACCAGCGCGCCACAGGCGTTCGCGTAACGGCACGCTTGCTCCCAGCTTTCATCATTCAGCCAGCCGCGCAGCAGGCCCGACATAAAGGCATCGCCCGCACCCAGCACGTTCAGCACTTCAACGCGCACGCCGCTCTGCAGTTTGGTCTGTTCCCAGCTATCCGGGATCTCGCCCTCAAACACCACGCAACCCAGCGGACCGCGTTTGCACACTAATGTGGCCTGGCTCGATTGACGCACATTTTTCAGCGCGGTCAGCGTATCGGTGCTGCCACCAGCGATATGGAACTCTTCTTCCGTTCCGACCACCAAATCGAAATAGTGCAGCACTTCCTGCAGCTGTTGCGTCACTTCGCCCGATTCAATGAAACGCGTTTCGCCGTCGCCGAGTGAGGTCAATCCCCACAGTACCGGACGATAATCGATATCCAGCGCGGTGCGCAGGCCGTTGCGTTTGGCGATATCCAGCGCTTTCAGCACGGCAGCGCGGGTTTGCGGATGCGAAAGGTGCGTGCCGGTGACGGCGACCGCGCGTGAAGAGGTGATGAAATCTTCGTTAATATCTTCCGGCACCAGCCCCATATCGGCGCAGTTGTCGCGGTAGAAGATCAGCGGGAAGCTCTCTTCATCTTTGATCCCAAGGATCACCAGCCCGGTCAGGCGCTGCTTATCGGTAATCAGGCCATCGGTATTGCAGCCCGCACGTTGCAGCTCTTCACGCAAAAAGCGGCCGTTATGCTCGTCACCTACGCGCGCCAGCATCGCCGATTTCAGGCCCTGAATCGCCGTACCGTAGGCCACGTTGCCGGAAGACCCGCCGAGATATTTGTTGAAGCTGGTCATATCTTCCAGGCGTGATCCAATTTGCTGACCGTAGAGGTCGACGGCGATGCGTCCGATACAAATCACATCAAGCCGCTTCTGTTGTGTACTCATACCTATTGTTTCCTTCTGTGATAAGCAGACACTGCGGGCGCTGCCGCCCAACGTCGAGCGCTTTGCTTCCGGGTTCTCAAGGTGCCTGATTGGCTTTGGTCGCAGTATGAGGAATAAAAATTCCAAATTCAATATGAAATGAAACATCCATCACGATTTTGTGAGCCAGGTAAAACTCTGACCAGGCCGCAAAGCGGCGTTTGAATCGTCGGGAGTTTCAGTGATAGTCAGGCTTGTGAGCCAGGTCTCAGGAAAGTGCTGGCGAATCAAGGAAGCTACTGAAGTGAAATGAAATTTCGTTATGACCTGCAAATGACCTGTTACTGTTCCACTTTTCCCCCTTTCGCGGCTTGCGCAGCCCACGTTTCATTGCTGAATTTGATCTCCATCGCAAAATGAAATGTTTCTTCTGTAATCGTGTTTAATGAAAAAAATATTTGTTTATAATCGCCTCACGTTTCACTTAATCCGCGGGCGCCGTGAACGGCAGTTTTTACCCGAACCGCGATGTACCTCGCCGCAGGTACCAGCATGTAAAGGAAGAAGCATATGGGCACAATCAGACTCACCACGGCACAGGCGCTGGTAAAATTTCTTGATAACCAATACCTGAACGTTGACGGCGTTGAAACCAAATTTGTGAAAGGCATTTTTGCCATTTTCGGTCACGGCAACGTGCTGGGATTGGGACAGGCGCTGGAGCAGGACAGCGGCGATCTGGTGGTGCATCAGGGCCGTAACGAGCAGGGCATGGCGCACGCTGCTATTGGCTTTGCCAAGCAGTCGCTGCGTCGTCAGATTATCGCCTGTACCTCATCGGTCGGTCCCGGCGCGGCCAACATGATTACCGCTGCTGCCACCGCGACCGCCAACCGCATTCCTTTACTGCTGCTGCCGGGCGATGTGTTCGCTACGCGCCAACCGGATCCGGTATTGCAGCAGATCGAACAGAGCCACGATCTCAGCATCAGCACCAACGACGCGTTCCGCGCCGTGAGCAAATACTGGGATCGCGTCAGCCGCCCGGAACAGCTGATGACTGCCTGCATCAACGCCTTGCGCGTGTTGACCGATCCGGCAGAAACCGGCGCGGTGACGATTGCGCTGCCGCAGGACGTGCAGGGCGAAGCCTGGGACTTCCCGGAATACTTTTTCCAGAAACGTGTGCATCGTCTGGATCGCCGCTTGCCAACTGCCGCGCAATTAGAAGATGCGCTGGCGCTGATTGCGCGTAAACACAAGCCGCTGATCATTGTCGGCGGTGGCCTGAAATATTCCGATGCCGGGGATGCGCTGCTGAAATTTGCCGAGCGCTTCAACATTCCGTTTGCCGAAACTCAGGCCGGTAAAGGCACCATCGTTTCCGATCACCCGCTCAATGTCGGCGGCGTGGGCGAAACCGGCTGCCTGGCGGCCAACCTGCTGGCGAAAGAGGCCGATCTGGTGATTGGTATCGGTACGCGTTACACCGACTTCACCACCGCGTCGAAATGGATTTTCCAGAATCCGGACGTGAGCTATCTGAACCTCAACGTCAGCAACTTCGACAGCTACAAGCTGGATGCGGTGCAGCTGCTGGCGGATGCGCGTGAAGGTTTAACCGCGCTGGAAAGCGGGCTGCAAGGTTTCGAAAACCATTGGGGCGGCCAGATTGAGCTGTCGCAAAGCAAGCTGTTGAAAGAGACGCAGCGCGTCTATGCCGCCACCTATAACACCGACGATTTCATTCCGGAAATCGCCGACCACGCCGATCGCGAAGCGCTGTTTGCCGAGTTTGAGCGCCTGACGAAATCGGTGCTGACGCAGAGCAGCGTGCTGGGCGCCTTAAACGAGCAACTCCCAAAGGATGCGGTGATTGTCGCGGCAGCGGGCAGTCTGCCGGGCGACCTGCAGCGCGTGTGGCGCACCAAAGATTACAACTCGTACCACGTTGAGTACGGCTACTCCTGTATGGGTTATGAAGTGAATGCCGCGCTGGGCGTAAAGCTGGCGCAGCCGCAGCGTGAAGTCTACGTCATGGTTGGCGACGGTTCGTTCATGATGCTGCACTCCGAGCTGGTCACGTCGATTCAGGAAGGGGCGAAAATCAACGTGGTGCTGCTGGATAACATGACCAACGGTTGTATCAACAACCTGCAGATGGAACACGGCATGGACAGCTTCACCACCGAGTTCCGCTTCCGTAATCCGGAAGGGGGCAAGCTGGATGGCGGCTTTGTGCCGGTGGACTTCGCGGCGATCGCCGGCGGTTACGGCTGCAAAACCTACCGCATTACCACGCTGGAACAGCTGGAAGCCGCGTTGATCGACGCGCAGAAGCAGACCGTTTCCGTGCTGTTCGACATCAAAGTGCTGCCAAAAACCATGGTGCACAAATACTTCAGCTGGTGGCACGTCGGCGTGGCGCAAACCTCTACGTCAACGCGCACGCAAGAAGTGGCCGACAACCTTAACATGCATATCGAACAAGCACGTAAGTATTAAAACCTCTTTTAGGCCGGAGCTCTCCGGCCTTGTTTTACCCTAACTTATCCGACTCTACAGGTGTAATTATGACGCTCAAACTCGGTGTAATTGGTACCGGTGCAATTGGTCAGGAACACATTCGTCGCTGCAATAACGTTTTGCAGGGTGCCAAAGTGGTGGCGGTTTCTGATATCAACATAGAAGGCGCGCGTGCTGCGCTGCAACGTCTGAATATCGAAGCCGAGGTGTATCAGGATGGTCATCAGGTGATCAACTCGCCGGAAGTCGATGCCATTCTGGTGACGTCCTGGGATCCGACCCACGAAGAGTTTACGCTGGCGGCAATCGCGGCCGGCAAACCGGTGTTCTGTGAAAAGCCGCTGGCGCTGAGCGCTGAAGGTTGCCGTCGCATTGTGGATGCCGAGATCAAACACGGTAAACGTCTGGTGCAAGTGGGCTTTATGCGCCCTTACGATGCCGGCTATCGCGCGCTAAAAAAAGTGATCACTGACGGTGAAATCGGCGAACCGCTGATGCTGCACTGCGCGCACCGCAACCAGAGCGTCGGCGAGAATTACACCACCGACATGGCGATCACTAACACCCTGATTCACGAGCTGGACGTGCTGCGCTGGCTGACCGAAGACGACTACAAAACCGTGCAGGTAGTGTTCCCACGCACCACCTCGAAGTCTCATGCCAATCTAAAAGATCCGCAGATCGTGCTGTTCGAAACGCAGAAAGGTATCCGCATTGATGTGGAGATCTTCGTTAACTGCGCGTACGGCTACGACATTCAGTGTGAAGTAGTGGGCGAAGAGGGCATCGCTAAGCTACCGGAGCCTTCGGCGATCCAAACGCGCAAAAACGCGCGTCTCGGCGTGCCGCTGCTAACCGATTGGAAAGACCGTTTCATTGATGCTTATGACGTTGAGCTGCAAGCGTTTATTAATGACGTGAAAGACGGCCAACTGACCGGACCTTCTGCCTGGGATGGTTTTGCTGCTTCCGTGGCCGCCGATGCCTGCCACAAAGCGCAGAACAGCGGTGCGATTGAGCCGGTAACCATGCCGCCGCGTCCGGATTTCTACGCCAAATAACTGAGCTGTGCGCTAAATACTCCTCGGCGGCTCAGCGGCCGCCTCTGTGAATCAGGGACAACACCATGAACAAAGACAACGTTAAACTGGCGATCGCGCCAATCGGCTGGACTAACGACGACATGCCAGAGCTGGGCAGCGAAAACACCTTCCAGCAAACCGTGAGTGAAATGGCGCTCGCGGGCTTTACCGGCAGCGAAGTGGGCAGCAAATACCCGCGCGATCCGGCGATTCTCAAGCCGATGCTAGATATCCGTGGCATTCAGATCTGCAACGCCTGGTTCAGCACCTTCTTCGCCAACGGCGACAAAGCGAAAACCATTGACGAATTCACCAATCACATGAACTTCCTGCATGCGATGGGCGCGCGCGTGATTGGTTGCTCCGAGCAGAGCAAAAGTATTCAGGGCACCACGCTGGCGGTGCTGGAGCAGAAGCCGATTTTCAGCGATGAAGAGTGGCGCTTAACCGCGGAAGGCTACAACGAGCTGGCGGAGATCGCCGCGAAGAAAGGCATGCGCGTCACGCTGCACCATCACATGGGCACCGGGATTCAGACGCCAGCCGAGATCGACCGCTTTATGGAATCGACCAATGAGAATGTTGGCCTGCTGTACGATACCGGCCACATCTACTATTCCGAAGGTTCACAGCAGGCGATGCTGGATGTGCTGACCAAATATCTGCCGCGTATTTTCCACGTGCATCTGAAAGACGTGCGCGACAGCGTGGTAGCCGAAGTGCGTGAGAAATCGCTGTCGTTCCTGGACGGCGTGAAGAAGGGGACTTTCACCGTGCCGGGCGATGGCGTGATCGATTTTAAACCGGTGTTCAAAATCCTCGATGATTACGGCTATAAAGGCTGGATGGTGGTGGAAGCGGAGCAGGATCCGGCGTTGGCCAATCCGTTCGAATATGCGGTGAAAGCGCGTAAGTACATCCGCGAGAATGCGGGGTTATAAGGGCAAATGCTCGCAATGCATTGCGCCGCTACGGGATGTACACGCATTCGTAGCGGCGCGATTTATCGCGCTGTTTTCCATAAAAAAAGGCCGTTATCCCTTCAGGATAACGGCCTTTTAATTGGCTGAGATTATGACGCTAACGACAACGCCGGTTTCTGTGCGTTGACCGCCAGCCACTCGGCAATGCGCGCCTGCTCGGCTTCGTTCAGCCACATACCTTGTTTGGTACGACGCCAAATCGCATCATCCAGCTCGCGTACCCATTCGTTTTTCACCAGGTAACGCAGCTCGGCTTCGTAGAACTCGTGACCGAAGTTTTCACCCAGATCGTCGATGCTCTTCGCGCCTGCCAGCAGCTCTTCGGTGCGGCTACCGTAAGTCCGCGCAAAGTGACGCGCCATACCTTCGCTAATAAACGGATAGCGACGACGCAGGCTGGCGGTGTAATCCTCGCGTGAACCGGAGAAATCCCCGCCCGGCAATACCGCGTTTTTGGTCCACGCCGGGCCGATATTCGGGTAGTATTTAGTCAGTTTCTCCAGCGCATGTTCCGCCAGCTTACGATAGGTGGTCAGCTTGCCGCCGAACACGGACAGCAGCGGAGCCTGGCCATTGTCGTCATGCACATCCAGCGTGTAATCACGGGTGATGGCCTGCGGCGAATCCGATTCGTCATCGCACAGCGGACGTACGCCCGAGTAAGTCCAGACGATGTCATCTTTGCTCAGCTGCTGTTTGAAGTGTCCATTAAACACGTTCAGCAGGTAGCTGATTTCGTTGTCATCGATTTTCACGTCTTTCGGATCGCCTTTGTACTCCACGTCGGTGGTGCCGATGATGGAGAACTCATCCATCCACGGAATCACAAACACGATACGGTTATCTTCGTTTTGCAGGATATACGCCTGCTTTTCGCGATGGACGCGCGGTACCACGATGTGGCTACCTTTGATCAGACGAATGCCGTACGGCGATTTCAGCTTCAGGCCATCGTCGAAGAACTCTTTTACCCACGGACCGGCCGCATTGACCAGACCTTTGGCGCGCCAGGTGTAGGTTTTACCGCTGTCGATATCTTCGGCTTCCACCATCCACAAACCGGCTTCACGCCAGGCGCGGGTCACGCGCGTGCGGGTGCGTACTTCGCCGCCCTGTTTTTCCACTTCCTGCGCATTGAGTACCACCATGCGCGCATCATCAACCCAGCAGTCAGAATATTCGAATCCGCGCGTGATCTCCGGCTTGAGGGCCGAATCCGCGCCAAAACGCAGGCTCTTACTGCCCGGCAGCGTGGTGCGTTTGCCGAGGCGATCGTACATAAACAGGCCCATGCGGATCATCCACGCCGGACGCAGATGCGGACGGTGCGGCAGACGGAAGCGCATCGGGAAAGCGATGTGCGGGGCCATTTTTAGCAGCACTTCACGTTCTGCTAACGCTTCGCCCACCAGGCGGAATTCATAGTGTTCAAGGTAGCGCAGGCCGCCGTGAATCAATTTCGAGCTGTTGGAGGAGGTTGCACAGGCCAAATCCCGCGCCTCCAGCATCAGCACCGACAGTCCGCGTCCTGCAGCGTCCACTGCAATGCCGGCTCCGTTAATGCCGCCGCCGATCACGATCAGGTCTTTGGTTTCCACGTCATCTCCTCCGATGTTCGGAATAGTTCTAAAATGTTCGTTTTCGAGCGTAATAATAATCGGAAACCAACATCTACGCCAGCGGTTAACTGAATAAAAACATTTTTGCGTGATATAGCTAACATTCCGACAGGAAAAAAATCACATAACCACAGGACTTGTCAGGTTATCGCGGCGCGTTCTCAGGTTAAACTAGGCGCTAATTGTGATGAAGTAATGAGAGACACCATGGAAACCTTCGAGTGTATTAACGTCCTGCAGGCGCAAGAGCATCTGGCACAAGGTGCGCAGCTGGTGGATATCCGTGATCCGCAGAGCTTTATGATGGGCCACGCGGCGGGCGCGCAGCACCTGACCAACGACAATCTGGCGGATTTCATCGCCAACGCCAATCAGGCTTTGCCGGTGCTGGTGATGTGCTATCACGGCAACAGCAGCAAAGGCGCGGCGCAGTTCCTGCTGGGCCAGGGATTCAGCGCGGCGTACAGCATTGACGGCGGATTTGATGCCTGGCGCGCGGCATTCCCGGCGCAGGTTGCCCTCGGCGACGCCTGAGCCCATCGCATAAGGAAGGAGATCACCGCATGATGCGCATCACCCAGTTCAATAATCCGCGCATGGCGCAGGCGTTTGTCGACTACATGGCGACCCGCGGCGTGACGCTACGCATTGAGCGCGAAAGCCACTTTGTCATTATGTTGGATGACGAAAGCAAGCTGGAGAGGGTCGAAAACGAACTCGCGCAGTTCGTGCGCGATCCCAACCATCCGCGCTATCAGGCGGCCAGCTGGCATAGCGGCAACACCGAAAGTGGCTTGCGCTACGAGCGCACCCACATCTGGGCGAGCATTCGCGAACGCGCAGGTCCGCTCACCATGACCATCATGATCGCCTGCGTCGCGGTATTTATCCTGATGCAGATCGTCGGTGATGATGTGGCGCTGGATTGGCTGGCGTGGCCGGCGGATTCTTCGCAATATTTCCAGGTGTGGCGCTGGTTTAGCCATGCGCTGCTGCACTTCTCGCTACTGCATATCCTGTTCAACCTGATGTGGTGGTGGTATCTCGGCGGTGCGGTCGAGAAGCGTCTCGGCAGCGGCAAGCTGTTTGTGATTATGCTGATCTCGGCGCTGCTAACCGGCTGGATGCAGGCCAAGTTCAGCGGCGTGCTGTTTGGTGGCTTGTCGGGCGTGGTTTACGCGTTGATGGGTTACTGCTGGCTGCGCGGCGAGCGCGATCCCGAAAGTGGTATTTATCTCGAGCGCGGCCTGATTGGCTTTGCGGTCGTATGGTTGGTGATTGGCTGGTACGGCGCATTTGGTCTGTCGATCGCCAACGCCGCGCACGTCACCGGCTTGCTGGTGGGTTTAGCGATGGCATTTGTTGATACGCGTAAGATTACGCGTCGTTAGCAGCACCAATAAAAGAAGCGGCCACGAGCCGAGGAGAGAGATGTGAAGCAGACGCAACGTCATGACGCCATTATCGATCTGGTCCGGCGTCAGGGATATGTCAGTACCGAAGAGCTTGTTGATCACTTTGAAGTCAGCCCGCAAACCATTCGGCGTGACCTGAACGACCTGGCCGATCAGAACAAAATCATGCGCCATCACGGCGGGGCGGCGCTGCCGTCCAGCTCAGAAAATACCGCATGGCAGGATCGTAAAATGATGTGGTCGGCGGAGAAAGCGCGCATCGCTGAGCGTGTGGCGAGCCAGATCCCTGATGGCGCCACGCTGTTTATTGATATCGGTACCACGCCGGAAGCGGTGGCGCATGCGCTGCTCAATCACAACAATCTGCGCGTTGTCACCAACAACCTCAACGTGGCGATTCTGCTGATGGCGAAACCTGATTTCCGCGTAATTATCGCCGGCGGCGAAGTGCGCACGCGCGATGGCGGCATCATGGGCGAAGCGACGCTGGACTTCATTTCGCAGTTTCGCCTCGATTACGGCATTCTCGGCATCAGCGGCATTGATATGGATGGTTCGCTGCTGGAGTTCGATTATCACGAAGTGCGCACCAAACGCGCCATCATCGAAAACTCGCGCTGCGTGATGCTGGTGGTGGATCACTCGAAGTTTGGCCGCAATGCGATGGTCAACCTCGGCAATATGAGCCTGATTGATTACATGTATACCGATCAAAGCCCGCCGGCCAGCGTGCTGAAAGTGATTGAACAGCACGAAGTTCACCTCGAACTTTGCTAATGCCGTAGCGGCGCAATTTATTGCGCGATAAATCGCGCCGCTACAAAAATCAGCACCGATTTTTTTCACCGCACCTGCATTTCCCTGTCGCTTTTTTCTGCGCCCCCAGCTTTACTTATCCATTCACCTCTTGCGCTCGCCCGGCTTTACCGTTAACGGACTCGAAGGGATTGATATGTCGCAGCAAAAATTCAATAAAACACGTTTCGACGCCGCGCTCACCCGCCAATGGCAGCATCTCGGACTCACTTCCGCCCAGCAAATGACACCGCAGCAATGGTGGCAAGCGCTGAGCCGCGTGCTGGCAGAAATGCTGGCGACGCAGCCACCTGTGCCAGCCAAACACGGGCAGCGCCACGTCAACTATCTGTCGATGGAGTTTCTGCTGGGGCGTTTGACCGGCAACAATTTGCTCAATCTTGGCTGGTATAACGAAGTGCAAGCCGCGCTGGCGGAACATCAGGTTGAGCTGAGCGAACTGCTGGAAGAGGAGGTGGATCCGGCACTCGGTAACGGCGGATTGGGGCGTTTGGCCGCTTGCTATATGGATTCGATGGCGACCGTCGGCCAGGCTGCGATGGGCCACGGCCTCAACTATCAATACGGCCTGTTTCGTCAGACGTTTGCCGACGGACAGCAGCAGGAAGCGCCGGATGACTGGCAGCGCGATCGCTATCCGTGGTTCCGCCACAACGCCGCGCTGGATGTGCAGGTAGGCCTCGGCGGCAAGGTCAAAGAGAACCACGATGGCAGCCTCAGCTGGCGACCTAAAATTCACCTCAAAGGGGAAGCCTGGGATTTGCCGGTGGTGGGCTATCGCAACGGTATCACGCTGCCGCTACGCTTGTGGAAAGCCAGCAGCGCGCAGCCGTTCGATCTCACCGCGTTCAACAACGGCCAGTTCCTGCAGGCTGAGCAGCAAGGCATTGCAGCCGACAAGCTGACCAAAGTGCTCTATCCCAATGATAATCATGCCGAAGGTAAGCGGCTGCGCCTGATGCAGCAGTATTTCCAGTGCGCCTGCGCGGTGGGCGATATTCTGCGGCGTCATCATCTCGCCGGGCGCGCCATTCGCACTTTGCCTGATTTCGAAGTGATCCAGCTTAACGACACGCATCCCACCATCGCCATCCCGGAGATGCTGCGCGTGCTGCTGGATGAGCATCAACTGAGTTGGGACGATGCGTGGCATATCACCAGCCGCACTTTTGCGTATACCAATCACACGCTGATGCCGGAAGCGCTGGAGCGCTGGGATGAGAAGCTGGTGCGCGACCTGCTGCCGCGCCATATGTTGATCATCCGCGAGATTAATCGCCGCCTGAAAAAGGTGGTGAAGCAACGGTGGCCAGACGATAAAGCGATCTGGCACAAGCTGGCGGTGGTGGCTGATGGTCAGGTGCGCATGGCGAATCTGTGCGTGGTGAGCTGTTTCGCCGTCAACGGCGTGGCGGCGCTGCACTCCGAGCTGGTGGTGAAAGATCTGTTCCCGGAATATCACCTGCTGTGGCCGAACAAATTCCATAACGTGACCAACGGCATCACGCCGCGCCGCTGGTTGAAACAGTGCAATCCGCTGTTGGCGACGCTGATCGATGACAGCTTGCAGGTTGAGTGGGCCAACGATCTCGATGCGCTGGCGTGGCTGGCACCTTTCGCCCGCAAGAAGGCGTTTCGTCAGCAGTTCCGCGACATTAAGCAGCAAAACAAACAGCGGCTGACGCTCTACGTCAAGCGCGTCACCGGCATTGATATCAATCCGGATGCGCTGTTTGACGTGCAGATTAAGCGACTGCATGAGTACAAACGTCAGCACCTCAGTTTGCTGCATATGCTGCACTGCTATCGCCAGCTGCGCGACAACCCGGATAACCCCGACTTCGTGCCGCGCGTGTTCCTGTTTGGCGCCAAAGCCGCGCCCGGCTACTACCTCGCCAAAAATATCATCTATGCCATCAACAAAGTGGCGCAGGTGATCAACAACGATCCACTCGTCAGCGATCGCCTCAAAGTGGTGTTTATCCCGGATTACCGCATCACCGCCGCAGAGCTGATGATTCCGGCCGCCGATCTCTCCGAGCAGATTTCCACCGCCGGTTATGAGGCTTCCGGCACCGGCAATATGAAGCTGGCGCTGAACGGCGCGCTCACTATTGGCACGCTGGACGGCGCCAATGTGGAGATTGCTGAAGCGGTGGGCGCGAAGCATATCTTTATCTTCGGCAACAGCGTGGACGAGGTGAAAGCGCTGAAGGCGGGCGGCTACAGCCCGAAAAAGCTGCGTAAACAGAATCCTTATCTGGATGGTTTGCTGAAGGAGCTGGAGAAGGGCAAGTTCAGCGACGGCGATAAGCATGCGTTTGATTTGATGCTGCAAAGCCTGACCAAAAATGGCGATCCCTGGCTGGTGCTGGCCGACTTTGATGCCTACATCGCCGCGCAGCAGCAGGTGGAAGCGTTGTGGAAAAATCCGGACGCCTGGACGCGCGCAGCGATCCTCAATACCGCTCACACCGGCCGCTTCAGCTCTGACCGTTCAATTCGCGATTATCAGCAGCGGATTTGGCAGGCGGCCCGATAAAGACACGATAGATGATTTTGGAGACACGATGACGCTCAACAAGCTGGACCAGGCGACACAGGATGCCGGCATTTCGCTGCGCTTTATTAACGCGCACGGCGAGCCGGAAACCATCAGCGATGAGACCAAACGCGCGTTGCTGGCAGTCATGGAAACGCCAACCGGTAAAGCGCCACCGCTGCCGCCGGTGCAGGTATTTGCTGCTCGCAGCAAGCGCCAACTGACGCCACAAGGCAGCGGCACCTTTTCCTGGCAGCTACAAACCGAACAGGGCAAAAGCTTCAGCGGCGAAGTGCAAGGCGGAGAACCGCTCACACTGCCGCCGCGTCTGTCACAAGGTTATCACCAGCTCACGCTGCGCAAAGGTCGCCAGCAGTGGCAAACCCGCATCATCATTGCGCCACGCCGCTGTTTTATCCCGGCATCAGTCGAGCAAGGAGAGAAACTGTGGGGCGCGTTAGTACAGCTTTACACGCTGCGATCGGATGACAATTGGGGCATCGGTGACTTCGGCGATTTGGCGCAAATGCTGGAGAACGTTGCCAATAATGGCGGTGACTTCGTTGGCCTTAATCCTTTGCATGCGCTTTATCCTGCACAGCCAGAACATGCCAGTCCTTACAGCCCAACCTCACGTCGCTGGCTCAACGTGCTGTATATCGACGTTAATCGGCTGGAGGATTTTCAGCGTAGCGAGGCAGCGCAGCGTTGGTGGCAAAGGGCGAAAACACGCAAAGCGCTGGATCAGGCGCGCGCGGCTGAGTTTGTCGATTACAGCGCGGTGGCCAAACTGAAATTGGCCGCGCTGCGCTTTGCCTGGCAACGCTTTCAGCCGCGCGCCGCTGAAGATGCCGGATTCCAGCAATTTATCGTTGAGGGCGGCGACCATCTGCGTTATCAGGCGGCGTTTGATGGCATTCTCGCCGAACGCAGCCAGCAGCATCCTGATGAATGGGGTTGGACCAACTGGCCGGAAGGCTGGCGCAACGCTTTGCTGCCGGAGGTGCAGCAATGGTGTGCGGAACACGAAGAGGAGATTCAGTTCTGGAGTTGGTTGCAGTGGGTGGCGCAAGAGCAGTTTGCCATCTGCTGTCAAATTAGCCAGCAGCTTGGCATGGAAGTGGGATTATATCGCGACTTAGCGGTCGGCGTGGCGCAAGGCAGCGCGGAAACCTGGCAGGATCCGGAACTGTATAAACTCGGCGCTTCCGTCGGTGCGCCGCCGGATCGCCTCGGTCCGCAGGGGCAAAACTGGTGTTTGCCGCCGCTCGATCCACATGTGATGCGCGCGCGCGGCTATCAGCCTTTTATCGACCTGCTGCGCGCCAATATGCGTGACTGCGGCGCTTTGCGTATCGATCACGTGATGGCGCTGCTGCGCTTGTGGTGGATTCCCTACGGCGAAAGCGCGGATAAAGGCGCTTACGTGGCCTATCCGGTTGAGGATCTGCTAGCGATCCTGGCGCTGGAGAGTCAGCGCCATCGCTGCATGGTCATTGGCGAAGATCTCGGCACGGTGCCAAAAGAGATCGTCAGCCTGCTGCGCAAAAGCGGCATTTTCTCGTGGAAAGTGTTGTTCTTCGAGCAGCACGGCGATGGCAGCTATCGTCAGCCGCAAGAGTATCCCGTGCAGTCGATTGCCAGCGCCAGTACCCATGATTTGCCGACGTTGGCGGGATTCTGGAGATATGAGGATCTTTTTCTGGGTCACAAACTGGGCTTGTACCAGGAGAGCGTATACATGTCATTGCTAAGGCAAAGGGATAAACAAAAACAGGCGCTATTGGATGCGCTGCATCAGATGAATACGTTGCCTGCGCGCCACGGTACCGTTGCTAGCCGATTGTCCTTCACACCGATGCTCAATCGCGGCTTCCACCGCTATCTGGCGCGCACTAACAGCGCATTGCTGGGGCTGCAACCTGAAGACTGGCTTGCTATGACTTCACCGGTCAACGTGCCGGGTACGGTAGATGAATATCCAAACTGGCGGCGCAAGTTAAGCGTCACAATCGAAAAGATGTTTAGAGGAAACGTGCCGGGCTTATTGAATGCGGTGAATACCGGGCGCAGGAAGCGTTGAAGAACGCGCGGCAGCGTCGGGTCGCTGCCGCGTGCTTAATCAGTAGTACGAGTGCTCGCCGCGCTGGTGCTCGGTCAAATCGCGCACGCCTTTCAGCTCAGGGAAGGCTGCCAGCAGCTCCTTCTCGATGCCATCTTTCAGCGTGACGTCGATCATCGAACAACCGTTACAGCCGCCGCCGAATTGCAGAATGGCGATGCCGTCATCGGTGATTTCCATCAGCGATACGCGACCGCCGTGGCCAGCCAGTTGCGGGTTAATCTGCGCTTGCAGCAGATATTCCACGCGTTCCACCATTGGCGCATCGTCAGAGACTTTCCGCATTTTGGCGTTAGGCGCTTTCAGCGTCAGCTGCGAACCGAGGTTGTCGGTAACAAAGTCGATTTCCGCGTCATCGAGGTACGGTGCGCTCAGCTCATCAACAAAGGCTGACAGTTTTTCGAACTTAAATTCAGTATCAGTCGCTTCTACTGCATCGGGTGGGCAGTAAGAAACACCGCATTCAGCGGTTGGCGTACCCGGATTAATGACGAATACGCGAATCTGAGTGCCATCTTCTTGTTTGGACAGCAATTTTGAGAAGTGCTCTTGCGCAGCATCAGTAATAACGATCATGGCGATTGCTCAATAGTTGACTAAATTACTTGGTTATAATACGCCCAACACCGACGCTCTACAAGGTACGGCACAGGCAACCAATGTGTACGCTGGCCGCGCCTTGCGCCAGCAGGATGCGGCTAATTTCCGCCACGGTACTTCCGGTCGTCACAACATCGTCGATAAGCAGGATATGGCGTCCGCGCACCGGCATTTCAAGGCGAAACGCGCCGCGCAGGTTCTTTCTACGCGCGCTGGCGCTCAATGAATGCTGAACTGCGCCCTGTCGCACCCGCTTTACCGCTTCGCGATATTCACAGCCCAGCCAGCGAGCCAGCGGTTTTGCTAGCAGCGCCGCCTGATTGTAGCCGCGTTGCCAGGCGCGCCGACGATGCAGCGGTACGCTCAGCACCAAATCTACACGCGGCAGCCGGTAATCACGACGCATTGTTAACAATTTTAACAAAATCAGCCGCGCCAGCATCACTCTGAGTGCGGTTACGCGAGAAAACTTCAGCTGCTGCACCCAATCGCTCAGCGGCGGCAGGTAATCGCTGACGCAGCTCAGGCTCTGCCACGGCGGCGGGCGGCGCAGGCAGCGCCCGCAGGGCTGCATTCCACTGGCCGGTAAACCGCAGCAGGGACAGAGTGCCGGTAGGCGCGGAATTTGCTGCACGCAGCGGCTGCACAAACCGTGGCTGGCAATCTGCAACGGCAGGCGGCATAGCCAACACAGGGCCGGGATTGGTAGCATAGCGACCTCCTTATCACTTTTCCGGAGTGTAACCGATGAGTTCGCTTTACTGGCACACCACAGGCACGGGCGATCGCGATCTTGTGCTGCTGCACGGCTGGGGTTTGAACGCCGAAGTGTGGCAAAACATCGTTCCGCGACTCCGCTCGCATTTTCGCCTGCATCTGGTGGATCTGCCGGGCTTCGGCCGCAGCCAGGGTTTTGCGCCGCTGACCTTAGCGGAAATGGCGCAACAGCTGTTGCCGCAGTTACCCGACCGCGCGGTGCTGCTCGGCTGGTCGCTGGGTGGATTGGTGGCCAGCCAGCTGGCGTTAACCCAGCCGGAGCGCGTTGCAGCGCTGATCACCGTTGCCTCATCGCCGTGTTTTACCGCGCGTGATCAATGGCCGGGCATCAAGCCCGAAACGCTACAAAATTTTCAGCAGCAGTTGAGCACCGATTTCCAGCGCACCGTGGAGCGCTTTCTGGCACTGCAAACCATGGGCACGGAGAACGCGCGACAGGATGCGCGTCAGTTGAAAGAGGTGGTGTTATCGCAGCCGATGCCGTCGGTTGAAGTGCTGGAAGGGGGATTAGAGATTTTGCGTCAGGACGATTTGCGTGCCGCGCTCGACGATCTACCGCTGCGGTTCCTGCGTATTTACGGCTATCTCGATGGGCTGGTGCCGCGTCGTGTCGCAGAAGAACTGGATTCACGCTGGCCAGCTTCATCCTCGGTGGTGATGGAGAAAGCCGCGCATGCGCCTTTCATTTCTCACCCCGATGAATTTACGCAGCTGATCATGACGTTTACCGCAGCCACATAAACTGCCACGCAGCCAGCGTTAAGGGCTGGCTGCCATCCAGCTTCTCCCCGCTAATCACATCCTGCATATGCCGCGCCAGCGGTAACTGTGTCGTCACCTCATGACGGCTGAGATTAAACACACACAGCAACCCCTCATCGCTATCCGGCTGATGGCGACGCAACACCAGCAGGCTATTTTCGCTTTCCAGCAGCGTCATCGGGTTATCGGGATGAAACGCGGGCTGCCGCGTGCGCAGTTGAATCAGCGCGCTCAGGCGTTCATACACCTGTTGGCGCAGCGGGTTGCCGCCGCTGATCCACTGTTCCATTTCACGCAGGCTGTACTTCTCCCGGTTGATGGCACGGTTATGACCGGCGGCGCGCACGCCTTCATTATCGTTGCGCGAGCCAAGAATACTTTGAATGTAAATCGCCGGTACGCCAGGAAACGACAGCAGAATCGCGTGCGCCAGCAGGAAGCGGCGCAAACGCGTGTCATCGTCGTCGTCCTGCTGATTGAGCGCATCGAAATAGGTGACATTGATTTCGTAAGGGCTGGTGGTGCCATCGGCATTGTTCTTGTAGGAGACCAGCGCGCCTTCCAGCGCTAAATCACGCACCAGCGCCACAATCTCCACTTCCGACAAAATGCCGCGCGCCGGATTGAGTCCAATGCCGTCGTGCGAGGCGAGAAAGTTAAAGAAAGTGGTCGTGCCGCCGCCTAAATCCAGCGTGCTGGCCCATTGACGCAGCGCACGCGCCGATCCCGAATGAATGGCGTGCAGCACCAGCGGCGGCAGCGAAAACTGGTACACCATTTGCGCTTCATCTTTGCCGTTACCGAAATAGCTGATGTTGTCTTTGTGCGGCACGTTGGTTTCGGTGACGATCACCGTGCCGGGCGCCACTTCATTGGCAATGGCGCGAAACAGCTTCACCAGCTGATGCGTTTTCGGCAGGTGAATGCAGTTGGTGCCCGGCGTTTTCCACATGTAGCCCACCGCGTCGAGCCGCACATAATCCGCGCCTTTGTTCAGGTAGTCGAGCAGCACATCGACCATGCGAATCAGCACTTCCGGATTGCCAAAGTTGAGGTCGATCTGGTCGGCGCTGAAGGTGGTCCAGATATAGCGCGTCTCGCCGTCGGCCATCGCAAACGGTGTGAGCAGCGGCGAGGTGCGTGGACGCGTCACCGCGCTTAGATCGGTCGCCGGCGGCATGCTGATAAAGAAATCATCCCAACCCGGATCCTGCGCCAGAAAGTGTTGAAACCAGCGGCTGTGCGCCGACATATGGTTGCAGACAAAATCAAACATCAGCCGCGTTTCGCTGTGCAGCGCGCTGATGTGCTGCCAGTCGCCGCAGATCGGATTGACCTGGTGATAGTCGATAACCGAGAAGCCATCGTCGGAAGAGTAGGGAAAAAACGGTAACAGATGCACCAGGCTGAAAGTGGATTGCAGATGCTGCTGATAAAAACGCGAGAAGCTGGCAAGGGTTGGCTGTTCAGGTTCGCGGAATTGATCGGCATAGGTAATCAGCACCACATCTTTCTCATCCCAGTGCGCCTTGCGCGGCAGTTTTGCCGTATCGCGTGCGGCACGAATGTGGGAAAGCAGGCGTTCACGCGCCGCGACCGGAAAGCTGCCGTGATAAATCTCATCGATTAAGGCGTTGATAATATCCATGGATCGCTGGGCCACGCGGAAGGTTATTTTTTCAGCGTAGTTGGATGAGGAGATTTATCAAGCTGATACGCGCAGAGACGAGGGTTTCTCCGCGCGTTATTTACGGCAGGAACTTAGCGTTTTTTACCGAATGCCGCGGCGAGCGCATCGCCCATCGCGCTGTTGCCGGCAGACGAGCTGGCAGGTTTGCCGCGACCTTTGTTATTGGCCGCCGGGCGGGCGTTTTCTTTGCCTGCGCTGCGGTTGCTGCCGCGGGCATTGCTTTCACCAGGCTGCTCGTCCAGACGCATGGTGAGCGCAATACGCTTACGCTGCATATCCACTTCCATTACCTTCACTTTGACGATATCGCCGGCTTTCACCACCTGATGGGGATCTTCAACGAACTTGTCGGAAAGGGAAGAGATGTGCACCAAACCATCCTGATGCACGCCGATATCGACGAAAGCACCGAAGTTGGTGACGTTGGTGACGGCGCCTTCCAGCACCATGCCCGGCAGCAGATCGTTGAGCGTTTCCACGCCTTCAGCAAACTGTGCGGTTTTAAACTCCGGACGTGGATCGCGGCCCGGTTTTTCCAGCTCTTTGATGATGTCTGTGACCGTGGGCAAGCCGAAGCGCTCATCGGTAAAGTCGCGGGCATTCAGATCGCGCAGACCGCCAGCATTGCCCATCAGCTCATTCAGCGCCTGCTCGGTGGCGGCCAGAATGCGCTCGACCAGCGGATAGGCTTCCGGGTGCACGGTTGAGGCATCCAGCGGGTTATCGCCGTGGTTGATGCGCAGGAAGCCCGCGCACTGCTCAAAGGCTTTCGGCCCGAGGCGGCTCACCTTTAGCAGTTGCTGACGATTCTGGAAGCGGCCATTTTCATCGCGCCAGCTAACAATATTCTGCGCCATCATGCGGGTTAAACCGGCCACGCGGGTCAGTAGCGCCACAGACGCGGTGTTGAGATCGACACCGACGGCGTTTACGCAGTCTTCCACTACCGCATCCAGCTTCTTCGCCAGCTGGCTTTGGCTGACGTCGTGCTGATATTGGCCTACGCCGATCGATTTCGGATCGATCTTCACCAGCTCGGCGAGCGGGTCCTGCAGGCGACGCGCGATGGAAACCGCGCCACGGATGGAAACGTCGAGATCCGGGAACTCCAGCGCCGCCAGCTCAGAGGCCGAATAGACCGATGCACCGGCTTCGCTGACGATCACTTTCTGCGCGTTGATTTGCGGGAACTGCTTCTGCACGTCGAGGAAGAAGCGCTCGGTTTCGCGCGAGGCGGTACCGTTACCAATCGCCACCAGTTCAACCTGATGTTTGGCGCACAGCGCCGCCACAGCCGTGGCCGCTTTCGCCGCCTGGCCGGTGTGCGGATAAATGGTATCAGTGGCGACCAGCTTGCCGGTGGCATCTACCACCGCAACTTTCACGCCGGTACGTAAGCCTGGATCGAGGCCCATGGTGGCGCGCATGCCCGCAGGCGCGGCCATCAGCAGATCGTGCAGGTTACGGGCAAATACGTTGATGGCTTCATCTTCGGCGCGTTCACGAAGGGTGCCCATCAATTCAGTTTCGAGGTGCAGCAGCACTTTGATGCGCCAGGTCCAGCTCACCACCGCTTTACGCCAGCTATCCGCTGGCGCGTTATTCAGGCGCAGCTTGAGGTGTTCGGCGATCAGCGTTTCGCCATAGCTTTCACGCGGGGCCTCGTCGAACTGCGGATCGGCATTCAGCGACAGCTGCAGCACGCCTTCATTGCGGCCGCGGAACATCGCCAGCGCACGGTGCGACGGGACGCCGCTCAGCGCTTCGTGGTGATCGAAGTAGTCGCGGAATTTTGCGCCTTCTTCCTCTTTACCTTCCACCACGCGCGAAACCACATGCGCGTTCTTCCACAGATATTCACGCACTTTCGCCAGCAGCGTCGCGTCTTCGGCAAAGCGCTCCATCAGGATGTAGCGCGCGCCATCCAGCACCGCGCGCACGTCGGCGACACCTTTGTCGGCATCAACGTAACTGGCGGCCAGCTGCTCGGGATCCTGCGATGGGTCCTGCCACAGCGTATCGGCCAGCGGTTCCAGACCGGCTTCAATAGCGATCTGTCCGCGCGTACGACGCTTCTGTTTGTACGGCAGGTAAAGGTCTTCCAGCTCGGTTTTATTCAGCGTGCTGTTGATGGCGGTGGCGAGTTCAGGCGTGAGTTTGCCCTGTTCGTCGATGGATTTCAGAATCGACTGGCGACGATCGTCCAGCTCGCGCAGGTAGCTCAGACGGCTCTCCAGCAAACGCAGCTGGGTGTCGTCGAGTCCGCCGGTCACTTCCTTACGATAACGTGCGATAAACGGCACGGTGTTCCCTTCATCAAGTAAGCGAACGGCAGCATCAACCTGGTCGGCGCGTGCCTTCAGCTCACCTGCGATAATCTGGCTCAGTGAATCTTTCATCATCATTAACAATGCTTACACAGGGTTGGAAATAGCGGACAGTTATACGGAATGAGGCCGAAAATTGCCAGCCGGTGGCCCGTGAATCCGTCTTTTTCTGAATGCAGCGCGCGCAATCTTGCTGATGGTCAATCGGTCGCTTATTGTTAGCCTCTTTGCTGCGAAGAACCGCCGTCACCACGAGTTGAAGTCATGAAAACCCAACTGATTACCCGCGAAGGCTATAACAAGCTGCGTGCCGAACACGACCATTTGTGGAATGAAAAGCGTCCGGAAGTCACCAAAATCGTCTCCTGGGCTGCCAGCCTCGGCGATCGTTCGGAAAACGCGGATTACACCTACAACAAGCGTCTGCTGCGCCAGATCGATCGCCGGGTGCGCTATCTGCGCAAATGCCTCGCCGATCTGAAAATCGTCGATTACGCGCCGCAGCAGGAGGGCAAAGTGTTTTTCGGTGCCTGGGTGCAAGTGGAGAATGAGCAGGGCGACGTTAAGCGTTTCCGCATTGTTGGCCCGGATGAAATTTATGGCGAGACGATGAAAGAGTACATCTCGATCGACTCGCCGATGGCGCGCGCGCTGATCAAGAAAGAAGTGGATGACGAAGTGGTGGTCAACACGCCGGAAGGGCAGAAGTTGTGGTTTGTGAACAGCATCGATTATGTGAAAGAGACGCCTTAAAAAAGCGCAATCGCCGTTGGTGTAGTACTCAACACTCTTTCGCAAAACGCACACATCGTCGCGGCGCAATTGACTGCGCGATAAATCGCGCCGCTACGAAATGTGCGGTATTAAATGGCAGAGATTAACGGAACGGCCGTGATGCGTTATTTACCGGCCTGGGTCGCGGTGGTGGTTGAGGTACCGCTGCCACCTTTGTCGCCGCCGCCCATGGTCGCCAGCGCCACGCCGAGCAGCGCGCCTACAGCGCCAACACCAATCGCGTCAGAGTTACCCTTCGCCGTCGTGGATGCCTGCGCGCCCGCCGCTTCGCCCGCGTTGGTGGCCGCCTGAACCTGAGTGAAGCTGGTCAGTACCAGTGCGCCCAGCAGAATTACCGTTTTTTTCATTTTTCTCTCTCCACATGAACTCAATAATAACAGGTACGAATCCAGTGTCGGAGATCGAGAGAAGCGAGGAAAGAGGAGATTACTGATTGATTTGTAGGAATTAATTTAACACTGGCCTTGTTTTTTATCGCTCGGGAATTGTTCCGAAAACAGATGCGCATTCCGCAAGAGAAATGCCCTATTTTATGCTGCCATCACTGCAACTCAGGCCTATTCTTCACCATCACCTTAAGTCAAATCGCCCTGAACGCCTCTCTGGCGGCGGGATTTTTTGTCATGAACCAGTAACATAAAGAAAATGCGCCAAATTTTCAGATAAGCGCTAAGCGGCTTGAAAGCACAGATAAAAAACGCGAAGCGAAGCGCATTTCAGGGTTAAAAATAAATATAAGCTGCTGTTTAATATGCTTTGTAACAATTTCGGCTAGAATATAAACCATTAATGACTGTCACACTGAGGCCTCTTTTTTTAACAATATTGGCTCAGGCAATGGCGCCTTTGGGAGTTGAACATGCAAGAGAACTACAAAATTCTGGTCGTCGATGATGATATGCGTTTGCGTGCGTTGCTGGAGCGCTATCTCACCGAGCAGGGCTTTCAGGTGCGTAGCGTTGCCAACGCCGAGCAAATGGACCGACTGTTAACCCGCGAATCCTTCCACTTGATGGTGCTCGACTTGATGCTGCCGGGCGAAGATGGTTTGTCTATCTGCCGCCGTTTGCGCAGTCAAAGCAACCCGATGCCGATCATCATGGTCACCGCGAAAGGCGAAGAAGTGGATCGTATCGTCGGTCTGGAAATCGGTGCGGATGACTACATTCCAAAACCGTTTAACCCGCGCGAACTGCTGGCGCGTATTCGTGCCGTATTGCGTCGTCAGGCCAATGAGTTGCCGGGCGCGCCTTCGCAGGAAGAAGCGGTTATCGCCTTCGGTAAGTTCAAGCTGAACCTCGGCACCCGCGAGATGTTCCGTGAAGATGAGCCAATGCCGCTGACCAGCGGTGAGTTTGCCGTGCTGAAAGCGCTGGTGAGCCATCCGCGTGAGCCGCTGTCACGCGATAAGCTGATGAACCTGGCGCGTGGCCGTGAATACAGCGCCATGGAACGCTCCATCGACGTGCAGATCTCGCGTCTGCGCCGCATGGTGGAAGAAGATCCGGCGCATCCACGTTACATTCAGACCGTTTGGGGTCTTGGCTACGTATTCGTTCCGGACGGCAGCAAAGCATGAGGCGATTGCGCTTCTCACCCCGCAGTTCGTTTGCCCGCACCTTGTTATTGATTGTTACCTTGCTGTTCGTCAGCCTGGTAACAACCTATTTGGTGGTGCTCAATTTCGCCATTCTTCCCAGCTTGCAGCAGTTCAATAAGGTCCTCGCGTACGAAGTGCGTATGTTGATGACCGATCGGCTGCAGCTGGAAGACGGAACGCAGTTGGAAGTGCCTCCGGCCTTCCGACGCGAAATTTATCGTGAGCTGGGCATCTCGTTGTATACCAACGCGGCGGCGGAAGAGAGCGGTTTGCGCTGGGCGCAACATTACGAATTCCTTAGTGAGCAGATGGGCCAGCAGCTGGGCGGTCCTACCGATGTCCGTGTCGAGGTGAATAAAAACTCGCCGGTGGTGTGGCTGAAAACCTGGCTGTCGCCGGATATCTGGGTGCGCGTGCCGCTCACCGAAATCCATCAGGGCGACTTCTCACCGCTGTTCCGCTACACGCTGGCGATTATGCTGCTGGCGATTGGCGGCGCCTGGCTGTTTATCCGCATCCAGAACCGACCCCTGGTGGATCTGGAGCATGCGGCGTTGCAGGTCGGTAAAGGCATCATTCCACCGCCGCTGCGTGAATACGGCGCGTCGGAAGTGCGTTCGGTGACGCGGGCGTTTAACCAAATGGCGGCCGGTGTGAAGCAGTTGGCCGACGATCGTACCTTGTTAATGGCGGGTGTCAGCCACGATTTGCGTACGCCGCTGACGCGCATTCGTCTCGCTACTGAGATGATGGGCGAGCAGGATGGTTATCTGGCCGAGTCGATCAACAAAGATATCGAAGAGTGCAACGCGATTATCGAGCAGTTCATCGACTATCTGCGTACCGGTCAGGAGATGCAGACCGAGCGTGCCGACCTCAACAGCGTGCTGGGCGAAGTGGTGGCGGCAGAGAGCGGCTACGAGCGCGAGATTGAGAACGCGGTGATGTCCGAGGATTTGATGCTGGATATCAACCCGCTGTCGATCAAGCGCGCGCTGGCGAATCTGGTGGTCAACGCGGCGCGTTATGGCAATGGATGGATTAAGGTCAGCAGCGGCAAGGAGCTGAACCGCGCGTGGTTCCAGGTGGAAGATGATGGTCCGGGCATCAAGCCGGATCAGCTACAGCATCTGTTCCAGCCGTTTGTGCGCGGCGACAGCGCGCGCAGTACCAGCGGCACCGGTCTCGGTTTGGCGATTGTGCAGCGTATTATTGATGCGCATGAAGGCTCGCTGGAGATTGGTGACAGCGACCGGGGCGGATTGCGGATTCGTGCCTGGTTGCCGATTCCGGAAGGCAGCAGCGCTACGGCGGTGGCGAGTATCAATCACAGTGCGTGATACCCGGCGGGCATTTATGCCCACCGGGTTTTCACATCACAACTGCGGACCCGCCTGAACTAGCGCTTTACCCGCATCGTTATCGGTATATTTCTCAAAGTTAGTAATAAAGCGCTGCGCCAGATCCTGCGCGGCTTGCTGCCAGGCCGCTTCTGTTGGCCAGCTGCGGCGCGGATCGAGAATCGCGCTATCCACCTGCGGCAGAACTTTAGGCATCTGCAGGTTGAACACCGGCAAGGTGTCAGTCTCAACCTCATCCAGCTCACCGGCCAGAATCGCATTGATGATGGCGCGCGTGTCTTTCAACGAAATGCGCTTGCCGCTGCCGTTCCAGCCGGTATTCACCAGATACGCCTGCGCACCTGCCGCTTCCATGCGCTTCACCAGCACGTCGGAATATTGCGTAGGGTGCAGCGTCAGGAACGCCGCGCCAAAGCAGGCAGAGAAGGTGGGCGTTGGCTGCGTGACGCCGCGCTCGGTGCCGGCCAGTTTGGCGGTAAAGCCAGACAGGAAATGGTATTGCGTCTGTTCCGGCGTCAAGCGTGAAACCGGCGGCAGCACGCCAAAGGCATCGGCGGTAAGGAAAATCACCCGCTTCGCATGGCCCGCTTTCGACACCGGCTGCACAATGTTCTCGATATGCTCGATCGGATAAGAGACGCGGGTGTTCTCGGTCTTGCTGCCGTCGGCGTAATCCACGCTGCCATCGGCGCGCACCACCACATTTTCCAGCAGCGCATTGCGGCGAATCGCCCGGTAGATCTCCGGCTCCGCCTGCTCAGACAGATTGATGGTTTTGGCGTAGCAGCCGCCTTCAAAATTGAACACGCCGTCGTCATCCCAGCCGTGTTCGTCATCGCCAATCAGCTGGCGATCCGGATCGGTGGACAATGTGGTTTTACCGGTGCCGGACAGGCCGAAGAACACCGCCACATCGCCCGCTTTGCCGACATTAGCCGAACAGTGCATTGAAGCGATGCCTTTCAGCGGCAGCAGGTAGTTCATGATGGCGAACAGCCCTTTCTTCATCTCGCCGCCGTACCAGGTGCCGCCAATCAGCTGCATGCGCTCGGTCAGGTTGAAGGCGACGAAGTTCTCGGAGTGCAGACCTTGCGCCTGCCAGTCTGGATTGGTGCACTGCGCGGCGTTCATCACCACGAAATCCGGTTTGAAGTCAGCCAGTTCGGCTTCGCTCGGGCGGATAAACATGTTTTTGACGAAGTGCGCCTGCCAGGCCACTTCCATCACGAAGCGCACGCTGAGGCGCGTGTCAGGATTGGCACCGCAGAACGCATCGATCACAAACAGGCGTTTGCCGGAAAGCTGCTGGGTGCAGCGATCTTTCAACGCCTGCCAGGTTTCCTGTGACAGCGGCTGGTTATCATTTTTACCGTTGCCGACATCGTTCCACCACAGCGTGTCGCGCGTGGTGTCATCCCGAACGATGTACTTATCTTTTGGCGAGCGACCCGTGAAGATGCCGGTATCCACGGCAATAGCACCGCTCTGCGTCAGAATGCCTCGCGCATAACCTTCCAGCTCTGGGCGAGTTTCTTCCTGAAACAGGGTGTCGAAATCAGGGTTGTACACCACTTCGGTGGTGCCGCTGATGCCCATAGAGGCGAGGTCTTGCGATGTCAGGCCGTTAACGCGCATGTGACTGCTCCTTTAATCGGTATCTGTTACTGCATATTTTTTATGAGGTGATTCTGCCGCCTGCCTGCATAGCCACGCAGGGCAGATCGCGCGCAGTGTACTCTTCTGAGCACGGCGGAAAAGAGAAGATAGTCAGAAATGCGAGCTGGAACGTGACAAGTAGAGAAATCTGCCACTTATGAAACTAAAGTCAGCGTTATTTAGCTAATAACCGTGATAAATGATAGGGATACGTTCAGCAGGAATGCGGGCGGATGAACCGCCCGGCAGGTAATTAATGCACGTGATCGCTGTTGTTGGTTGGCGCGTTACGAATAGCGGCAATATCCACTGCATCGAACACGTAATGCGATCCGCAATAGTCGCAATTCATATCGATTTCGCCATCCTCTGCGAGGATTTCGTCCACTTCCTCAACCGGCAACGTGCTCAGCACTTCACCGCAGCGCTCGCGTGAACAGGTGCACTTGAAGCTGACTGGCGACGGATCGAACACGGTGGCTTCTTCCTGATGATACAGGCGCCACAGCACGTCGGTGGCGGGCAGCTCAATCAGCTCTTCGCTCTTCACGGTTTCGGTCAGCGTGGCGAGGTGATTGAAATCATCCAGGCTCGGCTCTTGCGCTGGCAGCACCTGCAGCAGAATGCCGGCTGCGCCTTTGTTGCTGGTGCGGATAAACAGGCGCGTTGGCAACTGCTCAGAACGTATGAAGTAATCTTCCAGACAACCCGCCAGCGTATCCGCTTCCAGGCCAACCACGCCCTGATAGCGCTCGCCTTTCTCTGGCGAAATGGTGATCACCAGATAGCCGTTACCGACCATCTCTTTCAGGCTGCTGCCGGGTGCGATCTCCGCGTCTTCTTGCACGCGCGCCACGCCACGCAACTCCTGACGGTTGTTACCGTTGATCACCGCCAGCGTCAGCGGACCGTCGCCCTGTAACTGCACCGTGATATCACCGTCAAACTTCAGCGTTGCCGTTAGCAGGCTGGTGGCTACCAGCAGCTCGCCCAGCAAGGTTTTTACCGGCTCAACGTAGTTGTGATTTTCGACGATTTCACGCCAGGTTTCGCTCACATTGACCAGCTCGCCGCGCACGGCGACGTTTTCGAACAGGTAACGGTGCAGTTGATCGTTTGCAGACATAGTGTTTCTCTCGTTGGGGGCGCGTTATTTATCACCCGACAATTTAAATTTCATCAGATCGCGGCGCTCTTTCTTATCCGGGCGGCGATCGGGGTGCGGCATGGTTAAGGCATTCATCTTGCGTGCCAGCGCGGTTTTCTCGCGCTTGTCGATGCTGGCGGCGGTTTCGGCATACAGCGCCTGGGCTTCGCTGGCCGGACGACGCTGATCGGTCACGGCGGTGATCACCACGGTGCGCTCATCGTTGCCCTGACGCAGCGTCAATTCAGCATTTAGCTCCACCAGTTTGCTCGGCTTGCTGCGCTGACCGTTGTAATGCACTTTGCCGCCTTCGACCATTTCGCGTGCCAGCGCACGCGTTTTGTAGAAGCGCGCGGCCCACAGCCATTTGTCGAGGCGCACGCCTTCGCTCACTTTCTCTTTCATGGTATTGCGGCTCCTGCTTTAACGCAGCGTCTCACACAATTGGCGATAATCGCGTACCGCCGGATGACGCTGGAAAGATTGATCGGGCCGACCGGAATCCGGATTGCTGACGCCTAAGCACCAGCGGATGCCCCAGCGTGTTGCTGCATCCAGAATCGCTTCGCTGTCATCAATGAATAGCGTGCGCGCGCTGTCAAACGCAGTGTGTTGCTGAACGGCTTGCCAGAGACGCGGATCCTCTTTCGGATATCCAAAGGTATGGGTGGAAAGTAATAAATCAAGGTGGGCAGCTAATCCGGTCTGCTCCAGTTTCACATCTAGATTGTAAGGATGCGCATTGGTCAACAGAATCGTGCGCTTACCTGCGGCACGCAGCGCCTGCAATAGCGGCAGCGTATCTTCACGCATTGCCGCGCGGTGGCGCTTCTCCCACGTCATGGCGCGAATATCCAGCGCCAGTTCCTGAGACCAGTAATCGAGACAATACCAGTTTAGCGTATGCACCACGGCCTGGTATTTCTGCTCAATCAGCTGATGCGCTTCGCCCAGCGTGATGGCGCGTTCGCGGCTCAGGGTTTCCGGAACGTGTTCCAGCCAGAGGTGGCGATCAAAGGCGAGATCGAGCAAGGTGCCGTCCATATCCAGCAGCACGGTATCAATCTCTGACCAGTTAAGCGTAACCTGCATTGTCTTTCTCGCCGCAAAAAAGTGGGCGACAGGGTAGCACAGAAGGAGAGGGCTCAGAACAGTGAGCGCACGCTCTGCATAGTGTTCAGATTGTGGTTGAAGCACTTATCGTAATACTGCTGAATTTCCGCCATGCGCAGGCGATTGCGATGAATACGACGCAGCGCCAGCAAGCCGTTGATCACCGCGCTGGCAATCAGCACCAGCATCAACAGCGTCGTACCCAAATAGCGCCACTGCGCCATGGCATCCGGCTCGTTATGCAGCGCGATATGGCGTGTGCCGTTGGCATCGGTGGTAATACTGGTGATGATGCCGCTGGCGGCGAATGGCGTATGCAGCAGCATGCCAGACATGCGTTGCAGCTCGCGCCATTGCGAAGGCGCATCAAGATCGAACAGCGGTACCGACGGCTGCGGCTGCATCACCATCTGACGACCTTCATCACTGACAATCAGGAAGCCACCCGGCGGTGGACTATTGAGGTTTTCAGCCGCACGGCGCGTTTCACGCGCGAAGAAGCTGGAGGTGGCGGTGTTCACCAGATTTTCCAGCGCTTCGGCACTCACCGGACGCAGCAGCACGTTCATGCCATTCAGCTTGCCAGAATCCGCGCGGTGAATCAGTGAATCCCAATCTTTGGCGTTGCCGAGATTCACCAGCGCATTTTTCAGGCGTACGCAATCCTGCTGCTGGCTGCACAGATCCTGGGTTTTCAGCACCAAATCCGAGAAGTCATCCAGCAGAATCATGCCCGATTTCTGAATCGCCGAGGCGAGCTGCGGATTGAGTTTGGGATCGGTATTGGTTTCCGGATGCAGCTGGCGCGTGGTGGTATCGAGCAGCGCCGAGGCTTTATCGATGATCTCCGATTGCGGCTGTGGCAGCGGCGCGGCGTTATTCCAGTAAATCGCCGAGCAGTCGAACGGCATGTAGGCGTAGCTGCGATTGCTTTGATAATTGCCCGGTACCGAACACATGCCGGTGCCGCCCACTTTCAAAATGTCGCCGATGTGCAGCGGCAGCGCATTCAGCTTATCCACGCTATTCACTTCAATGCTCTCGGTGCCTTTCACCCATGCAAGGCTGAGTTTGATCGGCATGCTGAGAGGAATCCAGGTGAATAGCATGACCAGCACCAGCAGCGAGCCGCACGCCAGCACCAGATTTTTACGCCAGCGCTGCACCGGGAAGTTACGCACTTCATCCTGCAGCGACAGGAAGCGCCCCTGACGCACTACCTGACGATTGAGGTACATATCGACGTCGGTGGTTTGGCCTAAATCGTGCGCTACATACGGCTGCCAGTGCGCGGGATAGATTAAATCAATAATGCCCAGCGAGATGTTGCTCTGCTCCTGATTGGATTCACCAAACAGGCCCCAGCGCTTGGGCGCACCGCGCAGGCAATGCACATCGCGCAAACCTTTGGCGCCAGGGAAGCGATAGAGGAACCACAGGCTAACGGCGATCATCAGGCAGCCGAGCAGCGCAATCCAGCCCATCAGGCTGCCGGGCAGCACCAGACTCAGGAAGAACAGCAGGAAAGCGAAACAGATGGCGACCGCTTCACGCGTGCCGTCGGCGCGAGACAGCTGATACTCTTCTGAGGTCTCTTTGCGTACCTGCAGCAGCTCAACATTCTCGCTCTCTTCTTTACGAATCGACGCGTTAGTGGACATCGGACGCACCAGTGGCGGCAGCGCCGGTTGTTCTACCGCGTAATTCACCAGCGAATGTCCGTTAAGCGAAATCACCAGCGGCAGCGTTTGCGTGCGGATCAGCTCTACGTGGTTCTCTTCGGCTATGTACTGTTCCCAAAGCGGCGGAAGATGCACTTCGACTTCATCGAGATAGTAGCGCCACTTCTGCGGATCGTCGGTGGAGAGGCCATAGCGGGTGATGGAGCGGGTGACAGGATAAACATTGTTGCTTTGCGCGGTGAGCGTCAGCGCTTGAGGTTCGCGCGGCTTCTTTGCGGATCGCGCGCTGCTGTGTTGCTGCTGTTTCACCAGTAGCGCGATGTACTTTTCAACGGCAGCGCGTTCTTCGTCGGTGAGTTTACGATTAGGCGGACTGATAAACGGCAGTGGTTTCGCCAACGGCGGACGATGCCGCATAGCGAACCAATAGCCGATACCTGCTAATAAGGAACAGGCGAGCATGACAGCCAGAATGACAATATAAGTGCTCATGCTTTGCTCAATCCAGCCAAAAAACTGCCTTCACGTTAACGAATTACTCCCGGTGAATCCATCAATACAAGTCAATTTTGGCGAGCAGATGTCATTCTGACAAGGGAAAAGTCAGATAAAATAACGCGCAAAATCATTTAATTATAGTTTGTTAGATCATTCCTTAACGGGATGTTAACCAGACATGACTCAACTAAATATCGGTATTTTCTGAATTTAACCCAACACCGTTGACTTATTGTGAATTTTTAACTGCATAGATAACAAGAAGTTGTTAGCAGCCATAAGTGAATGTGTGTCACCATAGTTTACTTACGCTGCGTGTCGCACAATAGTTCTGGCTTCGGTATGCTGGCGTCATCACGTTTCACAGGGTTGTGCTAAGTTTGAGGCTGATATGAAAACCCCAATGAAAAAACCTGACATCCTCAATGTGGCAGCGGTGGCCCGCTCCCGCCTGTTCACCATCGAAGCGGTCGATCTCGTTTTCAGCAATGGCGCGCGCCGCGTTTATGAGCGCATGAAACCTTCCGACCGTGAAGCGGTGATGATTGTGCCGATTATTGGCGATGACGTGATCCTGATCCAGGAGTATGCCGTCGGTCTGGAAAGCTATGAACTGGGCTTTCCTAAAGGGCTAATCGATCCTGGCGAAAGCGCCTTTGAAGCCGCCGATCGTGAACTGAAAGAAGAAGCGGGATTTGGTGCCACCAAACTGGAAGCGCTGGGCAAGCTGACCATGGCGCCCTCATATTTCTCCAGCAAGATGAACATCGTGGTGGCGGAAGGTTTGTACGAAGAGAAGCTGGAAGGTGATGAGCCGGAGCCGCTAATTGTCCATCGCTGGCCGCTAAATAATCTGCTGGCGCTGCTGGATGAACCCGACTTCCGCGAAGCGCGTAACGTCAGCGCGCTGTTTATGGTGCGTGAGTGGCTGGTGAAGCAGGGCCGTTTAAGCTACTAAATTGCATCATCATTAAAAAAAGAAAGCCGGCGCATTTGCCGGCTTTTTTGATCAGAACAGTTCGTGGCTTTCGCCGTTGTCCATGAGGGTGGTGCCGACATCATGCACCGAATACTCGGTTGGCTGGGTGCCGTTGATGAAGTACTCCTGACGCGAGTTACCGCCGTTAGCCAACTTGCCGGTGCCGCGATCGATGTTAACGGTGACCACGCCATCTGGCGGTGTTAGCGGCTGTACCGGCACGCCTTCCAGCGCGGATTTCATATAGTCATCCCACGCTGGCTGTGCACTCTTCGCGCCGCCTTCGTAACCGGAGATTTGATCCGGTATCGCACCTGACATGGTGGAGCGACCCAACGCGCGCGAATCATCGAAACCAATCCACACCGACGTCACCACGCCCGGACCATAACCAGAGAACCACGCATCTTTCGAGCTGTTGGTGGTACCGGTTTTGCCGCCGATATCGTTACGCTTCAGGTCACGACCGGCACGCCAGCCCGTTCCCATCCAGCCCGGCTCGCCGAAGATGTTGGTGTTCAGCGCGCTCTTGATCAGGAATGACAGCGGCGTGTTGATCACGTGCGGAGCATACTGCTGCTCGCCACCCGGCTGTGCAGGCACTTGCTCCAGCTCCGGTTGCGGCACGGTTTGGTTCTGCGATTGATCGGAGGTCGCGACATTCTCGACGCTCTCTTCATTCAACGCGACCGACTTTTTGGTATCGCCATAGATCACCGGCAGGTTGCACTGCGGACAGGCAATCTTCGGTTTTTCTTCGAAGATCACGCCGCCTTGTTCATTCTCAATCTTCGCGATGAAGTAAGGATCAATCAGGAAGCCGCCGTTCGCCATCACCGCGTAGCCGCGTACTACCTGCATTGGGGTAAAGGACGCCGCGCCTAAGGCTAACGATTCGGTATGCACGATGTTCTGCGCCGGGAAGCCGAAACGCTGCAGATATTCCGCCGCGTAATCAACGCCCATCGCACGCATCGCACGTACCATCACCACGTTTTTCGACTCGCCTAAGCCCTGACGCAAACGGATTGGACCTGCATACGTTGGCGGTGAGTTCTTCGGACGCCAGTCAGCACCCGCACCGGCATCCCAGCGCGAAATCGGCACGTCGTTGAGAATCGATGCCAGCGTTAAACCGCGATCCATCGCTGCGGTATACAGGAAGGGTTTGATGTTGGAACCCACCTGACGCAGCGCCTGGGTTGCGCGGTTGAACATGCTCTGATTGAAATCGAAACCGCCGACCAGCGCGCGAACCGCACCATCTTCTGGATTGAGTGACACCAGCGCCGAGTTCACCGCCGGAACCTGGCCGAGCCACCAGTCGTCATTCACTTTACGCACCCAAATCTGCTGGCCGGTTTGCAGCACCTGCGTCACGCTGCGCGGCGTTGGGCCTTGCAGCGTGTCAGATTTGTAAGCGCGTGCCCAGCGTACGCCGGCCATATTCAGCGTAACGCTGCTGCCATCTTTCAGCATCGCCGTGGCCTGATCGGCGCTGGCGCTGGTGATCACCGCAGCATTCAGCGGTCCGTAAGTTGGCAGATTTTTCAGCGCATTCTGGATGCGGGTTTGATCCCAGCTCGCTTCGCCCACTTTCCACAGCACATTGGTTGGACCGCGATAGCCGTGGCGCATGTCATACGCCATCACATTGTTACGCACCGCCTGCTGTGCGGCTTCCTGCAGATGGCGGGTGACGGTGGTGTAGACCTTGTAACCATCTTCATAGGCTTTATCGCCATAACGCTTCACCATCTCCTGACGCACCATTTCACTTAAGTAAGGTGCAGAGAAGGCGATTTCCGGGCCGTGATAGCTGGCCGTCAGCGGCGAGTTACGCGCTTCGTTATATTGCTGCTGCGTGATGTAGTTTTGATCCAGCATACGCGCCAGCACCACATTACGACGCGCCAGCGCACGCGTATGAGAATAGAGCGGGTTGAACGTCGAAGGTGCTTTTGGCAACCCAGCAATCATCGCCATTTCACTCAGCGACAGTTGATCAATAGGTTTACCAAAGTAGACCTGCGCCGCCGCGCCCACGCCGTACGCGCGATAGCCGAGATAAATCTTGTTGAGATAGAGCTCAAGGATTTCATCTTTGCTCAGCAGCTGTTCGATACGGATCGCGAGGAACGCTTCCTTAATCTTACGCATCAAGGTGCGTTCCGGGCTGAGGAAGAAGTTACGCGCCAGCTGTTGAGTAATGGTACTGGCGCCCTGCGAGGCGTGACCGGACATCAGCGCAATGCTGGCTGCACGGAAAATCCCCACCGGATCGACACCGTGATGCTCGTAGAAACGGCTATCTTCGGTGGCAATAAACGCTTTGATTAACTCAGGCGGCATCTGTTGTAGGGTCAGCGGGACACGGCGCTTCTCGCCGTACTGGGCGATTAGATCGCCATCCGCGCTGTAAACCTGCATAGGAGTTTGCAGGCGCACATCTTTCAATGTGTTCACATCAGGCAGCTGCGGCTCTATGTATTTGTACAAACCATAAACCGTGCCGGCTCCCAGCAAAATGCAACACACTGCAAGGATCAATAAATACTTTACGAACTTCACCTGAGAATTCCCATCTGTTGTCGTTTGAGCAGTTTATAAGCAACCGCGCGGTAGTATAAAGACAAGCCTGACGCATTCATATACCTGTCAGGCTTGAAGTTGCCGGGGTATCAGCACTCTGACCTTTTAATGATAAGGAGATCGCGCGTATGGCTTTTCAGCGCTGGCAAATTGGACTGGATATCCAAAACGGACAACTGTGTGCCCTTGGCATCGAACGCCGACGTCATGGTTGGCAGTTGCGACACTGGTGGCAACAAACGCTGCCGCAAGATACGTTAAGAAACGGCGTGCTGCAAACCACGCCTGCGTTACTGGATATGTTAGGGCGCTGGCAGCGCCATCTGCCGAAGCGCTATTCACTGCGCGTTGGCCTGCCGCCGCAGTTGGTATTGCAACGCACTTTGCCGCTGCCGGAAACCTCGCTGCGTGAACCCGCGCTGGGGCGCTATGTGGCGGCTTCTGCGCAGCGTCTGTTTCCCGTCGAACCCGCTTCGCTGTCGCTGGATTATCGCTCACCGGGCAAGGATGCACCGCTTTACGTTACCGCGGCACGGCGCGAGGTGATTACGCAATGGCTGACGCCGCTCAAACAGGCAGGTCTGCGACCGGACGTATTCGAACTGAGTAGCCTGGCGCTGACGCAGATCGCCATGCGCCTGCCGTTACGCCACAACCACTTATTGATTCATCCGCTTAGCGATCATTGGCTATGGGCGCTGGTGGGGGAAAGCACTACATCAGGCGCGGCCACCGAACCTCTCACCCTCGCACAGCTGCGCGAAACCTTCCCGCAGATGGAAAGCGTATTCTGCACCTCAACTCAGGTTTTGCCTGAGGAGCAGGTTAAACGCTGCAAGCCGTTTTCGCTGCTGCACTATCTGCAACCGCCGTTGCCTGCACAGGAAGGTATTTTTGCCATCGCGCTTGGGCTGGCGCTGCGCCCGGAGGATATCTGATGCTGGCGGTCAACCTGCTTCCCTGGCGCATCCAGCAATCGCAGCGGCGGCGCCAGCAGAGTGTCTCGCTGCTGTCGCTCACGCTGGCCTGCACCTTGCTGATCCTCTCATTACTGTGGTGGCGCGGCGTCATTGCACGGCAGCAACAAACGGACGCGCTGATGGATATCACCTCTATCCTCAGCGCACTGCAGCAACAGCTGGAACAGCAGCAATCGCTGTTGAAGCTGCGTGAATCACTTCTTCAGGCGCAGCAGGCACAGCTGCAACGGCAAGATCAGCATCAGCGCTGGCAGCATTTTTGGCAGCAATTATCGGAGTTAATGCCAGACACCTTGTGGCTCAATCGCCTCGAACGTCGGCAAGGGCAACTGGTGCTGGAAGGGCAAGCGCAGAGCATGGCGGCGGTCAGTGATTTTCGTCATCAGCTCATGACTCAGCCGCTGTTCAGCAGCGTAAAGCAGGGCGCTGTGAAGCGCGAAGCGGGCGGCGACTATCGTTTTGCTTTGCATGCGCGCGTGCAGGAGGTAGCCGATGAATGAACTCCTGCAGCGCTGGCTGATGCTCACGCTGCCGCTGCGCATGCTGGGACTTTTGACGTTATCGCTGGGGCTGTTTGCGCTGACGTGGATCGTGCTGCTTCGTCCGCAGCAGCAGATGCGTGAAGCGCAAGCGCGGCAGCTGGAACAGATGCGTCAACAGCAGCAACAGCGGTTGCAACAGCTGGCTTCACTTCCGGCGATTGATGTGTTGCAGAGCGAGATTAGCCTGCTGCAGCAACCCACGAAGGATACCGGCACTCAGCAAACGCTGGAGCGAATCGTGGCAGCGCGCGGCAATCAGCTGGAAGCCTGGCATCCGGATAGCCAGCCGCAGCAGCTGCAGTTAAGGCTTGCCTGGCCGCAATTTCTGCCGCTGTTTAGTGAACTAGCCAGCACCCGATTACCGGTGCCACAACGCTTTCAGCTGCAAGCCGAGCAAGGTGTATTGAACACGCAACTGTGGCTGGAGAGTGACGATGCGGAGTAGCGCCTTGCTGTTGTGGCTTTGTAGCTCGCTGGCGCTGGCGCGCGATCCTTTCCAGCCGCTGGCAGCAACGCTGTGTCAGACGCAGGTTGCTGCGCCAGAAGGCTGGCGCTTGCAGGGCATTATTGGCACGGCGCCGCACTACGTGGCGTGGCTGGTGTCACCTCAAGGCAAAAGCCATCGGCTGGATAATCAAGCGCCTTTTCCCCAGCCGCCCTGGCAAGTCGTGCAGCTTACGTCGCGCATGCTGGTGTTGAGCGCAGCACAAAGCTGCACGCCACAGCAAATCACATGGGTAATAAAAGGAGGTTTTTATGAAATGGATGACGTTACTGATGCTGCTGTGTCTGAGCATGCCGCTGCGCGCTAACGACGACCGATTAAGTCTGACGTTTGATGATGCGCCGGTTGAACGCATTTTGCAGGCGCTGGCAGATTATCAGCAGACCAACCTGCTGATTGCGCCGGGCGTTGAAGGTCGGCTGTCGCTGCGCTTAGACAATGTCGGCTGGGATCGCGCGCTCGCGCTGGTAACGCAGCTGGCAAAACTCACCGTGGTGCAGGAAGAGGGCGTTTTGCTGGTCTATCCGGAAAGCTGGCAGCAGCAGCAGGCGCAACAGGAAAAGGTGGAGCGTGAGGAGGAGAAGCAGCAAACGCCGCTGGAACAACAAACCGTGACGCTGCATTACGCCAGCGCCAGCGATATTTACCGCAGCCTGCAAGCCGAACGTTCGTTGATGACGCCGCGCGGTAGCGTCACGGTCGATAGCCGCACCAACAGTTTGCTGCTGCGCGATACGGCTGAGGCATTGCGTGACACCGAGCGCTGGTTAAAAGCGCTGGATTTGCCGCTCGAGCAGGTTGAGCTCGCGGCACACATCGTCACCATCAATGAAGAGCATCTGCGCGAGTTAGGTGTTAACTGGGGCACGTCACCGGCAGAAGTGGTAACGCAGGCGTTGCGCAACCCGCTGCTCGAGATTCCTCTTGCGGTGAGTAATCCGGCGTTTCGCGCGGGCGTGACGCTGGGCCAGGTCAGCGGCGAATTGCTCAATCTGGAACTGAGTGCGCTGGAGCAGGAGAACCAAATCGAAATCATCGCCAGTCCGCGCTTGTTTACCTCGCATCAGCAAACCGCCAGCATCAAACAGGGCACGGAAATTCCTTATGAGGTGAAATCGGGCAACAGCGGTGCCACCGCCATTGAATTTAAGGAAGCGGTTTTAGGCATGGAAGTGACGCCGGTGGTGCTGGGAAATGGCCGCATCCAGCTCAAACTGCGGCTGAGCCAGAACTTGCCAGGGCGCAGTGTAAACATTGGCGATAACCAGGTGCTGAGTATTGATAAGCAGGAGATCGAGACTCAGGTGACGCTGCGCGATGGCGAAACCTTAGCGCTGGGCGGCATTTTCCAGCAGCAGCGTACGCAGAGCGAAAAACGCGTGCCCTGGCTGGGCGATATGCCTTTATTAGGGAATTTGTTCCGTCAGCAAACTGATGAGCAGAAGAAAAAGGAGCTGGTGATCTTTATTACTCCCAGACTGGTCAGGGAAGCAGCGCTTACTGCCGGATAAAGCGGAAAATTCGTTCTGTGAGGCCAACTGCGTTGACGCAGGGCTGGAATTAGCTTACAAGGTTTAGCGATTTTCAAAACGGTGTAACGGAACGCGGCAGAATAACCTTCCGAATGACGTTGGTCACAAGCGATACTGACGTCAAAAGAAATATCGCCAAAATAATTCGAGCTCCAGTAAGACGTTAAATGAGTGAATGCACTGTGCTTACATCGGTAAGCGATGACAGTGGATGACCCCGGCCAGCGTGCCTGTAGCACGAAATATAGCGGATCAGCGGAGGTGCGTTACCGTCTCGCGAACCACAGACCGGTCCTGTTAAGAGGTCGCCGGGGGCAATTTATTCGGTTGCCAAACGGCCATGAGTGTTGAGATAATTTTCCGTCTGACTCTTGTTAACGCTCATGAGGTCTCAGTTCCTGTCCCGCCAGCTATGCTGAACGCGGGGTATCATCAACGAATTCTTAGTAATACCGATAAAATGGCAGAGAAACGCAATATCTTTCTGGTTGGGCCGATGGGTGCCGGCAAAAGCACTATTGGTCGTCAGTTGGCTCAGCAACTCAATATGGAATTTTTCGATTCCGATCAGGAAATTGAGCGACGCACCGGAGCGGATGTAGGCTGGGTATTTGATGTGGAAGGCGAAGAAGGCTTCCGCGATCGTGAAGAAAAGATCATTAATGAGCTGACCGAGAAGCAAGGCATTGTCCTCGCGACCGGTGGCGGCTCAGTCAAATCCCGCGAGACCCGTAATCGTCTCTCCGCCCGCGGTGTGGTCGTATACCTTGAAACCACCATCGAAAAGCAACTTGCACGAACCCAGCGTGATAAAAAGCGTCCGCTGTTGCAGGTTGAATCACCGCCGCGCGAAGTACTGGAAGCGCTAGCTGGTGAACGTAATCCGCTTTATGAAGAGATCGCTGATGTCACTATTCGCACTGACGATCAGAGTGCAAAAGTGGTGGCCAATCAGATCATCAACATGCTGGAAAAGAACTAATCCAGCGCCCTGAGGGCTCAGCAATAGGTATCGGTCATCATGGAGAAGATCACTGTCTCACTCGGGGATCGCAGTTACCCCATCACCATCGCTGCCGGACTGTTTAACGATCCGGCTTCTTTTTGGCCGCTCAAAGCAGGCGACAATGCCATGCTGGTGACAAACCAGACCCTGGCGCCGATCTATCTTGAACCCCTGTCAGCGCTGCTCAGCAATGCCGGCATTAAGGTAGATCAGGTCATTTTGCCTGATGGTGAGCAGTACAAAACCCTGGCGGTCATGGACGAGGTGTTCACCGCGCTGCTGAAAAAGCCGCACGGTCGTGATACCACGTTGATTGCACTCGGTGGTGGCGTGATTGGTGACTTAACCGGATTTGCTGCAGCCAGCTATCAGCGTGGCGTGCGCTTTATTCAGGTGCCGACCACGTTGTTGTCTCAGGTTGACTCCTCCGTCGGTGGAAAAACCGCGGTAAACCATCCACTCGGCAAAAACATGATTGGGGCGTTTTATCAGCCTGCGTCTGTCGTAGTGGATACCCATTGCCTGACCACTCTGCCACCGCGCGAACTAGCGTCCGGTCTGGCGGAAGTGATCAAATACGGCATTATCCTTGATGGCGAATTCTTCCAGTGGCTAGAGCAAAATCTTGATGCTCTGCTGGCGCTGGATGAAAAAGCCCTGGCTTACTGCATCCGTCGCTGCTGCGAGCTAAAAGCAGAAGTGGTTGCGGCTGATGAGCGCGAAACCGGCGTACGTGCACTGCTCAATCTGGGCCATACTTTTGGTCATGCGATTGAAGCGCACATGGGCTACGGCAACTGGCTGCACGGCGAAGCGGTGTCGGCTGGCATGGTGATGGCCGCACGTACCGCTGAACGTTTAGGGCAGTTCACCTCGGTTGAAACCGATCGCATTATCGCACTGCTGCTGCGTGCTGGTTTGCCTGTACATGGCCCGGCGAGCATGGCGGCGGAAGATTATTTGCCACACATGATGCGCGATAAGAAAGTGCTGGCGGGCGAGCTGCGTCTGGTGCTGCCTCTCGCTATTGGCCGCTCTGAAGTGCGTGGCGGTGTGGCTCATGATATGGTGCTGGCAGCAATTAACGATTGCCAGAAACCCTGATTATTAGAAGTGATGAGTGGTGATGCGGCGTGTGGGAAGCGCGTCGTTTTACGGAGGAGGCTAAATGGATGAGTTCAAACCGGAAGACGAGTTAAAACCTGACGCCAGTGACCGCCGTCCGACGCGGCCACGCAAATCGTCTTCTGCGCCGAAAGTGAAAGTACCGGTTTCCCGTCAACATATGATGATGGGCATTGGTATTTTGGTTCTGCTGTTGGTGGTGCTGGGGATTGGTTCAGCATTAACCGGCCCAGACGAGAAGAAACCCGCAACCAATACCGCAAATAATGGCGCGGCACCTTCTGCCGGTGGCAGCGAAAAGAACATCGACCTTTCGGGATCGACGTCCATGAGCGGCCAGCAAAACGCCACGCCTTCTGCTGAAGGCAGCGCAGCGCAAAACACCGCGGGAACAACTGCACCAGCGGGCAGCGATGGTCAATCCATCTCGATGCCATCGGTCTCCTCGACGCCGACGCAAGCTGCGCCTGTGGATACGCCAGCTAATCAACAACGTGTCACGCTGCCTGGCGATCTCAATAGTGCGCTGAACAATCAGCAAGGTTCTGTCGATGCCGCAGCACAAGGCGCGCAGGGTAATAGCTCGCTGCCAACCGCGCCAGCCACAGTCAGCGGCAACGGTAAAGCGATCACGCCGCCAGCCATGCGTTCAGAAACCCCCGCGCGCACCAGCAACAACGGTACACGCGAGACGCACGCGTCGACGCCGCATAAAACACCGACCGCCACTAAACCAGCAGCTGTGAAAGAGAACAACACCCGCACCACCGCGACGCGTAATCCCGCGCCTGCCAGTGCGAGCGGTGCCAGCAAATCGTTGCCGTCGGGCGGGAACTACACGCTGCAGTTGAGCGGTGCGTCGAAAGAAGAGAGCCTGAACGCCTGGGCGAGAAAACAGAACCTGAGTGGTTATCACGTGTATAAAACCACGCGTAACGGCGAACCTTGGTATGTGTTGGTGAGCGGCGCTTTTGCCACGCCAGCCGATGCGAAACGCGCCGTGGCATCGCTGCCAGCGGAAGTGCGTGCGGCCAATCCGTGGGTAAAACCGCTTAGCCAGGTGAAGAAAGAAAGCCAGTAATGAGATGTGGGGCCGCAAAAATGCGGCCCCGTTTAAAGCGCAGAGCTGCTGTCGGTTCCACCACAGCCAATAATTAAGATGTAATAACCACGACAGCATGAAAAAAAATCGCGCTTTCCTGAAATGGGCCGGAGGGAAATACCCGCTCCTCGATGACATCCGTCGTCATTTGCCACAAGGTGATTGTCTAATCGAACCCTTTGTCGGCGCCGGTTCCGTGTTCCTCAACACCGACTATGACCGCTATCACCTGGCGGACATCAACGGTGATCTCATCAATCTGTATAACATCGTCAAAACGCGTACCGCGGCTTTCATTGAAGACGCGCGCCAGCTTTTCAACGCTGAAGGCAACACGGCAGAAACCTACTACGCGCAGCGCATCGCCTTTAATGCGAGCAAAGATGAATATCAGCGCGCGGTGCTGTTTCTGTATCTCAATCGCCACGGTTATAACGGTCTGTGCCGCTACAATTTGCGCGGTGAGTTTAACGTGCCTTTTGGCCGGTATCGCAAGCCGTACTTCCCGGAAGCGGAGCTGCTCTGGTTTGCCGAACGGGCGCAAAAAGCGACCTTTGTCTGTGAATCGTACGATGTTACTCTGAACAACGCCGTTGAAGGCTCAGTGGTTTATTGCGATCCGCCGTATGCCCCGCTTTCGGCGACAGCGAATTTTACCGCTTACCACACCAACAGTTTTAGTCTGCGCGAGCAGCAGCATCTGGCTGAGTTAGCCAATAAGCTTTCGCAGCAAAATCGCATCCCGGTACTGATTTCAAACCACGATACGGTACTCACGCGTGAGTGGTATCAGAATGCGGATTTACACATAGTCAAAGCCCGGCGTTCCATCAGCCGAAGCATAAGTGGTCGCACGCAAGTCGACGAACTGCTAGCGCTTTTCCGCTAGCCTGTTTCGTCCGCGACCAAGGCATTACGCCAGCTCAGGCTGGCGCACAAAATTGGGAGAATCGGATGAAACAATTTTTACTGGCCCCATCAATTCTGGCTGCTGACTTCGCGCGTTTGGGTGAAGACACGGCCAAAGCGCTGGCGGCAGGTGGTGATGTGGTCCATTTCGATGTGATGGATAACCACTACGTTCCCAATCTGACGATGGGGCCGATGGTGCTTAAAGCGCTGCGCGATTACGGCATCACTGCACCTATTGATGTGCATCTGATGGTTAAACCTGTGGATGCATTGATCCCGGAATTCGCTAAAGCGGGCGCCACCTTCATCACTTTCCACCCGGAAGCCAGCGAGCATGTTGATCGCACGCTGCAGCTGATCAAAGAGCATGGTTGCAAAGCCGGTCTGGTGTTCAACCCTGCGACGCCGCTCCACTACCTCGATTATGTAATGGATAAGCTGGACATCATTCTGCTGATGTCGGTGAACCCAGGCTTTGGCGGTCAATCCTTCATTCCCGGTACGCTCGACAAACTGCGTCAGGCGCGTCGCCTGATTGATGAGAGTGGCTACAACATTCGTCTGGAAGTGGATGGCGGCGTGAAAATCGATAACATCGGCCAGATTGCTGCCGCCGGTGCCGATATGTTTGTTGCCGGTTCCGCGATCTTCGGTCATCCGGATTACAAAAAAGTGATCGATGAAATGCGTGGCGAACTGGAGAAAGTTAATGGCTCATTTCACTGATATCCGCGCGCTGGCGTTTGACCTCGACGGTACGCTGGTCGATAGCGCGCCGGGCCTGGCACAAGCCATCGATCATGCGCTGAGCGATCTGCAGCTGCCGCCGCCGGGTTTGGCATTGGCTTCTACCTGGATTGGTAACGGCGCTGACGTGATGATGACCCGCGCGCTGACCTGGGCGCTGGGACGCGAGCCGCATGCCGAAGAGCAACGCGATGCGCGTGCGCTGTTTGACAAGTATTACGCGCAAACGGTAGAAGCGGGCAGTACGCTGTTCCCGCAGGTAGTAGAGACGCTGGCGGCCTTGCAGGCGAAAGGCCTGCCGTTGGCGATCGTCACCAACAAGCCAACGCCATTTGTGGCGCCGCTGCTGAAGTCGCTCGGGATTGCTGAGTACTTCACGCAGATTATCGGCGGTGACGACGTAATTGTGAAAAAGCCCCATCCAGCGGCCATTTTCCTCGTCCTTGGCCATTTTGGCGTGCTTCCGGGACAATTACTGTTTGTCGGCGATTCTCGCAATGATATTCTCGCGGCCCAGGCGGCAGGCGTACCGAACATCGGTATGACATTCGGCTACAACTACGGCGAGCCGATTGCTACCAGCCAACCCGATTTAACTCTCGACTCTTTTGACGAACTTTTGCCCGCTATCGGGCTGTGATTATCAGGACATAACATGAGCAAACCCATCGTTTTCAGCGGCGCCCAGCCTTCCGGTGAACTGACCATTGGCAACTATATGGGTGCGCTGCGTCAGTGGGTGCAGATGCAGGATGATTTTCACTGCATTTACTGCATCGTCGATCTGCACGCCATCACCGTACGTCAGGATCCAACCGCGCTGCGTAAAGCCACGCTGGATACCTTAGCGCTCTATCTTGCCTGCGGCATCGACCCGGCAAAAAGCACCATCTTTGTTCAGTCGCACGTGCCAGAGCATGCGCAGCTGAGCTGGGTGCTGAACTGCTACGCCTATTTTGGTGAGCTGAGCCGCATGACGCAGTTCAAAGATAAATCTGCGCGCTACTCGGAAAACATCACCGCAGGCCTGTTTGATTATCCGGTGCTGATGGCGGCCGATATCCTGCTCTATCAAACCAATCAGGTGCCGGTTGGCGAAGATCAGAAGCAGCATCTGGAGCTGAGCCGCGATATCGCCCAGCGTTTCAATGCGCTGTACGGCGATGTGTTCAAAGTGCCTGAACCGTTCATTCCGAAATCGGGTGCACGCGTGATGTCGCTGCTTGAGCCGACCAAAAAAATGTCCAAGTCAGACGACAACCGTAACAACGTGATTGGTCTGCTGGAAGACACCAAAGCGGTGGTGAAGAAGATCAAACGTGCGGTGACCGACTCCGCCGAGCCGCCAGTGGTGCGCTACGACGTCAAAGAGAAAGCCGGTGTATCAAACCTGCTGGATATTCTTGCGGGCGTGACCGGTAAAACCATTGCGCAGCTGGAGCAAGAGTTCGAAGGCAAAATGTACGGCCACCTGAAAGGTGAAGTGGCTGAAGCGGTTTCCGGCATGCTGACCGAGCTGCAGGAGCGCTATCATCGTTTCCGTAACGATGAAGAGTTGCTGAATCAGGTGATGCGCGATGGCGCAGCAAAAGCCCGCGCCCATGCGCAGGAAACGCTGAAGAAAGTGTATGAAGCGGTAGGTTTTGTCGCACAACCGTAAGCGGTGTGCGGAATAGAACAGAACGGCGGGTCATTTGACCCGCCGTTTTTTATTTGATGCGATGTAACGCCAGTTCCGCGCCATCCCAGAACAGGCGGGCGTTACCGTCAGCCAGCACGCTGATCACCGCGCCCGGCGCAGGTCCCCACGCCTGGTTGCCACAACTCACATTGAAGCCGTAGCGGAAGCTGAAATCACGATCCTGCCCCGCGCCATTGGCGGCGCTCAGGCGCGGCTTAGCGTTGCAGTTATCGACGGAAGGATTAATGTTGCGCTCAGCAGTGCCGCGCGTCCAGGTGATCGCATTCGGCTTAAATGCCACGCGCGCGCCCATAAACTGTGGATCATTCTTGATATACAGCTGACCGACTTCCTTCTTAGGCGTTACCGCCACCACCTGCCATTCACCCACCACGTTCGACCAGGTAACCGGTGCGGCGGTAGCAACCGCGCTTAACGGCAATAACAACGCGCAAACCCGTGAAGCAACGCGCATGGAAACTCCTTATTGACGAGAAAGATGGCCCATAGTCTGGCGACAAAGCGCAGCGCTGTACAGTTTTTTGCCGTTTCAGAACCAGCGTAACTGAGAACGCAGTTCTACCACGCGACCAACAATAATCAGAGCCGGACTGGCAAACTGCTGCGCCAGCGTGGCCAGTTCCGCCAGCGTTGCGGTCTCAACGCGCTGCTGCGGCGTGGTGCCGTTCTGCACGATCGCCACCGGCATCGCGGCATCCATGCCGTGTTGCAACAGCTGCTGCTGAATTTCCGGCGCCTGCGCCAGCCCCATATAGAACACCAACGTTTGCTGTTCAGCCGCCAGCTTGCGCCACTCAATTTCACCATGCTGCTGCAAATGGCCGGTGACGAAACGCACGCTCTGCGCGTGGTCGCGATGCGTCAGCGGAATACCGCTGTAAGCAGAACAGCCCGAGGCGGCGGTGATGCCCGGCACCACGCTAAACGGGATGTTGTGCTGCGCCAGCAGTTCCAGCTCTTCACCGCCGCGGCCGAAGATAAAGGGATCGCCACCTTTTAGTCGCACCACCCGCTTGCCGCTCTGCGCCTGCTCAAGTAAAACCTGGTTGATCTGCGATTGCGGTACGCAGTGATTGCCGGCTTGTTTGCCGACAAAGATGCGCTCCGCATCGCGGCGGACCAGATTGAGGATGGGCGCCGAGACCAGGCGGTCATACACCACCACATCGGCCTGCTGGATATGCTGCAAGCCTTTCAGCGTCAGTAGCCCGGCATCGCCCGGCCCGGCGCCCACCAGCACCACTTCGCCTTGCTGCGATAGCGGCGCATCGAACAAAGTCTCGACGATGTGCTCGGCGCGTGTCCGATCGCCATTCGCCAGGGTTTGCGCCAGACGATCGCTCACGAAGAAGCGCTCCCAGAAAGCGCGCCGCTGCGCCATGCTGTTAAAGCTACGCTTCACACGATTGCGCAACGATCCGGCTAAGGACGCTAACTCACCCAGATGTTGTGGCAGTATCGCTTCAAGTTTTTCACGCAGTAAACGCGCCAGCACCGGCGCGCGACCGCCAGATGACACGGCGATCATCAGCGGCGAACGATCGATAATTGACGGCATAATCGCGCTGGCTTCCTGCGGCGCATCCACCAGATTGCAAAAGATGCGCCGCCGCTCAGCCGCATCGCCAACCTGCTGATTCACCGCATCATCATCGGTGGCGGCAATCACCAGCCAACAATCCGCGAGCCAGCGCTCGTCAAACGCGCCGGGGAGTAAGGTCAACTTTCCCTGTTGTGCCCACTGCTGAAAAGCGGGAGAGAAATCCAGCGCGCCAACCTGCAAATTGGCACCGGCATCCAGCAGTAAACGCGCTTTGCGTTCTGCCACATCGCCACCGCCCACCAGCAAACAGCGCTTGCCTTGCAGGCGGCAAAACAGCGGAAAGTAGTCCATAGCTCATCCTGAAAAAAGCCCGCGCAAGGCGGGCTGAAAAAGTGTTATGCGGTTTTGAGCGGCGCGGCTTGCGCTTCGGCCTGCGGGCGCTGCGCCTGCGGTGTGGCGTACCAGTAACCGAGGCCCATCATCACCATGCCGGAGAACATATTGCCCAGCGTCACCCACAGCAGGTTGTGGCCGATGCCGCTCATTGTGAAGTCGGCATTATGCTGACCAAACCACGACAGCGCAAAGACCGTCATGTTGGCAATCGAGTGTTCGTAGCCGGAAGCGATAAACGCCAGCAAACACCACCAGATGGCGATGAACTTCGCCGTGCCTTCGGTACGCACCGCCATCCAAATCGCCAGGCAGACCAGCCAGTTACACAGCGCGCCTTTAAAGAACAGCGCCATGGCTGGCTGCGTGGTTTTTGCCAGCGCCGCGCTGTGCAGCAGCGATCCGGCATTTGGCAGCAGCGGACCCGCCGCATAGTAATAAATCAGCGCGACGAATACTGAACCGACAAGATTACCCAGCCAGGTTTGCGGCAGCACGCACCACATCTGGCCTTGCTTGATGCTGCCGGCTTTGACGCCGATGGTCAGGAACATGGTGTGGCCGGTGAACAACTCGGAACCAGCGATGATCACCAGCGTTAAAGCGATACCGAAAGTCGCGCCCATCAGCAGCGGACGATAAGCCGGATCGACCAGATTGCCGAGCGTGAAGATCAGGATAATCGCCAGGCCAACGTAAGCGCCCGCCATCGCCGAGCTGATCCAGAAGGCCTGCGGGCTGTGCTGCGCCGTACGCACAATGCGCGCCGCGTTGGCGGCGCATTTATTCAGGGTGTCAGTAAACATAGTGACGTCTCATAAAGTAAAGGAATGCTGTCAGGCGCAGATCTCGACCTTGCCATCGCGAACGCGCACCGGATAGCTCGCCACCGAGCACGCTTCGTCTTCCAGACACAAGCCATCGCTCAGGCGGAAGCGCTGTTTCTTCAGTGGACTCGCCACCCACAGCGCCTGCTGGTGCTCCGCAATCAGACCGCGTGACAACACGCTGGCTTGGGCGAAAGGATCGATATTGCTCAAGGCGTAGAGTTGCTCATCGTCGTGCGGACGGAAGAGGGCAATCTGCTGGCCTTTGATCAGCGCACATATGCCGGTCGCAGGCAGAATTTGGCTGAGTTCACACACCGAATGCCACTGGCTCATGCGTCGATCTCCTCAATCAGAGTGACCGCAATGCGCTCGGCGGGTTGCGCCGGACGATGCTGATCGCGTTGGTTGATGTGCTGTACCAGCGGATCGCGGCGATCGCTGTTGATGAAAGTGCGGAAGTGACGCTGCTGCTGCGGATCCTGCAGCGTCGCGGTCCATTCACATTCCACTGCCGCGCGCAGACGCGCCAGCTCCGTTTCAAGCTGCGTATTCAGACCGAGTTTGTCATCAATAATCACGCTGCGTAGATAGTCAATGCCGCCTTCCATGCTTTCCAGCCACAGCGAGGTGCGCTGCAGGCGATCGCCGGTGCGGATGTAGAACATCATGAAGCGGTCGAGATAGTGCAGCAGCGTATCGCGATCAAGATCGGCAGCCAGCAAATCGGCGTGACGTGGCTTCATGCCGCCATTGCCGCACACATACAGGTTCCAGCCTTTCTCGGTGGCGATGATACCCACGTCTTTGCCCTGCGCTTCGGCGCATTCGCGCGTGCAGCCGGAGACGCCAAACTTCATCTTGTGCGGGGTACGAATGCCTTTGTAGCGATGCTCCAGCTCAATGCCGAAGCCGAGGCTATCGCCTACGCCAAAGCGGCACCAGACGCTGCCGACGCAGGTTTTCGCCATGCGCAGCGCTTTGGCATACGCTTGTCCGGTTTCAAAACCGGCAGCAATCAGCTGCGTCCAGATCGCCGGCAGATCGTCGCGCTGTGCGCCAAACAGGCCAATACGCTGCGAGCCAGTGATTTTGGTGTAGAGATTGTACTGGCGCGCCACGGCGCCAATCGCCATCAATCCTTCCGGCGTGATTTCGCCTCCGGCCGAGCGCGGGATCACCGAGTAAGTACCGTCTTTCTGAATATTGCCGAGGAACAGATCGTTGCTGTCCTGCAGCGGTGCGAGCTGTGGCTTCAGCACATATTCGTTCCAGCAGGAAGCCAGCAGTGAACCAACCGTCGGTTTACACACCTCGCAGCCGTAGCCCTGACCATATTTCGCCAGCAGCGCGTCGAACGATGTGATCTCTTCCACGCGAATCAGGTGATAAAGCTCCTGACGCGAATAGGGGAAGTGCGCACACAAATGATTGTTCACTTCGATGCCCTGACGGCTCAATTCAGCGTTCAGCACCTGAGTAATCAACGGAATACAGCCGCCGCAGCCGGTGCCGGCGCGGGTTTCGGTTTTCAGTGCCGCGACGGTGTGGCAACCGCCTTGCACCGCTCTGACGATATCGCCTTTGCTGACGTCGAAGCAGGAGCAGATTTGCGCGCTGTCCGGCAGCGCATCAGCGCCCATTACCGGTTTCTCGCCGCTGCCCGCAGGCAGGATCAGCAACGCCGGATTTTCCGGTAGCGCGATGTTATTCAGCGCCAGCTGCAGCAGATTGCCGTAATCGCTGGTGTCACCGACCAGCACCGCGCCCAGCAGCGTGCGGTTATCTTCGCTGACGATCAGGCGCTTATAGATATTTTTCTGCTCATCGAGCCACACGAAGCTGCGCGCGCCCGGCGTGCGGCCATGCGCATCACCAATGCCACCGACATCAACGCCCAGCAGTTTCAGTTTGGCGCTCATATCTGCTCCGGCAAACGCGTTGTCGCGGCCAACCAGCCGATCGCTGGCGACCTGCGCCATTTTGTAGCCCGGCGCGACTAAGCCATAAATACGGTTCTGCCAGGCGGCACACTCACCAATGGCGAAGATATCCGCATCGCTGGTCTGGCAATGATCGTCAATGGCGATACCGCCGCGCGCGCCCAGCTGCAGGCCGCACTGTTTGGCCAACTTGTCTTGCGGGCGAATGCCGGTGGAGAAGACGATGAAATCGACATCCAGCGCGCTGCCGTCAGCAAACTCCAGCGTTTTACCGCCTTGCGCGTGATGGACGATCTGCTGGGTGTTTTTGCCGGTGTGAACGCATACGCCCATCTGCTCGATCTTACGACGCAGCTGCTCGCCGCCTTGCGGATCGAGCTGTTCTGCCATCAGCACCGGCGCGAACTCAATGACGTGGGTTTCGACGCCGAGGTTTTTCAGCGCGCCTGCCGCTTCCAGTCCCAACAGGCCGCCGCCAATTACCGCGCCGCGTTTGCTGCGGCGTGAACAGGCTTCAATGGCGTTGAGATCTTCAATGGTGCGATAGACATAGCAATCACTGCCTTCCGCGCCGGTAATCGGTGGAATCCACGGATAAGAGCCGGTGGCGAAAATCAGCGTGTCGTAATGCACCGCGCGACCGCTATTCGAGTGAATCAGTTTTTCATCGCGGTTAATGGTGATGGCGCGTTCGCCGAGCAGCAGCTTTACCTGATGCTTTTCGTAATACCCTTCGCGAACCAGTGAAAGTTCTTCGGCGGTGTGATGGGAAAAATAGGCGGAAAGGTGGACGCGGTCATAGGCGACGCGAGGTTCTTCACAGAAAACGGTTATCGCAAACTGATTAGATTCATCTTTGTCGATAAGTTCTTCTATAAAGCGGTGGCCGACCATGCCGTTGCCAATAATAACGACACTGTGCTTGCTCATGCTTGCCTCAAAAATTGCGGTATCTGCGCCTACCTTAGCGCGGCGCTTTTGGAACTTATTGATATACATCAAGCGCACCCTTATATACCTATTTCGAGTTATGTAACTGATTTTGAACGAATTAGTTAAGTGGCTTATTTGGTTGATAATTACCTAATCATTTCTTCGCCGCACATTCCGTAGCGGCACGATTCATCGCGCAATAAATTGCACCGCTACGGAATGTGCCCGCGGTGACAGGGTTTTTCATGCTAGCTTTAGGTTTTGTGTTTTACAGGAGTACGGCATGGCCAACCCGTCACTGAAGTGGATCAACAACCTGCGCTTAGCGGGCCAGCAAGGCTTGTGGCAGATCGAAATCGCCAACGGCAAGATTGCGCAGATTCGCCCGCAGCCGCCGCAAACTGCAGCCCAGCCTGACGCGCTGGATGCGGAGGGCGGACTGGCGAGCGCGCCGTTTATCGAGCCGCATATTCACCTCGATACCACGCAAACCGCTGGCGAACCCGCCTGGAACCAATCCGGCACGCTGTTTGAAGGCATCGAGCGCTGGGCGGAGCGCAAAGCGCTACTGAGCCATGACGACGTGAAACAGCGCGCGCAGCAAACCCTGAAGTGGCAAATCGCCAACGGGATTCAGCATGTGCGGACTCACGTCGATGTTTCCGATCCCACGCTGACCGCGTTAACAGCGATGCTGGAGGTGAAAGCGGAAATGGCGCCGTGGATCGACATCCAGATTGTGGCGTTTCCGCAGGAAGGCATTCTCTCTTATCCCAACGGCGAAGCGTTGCTGGAAGAGGCGCTACGCATGGGCGCGGATGTGGTAGGTGCGATTCCGCACTACGAATTCACCCGCGAATACGGCGTGGAGTCGCTGCATAAAACCTTTGCGCTGGCTAATCGCTACGATCGGCTGGTGGATGTGCACTGCGACGAGATCGACGATGAGCAGTCGCGCTTTGTCGAAACCGTGGCGGCGCTGGCACACCGCGATGGCAACGGCGAGCGCGTCACCGCCAGCCACACCACGGCGATGCACTCCTACAACAATGCCTACACGTCGCGGCTGTTCCGTCTGCTTAAGCTCTCAAATATCAACTTTGTCGCCAATCCGCTGGTGAATATCCATCTGCAAGGGCGCTTTGATAGCTATCCGAAACGTCGCGGCATCACGCGGGTGAAAGAGCTGCTGGAAGCGAATATCAACGTCTGCTTTGGCCACGATGATGTGTTCGATCCCTGGTATCCGCTCGGCACGGCCAGCATGCTGCAAGTGCTGCACATGGGATTGCATGTCTGTCAGCTGATGGGTTACGAGCAGATTGATAATGGATTGCAGCTGATTACCGCCAACAGCGCCAAAACCCTGCAGCTGACGAATTACGGTATTGAAGCAGGTAATGATGCCAGTCTGATTATCCTGCCGGCGGAGAGTGGATTTGATGCGGTGCGGCGTCAGGTGCCGGTGCGTTATTCACTGCGTAAAGGTGTATTGGTCGCTGCGACGCAGCCCGCCAGCAGCGAGATCTATTTAGCGGGAAAAGAAGCGGTAACCTTCAAACGCTGAAGAGCAGGGCGGACCGCGGTCCGCCCGTCAAACTTAGTGGGTGACGTGACCGTGCTGGCGATGTTTGGTCACAAAGCCGAGCAGAACACACATCACAAACACCACGGCGTACAAACCGTTAGCCGTTGAGAGCGCAGCATGTGCGCCACCTTGCGCCACGATTGGGCCGGTTACCACGAAGGTCAACATGGTGCCGACGGTGCCGCAGGTCAGGATGAAGTTTACCAGCTTCGGTGAAGAGACCTTGGTTTGCAGCGATCCCAGCGTGATGATGGTGGTGTAAATCGCGCTTGAGCTGAAGCCCAGCGTCATGATGATCCAGTGTAGCATGCTGGCGTCTTTAGAAGTGACGAACCAGTACATCAAACCGGTTGCCAGCGCGGCCAGCACCATCAGGATGCGCTGCAGATCGAAGAAGCGCAGTACGAAGCTGAACACCCACATGCCGACCATGTACGCGGTCCAGAAGTTACCTACCAACTGACCGGCAGCGGCGATATCCATGCCCATCGATTTGGTAGCGTATTCCGGCACCCACGAGATGAAGCCAAGCTGGCCGAGGATGTAGCACAGTGCCGCAATCGACAGGAACAGCACGCCGATGCCCCATTTCTCTTTCTCAACGCCTGGCTTAGCGGCTTCGCTTTTCAGCACCGGGAACTCAATGAACAGCGTCAGCACAAAGATCGCGACATAAATGATGCCGATGCAGGCGTAAACCCAATACCACGGCAGCGCGCGCGCCAGCAGGATACCGGCGATGATCGGGAAGATGGTGCCCGCCATGCTGAAGAACGAATCGGTAAACAGCAGACGTGCGCCGCGCTGACGGCCATCGTACAGATGGGTGATCAGGAAGGTACCGATCGACATCGTGATGCCGCTGACGACGCCGAGGATGAACATGCAAAGCGAGAAGACGGTGAGATCGTGGCTGGTCATCAGACCGGCAACGGCGAGGATCATCAGCACAAAGCCAAAGATCAGCTGGCGCTTCAACGGCACAATCACCATCAGCCAGGCGTTCAGGAACACCGACACCAAAATGCCCGCATTGAGGAATGTGAAGGTGTTGCTCATTTCTGAAATAGGGCGCTGGAAATACTGCGCGATATTGTCCAGCACCATACCGGTAACGATCACCAGTGCGCCGGTGAGCGCATAGGAGAAATAGCTAATCCAGGTAAGGCCAATGCGATTACGGTTTGTCATGTTCTGAACCTGTTAAGCGCCGAAGGTGGCAAAAAGTGTCATGAATTGTAAGTGTTGCTGTGATCTTAATAAACAACGAGTGTAACAAGGCGGAAATATTTCATTGAGAGTGTGATTTTCATCACGCAAATGATTGCGTGGCGGCAAAAGTATGACAATAGCAACATCCGCGTAAATATCGGTAAAACGCTGGCTCTTGGATCACATGCTCTTTACAATCAATCTCGTTTTTGAGCTAGCTCTCCATGGTAAGGAATCTTTCATGCTTAAACGTACTTTGACAGCGGCGGTTGCCCTGTTAGCGCTCTCTTCCGTATCGTCTGCCGCGCTCGCCGCAAAAGGCGATCCTCATGTGCTGCTCACCACCTCTGCGGGCAATATTGAACTCGAACTGAACAACCAGAAAGCCCCGGTTTCGGTGAAAAACTTCGTTGATTACGTCAACAATGGTTTCTACAACAACACCATTTTCCACCGCGTTATTCCTGGCTTTATGATTCAGGGCGGCGGTTTCACTACCGACATGCAGCAGAAGCAAACGGTAGCGCCGATCAAGAACGAAGCCGACAACGGCTTGCGTAATCTGCGCGGCACCATTTCGATGGCACGTACCGCAGATAAAGACAGCGCCACCAGCCAGTTCTTCCTCAACGTAGCCGATAATGCGTTCCTCGATCACGGTCAGCGTGATTTCGGCTATGCGGTATTTGGTAAAGTTGTGAAAGGCCAGGATGTGATCGACAAGATTGCGCAGGTCCCTACCAAAGATGTGGGACCGTACCAAAATGTGCCGTCAAAACCGATTGTTATCCTCTCCGCCAAAGTCCTGCCTTGATTCTGAAACGCGCCATTTTCGCATGGCGCGTCATTGGCTCTCCGGCAAAGCAAAAAATTGCTGCTTATACTTAGGGCTCATTGCTTGCCGGAGGCGCTATGACTAGCAAACTCACTGAGAAACAGAAAGCCACTTTGTGGCAGCAGCGCCGTGCTGCGAGCTACCAGGCCAGCTGTCGACTGGCCGGATATACCTATAGCGAAGCTCTTATCGATGCCGAACATGCTGAGGAGCGACTCGAGTCGCTGAGGAGGCAATATGGTGGATAACAGCTTAGCGGTACGCGATCCCTATTTGTGGCACAACGACAATGTGTTGAAGAATCGCCTCGATATTCATGATGAAGCCCAGCTGCGCAAAGCGGAACTGGCTTTCAGCACCGCGCGCCTGGCGACGCTAGAACTTGGCCAGCGCAGCATCGGGTTGCCACGTCTTTGCCATATTCATCGCACGCTGTTTCAGGATCTCTACAGCTGGGCGGGAGAATTGCGCACCATTGATATCTGGCGCGATGAAACGCCGTATTGTCATTGCGAATACATCGAGAAAGAGGGCAACACGCTGATGCAGGCGCTGGAGGAAGAGCGCGGCCTGGCTGATCTTGAGCAGGAAGCGTTCGTGGCGCGTATCGCACATTACTATTGTGAGATCTTCGTGCTGCATCCGTTCCGCGCCGGCAATGGCCGCGCGCAGCGCATCTTCTTCGAGCAGTTGGCACTGCATGCCGGGTATCAGCTTTCGTGGGAAACACTCGAACGCGATGCGTGGCGCGCTGCGATCTCGGCGGGCGTCGCCGGCGATCTGGCACCGCTTACCGCGCAGTTTGCGAAAGTGGTGAGCCCGGCGAAGGTTTTACAGTAACACTTCAAGCCCGTGTTTTTGCACCACGGACAACAGCTTAAGAGAGATTCCGCCGGGGCGTTTAGCCCCGGTTTCCCATTTCTGCACGGTTGACACACTGGTGTTGAGATAGCGGGCAAAAACCGGCTGACTAACATTCAAATTCTCGCGCAAGTTCTTAATCGCCTGCGCATCGAGCGCGGCGACATCGCTCAGGCAACGTTCATCAAAATCACGCATGCTCTGTTTGCTGATGGCATCTACTTCAAACAATCCGGATGCCGCGGTGTGAATGGCTGCAAAAGCCGGACTTTTAAATTTACGCGTTATGGTCATGACACATCTCCACTAACTCCCGAACGGCGAGCAGCCGATTCAGAGCCTCATTTGAAATCAGCGAGTATTGTTTTGCCAGCTCACGAAAGCCCTCAAGTTCGCTTTCACTCAGGTTACTCTGATCCTGTTTGGCAAATAAAAAGGTATAAATCCAGTTTTTACCCCCTTTGGCCAGAATGATGGCGCGATCGCGATTTTGCTGCAGACGCTTTTTAAATACGCCACCACCCAAATCATCGGCATAACCCAGTTTTACTGCTGTAATTGCCCGACAAAGTTCTTTATCGCCAATAAGATGCCGACGGGCTTGCTTACTGAACCATTTGGTTTTGAATACTCGCGTTGTAGCTGACATAGTCACTCTCCAAAATATAGCACTGGGTGCGAGAGTAATCAGAATCTTTTTCGTCAGCTAGCGGGTATTAAGATTGAAGGTGTTAACATGGCTTTTTTGCGACCTTTCTTGCGCCAGTTGCCGCAATGACACACTGCTACGACCTACTATGCTGCTGCTAATCGATAACTACGACTCCTTCACCTGGAATCTCTACCAATACTTCTGCGAGCTGGGCGCGGATGTGCGTGTGGTGCGCAACGACGCCATTACGCTGGATGAGATGGCAGCGCTGCCGCTGACGCATCTGGTGATTTCGCCGGGCCCATGTACGCCGGATCAATCTGGCATCTCGCTCGCGGCTATTCGCCATTTTGCCGGGCGCTTGCCGATCCTCGGCGTTTGCCTTGGACATCAGGCGATTGCGCAAGCCTATGGCGCGCAGGTGGTACGCGCGCGGCAGGTGATGCACGGTAAAACCTCGCTGATTCAGCACACCAACCAAGGTGTGTTTCGTGATCTGAATAATCCGCTTACCGTGACCCGCTATCACTCATTGATTGTGGCGCGCGATACGCTGCCCGCTGAGTTTGAAGTCACCGCGTGGAGCCTGCGCGACGGCCAGCCGGATGAGATCATGGGTTTCCGCCATCGCAGCTTGCCGCTGGAAGGCGTGCAGTTCCATCCGGAAAGCATCCTCAGTGAGCAAGGGCATCAGCTGCTGGCTAATTTCCTCAACGCGTAACTTATGTTTGCCTTCGTGTGACTTTTTATGCATATTTTGTGATTATAATTTCACATCAGCTCAACAAATAACCCGATGAGGTCGTCAATGGCAGCGGAAAAACTAGCGGTAACCCGGGAAACGTTCGATAACGTAATTTTGCCTGTTTATGCACCTGCGCAGTTTGTGCCGGTAAAAGGCAAAGGCAGCCGAGTGTGGGATCAGCAGGGCAAAGAGTATATCGATTTCTCTGGCGGTATCGCGGTGACTGCATTGGGCCATTGTCATCCGGCGCTGGTGGAAACGCTGAAAAACCAGGGCGAAACGCTGTGGCACACCAGCAACGTGTTCACCAACGAACCGGCGCTGCGTCTGGCGAGTAAACTGATTGCCGCGACCTTTGCCGATCGGGTGTTTTTCGGTAATTCCGGCGCGGAAGCCAATGAAGCGGCATTCAAGCTGGCGCGTTATTACGCCTGCAAAAAACACAGCCCGTTCAAAAGTAAAATCATCGCCTTCCATAACGCCTTCCACGGTCGCACGCTGTTCACCGTGTCGGTGGGTGGCCAGCCGAAATATTCTGATGGCTTCGGTCCAAAACCGGCGGATATCGTGCATGTGCCGTTCAACGATCTCGATGCGGTGAAAGCGGTGATTGACGACCATACCTGCGCCATCGTGGTCGAGCCGATTCAGGGCGAAGGCGGCGTGATGCCGGCTACGCCAGAATTTATGCAAGGCCTGCGCGCCCTCTGTGATGAACATCATGCGCTGCTGGTGCTGGATGAAGTGCAGAGCGGCATGGGACGCAGCGGCAAACTCTTTGCGTACGAACATTACGGTATCAGGCCCGATATCCTCACCACCGCCAAAGCGCTGGGCGGCGGTTTCCCGGTGAGTGCGATGTTGACCACCAACGAAATCGCCTCAGTAATGGCGCCGGGCGTGCACGGCACCACTTACGGCGGCAATCCGCTGGCGTGTGCCATTGCTGAAACCGCGCTGGACATCATCAACATGCCAGAAGTGCTGGAAGGTGTGGAAGCGCGTCGTCAGCAGTTTGTTGAAGCGCTGCAAGCCATCGACAGCAAATTCGCTATCTTCAGCGAGATTCGCGGCAAAGGTCTGTTGATTGGTGCCGCGCTGAGGCCGCAGTTCGCCAGCAAAGCGCGTGACATCCTCAACGCTTCCGCCGCGGAAGGGCTGATGATTCTCACCGCCGGTACTGACGTGATCCGTTTTGTGCCGTCGCTGGTGATTGAACCAACCGATATCGCCGAAGGCATGACGCGTTTCGCCAGCGCGATAGAAAAGGTGCTGGCCGCTTAATCCGCTTTCGGACGTAACACCTTGAGCCAGCGGCCATGATGCGGTCGCTGGCTCCACGCCAGCGAAGAGATGGTGTGCATTACGCTGAGGTGCTGCAAGATCCGCTTCACATGCTGTTCGACAATCGTCACCGGCCCTTCATTAAGATTCTCCGGCGCTTCCAGAATATTGCTGTCGTTGCCCGGACCGTCATACGCCAGCCGCTGCTGACAACGCTGCAGCGCGATTTCACAGGATTGCAGATAACCTTCTGCCAGCTTCGATGTCAGCATGGTGTGCTCGCGCGCCAGAATCGTCATGGCATTAATATGCTCGACGATGAACTGACTGTGCGTAACCCACATGCGCATATCTTTCAGATATTGCAGGTTAAAGCCCGGCTCGCTCGATGCCTGGTTCAATGAGTTGAACAGCGCGTTGTGCGCCTGATTAACCTTTATGCGCTGATAAGCCAGTTTATCGGGCGACTGTTCCGGCCCCAGCAGCAGTTGCAGCGCCTCCTGATAGGCTTCCAGCGCATCGTGCGCGTTCTTGCGCAGCAGCCCGCTTTGCCACTGCGGCCACAGCCAAATCATCCCGGCGAAGGCAATTAAACAGCCCATCAAGGTATCCATCATGCGCGGCAGCAGAAACTGCGCGCCGTTCAGCGACAGCAATTGCAGCGAATACACCGCCGTGACGGTAAAGCCAATCATCGACCAGCCATAATATTTCCGCGTGATCAGATAGCTCGCCAGCGTAATCCCCAGCATAAACAGCAGCGTGATCGATTCCGGCACCGCCAGCTGCAGCGACGCGGCGGCGATCAGCAATCCGGCGAAAGTGCCCAGCGCACGGTGCTGAATACGCACGCGCGTGGCGTTGTAACCGTTCTGGCTGACGAACATGATGGTCATCAGAATCCAGTAAGGTTTGGGGATGTTAAAGAACAGCGCCAGCGAGCTGCCAAACATCAGCATCACAGCGAAGCGGGCTGCGGTGCGTAACGCGGTGGATTTGAATGACAGATAACTGCGCAGCGCCGGCAACAGCGGCAAACGGCGCTGGCGATCGGCCATTAGGTCACGCGTGTAGAGCGGCTTCTGCGTACGCAACACGCGGGCGATGCGACTGAAGTGGTACAGGCAGAAGTTGCCGACCGGATTATCCGGATGCTGGCGTGCAATTTTCTCCAGCGCGCCGAGCTGTTTCTCCATGTGAAAACGGTCCGGCAGCTGATGGTAGAGAATCGCATCCGCCAGCACGCGCAGCCGCGCCGAGATAATCTTGGCGTTCCAGCGAATCACCGCTTCGGCGTGGCTCTCCTCAACCAGTTTCTGCACCTCTTCGGGCTGATGCAAACTCACGGAGATGTGTTCCTGTAAATCCAGCGCAACCTGAAAGGCGCGCGTCAGGCGTTTGTGGCTGTTATCGCGGCTCGCCGACAGCATATGCATTTGCTGATAACAGGTGGTAATGAGGTCGACCGCCTTTTGCTGGCGCGCCAGCAGCGGCGGCAGCGCTTTCTCCGGATCGGTCAGCTGCGTCAGTAAGGTGTATTTGGCATCGCAGTAATCCGCCAGCTCGCGGAACAGCAGGCTGAGCGATTCGCGCATCGGCTGCTCTTTCCACAGCCAGAACCAGAACCAGTTGAACAAGCCGTACCACAGCGTGCCGCCAATGTAGAGCAGCGGCGGCACCCACATCGGCATGCGTCCCACTAAGCTGAGCGTAAAGATGGCGGCGATGAGTGTGGCGGGCAGCAGGCGCGCGTGCAGCGGGCCGATTTCGCCGGTTACGCCAATCAGCAGCGGCAGCGCCAGCAAAATCAGCGGCAGCGGTATCTGGTAAGCGGTGAGGATTTGCATCAGGAAACTGCCGGTGGCAAACAGCGAACCACCCACAATCAGGCGTTTGAAGAAGCGTTTGTGCGGCGTATCCAGTCCCGCCATGTTGCAGCAGGCGGGCACTAACGAGAACAGCAGACCTTTTTGCAGATCGCCAAACAGCCAACCGAGAGCCACAGGCAGGCACAGCACCAGCGTTTGCCGCAGCGCATAGTTAACTTCGGGATGATAGATGATTCGGCGCCACATCAGCTCATCGCAAATAGAAACGGCGCGATGTTGCCATCACGCCGTGGGTGAGAAGAAATTAGCGGGTGCCGTAAACGACGATGGTTTTACCGTGTGCGGAGATCAGGTTCTGATCTTCCAGCATTTTCAGGATACGACCCACGGTTTCGCGTGAGCAGCCCACGATCTGACCAATCTCCTGACGGGTGATTTTGATTTGCATACCGTCTGGGTGAGTCATCGCATCTGGCTGTTTGGCCAGATTTAGCAGCGTTTGCGCAATACGTCCGGTGACATCGAGGAAGGCAAGGTTGCCCACTTTCTCAGATGTCACTTGCAGACGACGCGCCATTTGCGACGAGAGTCGCATTAAAATATCCGGGTTTACCTGAATCAGCTGACGGAATTTTTTGTATGAAATTTCAGCCACTTCGCAGGCAGACTTCGCACGCACCCAAGCACTACGTTCCTGGCCTTCTTCGAAAAGACCGAGTTCGCCGATGAAATCCCCCTGATTGAGGTAGGAGAGAATCATCTCTTTGCCTTCTTCATCTTTAATCAGTACCGCTACGGAACCTTTTACGATGTAGTACAGCGTTTCCGCTTTCTCACCCTGATGGATGAGCGTGCTTTTGGATGGATATTTGTGAATATGGCAATGGGACAGGAACCATTCGAGTGTAGGGTCTGTTTGCGGTTTGCCGAGAACCATTCGCTATTATCCTCTGTTGTAATCGTGCCCAAAACACAGGGGGCATTTTTTCCCTGTCAGGCGGTTTAATCGTCGAGCGTTTCCAGTAAAGGAAAAATTATTCCGGGTGGACTCTTAAGCTACGCTTTTGATTCTTCCGGCCTTCGTCTGTGATGACGAAAATATTTTCAGCACTGTTTGTAGCACAGCTTTTGCGAGCTGTCTTGTGTTGTCTCGCTTCAGCAGAAGGGGGATTACTCTGGATTGCTGTTTGTCAGGTGAAAGCGTACTCTGGCGGCAAAACCGCCGCTTCAGGAGAAAGAATCATGCAGGCACGAGTGAAATGGGTGGAAGGTCTTACCTTTCTCGGAGAATCCTCATCCGGCCATCAGGTATTGATGGATGGTAATTCCGGTGATAAAGCGCCAAGTCCAATGGAAATGGTGCTGATGGCCGCGGGCGGCTGTAGTGCTATTGATGTGGTGTCGATCCTGCAAAAAGGGCGCAGCGATGTGGCCGATTGCGAAGTGAAGCTCACATCGGAACGCCGTGAAGAAGCGCCACGCATTTTTACCCACATCAACCTGCATTTTATCGTTAGCGGTAAAGCATTGAGCGACAAGGCCGTTTCGCGCGCGGTTGATCTGTCAGCGGAAAAATATTGTTCGGTAGCGATCATGCTGGGTAAAGGCGTGGAAATTACCCACAGCTATGAGGTGATCGAGTTATAACTCGGATTGTAGCGGCGCAATTTATTGCGCCGCTACGGAATGACTTCGCTTATTCAATCCGCTTCCCTTCAATCAGTCGCTGTACCAGCGGCAGCATAATCAGCTCCATCGCCAATCCCATTTTGCCACCCGGCACCACCAGCGTATTGATGTGCGAAATAAACGATCCCTGAATCATCGCCAGCAGATAGGGGAACGCGATGCCTTCCAGACCACGGAAATGGATCACCACGAAGCTTTCGTCGAGCGACGGAATTTCGCGTGCGGCAAACGGGTTTGAGGTATCAACGGTCGGCACGCGCTGGAAGTTAATGTGGGTGCGCGAGAACTGTGGCGTGATGAAGTTAATGTAATCCTCCATTGACCGTACCACCGAATCCATCACCGCTTCGCGTGAATGGCCGCGCTCGCTGGTGTCACGCACCAGCTTCTGAATCCACTCAAGGTTAACAATCGGCACCACGCCAACCAGCAGATCGACATGCTCCGCCACATTTTGCTGCTGCGTGACCACGCCGCCGTGTAAGCCTTCATAGAACAGCACATCGGTGTTTTCCGGCAGCGGCTGCCACGGCGTAAAGGTGCCCGGCACCTGATTCCACGGCACGGCTTCATCGTAGGTATGCAGATATTTGCGCGATTCGCCAAGGCCGGTTTGGCCGTAATGTTTAAACGTCTGCTCCAGCAGGCCGAAGTCGTTGGCTTCCGGGCCGAAGTAGCTGATGTGGCGCCCGAGATCGCGCGCCTTGCGGATCGCCATGTCCATTTCCGGACGTGTGTAGCGATGGAAACTGTCGCCTTCGAGTTCCGCCGCATGCAAATTCAGCTGCTGGAAAATCTTACGGAAGGCGAGGCTGGTGGTGGTGGTTCCGGCGCCGCTGGAACCGGTGACGGCAATAATTGGATGCCTGGCTGACATAACAGAGCTCCCTGTGAAGTCCGGCGATGAGCATTGTTACCACGAATTGCCGCGGGGTGCATCAGCCACGGAATTCACCCTTCGGCATAATATTGATCGATTCATGCAGTTCCGACCACACCAGCACCACGTCGCCGCGCTCCAGTTGGCGGCGTACGTCGGCGACTTTTTGCAGCAAACTGCGTTCCTGCTCGCCGTAATCAGTGCCTTCGCGTAACACGAAGGTTTCAATCAGGTTTTCCAGCGTGTCCGCTTCGAGTTCTTGCCAGGGAATAATCACAATTACACATCCAGATAGGTTGAGAGCCAGTCGGGCACGCGCTGTTCCAGCCACATTTTCGGTTTAAGAACGGTGCCGCCGACGAAACCGACGTGGCCGCCTTGCTGTGTCAGCTGATACTGAATGGAGGCTGACAGCTGGTCAGGTTGCGGGATCACGGCATCGGTCATAAAGGGATCGTCTTGCGCGTGAATGATCAACAGCGGTTTACGCACGCCGGTCAGCAACGGCATCGCGCTGGCTCGTTGATAATAGTCGTTGGCGTCAATAAAACCGTGCGCACGTGCGGTTATCGCATCATCGAACTCGCGTAAGCGGCGGAAAGCACGTAACTGGCTGAGATCGACCGGCAGCGTGCCAGGCCAGGCGCGCAGTTTGCGCGTGGCGTTCTTTTTCAGCTGCGTCAGTAAATAGTGCTGATAAAAGCGTGAAAAACCCACATCCAGCTTGCCGCTGCACGGCTCGAGCGCCAGCGGCGCTGAGATGGCGATGCCAGCATCAATCGGCACGTCGTGACCTTGCTGACCCAGCAGGCAAGCAAGCATGTTGCCGCCCAGCGAAACGCCGACGGCGGCGGTGGGTACGCTGCCCCATTCGCGCTGCAGCCAGTTGAGGAAGTAGGTGGCGTCTTCGGTTTCACCGGAGTGATAGATGCGCTTTAAGCGATTAGGCTCGCCGCTGCAGCCGCGAAAGTGCATTACCACCGCCAGCCAGCCGCGTGCCTGACACGCCTGCATCAGGCCGTGCGCATACGGGCTGCGAAAGCTGCCTTCCAGGCCGTGAAACATCACCATGCGCGGTTTATGACGCGCCTGCGCCGGATCTTCACTCCACGCTAAATCGACAAAATCGCCGTCCGGCAGGTCAAGACGCTGCCAGTGCGGACGTAACGTAACGCGGCGCCGCAGAATACGCGGCAGCAGCGTTTGCAGATGCGCGTTACTGAATCCGCGCAGGGGTTTAAAACGCTCGCCGCTGGGGCGATCAAAATAGCTTGGGTAAAGGCTTGTCTGATGCATAAGTCGCTGATAGCTTCGATGGGTTGTTCGCTTTACTGGGTGAGGAGCACCCGAATATACATGGAACTGAGTCTTTTTTTATCAATGTTAGGTTTTCTCTGGGTCGCGGCCATCACGCCCGGGCCCAATAATATGTTACTTACCGCCTCGGGTGCTAATTTTGGCTTCCTGCGCACCATTCCGCTGCTGATTGGTATCATGATTGGTATGCAAGTCATGTTGCTAATGGTGGCATTTGGCATCGGCGGCCTCATCCTGCTTTATCCCTCGCTGCATCTCATCCTGAAGATTGCCGGTAGCCTTTATCTGCTGTGGCTGGCATGGAAAATCGCCAGCGCCGAGTATGAAAAACTGGAAACCGACGCTGTCACAGTGAAGCAGATGCCTTTCTGGCAAGGCGGCTTGCTGCAGTTGATCAACCCGAAAGCCTGGCTGATGGCGCTCGGCGCGGTGGCCAGCTTCAGCCTGGCGGGCAGCGAATATCTGCATTCGGTGGTGGCGATCAGCATCGGCATGTTCATGGTGAACGTGGTTTCTGGGGTGATCTGGATGGGCTTTGGCTCGCTGATTGGACGTCTGCTGCGCAGCCCACGCGCGTGGAAAATCTTCAATCTGGCGATGGGCTTGCTCACCGCTGCCTGCGTATTGCTGATTTGGCGCTAAGTTAGCTGGAAGCGCGTTCAACGCGCTTCCACGGCAACACTTCATGGACTACCGACGCGTTAGGCTGGCGGATGCGTTGCAGCAACAGCTGTACGCTGCGCACACCCATACGATTCATCGGCTGCTCAATCGTGGTCAGCGGTGGATTCAGGCTGCTGGTAAAGTTGATGCCATCAAATCCCACCACCGCTAAATCTTCCGGTACGCGTAAACCTGCTTCCAACGCCGCGTGGATGACGCCGACCGCCAACACATCTGATACCGCAAACACCGCATCCGGCGGTTCCGGCTGCGTGAGCAGTTCGCGCAAAGCCGCACTGCCCGCTTCGCAGGTGATATTCTCGGCGTAAGCCACACCGCACCAGCTGAGATCCAGCTGCTCCAGCGCCGCGCGATATCCCTCTTCACGCTTATGTGAATAGAGGTAGCGCATATCACAGTTCACCAGCGCAATACGACGTCGGCCTTTGCTCGCCAGATAACGCACGGTTTCGAAAGCCGCTTCTTTATTATCAATCGCCACGCTTGAGGCGGCGATTGACGGATCGTATTCCGCGCACTGCACCCAAGGCTGATCGCCAATCAATTCTTTCAGCTCATGCAGGCTGCTGGCGGCATCCATGGTGATCACGCCGTCGACCACTTTGCCGGTGAGCAGCGCAATGTAGGCCGCTTCGCGCCGCAGCTGCGATCCTGAGTTACACAGCAGAATGTGGTAACCCTGCGCTTCAGCTTCGGCTTCAATGCCCTGAACCACGCGTGAGCAGAACGGATTGGTGATGTCGGGAATCAGCACTAACAACATATGGCTTTGCGAAGTGCGCAGCTGGCGCGCCAGTAGGTTGGGCTGATAGTCGCAGATGTCGATGGCCGCCAGCACTTTGGCACGCGTATCCGGGCGCACGCCGGGATTCTGGTTCAAAACCCGTGAAACGGTGGCTTTTGACACGCCAGCCAGGTGTGCGACTTTCTCTATCGACATGGATTCAGGACCGTTAGTAAAGAGTTAAAAAATGAGATCTCTATCAATATCACAGCTGCCATGTGAGCGTGTGACATATTTACCGCTTTCCCTTTTCTTTCCATTTGCACTTTTTGCATAGCCTTGCCCGATGTTGATCTAAGAACGGATCGTCATTAGGGATAATTTTTAATTCCTTTATGAAATTACTGTTGCTGGAGAAACTGCCCAGACAAAACACATTAGGGTGAATGATGATGGCAATGAAAAAAACAATAACGGCGGTCACAGCGGCTCTGGCCCTGATGGCGTTCCAGGCGCAAGCGGTCAACGTTACCGTGGCGTATCAGACCTCGGCTGAACCAGCCAAAGTGGCGCAGGCGGATAACACCTTCGCCAAAGAGAGCGGTGCTACCGTCGACTGGCGCAAATTTGATAGCGGGGCCAGCGTGTTACGTGCACTGGCGTCGGGCGACGTGCAGATTGGTAATATCGGTTCCAGCCCGCTGGCGGTCGCCGCCACGCAAAAGCTGCCGATTGAAGCTTTCCTGCTGGCCTCTCAGCTCGGTAACTCCGAAGCGCTGGTGGTGAAGAAAACCATCAAAGATCCTAAAGACCTGATTGGCAAGCGCATCGCCGTGCCATTCATCTCGACTACGCACTACAGCTTCCTCGCCGCGCTCAAGCATTGGGGCATCAAGCCTTCGCAAGTGACCTTAGTCAACCTGCAGCCGCCGGCGATTATTGCTGCCTGGAAACGCGGTGATATTGACGGCGCTTACGTCTGGTCTCCGGCGGTCAACGAGCTGGAGAAAGATGGCAAGGTGCTGACGGACTCTTCGCAGGTCGGCAAGTGGGGCGCGCCAACGCTCGATGTGTGGGTGGTGCGTAAAGACTTTGCGCAGCAGCATCCAGAAATCGTCACCGCCTTTGCCCGCAGCGCCGTTGAAGCGCAGCAAGCTTACATTGCCAATCCGGATCAATGGCTGAAGCAGTCAGACAACCTGAGCAAGCTGGCGCGCCTGAGCGGTGTACCCGAAGCGGATGTGCCGGTGCTGGTGAAAGGCAACACGTACCTCACCGCGCAGCAGCAGGTGGAGCAGCTCGGCAAGCCGGTGAACAAGGCGATTGTCGATACTGCCGGCTTCCTGAAAGAGCAGGGCAAAGTGCCAGAAGCGGATAGCGATTACAGCAGCTTCGTCACCACGCGCTTCGTTGCACCCTTAGTGAAATAACCGGAGGCCGTATGCTTAACATCACCCATCTCAATGCGCGTTACGCCGGACAACCCGCGCTGCAGGACATCAACCTGCAGCTGGGCAGCCGAGACCTGCTGGTGGTGTTAGGTCCCTCCGGCTGTGGCAAAACCACGCTGCTGAACCTCATCGCCGGCTTTCTGCCGCTGGAATCTGGCAGCATCACGCTGGATGGCAAAGCGGTAAAAGGGCCGGGCGCTGAGCGCGGCGTAGTGTTTCAAAATGAAGGATTGCTGCCGTGGCGCAACGTGATCGATAACGTTTCGTTCGGTTTGCAACTGGCGGGAATGGCGAAGGCGGAGCGCCATACCATTGCACGCCGTTTGATCCGCAAAGTAGGACTGGAAGGTGCAGAGAAGCGTTTTATCTGGCAGCTCTCTGGGGGTCAACGTCAGCGCGTGGGCATTGCGCGTGCGCTGGCGGCTGATCCTCAGTTGCTGCTGTTAGATGAGCCGTTTGGCGCGCTGGACGCCTTTACCCGTGAACAGATGCAAACCCTGCTGCTAACGCTGTGGCGTGATACCGGCAAGCAGATTCTGCTGATCACCCACGACATCGAAGAGGCGGTGTTCCTCGCCAGCGAATTAGTGCTGCTGTCGCCGGGACCGGGCCGCGTAGTGGAGCGTTTAAAACTCGACTTCGGCCAACGCTTCGCCGCCGGGGAACCGTGCCGCAGCATCAAATCCGATCCGGCGTTTATCGAACGTCGTGAATATGTACTGAATCAGGTGTTTTCCCAGCGTGAGGCGTTTATATGAGTGCGGTGATTGATGGGAAGACCCAAATGCGTCGTCGTGGACTGCGCTGGCCGTTCTCGCGCCAGTTCTCACTCAGCCTGCTCAGCGTGGGCTTGTTGCTGCTGTTGTGGTGGGCTATCACCGCGCTCGGCTTAGTGGCGCCGCTGTTTTTACCGCCGCCGCAAGTGGTGCTGCAGAAGCTGATATTGATTGCCAGCCCGCAAGGCTTTATGGACGCCACATTATGGCAGCATCTGGGCGCCAGCCTGGCGCGTATGCTGGTGGCGCTGTTCTTTGCCGCGCTGATTGGGATTCCGGTCGGCATCGCCATGGGCCTAAGCCCGGCGATTCGCGGCCTGCTTGATCCGCTGATCGAACTCTATCGCCCGGTGCCGCCGCTGGCCTATTTGCCGCTAATGGTGATCTGGTTTGGCATCGGCGAAACCTCGAAAATTTTACTGATTTATCTGGCGATTTTCGCGCCGGTGACCTTGTCGACGCTGGCGGGTGTGAAGAATGCCCAGCAGGTACGGATTCGCGCGGCGCAGGCGCTTGGCGCATCGCGCTGGCAACTGCTGCGCTACGTGATTCTGCCTGGCGCGCTGCCGGAAATCCTCACCGGTTTGCGCATTGGTCTCGGCGTAGGTTGGTCAACGCTGGTGGCGGCGGAACTGATTGCCGCTACGCGGGGACTCGGCTTTATGGTGCAGTCGGCCGGTGAGTTCCTCGCCACCGACGTGGTGCTGGCCGGTATCGCCGTGATTGCCCTGATTGCTTTTGGCTTAGAACTGGGTCTGCGCGCCTTGCAGCGCCGACTGACGCCCTGGAATGGAGAACAGCAATGAACGAACGTCTTAATTTTACCGCGCTGGGCCCGAATATCGGGGCGCAGGTTAGTGATGTCGACCTCAGCCGTCCGCTGAGTGATGCCCAGTTTGAACAGCTCTATCATGGCCTGCTGCGCCATCAGGTGCTGTTCCTGCGCAATCAGGTGATTACCCCGGAACAGCAGCGCGCGCTGGCGATTCGCTTTGGCGATCTGCATATCCATCCGGTCTATCCGCATGCGGAAGGCGTGGAAGAGATCATCGTGCTGGATACGCATCAGGATAATCCGCCGGATAATGACAACTGGCACACCGATGTCACCTTTATTCAAACTCCGCCGGCAATTGCGATTCTGGCTTCGAAGCTGCTGCCGGAAAGCGGCGGCGATACCTTGTGGTCAACCGGCATTGCGGCCTATGAAGCGTTGTCTGAGCCGTTTAAGACGCTGTTGAATGGACTGCAGGCGGAGCACGACTTTAAGAAGTCGTTTCAGGAGTACAAATACCGTAAAACCGAGGAAGAGCATCAGCGCTGGCAGCAAGCGGTGGCAAAGAACCCGGCGGTGCAGCATCCGGTGATTCGTACCCACCCGGTGAGCGGACGCAAGGCGCTGTTTGTCAACGAAGGTTTTACCACGCGTTTGCTGGGCTTGAGCGAAAAAGAGAGCGATGCGCTGCTTAACTTCCTGTTTTGGCATAGCGCCAAACCGGAATTCCAGGTGCGCTGGCGCTGGCAGGAGAATGATGTGGCGATTTGGGATAACCGCGTGACCCAACACTATGCTAATGCGGATTATTATCCGGCGCGGCGGGTGATGCATCGCGCGACGGTGTTAGGGGATAAGCCGTTTTAATTTGGAATAGTGCTCGCATTCCCCCTCCTCGGTCCTCCCCCATAAATAGGGGAGGAAGATGCTGCCACATGTAAGTGATGAAGCTGCATGTGGCAGCGTCTCCTTCCCCCGCTTGCGGGGGAAGGCCGGGATGGGGGACAGCGTGCACACTTCCATAAATGGGGGAGGACCGAGGAGGGGGACAGCGTGCACACTCAACCCGCCAGCATCTGCTCCAGCTGTTCCTGCGCATCCAGCCACGCCATTTCGACCTCTTCCAGCGCCGCCTTACTCTCGGCCTGACGCTGCAGCGCCACATTCAAATCGGCTTTGCGGCTCTGATCGTAAATCGCGCTGTCGGCTAACTGGGCTTCCGCGTCGCTGAGCTGGCTCTGCCACTTCGCCATCTGCTTCTCAAGCTTCTCGATCTCTTTACGCAGCGGCTGCGTTTGTGCGCGCAGTTCGGCGTCGCGGCGTTTCTGGTCTTTGCGCGATTGCGCGCTGTTGCCGTTATCCTGCTTCGGTGCGGCATCCTGTTGCGCTTGCTTTTGCAGATCGCTCAGCCACTGCTGATAATCTTCCAAATCACCCTCAAACACGTCGACCTTGCCGTCGTGCACCAGATAAAGATCGTCGGTGGTGGCGCGCAGCAGATGGCGATCGTGCGAGACCACCACCAGCGCGCCCTCGAAATCAATCAGCGCTTCGGTCAGCGCCTGACGCATATCAAGATCGAGGTGGTTAGTTGGTTCATCAAGCAGCAGCAGGTTCGGGCGCTGCCAGACGATTAATGCCAGCACCAGACGCGCTTTTTCGCCGCCGGAGAAACGTTCGGTGATTTCGCTGACTTTATCGCCCTGGAAGCCGAAGCCGCCAAGGTAGTCGCGCAGTTGCTGCTCCAGCACTTTCGGCGCGATGCGTGATAAATGCTGCAAGGGTGATTCATCGGCGCGCAGATATTCCAGCTGATGCTGGGCGAAGTAACCGAGCTTAATGCCTTTCGCCAGGCCAACTTTGCCATCCAGCGCGTCGAGCTCACCGGCTAGCAGTTTAATCAGCGTCGATTTACCCGCGCCGTTACGGCCCAGCAGGCCAATTCGTGAACCCGGCACAAGGTTGAGTTTGATGGCGTCGAGAATAATGCGTTCGCCATAACCGGCGGTAACGCGCTCCATCTTCAGCAACGGATTCGGCAAGCTTTCTGGCGCGCGGAAACTGAAGCTGAATGGGTTATCGACGTGTGCTGGCGCAATCAATTCCATGCGCTCCAGCATTTTGATGCGGCTCTGCGCCTGCTTGGCTTTGGTCGCCTGCGCGCGGAAGCGATCGATATACTTCTGCAGGTGCGCCACTTTTTCCTGCTGGCTCTGGAACAGCGCTTGCTGCTGCGCCAGCTTGGCGCCGCGCTGACGTTCGAACGAGCTGTAGTTACCGGTGTATTCAAACATCGTCTGCTGTTCGATATGGATGATCTTATCGACCACCGGATCGAGAAAGTCGCGGTCGTGCGAAATCAGCACCAGCGTGCCTTCGTAGCTTTTCAGCCAGCGTTCAAGCCAGATCACCGCATCCAGATCGAGGTGGTTAGTCGGTTCATCCAGCAGCAGCAGATCGGAACGGCACACCAGCGCCTGCGCGAGGTTAAGGCGCATGCGCCAGCCACCGGAGAAATCGCTCACCGACCGCATTAATTGTTCCTGGCTAAAGCCCAAACCGTGCAACAAACTTGAGGCGCGAGCAGGTATGCTCCACGCCTGAATCGCATCCAGCTTGCCGTGCAGCAGGGCGATGGCGTTGCCATCGTTGCGCGCATTGGCGTCGGCCAATTCGGATTCAAGCTGACGATATTCACGGTCGCCGTCGATAACATACTCCAGCGCGGGTTTGCTCAGCGCCGGGGTTTCCTGATTGACCCACGCCAGCGCCCAGTTGCTCGGGAACGTAGCGTTACCTGCATCACTGCTGATTTCGCCCTTCAGCAATGACAGCAGCGTCGATTTGCCGCAGCCATTTTTGCCCACTAAGCCAACTTTCTGGCCTGGGTTAATGGTGGCTGTTGCGTTATCCAGCAGCACATTGGTGCCGCGGCGAATTTGTAGTGCTGAAAAGACAATCATAAGCGCCGTATCGTCAGAATATGTTAATTTACCGGCAACATAATTCGAGAAAATTTGTTGCGTCGAGCATGGTAGCGGAATTCCTGTGCCGTGACGACGCTTTGGAGGGGAACGATGTCGCAGCCACCCAAAATATTGCTGCTTTACGCCCATCCGGAATCACAGGATTCGATTGCTAATCGGGTTTTGCTGCAGTCGGCTATGGAACTGGACCACGTCACGGTGCACGATTTATACGCCCACTATCCGGATTTTTTTATTGATATTCACTATGAGCAGCAACTGCTGCGCGACCATCAAATCGTTGTATTCCAACATCCACTTTATACCTACAGCTGCCCGGCGCTCCTGAAGGAGTGGCTGGATCGTGTGCTGTCGCGCGGCTTTGCCAGCGGACCGGATGGTAATGCGCTGGAAGGCAAATACTGGCGCAGCGTGGTCACCACCGGCGAACCGGAAGCGGCTTATCACCCTAGCGGCCTGAATCGCTATCCGATGAGTGACATTATGCGTCCGTTTGAGCTGACGGCGCAGATGTGTCGCATGCACTGGATGACGCCGATGGTGATTTATTGGGCGCGTCGACAAACGCCGGACGTGATGCGTAATTTTGCGCGCGCATACGGCGACTGGCTGGCTTCACCGCTGCCGCAGGGAGGAGTGTGATGGAAGGCGAAACGTTACTGACGGCGGGCGTGATTTATCTGGTCGCGGCGGTGCTGATTGTGCCGATTGCGGCGCGTCTCGGCATTGGCGCGGTGCTGGGCTATCTGCTGGCCGGTATCGCGATTGGTCCGTGGGGTTTGGGGTTCATCAGCGACGTCGAGGAGATTTTGCACTTCTCGGAACTCGGCGTGGTGTTCCTGATGTTCATCATCGGGCTTGAACTGAACCCCTCGAAACTGTGGGCGCTGCGCCGTTCGATATTTGGCGTTGGTGCGGCTCAGGTGCTGATTTCCGCCGCCATTCTCGGCGGATTGCTGTGGCTGACCGATTTTAGCTGGCAGGCGGCGGTGATTGGCGGCATTGGTCTGGCAATGTCATCCACGGCGATGGCGCTGCAGCTGATGCGCGATAAAGGCATGAACCGCAGTGAATCGGGACAGCTCGGCTTCTCAGTGTTGCTGTTCCAGGATCTAGCGGTGATTCCCGCGTTGGCGCTGGTGCCGCTGCTGGCGGGCGGCGACAGCGGTCATATTGACTGGTTGAAAGTTGGGATGAAAGTGCTGGCGTTCGGCGGGATGCTGATTGGTGGTCGTTATCTGCTGCGCCCGATTCTGCGCTTCATTGCCGCATCCGGCGTGCGCGAAGTGTTTACTGCCGCCTCGCTGCTGCTGGTGCTGGGTTCGGCACTGTTTATGGATGCGCTCGGCCTGTCGATGGCGCTCGGTACTTTCATCGCGGGTATTCTGTTGGCGGAAAGCGAGTATCGCCACGAGCTGGAAGTGGCCATTGAACCGTTCAAAGGTTTGTTGCTGGGCTTGTTCTTTATTTCGGTTGGCATGGCGCTGAATCTCGGCGTGCTTTATACCCACATCACTGAAATTTTGCTGGGCGTGCTGATTCTGGTGACGGTGAAAACGCTGGTGCTGTATGTGCTGGGGCGCATTTATGGCCTGCGCAGTTCGGAGCGCCAGCAGTTTGCCGGTGTGTTAAGCCAGGGCGGCGAGTTTGCCTTTGTGCTGTTCTCGGCGGCGTCGTCAGCCAAAATGTTCAGCGGCGACCAAATGCCGCTGCTGCTGGTGACGGTGACGTTATCCATGATGACCACGCCGCTGCTGATGAACGGCATCGATCGTCTGCTGGCGCACCGCTTTAATGAGCCCGATGAAAATGCCGAGAAGCACTTTGTTGAGGACGATCAGCCGCAGGTCATTGTGGTGGGCTTTGGTCGTTTTGGTCAGGTTGTTGGCCGTTTGCTGATGGCGAACAACAAGCGCATTACCGTGCTGGAGCGTGATATCTCCGCGGTGAGCCTGATGCGTAAATATGGCTATAAGGTTTACTATGGCGACGCCACCGAGCTGGAGCTGCTGCGTGCGGCGGGCGCGGAGAATGCGCAATCCATCGTCATTACCTGTAACGATCCGGAAGATTCAATGACCATCGTGCAACTGTGTCAGCAGCATTTCCCGCAGCTGGAAATCCTGGCGCGTGCGCGTGGACGTGTTGAGGCGCACGAACTGTTGCAGGCGGGTGTTACGCTGTTCTCGCGTGAGACGTTCTCCAGTGCGCTGGAGCTGGGTCGTAAGACCCTGATCTCGCTGGGCATGCATCCGCATCAGGCGCAGCGCGCGCAGCAACATTTCCGTCGTCTGGATATGCGTATGCTGCGTGAGCTGGTGCCCAGCCACGATGACAGCGCGCAGGTTTCGCGTGTGCGTGAGGCGCGGCGCGAGCTGGAGGATATCTTCCAGCGCGAAATGCAGCACGAGAAACGTCAGTTTGACGGCTGGGATGACGAGTAGAACTATACTTACTTAATCCGTTCACTAACGACGGCAGGAAACAGTATGCGTAAACAATTTATTGCCGGTGCGGTTTGCCCGCACTGCCAGGAAAAAGACACGTTGGCATTGTGGCGTGAGAACAATGTTGATGTAGTGGAGTGCGTCGAGTGCGGTCATCAAATGCGGGAAGCGGATAAGCAGGTGCGCGATCAGGTTCGCAGCAATGAGCAAGTGATCGGCATTTTTCATCCTGAGTAGCGCAATGGCTCAGCTTTTTTTAAGCTTGAACTTACAGCGGGATTGAATTCCGTTACAATCGGCGCCATTAACGCTGAGCAGTATGCAACAACACATTTGTTGGCATCCTCAGTCTTGAACCTTTCTGGTTGGTTATTGCACGCAAAATTGACCAATGGGACGGGATCTTAGTTCTCAACGGTTAGGAGATATCATGAAAGTAGCAAAAGACCTGGTGGTGAGCCTGGCGTATCAGGTTCGTACCGAAGACGGTGTGTTGGTTGACGAGTCACCGGTGAGTGCACCGTTGGACTATCTGCACGGTCATGGTTCCCTGATTTCTGGTCTGGAAAAAGCGCTGGAAAATCATGATGTAGGCGATAAGTTTGACGTGCATATCCCGGCGAACGACGCTTACGGTCAATACGATGACAACCTCGTACAGCGCGTGCCAAAAGACGTGTTTATGGGCGTTGACGAACTGCAGGTTGGCATGCGCTTCCTGGCAGAAACCGATCAGGGTCCAGTTCCGGTTGAAATCACCGAAGTTGAAGATGAGCACGTAGTGGTTGATGGTAACCACATGCTGGCGGGTCAGAACCTGAACTTCAACGTGGAAGTTGTGGCGATTCGCGCAGCAACCGAAGAAGAGCTGGCGCACGGCCACGTGCATGGCGCGGATGGTCATCATCACGATCATGACCACGACCATGGTCACGATCACGGCCAGGGCGGTTGTGGCACTGGCGGTTGCGGCTGCAGCCACTAATCAGTGTGATGCTGGCGAGGCCACCTTCGGGTGGCCTTTTCTTTTTAATAATGTGGCGGCGGGGTTTCTTCAGATTGCGAGGCAATTATCGACGGCGCGCTATCTTTCACTTTATCGATTAACAGACGGACCTGCTCACGCAGTCGGATCATCTCCAGCTCATGCTGAACCACCGTTTGATTGAGCTGATCGATGGTGTATTCCTGAAAAGCCAGCTTGCTCTCCAGCGCCTCAAGGCGTTGTTCCCATTCTGTTGGTTGCATGATCTTTCCTCATCTTGCGGTGCTGCACGTTAGTCTGTTTCGGGCCTGATTCTACGGCCTTTCGCTTCAGAATCACCTGATATTTTACCTTTCCGCGCCATGCTGCATTGAAACGACGCATAACGCCTATATCTCTGATGAAACTTCCTGAAGCAAAAAAGGTCGGAGGTTGAACGGGTAATTACATTGTGGGAGTGTTCGCCGCTGCCACGTAAAGTTATAGTGTGGGCCTCAGTCCGCAATGATTCCCGAGGTTAGAGGCTTCGGTTTTGGAGAAAGGATGAATTCACTGTTTAAAGTCACATTGTTAGCTACCACCATGGCCTTCGCGCTGAATGCACCGCTGGCAATGGCAGCAGAAACCGCCGCTGCTCCAGCTGACGCCGCTCAGGCTGCGCCGCAAGCACCGAAAAATGCTGCCTTCAAAAACGAAGACCAGCAATCAGCTTATGCACTTGGCGCGTCCCTGGGTCGCTACATGGACAACTCTCTGAAGGAACAAGAGAAGCTGGGCATCAAACTGGATAAAGATCAGTTGATCGCGGGTGTTCAGGACGCCTTTGGCGGCAAGAGCAAACTCTCTGATCAAGAGATCGAGCAAACCCTGCAGGCCTTTGAAGGCCGCGTAAAAGGTGCTGCTCAGGCGAAGATGGAAAAAGACGCGAAAGAGAACTCCGATAAGGGTTCCGCTTACGCTGACAAATTCGCTAAAGAAAAAGGCGTGAAGAAAACCGAATCTGGCCTGCTGTATCAGGTAGAGAAAGAAGGTACCGGTAGCGCGCCGAAAGACAGCGACACTGTGGTTGTGAACTACAAAGGGACGCTGATCGACGGTACTGAGTTCGATAACTCTTATACCCGCGGTGAGCCGCTGTCGTTCCGTCTGGACGGTGTGATTCCGGGCTGGACCGAAGGTCTGAAGCACGTGAAGAAAGGCGGTAAAATCAAGCTGGTGATCCCACCGAACCTGGCTTACGGCAAAAATGGCGTTCCGGGTATTCCGGCCAACTCCACGCTAGTGTTCGATGTTGAACTGCTCGACATCAAACCCGCGCCGAAAGCGGACGAAAAAGCACAGGCTCCAGTCGCTGCCGATCAGAAAGCCCAGTAATCTTAACTTTCTGCATCACGCCGCCCTCGGGCGGCGTTTTTATTGCGGAGAAGAGAGTAAAGGTCTGGCTAAAGACCAGCACATTTGCCAGACTAGCGCCTGCACAATTATCACAATATGAGTCTGCCCCAATGCTGTCGAGACAGGCTCCAGCCATTTAGGGTAATGTCTTCGATGTCTAATCCATTCAATCCCGGTGAACTGACTGACTTCGATTTACTGGAGCAACGTCCGTTCGAGCAAGCAGATTACGATATCCTCAAATCCTACGAAGCCGTTGTCGATGGCCTGGCGATGCTGATTGGCTCGCACTGCGAAATCGTGCTGCACTCGCTGGAAGATTTGAAGTGTTCTGCGGTGCGTATCGCCAACGGTGAACATACCGGGCGTAAAGTGGGTTCGCCGATTACCGATTTGGCGCTGCGTATGCTGCACGATATGCACGGCGCCGACAGCAATGTCTCGAGAGCCTACTTTACGCGCGCGAAAAGCGGTGTGCTGATGAAATCGGTCACGATCGCGATTCGTAATCGCCAGCAGCGCGTTATTGGCTTGCTGTGCATCAACATGAACCTCGACGTTCCGTTCTCGCAGATTATGTCGACCTTTATGCCGCCGGAGATGCAGCAGGTGGATTCCAACGTCAACTTTGCCAGCTCGGTGGAAGATCTGGTGATGCAGACGCTTGAGTTCGCGATTGAAGAAGTGAGCGCTGACCGTAACGTCTCTAATAATGCTAAGAATCGCCAGATCGTGCTCAATATGTATGAGAAGGGTATCTTCGACATTAAAGATGCGATTAACCAGGTGGCCGATCGCCTCAATATCTCCAAGCACACGGTTTACCTCTACATTCGCCAGTTTAAAAGCGGTGATTTTCAGGGGCAGGATCGTTAATGCGCTACACCTTGCTGGTCACCGGACCGGCATACGGCACGCAACACGCCAGCAGCGCGCTGCTGTTTGCGCGCGCACTTATTAAGGCCGGGCACCAGCTGGAGAGCGTGTTCTTCTATCGTGAAGGCGTATTGAACGCCAACCAACTGAGCGCGCCGGCCAGCGATGAGGTGGATATGGTGCGTGAATGGCAGCAGTTGCGCGCTGAAAGTGGCGCCGCGCTGAATATCTGCGTGGCCGCAGCATTACGTCGTGGCGTAACCGACGCGCAGGAAGCCGCGCGCTTGCAACTGGCGGGCAGTAACTTGCAGCCGGGTTTTGAACTCAGCGGTTTGGGCGCATTGGCAGAAGCCGCGCTTAGCTGCGATCGTCTGGTGCAATTCTGATGAACCGCGTGGCTTTTCTATTTACTCAGGCACCGCACGGCAGCAGCGCGGGCAGGGAAGGGCTGGATGCTGTGCTGGCGACGGGCGCGCTAAGCGAAGATATCGGTCTGTTCTTTATCGGGGATGGCGTGCTGCAGCTCAATCGCGACCAACAACCTGAGCAAATTCTGGCGCGTAACTACATCGCGACCTTTGGCGTGCTGGAGTTGTACGATATTGACCAGTGTTTTGTCTGCGCCGATTCGCTGCTGGCGCGCGGGCAAAGTTTGACGGCCGAACGTGTGTTAAACGCTGAAGTGATGGATGCCGCATCGCTACGCGAGAAGCTGGCTTCCTATCATCGTGTTATTCGATTCTGAGAACTGATCATGCTCTACACGCTGCTGCAATCTCCCTGGCAATGCGACCTCGATAGCCTGCTGCTTTTATTGCAGGAAGGCGACGATCTGCTTTTATTGCAGGATGGCGTCAGCGCCGCTTTGGCTGGCAGCCAAATGTTAATCAAGCTCAGCGCATCGCCGGCTACGCTGTGGGTATTAGAAGAAGATGTTGCGGCGCGTGGCCTGGCTGAGCAAATTTCGACCAAAGTAGCACGTTTGGACTATACTGGTTTCGTTGCGATGACAGCGAAGCATCCACAACAAGTGGCCTGGTAAGAGCGAAAACCTGGTTATTTCTTGACACCCTTTTGACACAGCCCTAAAATTCTGCCTCCTCGTAGTAATACGAGGCGATTTATTACGTGTTTACGAAGCAAAAAGCTAAATCCCAGGAGCTATTTAATGGCAACAGTTAACCAGCTGGTTCGCAAACCACGCGTACGCAAAGTTGCAAAGAGCAACGTGCCTGCGCTGGAAGCTTGCCCGCAGAAACGTGGTGTATGTACTCGTGTGTACACCACTACCCCTAAAAAACCAAACTCAGCACTGCGTAAAGTTTGCCGTGTGCGTTTGACCAACGGTTTTGAAGTTACCTCCTACATCGGTGGTGAAGGTCATAACCTGCAGGAACACTCAGTGATCCTGATCCGTGGCGGTCGTGTTAAAGACTTGCCAGGTGTGCGTTACCACACCGTTCGTGGCGCGCTGGACTGCTCAGGTGTTAAAGACCGTAAGCAGTCACGCTCCAAGTACGGCGTGAAGAAGCCAAAGGCTTAATGGTTCTCCGTTAAGTAAGGCCAAACGTTTTAACTTAAATGTCAAACTAAACTCGTAGAGTTTTGGACAATCCTGAATTAACAACGGAGTATTTCCATGCCACGTCGTCGCGTCATTGGTCAGCGTAAAATTCTGCCGGATCCTAAGTTCGGATCAGAGCTGCTGGCTAAATTTGTAAATATCCTGATGGTAGATGGTAAAAAATCTACTGCTGAATCTATCGTCTATACCGCGCTTGATACCCTGGCTCAACGCGCTGGTAAAGATGGCCTGGAAGCGTTCGAGGTTGCTCTCGAAAACGTACGTCCGACTGTCGAAGTTAAGTCACGTCGCGTTGGTGGTTCTACCTACCAGGTTCCAGTTGAAGTCCGTCCGGTTCGTCGTAATGCCCTGGCAATGCGTTGGATCGTAGAAGCTGCTCGTAAACGCGGTGATAAATCTATGGCTCTCCGCCTGGCGAACGAACTTTCTGATGCTGCAGAGAACAAAGGTACTGCAGTTAAGAAACGTGAAGACGTTCACCGCATGGCTGAAGCCAACAAGGCGTTCGCACACTACCGCTGGTAACAGCAACGTAGTTGTTATAAACCCAGCGGGCGTCCCAGTGACTCACCTGCTGGGCTTTTTTAACTTAGAACGTCTAAGAATCAGAGGAATCAAATGGCTCGTAAAACACCCATTGAGCGCTACCGTAACATTGGTATCAGTGCGCACATCGACGCCGGTAAGACTACAACTACCGAACGTGTTCTGTTCTACACCGGTGTAAACCACAAAATCGGTGAAGTTCATGACGGCGCAGCAACCATGGACTGGATGGAGCAGGAGCAGGAACGTGGTATTACCATCACGTCTGCTGCGACTACCTGTTTCTGGTCTGGTATGGCTAAGCAGTTTGAACCACACCACGTAAACATCATCGACACCCCGGGACACGTTGACTTCACCATCGAAGTTGAGCGTTCTATGCGTGTGCTTGATGGCGCAGTAATGGTTTACTGTGCAGTTGGTGGTGTTCAGCCACAGTCTGAAACCGTATGGCGTCAGGCTAACAAATATAAAGTTCCACGCATCGCGTTCGTTAACAAAATGGACCGCATGGGTGCTAACTTCCTGAAAGTTGTTGACCAGATGAAAGTGCGTTTGGGTGCAAACCCAGTTCCACTTCAGCTGGCTATCGGCGCAGAAGAAGGTTTCACCGGTGTTGTTGACCTGGTGAAAATGAAAGCGATCAACTGGAACGATGCCGATCAGGGCGTTACCTTCGTTTACGAAGATATTCCAGCTGATATGCAGGAACTGGCTGAAGAGTGGCGTGCGAAGCTGGTTGAAGCCGCTGCTGAAGGTTCTGATGAGCTGATGGAGAAATTCTTCGGCGGTGAAGAGCTGACCGAAGAAGAGATTAAAACTTCTCTGCGTAAGCGCGTTTTGAAAAACGAAATCATCCTGGTGACCTGTGGTTCTGCATTTAAGAACAAAGGTGTTCAGGCGATGCTGGATGCGGTAGTTGAATACCTGCCAGCACCGACTGACGTTACCGCGATTAACGGTATGCTGGACGACGGTAAAGACACGCCGGCTGAGCGTCATTCCGATGACAAAGAGCCGTTTGCTGCACTGGCGTTCAAAATCGCTACCGACCCGTTTGTTGGTAACCTGACCTTCTTCCGCGTTTACTCTGGTGTTGTTAACACCGGTGACACCGTGTTCAACCCGGTTAAGTCAAACCGTGAGCGTCTGGGCCGTATCGTTCAGATGCACGCGAACAAACGCGAAGAGATCAAGGAAGTTCGTGCGGGCGATATCGCCGCTGCGATCGGTCTGAAAGACGTAACCACTGGTGACACCCTGTGTGACCCAGACAACGTCATCATTCTTGAGCGTATGGAATTCCCTGAGCCGGTAATCTCTATCGCCGTTGAGCCGAAAACCAAAGCTGACCAGGAAAAAATGGGTCTGGCTCTGGGTCGTCTGGCGAAAGAAGATCCATCATTCCGCGTATGGACTGATGAAGAAACCAACCAGACCATCATCGCAGGTATGGGTGAGCTGCACCTCGACATCATCGTTGACCGCATGAAGCGTGAATTCAACGTTGAAGCGAACGTCGGTAAACCTCAGGTTGCTTACCGTGAAGCGATTCGCGCGAAAGTTACCGATATCGAAGGTAAACACGCCAAGCAGTCTGGTGGTCGTGGTCAGTATGGTCATGTTGTTATCGACATGTACCCACTGGAGCCGGGCGTTAATCCGAAAGGTTACGAATTTGTCAACGATATCAAGGGCGGTGTGATTCCAACTGAATACATCCCTGCGGTTGATAAAGGTCTCCAGGAGCAGCTGAAATCAGGTCCACTGGCTGGTTATCCGGTAGTTGATCTGGGTGTTCGTCTGCACTTCGGTTCATACCATGATGTCGACTCCTCTGAGCTGGCGTTTAAACTGGCTGCTTCTTTAGCCTTTAAAGATGGCTTTAAGAAAGCACAACCTGTTCTGCTTGAGCCAATCATGAAGGTTGAAGTAGAGACTCCGGAAGAGAACACCGGTGACGTTATCGGTGACCTTAGCCGTCGTCGTGGTATGCTCAAAGGACAGGAATCTAACGCTACTGGCGTTCAGATCCATGCTGAAGTTCCGCTGTCTGAAATGTTCGGATATGCAACCCAGCTGCGTTCTCTGACCAAAGGCCGTGCTTCTTACTCCATGGAGTTCCTGAAGTACGATGATGCGCCGAACAACGTCGCTCAGGCCGTTATTGAAGCTCGTAGCAAATAAGCTACGGTTTAAAAATTGTGAACTGATGCCTTCATGACTCATGAAGGCACAACGTAAGGAATTATCGCCATGGCGAAAGAGCAATTTCAGCGTAACAAACTGCACGTAAACGTGGGCACCATCGGTCACGTCGACCACGGTAAAACCACCCTGACTGCAGCAATTACTACCGTACTGGCTAAAACCTACGGCGGTAAGGCAAGCAAATTCGATGAGATCGATAAAGCGCCAGAAGAGAAAGCACGTGGTATCACCATCAACACTTCTCACGTTGAATACGAAACCCCGTCTCGCCACTATGCGCACGTTGACTGCCCAGGCCACGCCGACTATGTGAAAAACATGATCACCGGTGCTGCGCAGATGGACGGCGCGATCCTGGTTGTTGCTGCGACTGATGGCCCAATGCCACAGACCCGTGAGCACATCCTGCTGGGTCGTCAGGTTGGCGTTCCTTACATCATCGTGTTCCTGAACAAGTGCGACATGGTTGATGATGAAGAGCTGCTGGAACTGGTTGAGATGGAAGTACGTGACCTGCTGTCAGCATATGACTTCCCAGGCGACGACACTCCAATCGTACGTGGTTCTGCTCTGAAAGCGCTGGAAGGCGACGCTGAGTGGGAAGCTAAGATCATTGAGCTGGCTGAGCACCTGGATACCTATATCCCAGAGCCAGTACGTGCAATCGACAAGCCGTTCCTGCTGCCAATCGAAGACGTATTCTCAATCTCTGGCCGTGGTACCGTTGTTACCGGTCGTGTTGAGCGCGGTATCGTTAAAGTGGGCGACGAAGTTGAAGTTGTTGGCCTTAAAGACACTGTGAAATCAACCTGTACTGGCGTTGAAATGTTCCGCAAACTGCTGGATCAGGGTCAGGCAGGCGAGAACTGTGGTGTTCTGCTGCGTGGTATCAAGCGTGAAGACATCGAGCGTGGCCAGGTTCTGGCTAAGCCGGGTTCAATCAAGCCACATACCCAGTTCACTTCAGAAGTTTACGTTCTGTCTAAGGATGAAGGCGGCCGTCATACTCCGTTCTTCAAAGGCTACCGTCCTCAGTTCTACTTCCGTACTACTGACGTGACCGGTGACGTTCAACTGCCAGAAGGCGTTGAGATGGTAATGCCAGGCGACAACGTAAAAATGACCGTTACTTTGATCAAGCCAATCGCTATGGATCAGGGTCTGCGTTTTGCAATCCGTGAAGGCGGCCGTACTGTTGGTGCGGGTGTTGTTGCTGAAATTATCGCTTAATTGCGTTAATGTTGATGGCTGTTTCGGCAGTCATCGCAGCATGAAAAAGAGCACTTCGGTGCTCTTTTTTTATGTCTGAATTTTGCCGTTTCGATTAATCCCACATAAAAGCTGCGTTTGAAATAAAAACCATTCTCATTTACAATTTGATCATAAATTGTACGGGAGTCCGCAGTAAATGTACGTCTGCTTGTGTAACGCCGTGAGTGATAAAACTCTGCGCGAAGTGGTTCGCCGCTATCAACCCAAATCGATTCAACAATTGCGCCAGTTGGTTCCCATTGGAAAGCAATGTGGCAAGTGCGTGCGGTTTGCGCGTGAAATTATGGAAGATGAACTGCAAAACGTGCCGCTCTATAAAGAGATAGCTTAATAAAGTAATTCTGCACTTCCTAATACCCACAATAACTGTCGCGTTTTTTTGACTTCCTTTCATCCGCATCTACGCTCTATTTAGTTGGAAGCGGAGGAAGCAAAAATGAAGGGCGACAGTAAAATCATATTTCATCTCAACAAATTGCTGGGGAATGAACTGGTTGCGATTAATCAGTACTTCCTTCATGCGCGTATGTTCAAAAATTGGGGTCTGACCCGGCTCAATGACGTTGAGTATCATGAGTCAATCGATGAAATGAAACATGCGGACAAATATATCGAACGCATTCTTTTTCTTGAAGGAATTCCTAACCTGCAAGATCTAGGTCGATTACGCATCGGTGAAGACGTGCCGGAAATGCTGCAATCTGACCTGGCATTAGAACTGGAAGGCGCAAAGGATTTGCGTGAGGCGATAGCTTATGCCGACAAGGTTCATGACTACGTCAGCAGAGACATGATGATTGAGATTCTTACGGAAGAGGAAGGGCACATAGACTGGCTGGAAACGGAACTCGATCTGGTGAACAAACTCGGCCTGCAAAATTATCTTCAGTCTCAATTAAAAGATCAGAACGAACATTAGCCATATGCCCATCGTCACGCAAGCCCGCTCAGTCAAAACGATTGCTGCGGGTTTTTTTCGGTCTGTAACCAGATTGATGTGGTTAAAAACACAACACGGGTTGCTTCCTGAACTGATTTACGTATAATGCGCGGGCCTGCCGATATTGGTGTGGCGCGATTCGAGCAGAATCGCAGGGGATAGCTGTTTATGTATCGCCTAACAATACTCCCAATTGGGGAGTTATATGCTGAACGATTACACTCCTCCATCAATCGTAATGGATGCGGGTAGTAATTCTTTTCGTTTATAAAATGTTTGGAGCCTTGGTCTCATGTCGAACCAAAGAATCCGTATCCGTCTTAAAGCGTTTGATCATCGCCTGATCGATCAATCAACCGCGGAAATCGTTGAGACTGCCAAGCGCACTGGTGCGCAGGTACGTGGTCCGATCCCGCTGCCAACCCGCAAAGAGCGTTTTACCGTTCTGATCTCTCCGCACGTTAACAAAGACGCGCGTGATCAGTACGAAATCCGCACTCACAAGCGTCTGGTAGACATCGTTGAGCCAACTGAAAAAACCGTTGATGCTCTGATGCGTCTGGACCTGGCTGCCGGTGTTGACGTGCAGATCAGCCTGGGTTAATCAGGTCATCGAGCGATTGAGAGGTTGATACAATGATTGGTTTAGTCGGTAAAAAAGTGGGTATGACCCGCATCTTCACTGAAGATGGCGTTTCAATCCCAGTAACCGTTATCGAAGTTGAAGCAAACCGCGTTACTCAGGTCAAAGGCCTGGACAACGATGGTTACCAAGCTATTCAGGTTACCACCGGTGCTAAAAAAGCAAGCCGTGTGAGCAAGCCTGAAGCAGGTCATTTTGCTAAAGCTGGCGTTGACGCTGGCCGTGGTCTGTGGGAATTCCGCACCGAAGGTGAAGATTTCTCTGTTGGCCAGAGCATCAGTGTTGAAATTTTCGCTGACGTTAAAAAAGTAGACGTTACCGGTACCTCTAAAGGTAAAGGTTTCGCAGGTACCGTTAAGCGCTGGAACTTCCGTACCCAGGACGCTACGCACGGTAACTCCTTGTCACACCGCGTTCCGGGTTCTATCGGTCAGAACCAGACTCCGGGCAAAGTGTTCAAAGGCAAGAAAATGGCTGGTCAGCTGGGTAATGAGCGCGTAACCGTTCAGAGCCTGGAAGTAGTACGTGTTGACGCTGAGCGCAACCTGCTGCTGGTCAAAGGTGGCGTCCCGGGTGCAACTGGGTGCGATCTGATTGTTAAACCAGCTGTGAAGGCGTAGGGGGATAGCAATGGAATTAGTACTGAAAGACGCGCAGAGCGCGCTGACTGTTTCCGAAACTACCTTCGGTCGTGATTTCAACGAAGCGCTGGTTCACCAGGTTGTTGTTGCTTATGCTGCTGGTGCTCGTCAGGGTACTCGTGCGCAGAAGACTCGTGCTGAAGTTACTGGTTCAGGCAAAAAGCCTTGGCGCCAGAAAGGTACCGGCCGTGCGCGTTCAGGTTCTGTAAAGAGCCCGATCTGGCGTTCAGGTGGCGTAACCTTCGCTGCACGTCCACAGGACCACAGTCAAAAAGTTAACAAAAAGATGTACCGCGGCGCGCTGAAAAGCATTCTGTCCGAGCTGGTACGTCAGGACCGTCTGATCGTTGTCGAGACGTTCTCTGTAGAAGCGCCTAAAACTAAGCTGCTGGTACAGAAACTGAAAGACATGGCGCTGCAAGATGTGCTGATCATCACCGGTGAACTGGATGAGAATCTGTTCCTGGCTGCGCGTAACCTGTACAAGGTTGACGTGCGTGATGCAGCGGGCATCGACCCAGTTAGCCTGATCGCCTTCGACAAAGTCGTTATGACTGCGGAAGCAGTTAAGCAAGTTGAGGAGATGCTGGCATGATCCGTGAAGAACGTCTGCTGAAAGTAGTGCGTGCACCGCACGTATCAGAAAAAGCATCTACTGCGATGGAAAAAACCAATACCATCGTTCTCAAAGTTGCTAAAGACGCGACCAAAGCAGAGATCGTTGCTGCTGTTGAGAAGCTGTTCGAAGTGGAAGTTAAAGACGTAAACACCCTGGTAGTTAAAGGGAAAGTTAAGCGTCACGGACAGCGTATCGGTCGTCGTAGCGACTGGAAAAAAGCTTACGTCACCCTGAAGGAAGGCCAGAATCTGGACTTCGTCGGCGGCGCTGAGTAAGTCGGAGGAGAAAGACAATGGCAGTTGTTAAATGTAAACCGACATCTCCGGGTCGTCGCCACGTAGTTAAAGTGGTGAACCCAGAGCTGCACAAGGGCAAACCATTTGCTCCGCTGGTAGAAAAAAACAGCAAATCCGGTGGTCGTAACAACAATGGTCGTATCACTACCCGTCATATCGGTGGTGGTCACAAGCAGGCTTACCGTATTGTTGACTTCAAACGCAACAAAGATGGTATCCCAGCAGTTGTTGAGCGTCTTGAGTACGATCCGAACCGTTCTGCGAACATCGCACTGGTTCTGTACAAAGATGGCGAGCGCCGTTACATCCTGGCCCCTAAAGGCCTGAAAGCCGGCGATCAGATTCAATCTGGCGTTGATGCTGCGATTAAAGCAGGTAACACCCTGCCGATGCGTAACATCCCGGTGGGTTCTACCGTTCATAACGTAGAAATGAAACCAGGCAAAGGCGGTCAGATTGCTCGCTCAGCTGGTACTTACGTGCAGATCGTTGCGCGTGAAGGTTCCTACGTTACCCTGCGTCTGCGTTCAGGCGAAATGCGCAAAGTTGAATCCGAATGTCGTGCAACTCTTGGCGAAGTCGGCAACTCTGAGCACATGCTGCGCGTACTGGGTAAAGCTGGTGCAACCCGTTGGCGTGGTGTTCGTCCTACCGTTCGCGGTACTGCGATGAACCCAGTCGATCACCCGCACGGTGGTGGTGAAGGTCGTAACTTTGGTAAGCACCCGGTAACTCCGTGGGGCGTTCAGACCAAAGGTAAGAAGACCCGTAGCAACAAGCGTACTGATAAATTTATCGTACGTCGCCGTAGCAAATAATTTTAGAGGATAAGCCATGCCACGTTCTCTCAAGAAAGGTCCTTTTATTGACCTGCACTTGCTGAAGAAGGTAGAGAAAGCGGTGGAAAGCGGAGACAAGAAGCCCCTGCGCACTTGGTCCCGTCGTTCAACGATCTTTCCTAACATGATCGGTTTGACCATCGCTGTCCATAATGGTCGTCAGCACGTTCCAGTCTTTGTTACCGACGAAATGGTTGGTCACAAACTGGGTGAATTCGCACCGACTCGTACTTATCGCGGCCACGCTGCTGATAAAAAAGCGAAGAAGAAATAAGGTAGGAGGAAGAGATGGAAACTTTAGCTCAACATCGCCATGCTCGTTCTTCTGCTCAGAAGGTTCGCCTTGTTGCTGACCTGATTCGCGGTAAGAAAGTGTCGCAGGCCCTGGACATCCTGACCTATACCAACAAGAAAGCTGCGGTATTGGTCAAGAAAGTACTGGAATCTGCCATTGCTAACGCTGAACACAACGATGGCGCTGACATTGACGATCTGAAAGTTGCGAAAATCTTCGTAGACGAAGGCCCAAGCATGAAGCGCATTATGCCGCGTGCGAAAGGTCGTGCAGATCGCATCCTGAAGCGCACCAGCCACATTACTGTGGTTGTGTCCGATCGCTGAGACTCTGGAGACTAGCAATGGGTCAGAAAGTACATCCTAATGGTATTCGCCTGGGTATTGTAAAACCATGGAACTCTACCTGGTTTGCGAACACCAAAGAATTCGCTGACAACCTGGACAGCGATTTTAAAGTCCGTCAGTTCCTGACCAAGGAACTGTCTAAAGCGTCTGTATCTCGTATCGTTATCGAGCGTCCGGCTAAGAGCATCCGTGTGACTATTCACACTGCTCGCCCGGGTATCGTTATCGGTAAAAAAGGTGAAGACGTAGAAAAACTGCGTACGGTCGTCGCGAAAATCGCTGGCGTTCCTGCACAGATCAACATCGCCGAAGTCCGTAAGCCGGAACTGGACGCTAAATTGGTTGCTGATAGCATCACTTCACAGCTGGAGCGTCGTGTGATGTTCCGTCGTGCTATGAAGCGTGCTGTACAGAACGCAATGCGTCTGGGCGCGAAGGGTATTAAAGTCGAAGTCAGCGGCCGTTTGGGCGGTGCCGAGATCGCACGTACCGAATGGTACCGTGAAGGTCGCGTACCGTTGCACACACTGCGTGCAGACATTGACTACAACACCTCTGAAGCGCACACCACTTATGGTGTAATCGGCGTTAAGGTATGGATCTTCAAAGGCGAGATCCTGGGTGGTATGGCTGCTGTTGAACAACCGGAACCGGCTGCTCAACCTAAAAAGCAGCAGCGTAAAGGCCGTAAGTAAGGAGAGTCGCTGATGTTACAACCAAAGCGTACGAAATTCCGTAAAGTGCACAAAGGCCGCAACCGTGGTCTGGCGCAAGGTACGGATGTCAGCTTCGGTACTTTCGGTCTGAAAGCTGTTGGCCGTGGTCGTCTGACTGCACGTCAGATCGAAGCAGCACGTCGTGCTATGACCCGTGCAGTTAAGCGTCAAGGTAAAATTTGGATCCGTGTATTCCCGGACAAACCAATTACCGAGAAGCCGCTGGAAGTGCGTATGGGTAAAGGTAAGGGTAACGTGGAGTATTGGGTTGCCCTCATTCAACCGGGTAAAGTCCTGTATGAAATGGACGGAGTTTCGGAAGAATTGGCCCGTGAAGCCTTCAAGCTGGCAGCAGCAAAACTGCCTATCAAAACCACCTTTGTTACTAAGACGGTGATGTAATGAAAGCAAATGAGCTGCGTGAAAAAAGCGTTGAAGAGCTGAATACTGAGCTACTTAACCTGCTGCGTGAGCAGTTTAACCTGCGCATGCAAGCAGCATCCGGCCAACTTCAGCAAACCCATCTGCTGAAAGAAGTTCGCCGTAATGTTGCACGTGTTAAGACTTTACTGACTGAGAAGGCGGCGTAATGACCGATAAAATCCGTACTCTGCAGGGTCGTGTTATTAGTGACAAAATGCAGAAATCTGCAGTTGTTGCTATCGAACGTGTCGTGAAACACCCGATCTACGGTAAATTCATCAAGCGTACGACTAAGCTGCACATCCATGACGAGAACAACGAATGCGGTATTGGTGACGTGGTTGAAATCCGCGAAACCCGTCCGCTGTCCAAGACTAAGTCTTGGACGCTGGTTCGCGTTGTAGAGAAAGCGGTTCTGTAATAGAATCCGTTTCCTCTAAAAAATAAAACGAACGGCTCGTCTGAGCCGTTCGTTTTTTCTACCCATGTGCGAGAACCGGTGTTATAATGCCGCGCCCTCAATTATGGGGCTTTTTAACGACCTGAGGTTTGGGTCCCGAAGTAGTAGTTGACATTAGCGGAGCACTAAAATGATCCAAGAACAGACTATGCTGAACGTCGCCGACAACTCCGGTGCACGTCGCGTAATGTGTATCAAGGTTCTGGGTGGCTCGCACCGTCGCTACGCAGGCGTCGGCGATATCATCAAAGTGACCATCAAGGAAGCAATTCCTCGTGGCAAGGTGAAAAAAGGTGATGTCCTGAAAGCGGTAGTGGTGCGCACCAGGAAGGGTGTTCGTCGCCCGGACGGTTCTGTCATTCGCTTCGATGGTAATGCATGCGTTATTTTAAACAATAACAGCGAGCAACCTATCGGTACGCGTATTTTTGGGCCGGTAACTCGTGAACTTCGTACTGAAAAGTTCATGAAAATTATCTCTCTGGCACCAGAAGTACTCTAAGGAGCGAGCAATGGCAGCGAAAATCCGTCGTAACGACGAAGTTATCGTGCTTACCGGCAAAGACAAAGGTAAACGCGGTAAAGTAAAGAACGTCCTGACTTCTGGTAAAGTCATCGTTGAAGGTATCAACCTGGTTAAGAAACATCAGAAGCCGGTTCCGGCCCTGAACCAGCCAGGTGGCATCGTTGAAAAAGAAGCGGCTATTCAAGCTTCCAACGTTGCACTCTTCAATGCGGCAACCGGCAAGGCTGACCGTGTAGGCTTTAGATTCGAAGACGGCAAAAAAGTCCGTTTCTTCAAGTCTAATAGCGAAACTATCAAGTAATTTGGAGTAGTACGATGGCGAAACTGCATGATTACTACAAAGACGAAGTAGTCCAGAAACTCATGACAGAGTTCGGCTACAATTCTGTCATGCAAGTCCCTCGGGTCGAGAAGATCACCCTGAACATGGGTGTTGGTGAAGCGATCGCTGACAAGAAACTGCTGGATAACGCAGCAGCTGACCTGGCAGCAATCTCCGGTCAAAAACCGCTGATCACCAAAGCACGCAAATCAGTTGCAGGCTTCAAAATCCGTCAGGGCTATCCGATCGGCTGTAAAGTAACTCTGCGCGGTGAGCGTATGTGGGAGTTCTTTGAGCGTCTGATCACTATTGCTGTACCACGTATTCGTGACTTCCGCGGTTTATCTGCTAAGTCGTTCGACGGTCGTGGTAACTACAGCATGGGCGTTCGTGAGCAGATCATCTTCCCAGAAATCGATTATGACAAAGTCGATCGCGTTCGTGGTTTGGATATTACCATTACCACTACTGCGAAATCTGATGATGAAGGCCGTGCTCTGCTGGCTGCCTTTGAATTCCCATTCCGCAAGTAAGGTAGGGTTACTTAATGGCTAAGCAATCGATGAAAGCACGCGAAGTTAAGCGTGTGAAATTAGCAGACAAGTTCTTCGCTAAGCGCGTTGAACTGAAAGCGATCATTTCTGATGTGAACGCATCCGACGAAGATCGTTGGGATGCCGTTCTCAAGCTGCAGAGTCTGCCGCGTGATTCCAGCCCTTCCCGTCAGCGTAACCGCTGCCGTCAGACAGGTCGTCCGCACGGTTTCTTGCGGAAGTTTGGGTTGAGCCGTATCAAGGTCCGTGAAGCCGCAATGCGCGGTGAAATCCCGGGTCTTAAAAAGGCTAGCTGGTAATTGTCACCATTTGAATCACGGGAGTAACACAGATGAGCATGCAAGATCCGATCGCGGATATGCTGACCCGTATCCGTAACGGTCAGGCCGCGAACAAAGTTGCGGTCTCTATGCCTTCCTCCAAGCTGAAAGTGGCAATTGCCAACGTGCTGAAGGAAGAAGGCTATATTGAAGATTTTAAAATCGAAGGCGATATCAAGTCTGAACTGGAAGTTACTTTAAAGTATTTCCAGGGCAAGGCTGTGGTAGAGAGCATTCAGCGTGTTAGTCGTCCAGGTCTGCGCATCTATAAGAAAAAAGATGAGCTGCCAAAAGTAATGGCTGGTCTGGGCATCGCTGTAATCTCTACCTCTAAAGGTGTCATGACTGATCGTGCAGCGCGCCAAGCTGGTCTTGGTGGCGAAATTATCTGCTACGTAGCGTAATCGGAGGAATAAAATGTCTCGTGTTGCAAAAGCACCTGTCGTTGTTCCTGCGGGCGTAGAGGTAAAACTCAGCGGTCAGGAAGTTTCGATCAAAGGCAAAAACGGCGAGCTGACTCGTACTATCAACAGTGCTGTAGAAGTTAAGCATGCAGACAACGCCCTGACTTTCGCTCCACGCGAAGGTTATGCGGATGGTTGGGCACAAGCAGGTACTGCTCGTGCGCTGCTGAACGGCATGGTTATCGGTGTTACCGAAGGCTTCACCAAGAAGCTGCAACTGGTTGGTGTTGGTTATCGTGCAGCTGTTAAAGGCAACTCTGTGAGCTTGGCCCTTGGCTTCTCTCACCCTGTTGACCATGCACTGCCGGCCGGCATCACTGCTGAATGTCCAACTCAGACTGAGATCGTGCTGAAAGGCGCTGATAAACAGCTGATTGGTCAGGTTGCAGCTGATCTGCGCGCCTACCGTCGTCCTGAGCCTTATAAAGGCAAGGGTGTTCGTTACGCCGACGAAGTCGTGCGTACCAAAGAGGCTAAGAAGAAGTAAGGTAACACTATGGATAAGAAATCTGCTCGTATCCGTCGTGCGACCCGTGCACGTCGCAAGCTCAAAGAGCTGGGTGCTACTCGCCTGGTGGTACATCGTACCCCGCGTCATATCTACGCACAGGTGATCGCCCCGAACGGTTCCGAAGTTCTGGTTGCTGCTTCTACTGTAGAAAAAGCTATTGCCGAACAACTGAAGTATACCGGTAACAAAGACGCCGCTGCAGCTGTAGGTAAAGCTCTGGCTGAGCGCGCTGTTGAGAAAGGCATTACTAATGTCTCTTTCGACCGTTCCGGGTTCCAATATCATGGTCGTGTCCAGGCACTGGCAGATGCTGCCCGTGAAGCTGGCCTTCAGTTCTAAGGTAGAGGTCTAAGATGTCAAACATCGAGAAACAAGCTGGCGAACTGCAGGAAAAACTGATCGCGGTAAACCGTGTATCTAAAACTGTAAAAGGTGGTCGTATTTTCTCCTTCACCGCACTGACTGTAGTGGGTGATGGTAACGGCCGCGTTGGTTTTGGTTACGGTAAAGCGCGTGAAGTTCCAGCAGCGATCCAGAAAGCGATGGAGAAAGCCCGTCGCAATATGATTAACGTCGCGCTGACTCACGGCACCCTGCAGCACCCTGTTAAAGGTGCTCACACAGGTTCTCGTGTGTTCATGCAGCCAGCTTCTGAAGGTACCGGTATCATCGCCGGCGGTGCAATGCGCGCCGTTTTAGAAGTTGCTGGAGTACATAACGTTCTGGCTAAAGCGTATGGTTCTACCAACCCGATTAACGTGGTTCGTGCAACTATTGATGGCCTGGGCAATATGAATTCTCCGGAAATGGTCGCTGCCAAGCGTGGTAAATCCGTTGAAGAAATTCTGGGGTAATCACGATGGCTAAGACAATTAAAATTACACAAACCCGCAGTTCAATCGGCCGCCTGCCTAAGCACAAAGCGACTCTGGTTGGCTTGGGTCTGCGTCGCATCAATCACACCGTTGAGCGTGAAGATACGCCTGCTGTACGCGGTATGATTAACGCGATTTCCTACATGCTGAAAGTGGAGGAGTAAGAGATGCGTTTAAACACTCTGTCTCCGGCCGAAGGGTCTAAACACGCTTCTAAGCGTCTGGGTCGTGGTATCGGTTCTGGCCTCGGTAAAACCGGTGGTCGTGGTCACAAAGGTCAGAACTCTCGTTCTGGCGGTGGCGTACGTCGCGGTTTCGAGGGTGGTCAGATGCCTCTGTACCGTCGTCTGCCGAAATTCGGTTTCACCTCTCGCAAAGCAATGATCACGACAGAAGTTCGTCTGTCTGATCTGGCGAAAGTTGAAGGCGGTATTGTTGACCTGAATACGCTGAAAGCGGCCAATATTATCGGTGTTCAGATTGAATTCGCGAAAGTGATTCTTTCTGGTGAAGTTTCTGCACCGGTAACGGTTCGCGGTCTGCGTGTCACCAAAGGTGCTCGTGCTGCAATCGAAGCTGCTGGCGGTAAAATCGAGGAATAAGTAGCAGATGGCAAAGCAACCGGGATTAGATTTTCAAAGTGCCAAAGGTGGCTTTGGTGAACTGAAGCGCAGACTGTTGTTTGTAATCGGTGCACTCATTGTCTTCCGAATTGGCTCTTTTATTCCAATCCCCGGTATCGATGCCACTGTACTTGCCAAACTGCTTGAGCAACAGCGTGGCACCATCATTGAAATGTTCAACATGTTCTCTGGTGGTGCTCTCAGTCGTGCCTCAATCTTCGCTCTGGGTATTATGCCGTATATTTCGGCCTCCATTATTATCCAGCTGCTGACGGTGGTTCATCCAGCGTTAGCTGAGATTAAGAAAGAGGGTGAAGCTGGTCGTCGTAAGATTAGCCAGTACACTCGCTACGGTACACTGGTTCTGGCTGTATTCCAGTCGATCGGTATTGCTACCGGTTTACCGAATATGCCTGGAATGCAGGGGCTGGTAATGAATCCAGGCTTTGCATTCTACTTTACCGCTGTTGTAAGTCTGGTTACTGGGACAATGTTCCTGATGTGGCTGGGCGAACAGATTACTGAACGAGGTATCGGTAACGGTATCTCGATCATTATCTTCGCAGGTATTGTTGCGGGACTCCCGCCGGCCATTGGCCATACCATCGAGCAAGCGCGGCAAGGTGACCTGCACTTCCTTCTGTTGCTGTTGGTTGCAGTTCTAGTATTTGCAGTGACGTTCTTTGTTATTTTCGTCGAGCGTGGCCAGCGCCGCATTGTGGTCAACTACGCTAAACGTCAGCAAGGCCGTCGTGTATATGCTGCACAGAGCACACATTTACCGTTGAAAGTGAATATGGCGGGCGTAATCCCAGCTATTTTTGCTTCCAGCATTATTCTGTTCCCGGCGACCATAGCATCATGGTTCGGGGGCGGTACCGGTTGGAACTGGCTGACAACAATTTCGCTGTATTTGCAACCAGGACAGCCGCTTTATGTGCTACTCTATGCGACTGCAATCATCTTCTTCTGTTTCTTCTACACGGCGTTGGTCTTCAACCCACGTGAAACAGCAGATAACCTGAAGAAGTCTGGTGCATTCGTACCGGGAATTCGTCCGGGAGAGCAAACGGCGAAGTACATCGATAAAGTAATGACACGTCTGACCTTAATCGGCGCACTGTATATTACTTTTATCTGCCTGATCCCGGAGTTCATGCGTGATGCTATGAAAGTTCCATTCTACTTTGGCGGCACATCGCTGCTCATCGTAGTGGTCGTCATCATGGACTTTATGGCTCAAGTGCAAACTCTGATGATGTCGAGTCAGTACGAGTCTGCATTGAAGAAAGCTAACCTGAAGGGCTACGGCCGTTAATTCGGGTGCTTGAGAAGTTACGGAGAGTAAAAATGAAAGTTCGTGCTTCCGTCAAGAAATTATGTCGTAACTGCAAAATCATTCGCCGCGACGGTGTCGTACGTGTGATCTGCAGCGCCGAGCCAAAGCATAAACAGCGCCAAGGCTGATATTGTCACATATTTTTCTTGCAAAGTCGGGTTGAGCTGGCTAGATTAGCCAGCCAATCTTTTGTATGTCGATGCGTTACCATTTGAGTATCCTGAAAACGGGCTTTTCAGCATGGGACGCATTTGTTTAATTATAGGAGTGCATAGTGGCCCGTATAGCAGGCATTAACATTCCTGATCAAAAACATACCGTTATCGCATTAACTTCGATTTTCGGTATCGGTAAAACTCGTTCTAAAGCCATCTGCGCTTCAACGGGTATTGCTGAAAATGTTAAGATCAGAGAGCTGTCTGAAGAACAAATTGAACAGCTGCGTGAAGCAGTTGGTAAATTCGTTGTTGAAGGTGATCTGCGCCGTGAAATCACCCTGAGCATCAAGCGTCTGATGGACCTTGGTTGCTATCGTGGTTTACGCCATCGTCGTGGTCTGCCAGTTCGCGGTCAGCGTACTAAGACCAATGCACGTACCCGTAAGGGTCCGCGTAAACCGATCAAGAAATAATCGGGGTGAGTAAATAATGGCAAAGGCACCAGTTCGTGCACGCAAGCGTGTAAGAAAACAAGTCTCAGATGGCGTGGCTCATGTCCATGCATCTTTTAACAACACCATCGTTACAATTACTGATCGTCAGGGTAACGCACTGGGTTGGGCAACCGCCGGTGGTTCCGGTTTCCGCGGTTCACGTAAATCTACTCCGTTTGCTGCTCAGGTAGCTGCAGAGCGCTGTGCAGAAGCAGTGAAAGATTACGGTATTAAGAATCTGGAAGTTATGGTTAAGGGTCCGGGTCCAGGACGCGAATCAACAATTCGTGCTCTGAACGCTGCTGGTTTCCGCATCACTAATATTACTGATGTGACTCCAATCCCTCACAACGGTTGTCGTCCGCCGAAAAAACGTCGCGTTTAATCGCCCGTTTTTAGGTTAGTTGGAGAAAGAAAATGGCAAGATATTTGGGTCCTAAGCTCAAGCTGAGCCGTCGTGAGGGTACCGACTTATTCCTTAAGTCTGGCGTTCGCGCGATCGATACCAAGTGCAAAATTGAACAACCACCTGGTCAGCATGGCGCGCGTAAACCGCGTCTGTCTGACTACGGCGGCCAGTTGCGTGAAAAGCAGAAAGTTCGTCGTATGTACGGCGTGCTGGAGCGTCAGTTCCGCAACTACTATAAAGAAGCAGCACGTCTGAAAGGCAACACAGGTGAAAACCTGCTGGCCCTGCTGGAAGGCCGTCTGGATAACGTTGTTTACCGTATGGGCTTTGGCGCCACTCGTGCAGAAGCACGTCAGCTGGTTAGCCATAAATCTATCCTGGTGAACGGTCGCGTTGTTAACATCGCTTCTTATCAGGTATCTCCGAATGATGTCGTAAGCATCCGTGAGAAAGCCAAACAGCAATCTCGCGTGAAGGCCGCTCTGGAGCTGGCTGAGCAGCGTGAAAAGCCAACCTGGCTGGAAGTTGATGCTACTAAGATGGAAGGTGTGTTCAAGCGTATTCCTGAACGTACTGATCTGTCTGCGGACATTAACGAACACCTGATCGTCGAGCTTTACTCTAAGTAAAGCTTAGTACCAAAGAGAGGACACAATGCAGGGTTCTGTGACAGAGTTTCTAAAACCGCGCCTGGTAGATATCGAGCAAGTGAGTTCGACGCACGCCAAGGTGACCCTTGAGCCGTTAGAGCGTGGCTTTGGCCATACTCTTGGCAACGCACTGCGCCGTATTCTGCTTTCTTCCATGCCGGGTTGCGCGGTGACCGAGGTTGAGATTGATGGTGTGCTTCATGAGTACTCCACCAAAGAGGGCGTACAGGAAGATATCCTGGAAATCCTGCTTAACCTGAAAGGGTTGGCGGTAAGAGTTCAAGGTAAAGATGAAGTCATCCTTACTTTGAATAAATCTGGCATTGGCCCTGTGACTGCAGCCGACATCACCCACGACGGTGATGTTGAAATCGTCAAGCCGCAGCATGTGATCTGCCACCTGACCGATGAAAACGCATCTATTAGCATGCGTATCAAAGTTCAGCGTGGTCGTGGTTATGTGCCGGCTTCTGCCCGAATTCATTCGGAAGAAGATGAGCGCCCAATCGGCCGTCTGTTGGTTGACGCTTGCTACAGCCCTGTAGACCGTATTGCCTACAATGTTGAAGCAGCGCGTGTAGAACAGCGTACCGACCTGGACAAGCTGGTCATCGAAATGGAAACCAACGGCACAATCGATCCTGAAGAGGCGATTCGTCGTGCGGCAACCATCCTGGCAGAACAACTGGAAGCTTTCGTTGACTTACGTGATGTACGTCAGCCGGAAGTAAAAGAAGAGAAACCAGAATTCGATCCGATCCTGCTGCGCCCTGTTGACGATCTGGAATTGACTGTCCGCTCTGCTAACTGCCTCAAGGCAGAAGCTATCCACTACATCGGTGATCTGGTACAGCGTACCGAGGTTGAGCTGCTTAAAACGCCTAACCTGGGTAAAAAATCTCTTACCGAGATTAAAGATGTGCTTGCTTCACGTGGTTTGTCTCTGGGCATGCGCCTGGAAAACTGGCCACCAGCAAGCATTGCTGATGAATAACCCGATCACAGGTTAAGGTTTCACTGAGAAGGATAAGGTCATGCGCCATCGTAAGAGTGGTCGTCAACTGAACCGCAACAGCAGCCATCGTCAGGCTATGTTCCGCAACATGGCTGGTTCTCTGGTTCGTCATGAGATCATTAAGACGACTCTGCCGAAAGCCAAAGAGCTGCGCCGCGTAGTTGAGCCGCTGATTACTCTTGCCAAGACCGACAGCGTAGCTAATCGTCGTCTGGCATTCGCCCGCACTCGTGATAACGAGATCGTGGCAAAACTGTTTAACGAGCTGGGCCCGCGTTTCGCGAGCCGTGCCGGTGGTTACACTCGCATTTTGAAGTGTGGCTTCCGTGCTGGTGACAACGCTCCGATGGCTTACATCGAGCTGGTTGATCGTCCAGAAGCTCAAGCAGAAGCTACTGCAGAGTAATTTGCAGTATCGTAAAAAACCCGCTTCGGCGGGTTTTTTATTGTCCGTAATTCCTTTCCATTTACTCCCCTTTCGCTATGCTGATGGCTGATACACCTATCAGGAACTCCCTTATGTGGCTAATTGATCAACTTGTAGAGCAACACATACGTGAAGCTCAGGAAAAGGGCGAGCTGAGTAATTTGCCCGGCGAAGGTGCACCTTTACAGCTAGATGATGACAGCGGAGTGCCAGTTGAACTGCGCACGGCATATCGGCTGTTGAAAAATTCTGGTTACTTACCTCCGGAACTTGAAATGCGTCGAGAAGCATTGGCGGTAAACGATCTGCTACGCGAACTGGATCCTGACGATGGCAAGGCGCGAGAACTATCGAAACGCTTAGCTCTGCTAGAAATAAAACTCCAGCAAGCCGGAATCAGTACCGAATTTTTGCGCGGCGAGTATAGCGATAACATCCATCATCATTTGCAGCGGGAGAAATAGCATGTATCGGATTGGGCAGCTGGCAAAAATGGCGGATGTGACGCCAGACACCATCCGCTTTTATGAAAAACAGCAGATGATGAATCATGAGGTACGCACTGAGGGCGGTTTTCGTCTTTATAGCGACGATGATTTACAGCGGCTGCGTTTTATTCGTTATGGTCGCCAACTCGGCTTTAGCTTAGAGTCAATCCGTGGTTTATTGTCAATCCGCATCGATCCTGAACATCATACTTGCCAGGAATCCAAAGCCATTGTGGCGAAAAGATTGGATGAAGTGAATGGCATGATTGCCGAACTACAGACGATTCAACGTTCATTGCATCGTTTAGCTGAAACCTGCTGCGGCGAAATACATAGCAGCGCTTGCTGTTCAATACTTGAAGCTCTGGAGAGAGGTGAGGAGCCGCAGCCGGAAATTTGTTGTAGTAAGGATTGAATTTTGCGCTGGAAGGAATATAGTTGCGCCGTTAATAACCGGAGGACGAGATGACTCGCTATCAGCACCAAAAAGGTAAAATCAACGATAATGCACTGGAAGCATTATTACATGATCCACTGTTTAGGCAGCGCATTGAGAAGAATCAGAAAGGAAAGGGCAGCTATCAACGTAAAGACAAACATGGCAAAGGACGTAACTGGGAGGCCAGTGATAAGCAGAAAAGTTTATCACTGGCCTTCTTCTTTAAAGACAAAAAAGCCGCCTTACGTGGGCGGCTTTTTTATTATAATTTATCGTGATTTTGTTGTTTTAACAGGTCACGGATTTCAGTGAGCAGTAACTCTTCATTCGTCGGCTTAGGTGCCGCTTTCTCAACTTCTTTTTTCTGATACAGCTTGTTCATTACTTTAATTGCCAGGAATATCGCGAAGGCAACAATAACGAAATCGAACACGGTCTGAATAAAGTTACCGTACTCCATTACCACAGCAGGAATATCACCTTCTGCCGGTTTTAATATCCATTTAAACTGTTTGAAATCGACGCCACCAATCAGCAAGCCAAGTGGCGGCATGATGATATTGGCGACCAGTGAAGAAACAATCTTACCAAAAGCGGCACCGATGATGACACCTACCGCCAGATCAACCACGTTCCCGCGCATTGCAAAATCACGAAACTCTTTGAATAAACTCATTGTTATCTCCTTGCCTTGGCCAATGGCTAAAGTCTAACAAACCTTTGTGCAATTGCCATTAGAACAATGGATTAAGCGAAATTTTCACGGCGGGCTTTCGCCCGCAGCTTTTACAGGAAGAATGGACTTGGCTGGAACAGGCGCTCAACATCGGGCACAAACTTCTTATCCGTCAGGAACATAATTACGTGATCGCCCTGTTCGACGCGCACGTTATCATTGGCGATGATCACCTCATCACCGCGCACCACAGCACCGATAATGGTTCCCGGCGGCAACTTAATATCTTCTATCAAACGCCCAACCACGCGTGAGGTGGTTTCATCGCCGTGTGCGATCGCTTCGATTGCTTCTGCAATACCGCGACGCAGTGAGGACACGCCCACGATATCGGCTTTACGTACGTGACTTAGCAGCGCCGAGATCGTGGCTTGTTGCGGCGAGATCGCAATGTCGATCACGCTACCTTGAACAAGATCGACGTAGGCGCGGCGCTGGATCAGCACCATTACTTTTTTCGCACCCATTTTCTTAGCCAGCATGGCCGACATAATATTGGCTTCATCGTCGTTAGTGACCGCGATGAAGAGATCCACCTGATCGACATGCTCTTCGGCCAGCAATTCCTGATCCGAGGCATCACCGTAAAACACGATAGTATCGTGCAAACGTTCTGCCAGTTCTGCCGCGCGTTGTTGATTACGTTCGATCAACTTCACGCTGTACTGTTTTTCCAGCCGCTGCGCCAATCCAAAGCCGATATTTCCGCCGCCAACTAACATGATGCGCTTATACGGTTTTTCCAGACGCTGCATTTCACTCATCACCGCGCGGATGTGTTGGCTCGCGGCAATAAAGAACACTTCATCGCCGGCTTCCACAATCGTAGAACCCTGGGGACGAATGGGACGATCCTGACGAAAAATCGCCGCGACTCGCGTATCAATATGCGGCATATGTTCACGCATGATCGACAAAGGATTCCCGACCAGCGGTCCGCCATAATAGGCTTTAACCACAGCGAGGCTCACTTTGCCTTCGGCAAAATTCACTACCTGAAGTGCGCCAGGATACTGAATCAGGCGGTAGATATTGTCGATCACCAACTGCTCAGGAGAGATCAGATGATCAATTGGTACGGCTTCAGGTACAAACAGCTTCTCAGCATCGCGTAAGTATTCAGCGGCGCGAATACGCGCGATACGATTGGGCGTATTGAAAAGGGAATACGCAATCTGACAAGCCACCATGTTAGTTTCATCGGAGTTGGTTACCGCCACCAGCATATCTGCATCTTCAGCACCGGCTTCACGCAAAATACGCGGATGTGATCCGTGACCATGCACGACGCGCAGATCAAATTTGTCCTGCAATACGCGTAAACGCGTCGCATCGCTATCGACGACGGTGATATCGTTATTTTCCCCGACCAGATTTTCTGCCAGGGTTCCGCCGACCTGGCCGGCGCCGAGGATAATGATTTTCATGGCTTAGATGCTCTTGTCAGTATGCGCAGCACTATTTTTTCATCAGCTTAGCGTAGAAGAAGCCGTCGCCGCCATCGATGGTCGGGAAAACCTGCCAGCCATTATCCTGGCCCTGTGGCAACTTCTCGGCCACGGCGTCGCTGTGCGCTGCCAAAAAGGCACTGATTTGATTGTGATTCTCTTCCGGCAATATTGAGCAGGTGGCATATATCATCGTGCCGCCAGATTTTAGACGCGGCCAGACGGCCTCAAGTATTTCGCACTGTAGATTCGCCAGCTCAGGAATATCACGATCGCGACGTAGCCACTTGATGTCTGGATGGCGGCGAATAACGCCTGTGGCAGAGCAGGGCGCATCGAGCAGGATACGATCAAACAGCATATCGCCACACCATTCTGCCGGTGTACGACCATCGCCCTGACGCACTTCGGCCTGCATGCCCAGGCGCTGTAAGTTCTCATGCACACGGAGCAGGCGTTGCGGGTCAACATCGACGGCTAAGACTTTGGCCTGCGGCGCGATTTCGAGGATATGCGTGGTTTTACCACCCGGAGCAGCACAGAGATCGAGAATAGTTTCCCCATCTTTTGGCTCAAGCAGCAGTGCGCAACGTTGTGCAGAAAGATCCTGCACCGTCACCCAACCTTGATCGAAACCCGGCAGCTGGCTGACTGGAGCGGGTGATTCCAGTCGCAATGCATCTTGTGCATCGCCAGGAAAAGCAACTTTCTCTTCTGCCTGCAATAGCGCCAGCCAGGCATCGCGACTGTAATGCTGGCGATTGACTCGCAGCCACATCGGCGGTCGCTGATTGTTAGCTTCAACAATCTGTTGCCACTGTTCTGGCCATGCCGCTTGCAGACGTTTCAGCAACCAGCCTGGATGCCAGTAACGTTGCGAGCCCTGATCGACTTCGGCTAACAGCGCTTCTTGCTGGCGCAGGAACTGGCGCAACACGCCATTTAACAGGCCTTTTAAAGCCGTGCGCTTCAGCACTTCAGCACCCGCCACGGTTTCTGCCAGTGCCGCATGGGCCGGCACGCGGGTATATAGCAGCTGATAGAGGCCAACCATCAACAGATAATGCAACACTCGCTGCTTACCGGTTAAGGTGCGCTCCATCAGTTTGCCGATTAAGGCTTCTAGCTGCGGCAGCGTGCGCATCACGCCAAAACAGAGTTCTTGCAGCAGCGCGCCATCTTTATCGGATAGGTTCTTTTGCGCGCCCGGCAAAATGGCACTCAGCGATTCGCCTTTGTCCACAACGCGTTCAATGAGTTGCGCGGCCAGGCTGCGCAAGTTGGTAGCTTTTTTCATGTTATTTCATCAAACAAAAAGCCCGGTCAAACCGGGCTTGGAGGATCAGGCCAGAACGGTTCCAGGTACGAACCATTCGCGGCGCGAATTGAGCAGGTCCTGAGCGGACATGGCTTTTTTACCGGCAGGTTGCAGCGATACCAGATTCAGCACACCATCGGCCGTTGCGATCTGAATGCCTTGTTTATCAGCATGGACGATTTCACCGGGTTGCTTGTTCTGATGCGGCAAAACCGTTGCCTGCCAGACTTTTACCGGTTGCTCTTCAATCATGAAATAGCTCATTGGCCATGGATTGAAGGCACGAATACAACGTTCCAACTGCGCTGCTGAAAGTGACCAATCAAGACGCGCTTCTTCTTTACTCAGTTTCTCAGCATAAGAGACCAGCGCTTCATCCTGAACTTCTGGCCTGGCATTACCGCTTGCTAGCAGATCCAGCGTTAACAGCATGCCTTGCGGGCCGAGTTGCGCCAGCTTCTCATACAGCGACGCGCTGGTGTCTTCAGCCGTAATTGGGCAGGAGAGTTTATGCAGCATGTCGCCGGTATCGAGGCCAACATCCATCTGCATAATGGTGACACCGGTTTCGGTATCGCCAGCCCAGAGAGAGCGTTGGATGGGTGCAGCACCGCGCCAGCGTGGCAGCAGCGAACCATGCACATTAATACAACCCAGGCGCGGCATCGCCAGCACGGCTTTTGGCAGGATCAAGCCATAAGCGACCACCACCATGATATCGGCCTGCAGATCGTCAACCAGATGCTGGTTCTCTTCAGGCTTCAGGGATTTCGGCTGAAATACCGGAATATCGTGCGTCTGTGCCAGGACTTTGACCGGGCTTGACGTAAGCTTATTGCCGCGTCCGGCTGGACGATCGGGCTGGGTAAAGACGCCAACAACCTGATGCTCAGAAGCAAGTAGCGCGTCTAAATGACGCGCTGCAAAGTCAGGTGTACCGGCAAAGATAATTTTGAGCGGTGCAGACACAGTTTAACCTTCAATGAGCACTTAATCTTCGCGTGCGTTTAGGCGGGCCAATTTTTCCAGTTTCTGTTTGATACGCTGACGTTTCAGTGGCGACAGATAATCAATGAAAAGTTTGCCATCGAGATGATCGATTTCATGCTGGATGCAAATCGCCAGCAGACCGTCGGTTTCCAGCTCAAAGCTTTTGCCGTCACGATCCTGCGCACGCACCTTGACCCACTCTGCGCGCGGCACAAAAGCACGTTGCTCAGGAATAGAAAGGCAGCCTTCTTCAATACCGGTTTCACCGCTTTTTTCCAGCAGTTCCGGATTAATCAGCACCAAACGCTCGTCACGGTTTTCAGAAACATCAATAACAATGATGCGCTGATGAATATCGACTTGGGTCGCCGCTAAGCCAATACCTTCTTCGGCGTACATGGTTTCAAACATGTCGTCGACAATACGCTGCACGTCTGCGTTTACGGTTGCCACCGGCGCAGCGATTTTGCGAAGGCGATCATCAGGGAAATGTAATACCTGCAAAACTGACATAAATATCCAGATCTGTATGCGTTGAAGAAAAGATTACTGCCTCATATTGTAGACTTTTTGATGTCTGATTGACAGCATTGCACCGCATGATAGCGCGGCTGACAGGGAGTGCAGCATGGAGAGAATTGAATGGATGCTCAGGCTGGCAAATGTAAAAGGCTTAAGCTCTGGAGTTGTCAGACATTTAGCGGAGGCATTGCAGGATGATGCTCAGGTTGATGACGATCTGTTACTGGATCAGGGATTAAACGAAACCCAGCGACAACAGTTTAAAGAGCTTTGTCCACGCCAGTTAGCACGAACGCATCTATGGCTGGAGGATGAGCAGCATCATGTAGTTACCTGTATCGACGAACATTATCCCTCGTCGTTAGCGGAAATCAGTCGACGTCCCTCATTGCTGTATGTCGCGGGAAATATGGACATCTTGCAGACGCCCCAACTCGGTGTCGTGGGCAGCCGTCACTGCACGCATTATGGTAAGCAATGGGGAAGCTGGTTTACGCAGCAATTAGCGCTAAGTGGATTGACCATCACCAGCGGCCTTGCACGCGGAATCGATGGCGTGGCGCATCGGGCCGCGTTAGAAGTGCAGGGCAAGACCGTTGCAGTATTAGGCAGCGGTCTGCAGCATATCTACCCTAAAAGTCATCAAGCGTTAGCACGTGAGATCATCGCTGGCGGTGGGGCACTGATCTCGGAATTCCCCCTTGATACGGCACCGCATGCGGTTAACTTTCCGCGGCGTAATCGCATCATCAGTGGTTTAAGTCTTGGCGTACTGGTAGTTGAAGCCACGTTAAAAAGCGGTTCGCTGGTGACGGCACGCTACGCTTTGGAACAAAATCGTAACGTTTATGCATTACCCGGCGCGCTAGGCAATCCGGGTAGTGAAGGTACGCACTGGCTTATCCAGCAAGGCGCGCTGCTGGTGGCGCATCCTAACAATATCCTTGAAGATTTACATTCAACGCTGCAATGGTTGCCTGATAGCAGTTCAGAAACAATATATTCACAACACAGTGACGATGTGCCATTGCCATTTGCAACTGTGTTGGCTAACGTAGGTGATGAGGTTACACCTGTTGACGTCGTCGCTGAACGTGCCGGCCAACCTGTGCCAGTTATCGCAGCTCACCTGCTGGAGCTGGAGTTAGCAGGATGGATCGCAGCTGTACCCGGCGGCTATGTCCGATTGAGGAGGGCATGCCATGTTCGACGTACTTATGTACTTGTTTGAGACGTATATCCACAACGAAGCTGAAATGCGCGTTGATCAGGATAAATTGACCGATGATTTAACCGATGCCGGTTTTCATCGTGAAGATATCTACAATGCGTTGAATTGGCTTGAGCGGTTAGCGGATTATCAGGAAGGCTTGGTTGCGCCAGTACTCATGGCAAACGATCCGCTCTCAATGCGAATCTATACCGAAGAGGAAAACCAGCGTTTAGATGCAGAATGTCGCGGTTTTATTTTGTTCCTGGAACAGGTCCAGGTGCTGAATATGGAAACGCGCGAGATGGTCATCGAACGTGTAATGGCCCTTGATACCCTCGAATTCGATCTTGAAGATCTCAAATGGGTGGTGTTGATGGTGCTGTTTAACATTCCAGGATGTGAAAACGCCTATCAGCAAATGGAAGAACTGTTATTCGACGTCAATGAAGGTATGCTGCATTAATAATTTGCGATTGATGCAACCGGTAATATGAGTAAATCAGCACTATTCTCCGTGCCTAAACACGAACCCTGCCCCGCTTGCGGGGCAGAATTAGTCATACGTTCCGGCAAACACGGCCCTTTTCTGGGGTGTGTAAATTATCCAACCTGCGATTACATTCGCCCGCTGAAAAGTCAGGGAGATGGGCACGTTGTTAAAGTGCTGGAAGGCCATGCATGCCCTCAGTGTGGCGCAGACAAAGTTCTGCGTCAGGGGCGATTTGGCATGTTCGTGGGTTGCAGTCACTACCCGGAATGTGATTACACCGAAACCATCGACAAGCCTGATGAAACAGCTATCGCCTGTCCGCAATGTCAGAGCGGTAAACTGGTACAGCGGCGCTCGCGCTATGGCAAAACCTTCTACTCTTGCGATCGCTATCCAGATTGCCAGTTTGTCCTTAACGCAGCGCCGGTCGAAGGCGTTTGCCCGCATTGCCAGTTCCCTTTATTAATAGAGAAGAAAACCGCAGAAGGCATGAAGCGCTTCTGCGCCAGCAAACGCTGCGGTAAGCCCATTGTCCAGGACGCATCATCATCATGAAGCCAAGCCAGTATTCAGCGGGTAGTCTCGATTTTTGCATTGAGAGGCTACAGCAACAGGAAGTTATCGCCTATCCAACCGAAGCCGTATTTGGATTGGGCTGCGATCCCGACAGCGAGAATGCCGTAATGGCGCTTTTGGCGCTCAAGCAGCGTCCAGTCGAGAAGGGACTCATTTTGATTGCAGCCGATTACGCGCAGCTGGAACCTTATATCGCCGACCGTGAACTCTCTGTGCTGCAGCGCGAGCGTATGTTTGCCAGTTGGCCTGGCCCGGTAACCTATGTAGTGCCAGCTTCGCCACATACGCCGCGTTGGTTAACGGGGCGTTTTGACTCACTGGCCATTCGCGTTAGCGATCATCCGGACGTACAGGCTTTGTGTCGCGGTTTTGGTAAACCTCTGGTTTCGACCAGCGCCAATCTTTCCGGCGAACCACCTTGTCGTAATGTGGAAGAGGTTGCTGAGCAATTTGGTCCGCAGTTCCCAGTCTTACATGCTGAAACGGGTGGGCGACTGAATCCTTCTGAAATCCGCGACGTTATTAGCGGTGAACTTATTCGTCAGGGCTAACGCATGGAAAATTTTGCCGTTTTTGGTCACCCAATTGCGCATAGCAAATCTCCTTTCATTCATAGCTTGTTCGCTGAGCAAACCGGCATTGAGCATCAATATGGCAAGGAGTGCGCGCCACTTGAGGGTTTTCCTCAGTCGATCGCCGATTTTTTTGCGCATGGCGGCAAAGGTGCCAATGTCACGCTGCCTTTTAAACAGCAGGCGTGGGAATTTGCCGATGAGCTTAGCGAGCGTGCGGCATTGTCTGGTGCGGTTAATACGTTAAAGAAAGATGCGCAGGGCAAGATCTTCGGCGATAACACCGATGGCATCGGCTTGCTCAGCGATCTGGAACGACTGCAGATGATCCATCCAGGCGATCGAATTCTGCTGGTGGGCGCCGGTGGTGCTGCGCGTGGCGTAATCCTGCCGCTGCTTTCATTCGGATGTTCGCTGGTGGTAGTGAATCGCACCGTGGCACGCGCCGAGCAGCTGGCAGAGATTTTCCAGCATAGCGGGGATATCAAAGCGGCCAGCTTTGAGCAATTAGTGGATCAGCAATTTAATCTGATCATTAATGCGACCTCGAGCGGTGTTGATGGCAAAGTTCCGGCGTTAGCCACATCGCTAATTAATGCGCAAACGCGTTGTTATGACATGTTTTATCAACAAGGTTTGACGCCATTCTTACTGTGGTGCCAGCAGCAGGGCGCGCAGCAGCTGGCGGATGGTGTTGGCATGTTAGTAGGGCAAGCCGCTCACGCTTTCCATTTATGGCATGGCGTGATGCCAGAGATCACGCCAGTGATAGCCAAACTAAAGCAGTCGATGCAGCAGGAATAAAATTGGCGATCAGGAATGAGATTGGCTTTCCTGAGAGAGATATTCATTCTTCCAACCGACATAGTTATTGGATGAGTAAAGCAGCCCGGCGATTTCCGCTTCACTGAGTGGGCGGACCTGCTTAACCGGGCTGCCTAAATACAGGTAGCCACTTTCCAGTCGTTTACCTGGCGGCACCAAACTGCCAGCGCCAATCATCACATCATCTTCAACGATCACGCCGTCCAGCAGAATGGATCCCATTCCAACCAGTACGCGATTGCCGATAGTACAGCCGTGCAGCATCGCTTTATGCCCTACCGTGACATCTTCGCCAACAATCAGCGGATAACCTTCCGGATTGCTGCTGGACTTGTGAGTGACGTGCAGTACGCTGCCATCCTGAATATTGCTTCTTTTGCCTATCACCACTTTATTGACGTCACCACGAATCGCAACCAGCGGCCAGATGCTAACGTCATCGTCGAGTTGTACTTCACCCACCACCACGCTGCTGTTATCGATCATCACGCGATCGCCTTGTTGCGGGAAATGGTTCTTATAAGGTCGTAGGGCTGTGGACATGATCTTCTCCTTTTACGTTTTTACCCAAGCCTGCGGCTTAAAAGGCGGATAAACAAGATGATTTTTGAGCGGATCGCTCGCGATCGCAGCGAAAAGAGTGAAAACTCGCCAGTCGATTAAAAAGATCGAAAAAAGGGGTTGTGCAAAAAATTCGGATCCCTATAATGCGCCACCACTGAGACGGCAAAGCGGCAACGCAGACGGCTTGGCAGGGAGTGAAGAAATTCATCCCGCCGGATAAAAACGCTGAAAAAAGTGTTTGACTCCGAAGGAGAGTAGCGTAGTATACGCCACCTCGCGACAGACGGTTCAGCCGCTGTTCGCAACGCTCTTTAACAATTTATCAGACAATCTGTGTGGGCACTCGCAG
>Ga0213826_1000068_pt1 | contig 179437 bp, 168 predicted proteins | sample MC6MC0899MG_FD_180668 | JGI IMG/M metagenome (GOLD analysis project Ga0213826, IMG submission 180668) | Enriched soil aggregate microbial communities from Iowa State University, Ames, United States - MC6-MC0899-MG | ecosystem: Environmental > Terrestrial > Soil > Unclassified | place: USA... | reverse complement strand
TTGGTACAACACGAATCGACGTCAGGGACGACTGAAGGGTATGACACCGATGGAATATCGATGCCATACCCTAGCAGCCTGAGCCGGACTATTATTTAGTTAGTCCAACTTTCGGGACCCAGTTCAACACTGTGGGATGCCCGTTTTCCATGGACTACTTGTTAAAACGTGCGACAACCTTGTTGGTACCGCGGTCGGCCAACACCTGGATGGTGGCGGCGACAATGGCTGAGAAGATCGCAAATCCGAGAGCCTGACGCAATGAAGCTTCGGCTGCTTCCTCACTGCCCTTGCGGGGAGCCTTGTTTCCGGTAAAACCCTTCCACAGTTGATCAACTAGCTTGCTGCCGACAAAACCGGCGCCGATAGAAATACCTGTGGTGGCAAGTTTCTGCACTGTGTTCATGTTGCCCTCGCTTCAACGTCGTGACTTTTCGTTCCTCTGCCCAGCATACCTGCGGTATGGTTGGTGGGCAGTAATTTTCCGACAGGGGAGCGTCAGACTTCGATTCTGAAGTCGCAAGGCGCTGAGAGTGCGATAGATCGCAGACCCTCGAACCTGCTCCGGCTAGTACCGGCGAAGGAAGTCGAGCATCTCGGATGCGGACAGGACACAGCATGCCCTGAATCCGTACATCTCCCCTCCTTGATATAGGAGGACCAACAATGAATCAAGCAGTAGCAAAACAGCGCTCAGGCTGGCGCGTCGTCGACATCGTCACCGCATCGGTGATTGCGGTTGCCTCGGGTGTCATCTTCTGGGCTTGGGGTGCAGGCTACGGACTGTTCTCTCTGGCTTTTGTGGCCTTTCCACCGGCAGCAGCGCTGCTCACCGGCGTCTGGCTTTTCCCGGCAGTGCTCGGCGCACTGATCATCCGCAAGCCAGGTGCCGCACTCTATTGCGAGCTGTTGGCAGCAGTGATTGAAGCGCTGCTCGGTTCCCACTATGGATTGACCGTACTGATTTCAGGACTGGTGCAAGGCCTGGGCGCAGAACTCGTTTTTGCCGCCTTCCGCTACCGCAAGTGGAACCTGGGCGTCTCGTTGCTCGCTGGACTCGCCTCGGGGCTTTTCGCTGGTATTTCCGAGGCCTACATCATGGCCTATTACGTTGAGTACACTGCGGCGCTGAAGATTTTCCATGTGATCGCCACCGGCGTCTCCGGACTGATCGTTGCTGGCCTGTTGTCGTGGCTGGCAACCCGGGGCCTGGCTAAGACCGGCGCGTTGAGTGCCTTGGCTAGCCGTCGGGCGCACCTTGAATCCGGAAAACTGGCGGCAAAATGAGTTCGGTGGCTAATGCCGGCGCCACCGCACAAACTCGGCGCGGCACCGAGATCATTGCCCGCGGTTTCAGCTGGCAGCATGCAGAACGCCCCGAGCCGGCCATCTCGGGACTTGATTTAGAGATTCCTGCGGGTCAAAAGGTACTGCTGGTGGGCCCCTCGGGGGCAGGCAAATCAACGTTGTTGTACGCCCTGGCAGGTCTGCTGGAAGCTGATGACTCCGAGCAGAGCACTGGCCAACTGCTTATCGATGGATCCGACGCTTTTGCCCGGGAACTTCCGGTGGGACTGATGCAACAGGACCCGGAAACCCAAGTCGTGCAGAGCCGGGTCGCCGACGATGTGGCCTTTGGCGCTGAAAATCTGGCGGTGGACCCGCAAATCATTCGCCAAAGAATTCCTGAGGCACTGGACGCAGTCGGCTTGGGCATGTTGCCCATGGACCACCGAACGCAGGAACTGTCAGGAGGGCAAAAGCAGCGTCTGGCCTTGGCTGGGATTCTGGCCATGCAGCCCGGACTGATGCTGCTCGATGAGCCCACCGCCAATGTTGACCCCGACGGCATCGTCCCCCTGCGCGACGCTGTGATCAACGCTGCGCAACTCAGTGGTGCCACACTGATTGTGGTGGAACACCGGTTGGACGCGTGGGCCAAAGATGTGGATCGGGTGATCGTGCTCGAGCCAGGAGGCGGGGTGGCCCACGACCTGGATCCGCAGCGGCTTACCGACGATGAGCGCTTGCGGGCCGAACTGTCAGAGGCTGGATTGTGGGTTCCGAACTATTTGCCACAGATCCAGCCGGTGGCTGCCGAACCCGGGGCCGTGCTGTTGGAAGCTGGCAGGTTGGTCAGTGCCCGCAACCCTAGTTCGCCCAGGACACAAGCGGTGGATCTATCGGTGCGTGCGGGAACCGCGACGGTGATCCGGGGCGAAAATGGTGCCGGGAAATCGACGTTGGCATTGACCTTGGGCGGTTTGCTGGAGCCGGTGGCCGGAGAACTGCAGGCGTCCGATCAGCTTGCCAACGGGCTGGGATCATCGCCCTTGAGTTGGCGGGCCGGAGCCCTCATCGGCCGGATCGGTTCGGTATTTCAGGAACCTGAACATCAATTTGTCACCCAGAGCGTGCGCGAGGAACTGGCTTTTGCACCGCTGCGGGCCAAGGCGAGTGGTGGACATGAGCTGAAGTATGAGCCGCAACAGGTTGATGGACTTGTGGACGTGTTGCTGAAGCGTTTGGGTCTGACGCATCTTGCTGATGCGAACCCGTTTACTCTCTCAGGAGGGGAGAAGCGTCGGCTTTCGGTGGGCACAGTTTTGGCTTCTGCCCCCAAGGTGCTGATCCTTGATGAACCAACCTTCGGGCAGGACGCCAACACCTGGCGGGAGTTGGCAGGGTTGCTCGGGGAGCAGCTGGAGCAGGGCACTGCGATTATTGCGGTGACCCACGATGAACATTTAGCCAGGGTCTTGGGAGCCCAAGAGATGCACCTGGCTACAGTCTCGAATCAAGCGCCGGCGGTTGTTCGGGGACCGGTGCTTGACGCGCCGGTGGGCCATAGCTGGTTGGCGAAGATTAACCCGTTGGCCAAGCTGGGTGCGGTGGCCGCGGCGACCTTGCCTCTGATTACAACCTTGGATTGGGTTTCAGCGGCGGTTGTCGTCGTTGCAACTTTGCTGATGTTCCCCTTGGCGGGCTTGAGCCTGTCAAAGTTCTTCAAACGTGCGTGGCCTTTGCTTGTTGCCGGGGTGGTGGCCGCTTGGGGCATCGCCTTGGTGGGACAAGACAGCGGGGCGGTCTATGCGCAGTTCGGGATTTTCAGCATTACTGAAGGCTCGGTCCATGGCGGTATTGCTACCGGTTTGCGGGCCTTCGCCTTGGCACTGCCATGCATTTTGCTTTTGGCCACTACGAATCCCAGCGATTTAGGTGGGGCCCTGTCCCAACAGCTCCGCGTTCCGCACCGTTTTGTGCTCGGAGCGCTCGCTGGCATGCGCCTGCTGGGGCTGATGGTGGAGGAATTTGCCACCCTCGGGCTGGCTCGACGCGCGCGTGGGGTGGGCAACTTTGGGACCGTTGCCCAGCGGATTGGTGCAAAGCTGGGGCAGTGCTTGGCCCTGTTGGTCCAGGCGCTTCGCCGGGCCGGTCGGCTGGCCGTCACCATGGAAGCCAAGGGCTTCGGGATCGGTCAGCGCACTTGGATCCGAACGGCCACCTTCACCGCCAAGGATGCCGCGGTACTGTTGGCTGGCCTCGTGCTCGGTGCCCTCGCTGTAGGCGCGGCCCTGACGGCCGGCACCTACAACTTGGTCTGGGGTTAGCGGATTGCGTCGCTGAGGGCGCTGAGCTCTTCATGGAGCTCAGCGTCTAGGCGCAATGGTTTTGCATCGATGGTGCGCACCGGGGTGAGCAGCCGAATAGAGGAAACCAGCCATACTCCGTCCGCCTGGTACAGGTCTTCGGGACGCAACGGTCCGTAACCCAATTCCCAGCCGTCTTGGGCTGCTGCATCAAAAATGGCACTCTGGGTGGTGCCTGGCAGGATGCCTGTTTCCAACATCGGGGTCAGCAAGCGCTTGGTCTGGCCATCACGCTGGGCCACCAGCACGGTGGAGGTTGGAGCTTCGAGAACGATGCCGTCGGCCGAGGTGAAAATGACGTCGTGGGCGCCGTGCTTGCGGGCGTAGCGCAGGGCCGCCATATTAACTGAGTACGACAGGGTTTTAGCCCCCATCATCAGCCATGGTGCACGCTCGGCGAGTTTCGAGTCGTACCCGCGATCCAGCAGCAATACGTCAACACCGGTCTCGCGCTGTTCCTTACCGATGGCCGGGGCCGGGGTGACGGTCACCCAGCAAATCGCCGGATCATCATCGTGTTCACCGCGGGCCGCGATGAGCTTAACAACGGCTTCCTCGGCGCCACCGGTGGCGTCAAAGTCGGCGACTGCGGTATCCACTGCCGCGTACCAGCTACGTGCATCGGGAATGATCAGATCGGACAGCTCGGCTGAGGTGGCCAGGCGGGCCAAGTGGGCTTCGAATTTTCGGACGGCCTGATTGGTGTAGAGCATCGATTCGAAGACGCCGTCACCTCGGGTGACTCCCTGTGCGGTGACCGGAAGTTGGGGTGCTGAAATGTCGGCCAAGTAGCCTGCCGGATAGGCCGGATCCAAGAATACAAGAGAGCTCATACCTACAGATTATCTAACCTATGGCACTTCCGTGACCTTTCGCCTGAATGGTGTTCAGACAAGGCGCGGATTCTTAGATAAGCTGGGCGGAGGAATTTGAGCTGTCTTACGCAGATCAGAGCCGGAAATAGCGACGATCATCGTGCGTAACCAAGGGGTGTGCCATAGTGTTGCCAAGTAATGAAGTACTGATGCAAATCGGTGGCGTGCTGTGGAGCATTCTGGTCGCTATCGAACTCGCGGTCCGTTACTTCATGATCGGCATCGTCCCGGGCAACCGCCGACCCACTACGGCGATGGCTTGGCTGTTGGCGATTTTCTTCCTTCCCGTAGTTGGCCTGTTGGCGTACTGGCTATTTGCGAATCCGCGCCTGTCTCGTCGTCGTTTGGAAAAGCAGCAACGTGCCCATGAGCAGATCATGGATGCTACCAAGCACATGCGGTTGCCCGAAGAATTCCACTCGCAAGAAGAGTGGGTTGAATCCGCGGTGATGCTTAACCGCAACCTCGGAGCGATGCCGCTGGAAGGCGGCAACAGCGTCAAAGTCATTTCCGACTATCGATCGTCCATGGAAGCGATGCGCGATGAAATCGACAAGGCCACCCGGTATGTCCACATCCAGTTCTACATCATGGGCGATGACGAAGAATATGTTGGGCCCGTCCTAGATGCTTTGGAGCGGGCAGTGCAGCGCGGGGTGCACGTGCGACTGCTCTTCGACCACTTGGGAACCTTACGGGTCAAAGGCTATGGCGAGCTGAAAAAGCGGCTTAAGAAGTCGGGCATCAATTGGCGTCCGATGCTGCCTATCGACCTGATTGGCCGACGCTGGCGCCGCCCTGACCTGCGTAACCACCGCAAGATCTTGGTGATCGACGGTGAAATCGGGTTCACCGGAAGCCAGAACCTCATTGAGCCCGGCTACAAGCGCAAGTCTTCGCACAAGGTGGGGCGTGAGTGGGTTGAAATGATGCTCCGTGTCGAAGGCCCCTTGGTGCGCAGCTTGGACGTGACCTTCGCTATCGACTGGTGGCAAGAAGACGACGACCAAGAAGTGCTGATGGACATGAACGAGGCCCGGCATCCGCTGGCCTATGAGGAACGCCCGGGTTCGACCCTGGCCCAGCTGCTTCCCAGCGGTCCCGGCTTCGGCACGGAAAACAACCTCCGTCTCTTTAATACGCTCATGTACTCCGCGTCTGAACGTTTGGAAATCACCAGCCCCTACTTCGTCCCCGACGATTCGCTGCTCTATGCGATTACCACCGCGGCGCAGCGCGGCGTGGAAGTCGAACTCTTTGTCTGTGAGGAAGGGGACCAGTTCCTGGTTCACCATGCACAGCAGTCCTACTACCAGCAGCTGTTGGAAGCGGGTGTGCGGATTCACTGCTACCCAGCGCCGATGGTTTTGCATACCAAGTGCTTCACCGTGGACGATGAAGTGGCCGTGGTAGGTTCCTCAAATATGGACATGCGGTCATTCAGCTTGAACATGGAAATTTCGGTCATGCTCCTGGGTAAGGACATGGTCAATGCCGTGAACGAGGTGCAGAATCACTATCGGGAAATTTCTTCGGAAATCACCTTGTCGCAGTGGCGCCGCCGTCCGCGCATGCAACGCTGGATCGACAACGTAGCCCGCTTGACCGCTACCTTGCAGTAGCGGCCGGGAAGCTGGCTCCTAGCGCCTGGAGCACTCCACGGGACTTGGTGATGACCTCGTCCCATTCATCTTCCGGATCCGAATCTGCGGTGATGGCGCCACCAAGCCCGAGCGATAAACGCCATGACTGGTCTGGGAGCTTGTCGCAGACCAGGGTGCGGATCACTACCGAGAAATCTGCGGCCCCGTCGGCGCCTAGGTAGCCGACGGCTCCTGAATACAGGCCCCGTGCCCGATGCTCTTCCAAATCGTCCAAAATGTTCATGGTGGATAGCTTGGGGGCACCGGTCATCGATCCGGGTGGGAATGCTTCACGCAATGCGTTGGCAGCAAGTTCTGGGGAGCGCAAGGTGGCATCAATGGTGGAAACCATTTGGTGCACCGTGGCGTAACTTTCCACCGAGCAGAGCCGGGTCACGCGAACGGAACCGGGGACCGCATGGTGGGAGAGGTCGTTGCGCAGAAGGTCAACGATCATGATGTTCTCGGCCCGGTCTTTAGGATGCGTCGCCAAATCGTGTTTGAGCGCTAAATCTGACTCTTCGTCAATTCCCCGTGGCCGGGTTCCTTTAATCGGCTCGGCGCGCAGCCTGCCATCTTTGGAGAGCGCAAGGAAGCGTTCGGGCGAGATGCTGGCGACCTCAAGGTCGTTCAGCCGCAGATAGTGTGCAAACGGTGCCGGACTGGATTGACGCATTCGGCAGTAGGCCTCGAAGGGATCAAATTCGTGGACGTGAGCCGTCAGTTCGGTGGTCAAGCAAACTTCGTAGGTGTTGCCCTCATAGATCTCGTGCTGGGCGCGGCGAATTTTGTCCTGGTAACCAGCGGCCGTGTCGGCGCAGCTGAAGCGTGGAATGGGCAAGCTGGCGGTGGATCGATGCTGGGGCGGGTTGCCGAGCAGGATGGTGGTGTGAGCGTCCGGTTTGTTGATGCTGTGTAGGTGCATCTGCGAGAGCTGATGGTCGATGACCACGATGGTATCGGGGGCAAAAAATTGTGCATCGGCCCGGTTCCTGCCCGGGGCGATTTCGGCGTTGAGATTTGCGGCGCCTACTTCGCGCTTGAGCTCATATCCGAGGTAGCCAACCCACAGTGGCAAGGGGTATTCGATATCTAGTGGGGCCACAGGCGGCCATTGGCCGCGAAGCGAGTCAAAAAAGCTGTGTCCCAGTTGCACTCGTGCACTATCAACGCGGATGGCGGTTCCGTCGGCATTCGCTGTGAGTACCGGTGGCTGCGGGTGCGTGGAGAAGGCCAGCAGGGAGTACCGATTGCGTCCCAGCGGATCTTCTAGGTGCTGGCTGGTGGATTCGAGCAGGGCAGCATGGGGCAACTGGTTGGCGAGTGCTTCAAAAAGCGCGGCCGCGTCCTTTGGTGCTTGGTAGCTTTGGCGCAGCGTCGGGACCTGATCGTCGGCCATGTCCACCACGCCGAGCGATCTGATGTTAGCTGGCAAAAACCGTGCGGACTGACGCAGGGCAGAGAGTGGATCGGTGGCTGTCGCGGTGTTGATGACTAAATGAGCATGCTGTTCGGGCGAATTGGCCGTGAGATAGGTGGCCTCTTGTTCGGCCCACATCGCCCAGTATGGTGTGTAGGTCTGGCCGTCGCGGTCGAGGGCACGCTCGCGACGGAACTGCTCTGGTGCATCAAGCCAAATGCCAAAATCAATGTATTGGATGGCTTGGTCATGAAGCGCGCCCACCCCCTCGATGATGACAATCTCTGCCGGGGAGAAGCTTTGTTGCGCGCCGAGTGAATCTGCGGCCCAATCCCAGGTGGGGAAGGTGACCTTTTCGCCGCGGAGCAGTGTGGGAAGCAACCGGGGATACAGGTCGCAGGCATGGCTTAGGCCGTGCCAACCGTGGTAGAGGTCTTCCAGGCGCAGCACGGCCACGGATGCTGTGGCGGCTAGTTGTTGCGCTAGATCTGATGCGAAGGTGCTTTTGCCGGAACCGGAGCGTCCATCAATGGCAATAAAAGTTGGTCTAGCGGTTTCCACGAGAAGCGATATTACTCCGCACGTAATCTACAAGGGCTGGCAGGGAAGCAGAAATAAGTTTCCAGGTTTCGCGGAAGTCACCGGCGTCTCCATACCAAGGATCATAAACGCCTTGGCGGTCGTGTGGGGTGCTGGCGGTCTGCGGATCGAAGGATCGGAACATGCGAAGCTGTGGCCGCTGTGATGGGTCGATGTCCGCTAACTCGGGTACCAGTTCTTCGAAATGGTCGGTATCCATGGCCAAGACAAGATCCATGTCGGCCAATTCTTCCGAGTCGATTTGGGCGGCAACATGTTCTGAGGCGTCCAGCCCGTGGCTGTGAAGGATGCTGGCGGCACGCTCGTCAATCGGATTGCCGACTTCGCCATCGGTGATGGCCCGCGAGAGTACCTGAACTTCATTGACGTCGGCGTTGGCCAAGGCGTCTTTGAGCATGTACTCGGCCATAGGCGAACGGCAGATATTTCCCGTGCACACGATCGTTATCCGGAACATGGCATCAGTCTATGGGCACAATCGCTCTGGTGCGATAGCTACGCGCCCGAAAGTCGGGCATAAATCGGTAACGATTCAGGCTTGGCGCCGTTAGTGCATCAACAACAACAGCAGGGCAACAAGAATAAACAGGACGCCGAAGAGGATATTGAGCATCTTTGCGCCACGGTAGGTGGCGGTGAAGCGTTGGAAGGTGCGGGCAGTGCCGGCAAAGAAGAAGTACATCACCAAGATGTCTACGGCGATGACCGTGCCGATATACAGCGCATATTGTGCCAGCAATGGTTGATCAGTATTGATGAACTGCGGGGTGAATGCCAGAAAGAAAACAATGGCTTTGGGATTTAGCAGGTTGACCAAGATGCCGCGATTGAGCATGGCTCGGCGGGTCAGCTGATGCCCCGAAGTGGTGCCGTCAGAAGCGACGTCCGGTTTGGATAGCAACATGCGGATTCCCAGATACACCAGGTAGGCCGCTCCGGCATAGCGGATGATGGCAAAGAGCGTTGGGCTATTGGCGACCAAGATCCCAACGCCGGCGGCGACAATCACTACGTGGATAAGCAATGCGATTTGCTGTCCGAGGATGCCCCAGATCGATGCGCGCCAGCCTTGGCGCATCGAGTTGTTCATCGTATTGATGGCACCAGCACCGGGCGTGAAGCTGATGATGATGCAGGCGCTGAGCAGGGAAAACCATAGTGAAAGAGTCACTGGTTGATGTTAGCGCCCGCCGGTGGCATCGAAAGATTTGCGGGACTCTGCGTTACGACTTGCTCGCGTGCGCTGTCCACTCCTGCAACAGCATCGTTCATGAAGCGGGCGATGACCTGCAGTTCTTGGTCGTTGTAATTGCCAATGACTTCCATCATTTTCATTCCCAGCGGCATGAACATCTGGCGCCCCTTGAGTCGGGCCTTCTCGGTCGGTGAGATGCGAATGACTCGACGATCCTGGTCGGAGCGCAGTCGTTCGATCAAACCCAGTCGAGCGAGTCGATCCAACATGGCGGTGGTAGCCGGGGAGCTCAACTGCAAATCGTTGCTCAGGTCCTTTGGGGACGGTAGAGCACCGCGTTGCTGGTACTTCATGATGATGGACAGGGCGTTCATGTCCGTTCGGTGGGTGCCGAATTGCGCTCCCGTGGATTCAACATAGCGGTCAGTTGCTTGGCTGAATTCTTGAAGGAGCACCACCAGATGCTGGTAGTCGCTTGCAGTCATAGCCGCAATACTAAACCGTTTTCGCAACGTCTAAACTAAAATAGTTCGATGATGGAACTATTTCGGGTATTGTTGAGTACACATCGACGGGCGATGCCCAAAGCGCGACTATGGATGAGGAAACACGACAGTGCCACGGCAAACGCAGGTGACAAATGGGTTGGTCACCCCCAAAAACAGAAAACGCATTGTTATAAGGGTTGGAATCTATGCGCTCTTGATTCTGCTGTGGCTCGGCGTCGCAGGAATCGGTGGACCCACCTTTGGAAAACTCTCTGAAGTTCAGACCAATGACCAGACGGCGTTTCTTCCTGCCACAGCAGAAGCCACCCAAGCCCTTGAATGGCAGAACAAGTTCCAAACTTCCGAAGCGATCCCCGCTGTCGTAGTTCTCACCGGTGCCGAGCGACTCGAAGAAGCGAACATCAAGGCGCTCGCCGAAAAACTTGCCGACTTCCGATACCTCGACGGGCAAGTTGTTGGCCCGTTTATCTCTGAGGACGGGCAAGGAGCGGAACTGCTCGTTCCGATCTCGGGAGAGATTAAAGCTAAGGAAGGTGTCGAGGAATTACGTTCTTTGCTCGCCGGGGAAAAGCCTGAGGGTGTCACCGCCTACGTGACCGGACCGGCAGGATTCAGTGCGGACTTGGCGGAGGCCTTCGGTGGAATCGATGGGGTGTTGTTGGGTGTTGCCCTGACGGCGGTTCTGGTCATCCTGTTGTTGGTCTATCGCTCTGTGCTGTTGCCCATCACCGTGCTGATGACTTCCATGGTGGCGCTCTGCGCTGCGATTCTGAGCGTTTATTTCATGGCTTCCGAAGGCTGGATCCGCTTAGATGGCCAAGCCCAAGGCATCCTTTCGATCTTGGTAATCGGCGCGGCCACGGATTATTCGTTGCTGTTTGTAGCCCGGCACAAGGAAGCATTGGTCGCTGGTGCCGATAAATGGCAGGCAGTGTCCGCGGCGTTCAAAAGCTCACTGGAGCCGATTATTGCTTCGGGCGGGACCGTCACGGTGGGGCTGTTGTGCCTGCTCTTCTCGGACTTGAACTCCAATAAGGCGCTTGGACCCATCGGGGCTTCGGGCATTATCTTCTCGATTATTGCCGCACTGAGCTTCTTGCCAGCTGCCCTTGGGCTTTTGGGCAAAGCGGCGTACTGGCCCTTTATTCCAAAGCAGCAAGGCGACCACCAGGATGCGGGGAGCTCGGTCGGGCTCTGGGGCAAGATTGCCAGCCTTGTCGCGAAGCATCCACGTCCGATATGGATTCTCACAATTGTCGTGTTGGCTGCCGGCGTGTTGGGGATTACCCAGCTTAAAGCGCACGGGGTACCGCAGAGCGAATTGGTGGTTGGCGGTTCCGAAGCCCGCGACGGCCAAGTAGCCTTGGGTCAGCATTTTCCAGGAGGAACTGGCTCTCCCGCAACGGTCATCGTTGATCAGGCGGATGCTCAGACAGCTTTGGATGAAGTGCTTGATGTGTCGGGTGTGGACTCAGCGTATCTGCAGGCCGAAAATGGTGGTCCTGCCGTCATCGCGCGTGGTGTAGAGCCATACGCAGTTGAGGGCCGGAATCTCATTTCCGTGACTCTGGCGGATGCGGCAGACTCCGATGAGGCAAAGGAAACCATCGTTGAACTGCGCGAGAGAGTGCATCAGGTCAATGCTCAAGCTGTGGTCGGCGGCACCACTGCAACACAGCTTGATACCAATGCGACGGCGCAAGCAGATCTCTACAAGATTATCCCCGCAACGCTGGGCGCGATCTTTGTGATTCTGATGCTGCTTCTGCGCTCGGTGCTGGCTCCGTTGCTCTTGATGATCACCACAGTTCTTTCCTATGGCACTGCTATGGGCGTGAGCGCATTGGTCTTCAATAATGTATTCAACTATGTGGGTGCGGATCCGTCGGTGCCATTGTTCGGCTTTGTCTTCCTTGTGGCCCTGGGCGTGGATTACAACATTTTCCTCATGACGCGAGTGCGCGAGGAATCCTTGAAAGTTGGCACCTATGAAGGAATGCGCCGCGGACTACAAGTCACCGGGGGAGTGATTACCTCAGCCGGCGTGGTTCTTGCAGCAACCTTTGCCGCATTGGGGGTGGTGCCCATCATGTTCCTTGGGCAGCTGGGGTTCATTGTTGCCTTTGGCGTGCTTCTGGATACATTAATTGTTCGCAGCCTGTTGGTGCCAGCTTTGGTGGAGGAAATTGGGCCAAAGGTCTGGTGGCCGTCCAAATTGGCGCGCAAGACTGGTGGCATAAAGTAGTGCCAACGTGGTGAAAGTCTCCGGCGGATCAAGGGCAAAGCGGGGATAGTCACAGACCTGCCGGGCTCAAGCACTGTAGAGTAGATGCTTGTGCACCACCGGAATTGACCGGATGCATTCGTCGACAGTTTAGATTTCCCCTCCAGCTGATCTCCGGGATTGATCCCGTGCAGATTCACCGGTGGTTGCAGGCCACAATGATGGCCATGCGCGGTGCGGACTTCCTCCTGGCTCGGCGAGACCCAGCGCCTTAACTTGAGGCGTGCGAATCAGAGAGAAAGCTTGAATATGTCCGTAACTTTTAGCGCCCTCGGCGTGCCTGAAAACCTTGCGAAAGTCCTTTCCGAGAGCGGAATCGAAACCCCCTTCCCGATTCAGGAAGCCACCTTGCCAACTACCTTGGCAGGCGGCGACGTCCTGGGCCGCGGACAGACCGGTTCCGGCAAGACCTTGGCTTTCTCGTTGCCGTTGGTTGCCCGTTTGGCTCAGCGCACTCAGCGTCGCAAGGCCCGCTTCCCTCGCGCATTGATCATGGCACCAACCCGTGAATTGGCAACCCAGATCGCTAAGACTGTTGATCCTCTGGCGAAGGCCAGCGGCCTGCGCACCACCGTCATCTACGGCGGCGTCGCCCAGAGCCGTCAGGAAAAGGCCATGAACGAGGGCGTTGACATTGTCATCGCCTGCCCAGGCCGTCTTGATGACCTGATCAAGCAGAAAATCGTTGACCTGTCGCAGCTGGAAATCTCCGTGCTGGACGAGGCCGACCACATGGCTGACATGGGCTTCTTGCCTGTTGTTCGCCGCATCATGGACCGCATGCCAACAGGTATCCAGCACATGCTCTTCTCGGCAACCTTGGATAACGGCGTGGACAAGGTAGTCAAGCGCTACCTGAGCAAGCCAACCATTCACTCGGTGGATGCGCCAGAAGCCGCCGTGAACACCATGGAGCACCACGTTTTCGTCATCGGCAACGATGACAAGAAGGACCTGATCCGCGTACTTGCCCAGGGCACCGCGCGTCGCATCATGTTCATGCGCACCAAGCACCATGCCAAGAAGATGGCAGTCACCTTGTCCAAGGCCGGCGTACCTGCCGTGGACCTGCACGGTAACCTCTCGCAGAATGCCCGTGACCGCAACCTTGCTGCTTTTGCTTCAGGCGAAGCGAAGGTTCTTGTCGCTACCGACGTTGCCGCTCGTGGCGTCCACGTTGATGGCGTGGAACTGGTTGTTCACATTGATCCACCAGCCGAGCACAAGGCCTACACCCACCGTTCGGGACGTACCGCTCGTGCCGGTTCGGATGGAACTGTAGTCACCATTTGCACCCCGGATCAGCAGGGTGACGTAGCTTCCTTGCTGAAGCAGGCTGGCCTGAAGGTGCCTTTTGAAAAGGTCAACCTGAACTCACCTGTAGTGGCCAAGGTTGTTGGCGAAGTTGCTGAGCATGTTCCTTTCGTTGCTCCGGTACAGCAGAAGCGCAACCCAGCGAAGAGCAAGCCAGCTGGCGAATCTTCCAACGCCCGTGGTGGCCGTGGCGGCGGACGCAATGCACGCGGTGGCAAGCCTGCCGGTGAAGGTCAGGCTCGCGGTGGCGAACGTCGCCGTTCGGACCGCGATGGAGCTATGGGTCAGGGCGAGCGCCCAGCCCGCGCATCACGTGGTGCCAACGCCGATCGTCCGGCTCGCGGGGCCCGCGGTGCAAACACTGAGCGTCCATCCGGCAGTGGCCGCGGTGCGCGCAATGCAGGTCAGGGCGGGCAGTCGGCCCGTCCCGCCACCGGTAGCGGACGCGGACCGCGCCGTGCGAGTAGCCCCGCAACGCGCAGCGGTCGCTAAACCTAAATATTGACCAGTAGCCCTGGACAGCCTGCGTGCTGTCCAGGGCTACTGTCGTATTTGGGCTAAAACTGCGCAGGAGCGCATGAAGCTTCAGATGTTTGAGCGATGAAATGCAAGCGTTTTCCATGTAAAAAGTGGAAAAATGTCGCAAAAATTGAAAGTATGCTCGATTTCTGTTGTAAATATTGGAAACGCTTGCACATGAAGTAGCGGGATAAGTAGTGTGGGCTGGGTCACTGACAGGTCTCTTCTTGTGATCTGTCATTCGCACCTTCGAATCCAACGGAGCATTTCTTGAACAGCAACAACGCTGCCTCCTCTGCGTGCAATAAATATTCACCTGACGACCACCTAGGACGCAGTTGGCGGCGGTGGCTGACCTCTCTGGCTGCTACTCCCATGTTGGTCCTGGCACCTATGGCCCCTCTCGCCGCGACTCCTGCCGCCGCCGAGGAAATATCCGTCACTCTAGTTGGTAGCTTCCAAGACGAGTTGGGCTGCCCCGGTGAATGGGACCCGAGCTGCGAGTCCACCATGATGGATGACGCTGATGGAGACAGAACTCTTGAGTTCACCACGAATGAGATTCCAACCGGCAGCTACGAGTTCAAAGTGGCCCACAACGGCGGGTGGGAGGAAAACTATGGCCTAGATGGCAAAGCGGGCGGCGCGAACTACAATCTCTCGGTTAAAGCCGGCGACAAGGTGACATTCACTTATGACTCGGCAACTCACATCGTCCAGGTTGCGGGTACCAGTGACTCAATCGCCGGAGTCGGGCAAAGTCAAGCGCAATGGATCTCCGCCGATACGATCGCCCTTCCCCGAGACCTCGGCACCGGGGAAAACTACGCGCTTTATGCTTCCGATGATGCTGGCCTGAGCTTAGAGGGCGAGCACATCTCGGGAGCCAAGCCGATAGAACTCAAGCCAATTATTGGCGGGCTTACTGAAGTACAAAAGAAGAAGTTCCCGCAGCTGGCCAAATACCGCACGGTGCGGGTAGAGATGACGCGTGAAGAAACCGCGGTGGCCTTGCGCTCGCAGCTAGCGCTGGCGAGATTCGATGAGCATGACGAGACTAGAAAGCTGACCGCCTATACCGGAGTGCAAACTGCCGGTGCCATTGATGAGCTCTATAACCAAGGGCTTGAAGGTGTTCAGCTAGGTGTCAGCTTCACCGGGAAGAAGCCAACATTTAGACTTTGGGCACCGACCGCGCATCAGACGACGCTTCTGATTACTAATGAGAAGCAGAAGACCACGAGACATACAGCCACTTACGACAAGAGCAATGGTGTGTGGACTGTGAAGGGTAAGCCTGAGCTCACTGAAGCCAAGTACCGTTGGGAAGTTCAGGTTTTCGTACCTGAAACCGGCAAGATCGAGACAAACGTCGTCACCGATCCTTATTCCGTGGCGCTGTCCACCAACTCCGCTCAGTCGGTGGCTGTGAACTTGGAAGATCCAAAACATCAGCCCAAGCAATGGCGTGAGGCCGAGGCAAATGATGTCGAAAAAGACGTGGATCGCAGCATCTACGAACTGCAAATCCGAGACTTCTCAATCTCAGATTCCTCGGTGCCCGAAGAGCAACGCGGACGCTACTCGGCCTTCGGAAGTGACGGCGCCGGTAGCAAACAGCTCAAAGAACTCTCAGAAGCAGGACTGACAACAGTCCACCTGCTGCCAAGTTTCGATATTGCGAGCATTGAAGAGGATCCTAAGCAGCGAGTCGAGACTGACTGCGAGTTGGAATCTCTACCCGCAGCATCATCCAAACAGCAAGAGTGCGTTAGCGCCCACGCGGATGAAGATGGATTCAACTGGGGCTATGATCCGTTCCATTTCATGGCACCGGAAGGTTCGTATGCCACTAACCCGGAAGGCGCGCAGCGTGTAGAAGAATTCCGCGGCATGGTCGGGTCGCTGCACAACATGGGGTTGGAAGTAGTTCTGGACCAGGTCTTCAACCATACGGCGGCCTCCGGGCAAGCTGATCAAAGTGTGCTGGATCAGATCGTTCCTGGCTACTATCACCGACTCGATGCCACCGGCAAAGTCGAGACCTCCACCTGCTGCCAGAACCTGGCCACCGAACATGCTGCGGCCCAGAAACTGATGGTTGATTCGCTGGTGGTTTGGGCCAAAGACTACAAAGTTGATGGGTTTCGGTTCGACCTCATGGGGCACCACTCGCGCGAAACCATGGAAGCAGCACGCGCCGCCTTGGACGAACTAACACCAGGACGCGACGGAGTCGATGGCAAGTCCATTTACCTCTACGGCGAGGGATGGAACTTCGGAGAAGTCGCAGACAACGCACGTTTCTATCAAGCGACCCAGGGGCAATTGAACGGCACCGGAATTGGCACCTTCAATGATCGACTGCGCGATGCAGTCCACGGCGGCAGTCCGGTTGATTCATCCTCAACCTTCCAGCAGGGATTCGGCACCGGTTTGGGCACCGATCCCAATGGCAACGAGGTCAATGGAAGCACCGAGGAAGCCCTGCAAGACCTTGGGCACCAAACCGACCTCGTGCGTCTAGGCTTGGCTGGGAACTTGGCGGATTATGAATTCCTGACTTCAGCAGGCACGGTACAACGTGGTGATGAGATGGACTACCGTGGCGCACCGGCCGGTTATGCTTCGCAGCCTGGTGAAGTGATCAACTACGTTGATGCGCACGATAACGAGACGCTCTATGACCTGACCGTGCTCAAACTCCCTCGCGATACTTCCATGGAAGACCGAGTGCGGATGAATACTTTGTCGCAGGCCACCGTAATGTATTCGCAGGCTATTCCGTTCTGGCATGCCGGCACCGAGCTCTTGCGCTCTAAGTCGCTAGATCGCAATAGCTACAACTCGGGGGACTGGTTCAACCGCATCGACTTCTCCGGCCAGGAGAATACCTTCGGGTCCGGTCTTCCCCCCGAAGCCGACAACGGAGAGAAATGGGATTTGATGGCTCCATTGCTGGAGGATCCTGCACTGAAGCCGGACGCCCGGGCGATGTACCAGGCTGAAGGCGCAGCACTTGATTTACTGCGCACGCGCCGAGAAGTCGGCTTGCTGCGGTTGGGCTCGGCTGAACTGATCGAGCAGAAGGTGAGCTTCCCGCTGAGCGGTCCGAGCGCCCAGCCGGGAATCATCGTGATGCGTATCGATGACACCGTGGGCAAGGATGCTGATAGCGAGCATGACGGAGCCCTGGTGGTCTTCAACGCTTCGCCGAAGGAGCACTCGCAAACCGTCGAGGAGCTGGCCGGGCACGATTACGCCCTGGCTGAAGCCCTTAAGCATGGGAGCGATGAGCGAGTGAAGTCCACGTCATTCGACAGCGCTTCTGGCACGCTGACGATTCCTGCGCGGACAGCTGCTGTGCTCGTGGAGGCCGAGCACTAGGAGCGGTGCGCGTTGCTTGGTCGGCTGAAACATCACTCACTCGATTCAAGCGGCCACTTTGCTGGTCACGCTCCTAGCGAACAACCCACTCTCGCATCCGCGAGGGTGGGTTGTTTTGTGGTCAGAAATCTACGATGAATCTACTTTCGACGGCCGACGGTGAAGTAGGAAATCGAGCCAAGGATGTTGAGGCAAGAGATCACCGCCCAGAGCGGTTTCGGTCCTCGAACTAGTTCCTTAGGGCGCTTACGAAGATCGCGCAATGCTGCGATCATCAAAGTCAGCTCGATAATTCCGGTGATGATTACGGCGGCTTGGGTTCCTCGGGAGAGTTCCTTGAATGACCGTTTCTTCGGCAGCTTGCGGCGTCGTGCCCGACCGTCGTTTTCATCATCGGGCAGTGGACGGGGCTGTGGCTCAATATTCTTTGTCGGCATGGGAATTATTCTGCCAGTTGCCCCGTTGAATAAGTCAGAACGCAAAGTTGAGCGAGGTTGGCTCAAGTTAATTTGACAGTCGAAACCGGCTGAGTAAACTTGAGTCCAGAACGCTCAATGGGGATAAAAATCCTCAGCGTTAGTACTTTCAACCAAGGCAAAGGAGAGCCATTATGTCGCGTGCCGTAGGTATCGACCTAGGAACCACCAACTCCGTAGTTTCCGTGCTCGAAGGTGGTGAGCCAACCGTTATCGCTAACGCGGAAGGCAACCGCACTACCCCGTCGATCGTTGCTTTCTCGAAGAGCGGCGAAGTTCTGGTTGGCGATATCGCCAAGCGCCAGGCAGTGAACAACATCGACCGCACCATCGCATCGGTCAAGCGCCACATGGGCACTGACTGGACCATTGACGTTGACGACAAGAAGTACACCGCGCAGGAAATTTCCGCACGTACCTTGATGAAGCTGAAGAACGACGCCGAGTCGTACTTGGGCGAAAAGGTCACCGACGCAGTGATCACCGTTCCTGCGTACTTCAACGACGCTGAGCGCCAGGCCACCAAGGAAGCCGGCGAGATCGCTGGCCTGAACGTCCTGCGCATCGTCAACGAGCCAACCGCAGCTGCACTGGCTTACGGCCTGGAAAAGGGTAACGAAGACGAGCTCATCTTGGTCTTCGACCTCGGTGGCGGTACCTTCGACGTATCCCTGCTCGAAGTTGGCAAGGACGACGACGGCTTCTCCACCATCCAGGTTCGCTCCACCGCAGGCGACAACCGCCTGGGCGGCGACGACTGGGATCAGCGCATCGTAGATTGGCTGCTGGCTCAGGCCAAGGCCAAGGGCGCCGACCTGTCCAAGGACAAGATTGCCCTGCAGCGCCTGAAGGAATCCGCTGAGCAGGCCAAGAAGGAACTGTCCTCGGCTACCAGCACCAACATCTCCCTGCAGTACCTTTCGGTAACCCCAGAAGGCCCAGTGCACCTGGACGAGCACCTTTCGCGTGCCAAGTTCCAGGACCTGACCAAGGACCTGCTGGAGCGCACCCGCAAGCCATTCAACGACGTTATTGCTGAAGCAGGCGTCAAGGTTTCGGACATCGCCCACGTGATCCTCGTTGGTGGTTCCACCCGTATGCCAGCCGTTGCCGAACTGGTCAAGGACCTGGCCGGCAAGGAAGCTAACAAGGGCGTGAACCCAGATGAGGTTGTAGCCGTTGGTGCAGCACTGCAGGCAGGCGTACTGAAGGGCGAGCGCAAGGACGTTCTGCTCATCGACGTCACCCCACTGTCCCTGGGTATTGAAACCAAGGGCGGCGTGATGACCAAGCTGATCGAGCGCAACACCGCGATCCCAACCAAGCGCTCGGAAACCTTCACCACCGCTGAAGATAACCAGCCTTCGGTTTCCATCCAGGTCTTCCAGGGCGAGCGCGAGTTCACCCGCGACAACAAGGCCCTGGGCACCTTCGAGCTGACCGGTATCGCACCGGCTCCTCGCGGCATCCCACAGGTCGAGGTCACCTTCGACATCGACGCCAACGGCATCGTGCACGTCTCCGCTAAGGACAAGGGCACCGGCACCGAGCAGTCGATGACCATCACCGGTGGTTCCTCGCTGTCCAAGGAAGACATCGAGCGCATGGTTCAGGAAGCTGAAGCACACGCCGAAGAGGACAAGGCACGCCGCGAGGCTGCTGAGACCCGTAACGCCGCTGAGCAGGCTGCCTACTCCGTAGACAAGCTGATCAAGGACAACGAGGACAAGCTGCCAGAAGAGGTCAAGACCGAGGTTCAGGCCGACGTTGACGCCCTGAAGGCTGCCCTGGAGAAGCAGGACAACGACGACGAGGTCAAGGCCGCGTTCGAGAAGCTGCAGGCATCGCAGACCAAGCTGGGCGAGGCAATCTACGCCAACGCACAGGCTGAGGGCGCTGCTGCTGGCGAGGGCGAGCAGGCTCCAAACGCTGATGAAGACATCGTCGACGCCGAGGTCATCGACGAAGACGAAGCCGACAAGAAGTAGGGAGTTAGGGAATATGTCCGAGGCAAAAGACCAGAACGAAAACTTCGACGCCGAGTCGGAGAACCAGCCAGAGGCTGCCAATGAGCAGCCAACCGCTGACGCCCTGGGCCAGGCCGAGGCGATCCTGAACGAAGCTGCTGCTGGCGCTGAAGCCGATGCGGTCCAGCCGGAAGAGGCCGGTGCGGTGGAAGCCGAACTGCGCAACGACCTGCTGCGCCTGCAGGCTGAATACGTCAACTACCGCAAGCGCGTTGAGCGTGACCGGGCTGTGGCACGAGAAAACGCCGTCCAGTCGGTACTGACCACCTTGCTCCCAGTGCTCGATGACATCGATGCAGCACGGGCGCACGGGGATCTGACCGATGGTCCGTTCGCTTCGATCGCCAACAAGCTGGATACCGTTTTGGTCCAGCATGGCCTGGAGCGCATCAACGAGGCCGGCGTGGAATTTGATCCGAACATCCATGAAGCACTGCTTCGCCAGGCTGTTCCTGAAATTCCAGCTGACCACGTGGGTCAGGTGCTACGCAGCGGCTACCGCAAGGGATCTGTCATCCTGCGCGCAGCTCAGGTGCTGGTAGCAACCGGCGAATAGCCACGAATATCGCAATTGAAACTGCCCACTGCCGAGTCATCGACAGTGGGCAGTTTCGAATTGGCATTGAAAGGACGGGGCCCTGATGGCAAGTCAGGACTGGATCGAAAAAGACTTCTACGCCATTTTGGGCGTCGCCAAGGACGCCAGCGAGGCGGACATCAAGAAGGCATACCGCAAACTTGCACGCAAGTACCACCCTGATACAAATCAGGGGGATGCAACCGCAGAGCAGAAATTCAAAGACATTTCGGAAGCGCACTCGGTGCTGGCCGATAAAGAACAGCGCGAGCAGTATGACGCGATCCGCGCCATGGGCGGGGGAGCGCGCTTCTCAGCCGGCGGACCGGGCGGTGCACCGGGCGGCCAAGCTGGATTCGAAGACATCTTCTCCAACCTCTTTGGTGGAGGCGGTTCAGCACGAGGTCGTGGCGGACAGCCTGACTTCTCCGATCTCTTCGGCGGAGGCGGATTTGGCGGTGGAGCCGGCGGCTTCGGCCAAAGCGCGCCACCACGCAAGGGAGCGGACCGCACCGCGAGTACCTCGATCTCCTTCGGTGGTTCCATCAATGGAACCACCATTGGACTGCGCGAGCAGAACGGCGAAGTCATTGACGTGCGCATCCCCGCGGGCATCAAGGACGGTCAGTCCGTACGTGTGCGCGGCAAGGGCCAGCCAGGAGCCGCCGGCAACGGCGATCTGCTGGTCAAGGTCAAGGTCACTGAGCATCCATTCTTCAAGCGCGAAGAGAACAACATCCGCATCCACGTGCCGGTCACCTTTGACGAGGCAGTGCTCGGCGCAAAGATCCACGTGCCAACCCTGGATGGCGAAACGGTAGCGATGAAAGTCCCGGCCGGCTCGAACTCCGGGCGCACCCTGCGCCTGAAAGGGCGCGGTGTGAAGACCTCGAAGGCCACCGGCGATCTGCTGATCATCTTGGATGTGGTGATTCCGCAGAATCTCTCGGATGCCGCGAAAAAGGCAGTGGAGGACTTCGCCGCCGCCACCGAAGGCGAAGACCCACGGGTCGACTTGGCCGCCAAGGCCAAGCTCTAAAACGATCGTGTCCTTGCTATCCCTGCCGTGCCCTCGAAGTGGCACGGCAGGGAAGCTAGACTCAATGACTAGAGGCTGTAGAGCTAACAAGCCATGTAGAAAGGTGGTTGAAGCAACGTGAACGGGGAGTACCTGCGACCTGTCTTCGTCATTTCCGTCGCCGCTCAACTGGCAGATATGCATCCGCAGACACTACGCCAGTACGACCGGATTGGCCTGGTGTCGCCGAGCCGCCAATCCGGCAAACAACGCCGCTACTCACAGCGCGACGTATCACTGCTGCGCCAAGTTCAGGCGTTGAGCAAGGACGGCGTCTCCCTCGAAGGCATCAAGCGAATCCTTGAGTTGCAAGATCAGGTTGCCTACCTGCAAACCGAGGTCAATGACCTGCGCAATGAACTCAGCGCGGTACGACGAGGCCAAACCCGAATTTTCGCGGCCGGCACCTCCGGTGGCGATGTCGTGTCGCTGGCCCGTGGCATGCGTCCTGAACGCCGTGAACCGACCGTTACGCTGTTCACCACCCGCCGCGCTATCGGCCGCTAACTTGGCAAAGATTCTGCCAAATATAGATGGCGCGGAATTCTGGCATGACCCAGAATTTCCCCAGCTTGAGTCGCGCCGTTCCTGCCAACAAATTTCCTGCTATCGCCCGCATACTCATCACCGTTTTTCGATGGGCATCATCGACCATGGCGAAACCGAATTCACTGGATATGAAGGACAGCAGGCAACCCTATTGCCGGGCGATGTCATCTTCATTCCGCGTGATCACCTCCATGCTTGTAATCCGCACAAGGGTATCTGGCGGTATCAGATGATCCATGCGGATCAATCTTGGCTCGGCCGGATCATCGCCGAGGACCTGCTGTCAGGCATCAGAATATTCAGGAACCCGGAGCTCTACGAGCTGATGAATGAATTTAATCAGCAGCTTTTTGCCGGGATGACCAGGGGCCGTATTGAAGAGTCGCTGAAGGAAAATCTTGCCGACGTCTCGACATTAGCTCCGATCTTCATGGCATCTGCCCCGACGGCAGGATCCCATGAAGCACGTCTTCGCCCAGTCCTTCACCGGTTGCGTAACGAAGCTGTTGCACCTGAACTGAGCGAATTGGCATTGCTCTCTGGCTTGAGCAAATATCAACTGATTCGGATGATGCGCAATAGTACCGGGTTTACCCCGATTGCATGGCGGCAAAACGAGCTGGTGAATCGCTCACGCGAGCTTCTTCGATCTGGAGCCTCGATAGCGCAGACTGCTGCGGAGCTTGGCTTCACTGACCAGAGCCACTTCCACAGGGTCTTTCGATCCCATGTCGCCGCGGCGCCGGGACGATATCGTCAGCCGCTGCAATATCGTACAAGACCGTAGCAAAAGCCGTGCGGGATGATCTGCATATGCACCTTTCACCCGCAGAAATTGAAATGGCCGCAGAAAATCTGCGTGCAATGGCCTTGGACGAACAGCTCAAGGCACAAGTTATGGCCACACCGGCCCTTGCTGGGATTGCCCGCCGGATCTCGCAACGATACCTGGCCGGTGACACTATCGACTCGGCACTCGACCAGATTGCCCAGATCAGCGGACGAGGACATCTCAGTAGCATCGAATGCGTCGGCGAATCAGTTCGAGACAGTGACGTCGCCGAAGCCGAAACCAGAATATTCCTTGATATCTCCGAGCAATTGAAGATTTCCAAGACGCGCACGACCCTGAGCCTGGACCTTTCGCATCTTGGCTCGCTGATTGATCCGGAGCTTGGACTTCGCAATGCGCGACGCGTTGCCCAGGCCGCACGCGAAGCGGGAACTTATTTGATGATCTCGGCGGAAGGCTCTGAGCGCACCGAACTGGTGCTTGGCCTCTGGCAACGATTGATCCCCGAATTTCCTGAAACGGGAATTACTTTGCAGGCTCGGTTGCGGCGGACGCCGCAAGACCTGATGCGTGTCTTGGAACAGCCCGGTGGCCCTGTTCGGTTGGTCAAAGGGGCGTTCCAGGAGCCGGTGGACGTGGCGTTGGCACGCAATGATTCCAGCCTGGCCGAGCGGTACGTGAATCTCGTCGGGATACTTGTGGCGTCAGGCAGGCGAACTAATATTGCAACCCACGATGCACGGCTGATTCGAAATTTGAAACAGAAACTCGGCAGCGACCTGTTATCGCCTCAGGTGGAATTCGAAATGCTTCAGGGGCTGGGGGCCCAACAACTGGATGCGTTGCACGAGGAGGGGTTCAATACTAGGGAATACGCGGTATTCGGACCAGAATTCTGGCTATACGTGCTGAACCGCATCGCTGAGGATCCGCAAAGAATAATGCTTGCGGTGGCGGATTTGCGCTCCAGCTAGGACACCGTCCTATGATCCAGAACGTGCGTGTGTGCTAACGGCGGTTATGGCGCGCGAGCCGCGCCTGCAACCCGGTGCGCACTGCTGGCCACTCGTGCGGAAGAATTGAGAAGATCACGGTGTCCCGCAGTGTACCGGTGGCAGGATCATATTTGTGATTGCGTAGCACCCCATCCTGCTTTGCGCCGAGCCGCGCGATGGCTGCCCGTGAGGCAGCATTATGCCAGTGCGTGCAGAATGCCACGGAATAGCACTCCAATTCTTCAAAAGCCCGCTGTAGCAGCATGAACTTTGCTGCAGGGTTGACGCCCGTGCCTTGAACCGATGGTGACAAATAGGTTGAGCCGATTTCAACACGCTTGTTCGGTTCATCGATATTCAAGTACGTCGTAGCTCCCACAGCTTTGCCTGTGGAGAGATCAATGATGGCAAAGGGCGCCATCGCTCCGCTTTCCTGCAAGGCCAAACGCTTCTTGATATCGTCGGCCATACCCTGAGCTGAGGGAATCGAGGTGTACCAGATTTCATCAAGACGGCCGTCAGTGACCACATTGGATAAGTCTTCGGCATGGGCGAGAGAAAGCTGCTCAAGGCGCACGCCGGCATATTCCATCGTGGGTGTTTGGGCGTAGCTGCTGATCTTGGATGAGGAAAAGGCCATGGAATCCATCCTATGGATTCCATGGCCTTTCTCTAGCTCTTGTCGCTGATATTAACCGATCCGGGTGTACGCCAAATCGAAGACCAAACGGCCGGCCTTCAAAGCCTTGCCCTCGAAGCTGGTGAGGATACGGCGCTCAAAGCGTGGAGCCCAGCCGCCCTGCTCATCAGTGAACTCAGGCTCGGGATCAAAGCCTTCCATGCCGTTACGACGGACCTTGGTCAGATTGCTGTCTTCGCCGGCCAGGTTGCCTGGATGCTGGTTCTCAAAGTCTGCATGTGCTTCGAGAACTTCGCGCATCTGTTCAGCGTAGTTGGACCAGTCAGTGGCCAGGCGCAGGGTTCCACCAGGCTTGAGGACACGGGAGACCTTGTCGAGGAATGACTTCTTGATCAGGCGACGTTTGTGGTGGCGTGGTTTGTGCCATGGGTCGGAGAAGAAGATCCAGATTTCATCTGCACTGTTCTCATCGAGCATGACGTCCAGAACCTCTGGGGCGTTGGCCTGAACGGCGCGGACGTTACTAATCCCAAAGGACTCGACCTTGAGCATCAGCTGCGCGAGGCCTGGGCGGTAAACCTCTACGGCCAGGTAGTTGCGCTCGGGATCATCTTTGGCGGCGTTGGCGATGCACTCGCCCAGACCGGTACCGATCTCCACTACCAATGGGGCGGTGCGGCCAAAAGCTTGAGCAGGATCAAGTTGGAAGTCGTCGGCCACCGAGGTATCTGCAATCTTGCGCGGTGGCTCGATGACGTACTGCTCGGCATTGCGTTCCCATGCGCTGGCACGCCGGCCCTGAAGGCGGTTGCCACGGCGTACAAATGACACCGGCTCTGCGCGGAAAAGATTCGGGTCCTTGGGGGCAGTGCCGTGGGCAGGGCGCTGCTGATCGCTCGATTCGCTCATGATGATTAATCCTAGCGGAGTAGCCTGCTTCGATGCTTGCCGATGAGTAGGGGATTGGACACCCTAGGTGATAATCCGGGGGATCACCTATGGTGCACAGGAGACCAGAGCTGAAGAATGAAATCATGACTGATTTAGTGCGCGGTATTCTCAACGTTATTTGGTTGGTGTTCGGAGGGCTCTGGCTAGCCTTGGGTTACGTATTGGCCGGCATCATCTGCTGCGTGCTAATCGTGACCATCCCCTTTGGCATCGCTTCCTTCCGCATCGCCGGCTATGCATTGTGGCCCTTTGGCCGAACCGTGGTTGACCGGGGCCCGGTGGGAGCATTCTCGACTTTGGGCAACGTCATTTGGGTGATCTTCGCAGGCATCTGGATTGCTATCGGGCACGTAGTGACCGCCATCCCGATGTTCGTCTCGATTATCGGCATCCCGCTGGGCATTGCGAACTTGAAGATGATCCCGATTTCCTTGATGCCGTTGGGCAAGGTCATCGTTCCTTCGGACTACTACATTGCAGGAATGAAGCGCTAGCTATTGCGCCGGACGGCCCTTGGCCACCGGGAACAAAGACCATACGTGTAGATCATTCTGTCGGTGTGCATTGAGAACGTATGTATATGAGTCTGAATGCCGTAGCTGCCGGTGACCTGCTGATCCGGACATTGCCTGAAACCACGATTCCGCGTGTGCCCGATGCCGTGATGATCGCGAAGCCAATGCATGCTTCGATTATCTCTTGGACGATGCCCGAAATTGTCGGCGATGATTTCATGGTTTACTGGCTAATTTCAATCAGTAGTGAAGATGGTACTCTCTCCTCGCATATGAGCGCTTCGGAGGAGCCAAGGCCACTGCCAATTATGCTTCGTGAATTAGAACAGCTCCTCGGGCAGTACCGCGAAGAAACCTGGATATGCGTTCCTAAACGCAACGGCAACATCGCTCGCCGTTTTGCTGATTCTGGCTATGCAGTGACTCGTGGGTTAAACCAGATCAACAGGGCCGCACGCGAAATCGAACGGCTAGTCTGCGACGCGAAACTGTCGTTGACACAACGGGCCCGGCAACGCCATCGGCTGCAAGAGTCCCCTGCTCGAAGGGTATCCGACCGAAGCCTGGAAGTGGCGAAACCACAGGCGCTCGCATGGCATCCCGAATATTGGTCCACGAGCTACGAGCACCCAGAACATGTCGTGATCGGCGTTGACGCTTCCTCGGACCCTGCCGGAGCTGGCTCGATAGCGATGGTGGCCGCCGGTGGGGACCTCGTGGTCTATGCTGGGGAATTTACTGGTCATATGGGGGCTCTTGAACTGCGTGCAGTCATCCTTGCTTTGGAGTACTTGCAGGGCTCGCAGGCTGTTAGCGCCGTGATCCATACGGATTCGGAAGACGCTTATTGCGTGATCGAGGAGCTGACTACCACCGGACGATATATTGATGGCTATCGTGGCATCGAAGAAGACTTATGTTTAGAATTCTTGGCCGCATGGAATGCTTGTTTGGCAAAAATCACCATCACCAGACATCGTGGACACACCGGTCTGATCTATAACGAGATGGCCGACGAATTGGCTTGGATCGCAAGGGTAGCCTCTAAACATCCACGGGAGTCGGCCGAGCCCGAATTGGTAGAACGAATAAAGCTGCTTCAGATTCAATTGAAGGAACGAAACCAGCTCGCACAACAACCCTGGGCAGGGCAATGACGCCCAAATTGCTGATGGCTGCCAACTCTCGTAGGAGTTGGCAGCCATCAGTTGTTATGAGGCGAACAGGAAATTAGCTCTTGAGGTACTCATCGTGCTGGCGATGGGCTTCCTTGACCTCTTCACGGATCTTGTCCACGTCCTTGGCCTTGTCGCGGTACTTCTTCTCCATGGTTTTCACGAGCTCTTCCTCGGCGACCAGAGCACGGTAGATGCGTTCGCGTTCTCCCGCGTCTGCGGTATAGGTCAGGTCGTTGTAGCTGTTGGCGTGACGGCGAAGGTTGCCGATGGCAGTCTGCGCCTTGCCAGCTTTGCTGAACAGGGAAGCCAACACCGTAAATACCAGAACGCCGATAATCACGCTCAGCGACAAGCCGGTGCTGATTTCGATGACTTCCACATGCTCACCATTGTTGACGAACGGGAGGTTGTTCTCGTGCAATGCGTGCAGGATCAGCTTGACGCCAATGAAGGCCAGGATGGCTGCCAAACCGTAGGAAAGGTAGATCAGGCGGTCCAGCAATCCATCCAGCAAGAAGTACAGCTGACGCAGGCCCATCAGTGAGAATGCGGTTGCGGTGAAGACGATGAAGACGTTCTGGGTCAGGCCGAAGATCGCCGGGATCGAATCCAAGGCGAAGAGAATGTCGGTTCCGCCGATGGCCACCATGACCAGCAGCATGGGGGTCAGGACCTTTTTGCCATCGACCTTGGTGAAGAGCTTGTCGCCGTCATAGCTATCGGTGGTGCGGAACAGCTTCTTGGCGATGCGGATGATGAAGTTGTTCGCTTCATCAGATTCATCGTCCTTTTTCAGTAGGTTGCCGGCGGTGAGCAGAAGGATCAGCCCGAAGAGATAGAACACCCATGCAAACTGGTTGATCAACGCAGCGCCAACAAAGATGAAGGCGGTGCGGGCAATCAGTGAGAACACGATGCCGAAGAGCAGTACTTTTTGCTGGTCCTCACGCGGCACTCGGAAGCTGGCGATGATAATCAGGAAGACGAAGAGATTGTCGACGGACAGCGCTTTTTCGGTGATATACCCAGCGAAGTACTCGGCCCCCATATCGACGCCACCGAAGATCAACACTACGACACCAAAAATCAGTGCGATTCCGACGTAGATACTCGACCAGATTGCTGCTTCTCGAAGGCTAGGCACATGGGCTTTGCGAATATGGAAAAAGTAGTCGAAAGCGAGAAGAGCTAAGATGACGGCCACAGTAATGACCCAGATTAAAGGAGAAACTTCCATAGGGGTTTCCTACTTTCGTAAGGCGCGCGCGCACGCTATCGAGTAAGTCTCTTCACCTGCCTGAAGGCTGGCCGCAAAACCCGGTGGATCTATGAAGATCTACGTACTGACGGGTCAAGCGCTTAGGAATACTCCCTTACGTGCTTCCAGCCTAACCTGATCTGCTGTTCGGAGGAAAGAATTAGTCGTCAAATGTCGTTGTGATCTGTAATGTACTTCGTTGCTGTCCGCTTGGATAGGCGTTGAGGGCAATTCGAAGAATGACAGTGGCTTTAAAGCGCTTTTCGCATTTTGACGCTGGTGGTTTCGTAGCCTAATGATTCGTAGAGTCCGCGGGCGGTGGCATTAAAACCGAAGACATTGAGTCCTAAGGTTTGTCCACCGTGGGCTCGTGCATAACCCTCAGCCAAGATCATTGCCTGGCGGCCGAAGCCGTTTCCGCGGTGTTCTACTTCCACCACGATGTCCCACACCCACCACGAGGTAGGAACCCCGGAAGAGTCGTGGCCAATCCAGATATATCCAACGTTACCGAGTGTGGAGTCCATCAAGATAAAGACAGCATTTGTTGGACTGGGTAGGCCATCGGGGAAGGCGCGCTCCATCGTGCCGTACGCATCTGCCCGTGCTTTGTCTTCCGGGACTCCTGCGGCGACAAGGTCTGCGGAGTATTCTGCCGTACTCCGCTTCATCCAAGATGGAAATTGTTTTGGAGGAAGCGGAAGAAGAGTGAGCGACATACTCGGAGTCTAGCGCTGTTTATACGTGCTGCGGCTTTCGTGCAGCCAAGATCTGCTCCCGCAATATATCTGCGTGTCCGCAGTGTTGTGCCAATTCACGCAGTACATGTAACAGTACCCAGCGGACGGGTAATGGTCCGCGACGGTTGCCTGGGAAGACGTCCTCTCCGGTTTTGTCTTTCAAGGCCTGGCGGGATTCTTCGAGCGCCTGCTCATAGTCGCGCTGCACGGATTCGATAGTGTCCGAGGCCTTCAGGACAAACGACCTATCCGGGGTTGCTGCGATTCCCAATTCTGAGCGGCTCTTGCCCGTGGCCGCTTCGCCAAACCAGACGCGCTCTACGAAGGTTGCGTGTTTGACCAGACCGAGCAGCGTGGTCTTGGATTCAACTAGATTCGCCCGAGCTTCCTCTTCAGTGAGTCCGTCGAGACATGACATGAGCATCTGACGGTGTTGATCAACGAACACTTGCGCCATAGCGTCGTAGTCCAACTGATAAATATCGTGCGAATCTGGGTTTGGCATGCCTCATCCTAACCCGGTGAACGGTTGGTGACATGTGGCATTTGCGTAGAAAGCAAAGAGCTAAAAAATCTTTGAAAACCTAGCCCTAGGCGGAATAAGATGACTGAGAGTAGAGTTGAGTTAAGTACACTCAAGTTTATGGGTTCACCCAACGAGGGAAAGGATGCGCGTGGACACCAAACTCACCACCAAGAGCCAAGAGGCTCTCTCAGCTTCCGGTATGAATGCTTCAACGGCCGGCAACCCGCAGATCGAACCTGCGCACCTGCTCAAGGCATTGCTGGATCAGCGCGACTCCGTCGCTGTTGCCTTGCTGAAAACGGCGGGGCTTGATGTTGACGCGCTCTCAGTCAAGGCAAGCGCAGCAATCAACGCGTTGCCTTCAAGCTCCGGAAGCTCCGTGGCCCAGGCGCAGTTCTCCCGCCAACTACTACAGGTAGTGAGCAATGCGCAGGAAACCGCAACGGAAATGGGCGACACCTACGTCTCTACCGAGCACCTGCTCATTGCCCTCGCTGCTGACCAGACCAAGGTAGGAGAAGTCCTGCGCGAGTTCGGGGCAACTCGTGAGTTGCTGGTAGGGACCCTGCCGACCATCCGTGGTGATCGCAAGGTCGATAACCCGAACCCTGAAGCCACCTTCCAATCCTTGGAAAAGTTCGGCACTGACATGACTGCGCTGGCGCGCTCGGGCAAGCTGGATCCTGTTATCGGCCGAGACCGCGAAATTCGACGTGTGGTGCAGGTGCTCTCGCGCCGTACGAAGAACAATCCGGTGCTTATTGGTGAACCTGGCGTTGGCAAGACCGCCGTTGTTGAAGGCCTCGCCCAGCGAATGATCGCTGGCGATGTTCCTGAGTCCTTGCGTGGCAAGACCCTGATCTCCTTGGACTTGGGTGCGATGGTCGCCGGCGCAAAATATCGTGGCGAATTTGAAGAGCGCTTGAAGGCAGTGCTCGAAGAGATCAAATCCTCTGATGGTCAGGTCGTGACCTTCATTGATGAGATCCACACTGTCGTTGGCGCCGGAGCTTCTGAAGGCGCCATGGATGCTGGCAATATGCTCAAGCCCATGCTGGCGCGTGGAGAACTGCGCCTGATTGGCGCGACCACCCTAGATGAGTACCGTCAGAACATTGAGAAGGACCCGGCCCTCGAACGCCGATTCGCTCAGGTATATGTAGGCGAGCCCAGCGTGGATGACACTATTGCCATACTTCGCGGGCTCAAGGAACGCTACGAAGCCCACCACAAGGTGTCCATTGCCGACTCCTCACTGGTGGCTGCGGCATCGCTGTCCAACCGATACATCTCGGGACGCCAGCTGCCTGACAAGGCTATTGACCTAGTCGACGAAGCTGCCAGCCGGTTGCGTATGGAGATTGATTCGGCTCCGGAAGAAATCGATGAGTTGCGCCGCGAGGTAGACCGGCTGACCATGGAAGAGCTGGCTTTGTCCGATGAGGCAGATCCAGCCTCGGTGGAGCGCCTTGAAATCTTGCGTAAGGACATGGCGGATAAGAAGGAAAAGCTCGATGCGATGAACTCGCAATGGGAATCCGAAAAGGCCGGACTGAACCGTGTTGGTGATCTCAAGGTCAAGCTGGATGAACTGCGCGGACAGGCTGACAAGGCCCAGCGTGAAGGCGACCTGGAGAAGGCATCGCGTCTGCTTTACGGCGAGATCCCTGCGCTGCAAAAAGAGCTCGATGCTGCAGCCCAGGCTGAAGCAGATCGTTCTGCGCAGCCGAGCATGGTCGGCGACGAAGTCACCGCCGATGACATCGCTGAGGTTATTTCGGCGTGGACCGGAATTCCGGCCGGGCGCATGCTGCAAGGCGAAAGCCAGAAGCTGCTGGACATGGAAGTGATCATCGGCCAGCGACTGATGGGGCAGAAGCAAGCAGTGGCTGCTGTGTCCGATGCCGTGCGACGTACCCGGGCCGGAATCGCTGATCCGAACCGACCCACCGGGTCCTTCCTATTCCTAGGACCTACCGGCGTGGGTAAAACCGAACTGGCAAAGTCGTTGGCTGACTTCTTATTTGATGACCCGCGTGCCATGGTGCGCATCGACATGTCCGAATACTCCGAGAAGCACTCGGTCTCTCGACTGGTCGGCGCCCCTCCGGGATATGTTGGCTACGAGGAAGGCGGACAGCTGACCGAGGCAGTGCGCCGCCGTCCGTACTCAGTGATCTTGCTTGATGAGGTCGAAAAGGCCCACCCGGAAGTGTTCGACATCTTGCTGCAGGTACTCGATGACGGTCGCCTGACCGATGGACAGGGCCGCACGGTGGACTTCAGGAATACTATCCTGATCCTGACCTCCAACTTGGGGTCGCAGTTCCTCGTTGATCCAGCCCTGGAAGACGAAGCCAAGAAGAGCGCCGTGATGAACGTCGTCAATGCGTCCTTCAAGCCGGAATTCCTGAACCGTTTGGATGAGGTGATCCTCTTTGACCCGTTGAGCATCGAAGAGCTGGGCAACATCGTGAAGCTTCAGATCGATTTGCTCTCCGAACGCCTGGCCGAACGCCGGTTGACCCTGGATGTTGATCAGGCGGCCAGTGAATGGTTGGCTCTGACCGGTTACGATCCGGCCTATGGTGCCCGGCCGTTGCGTCGTCTGGTTCAGCGCGAGATCGGAGACCGGTTGGCTAAGGAGATCCTTGCTGGCGCTGTGCAAGATGGGGATACCGTTCAGGTGACGCTGGATGAACTGGGCGACCAACTGAAGGTCCAGAAGAAGAACTAGTGCAAGACAAGAGAAGGGCATGAACAGAAAATTCTGTTCATGCCCTTCTCGTCTCATCTCTGGAATTTACTAGCTTTCAGTAGTCTCTTCGGCCTTGGAGCTCGATTCCTCGTCGCTCTGGTCCTCAGGTTTTGCCGAATCGCTGTCAGTAGCATCATCAGTGGCTTCCGGTGGCAACAGCGAGGATCGCACGTTGCCTTCAGCCAAACTCAAGAAGCAGGATACGGCTCGGTCGCCCTGTTGCCAGGTGCTTTCCGAGGGACGGGAGAAGTGATAGGTCCATGTGGAGTCGAGCCCTGCGCTCGGATCCAGGGAAACCGACTTGCACAAGTCTTCTGACTGAGTGAGCAATTCACCTGCGCCCGGGTAGTCGGTGCCGGAAACCTCAAACGATCCGATCATCTGAGCATTATGTGCTGAATCGCAGGTGACCACGGTCTGGGGATCCAACGGCGAATCAAAGCCGCGCAAGCAGTCACCCAACTGCAACTGGGCAGGGGGCATTTCGGTAGCGATGATACCGTCAAGCCCAGGATTTTCGTTGCGTTCTACGTTGTTCGCAACGGGCGAAGCGGGGGGATCTATGATGCGCAACACCAAGAAAACCACAGCAGCGGCCAGCGCCAATACAGCAATGATCATTATGGCCCACTGGCCACCATGCCGTTTGGGCTTTTCCGGTTCGGGCTGCAACGGCGGCAAAGCCGCCTGCGGCTCGGGCAGATTCTCTTCCACCACCTGCTGAGCTCCTTCATAGTTGGGGGCATGCAATTAGTAGCCAGCTCAATACATAGTCGTTGGACTAATCGACAGTCTAGCGGTATCGGCGAGTGTTGCGTTCAACGCTCGCCGGTGAATCATGTTAACCTTTAATTACGAAAGAACTGATCACATATTCGGGGGCCTTCATCTAATTAGATGGACCACCTCCCGACTCTACTGAAAAGAGGGGGTCACGCCATGGGGCGCGGCCGTCAAAAGGCTAAAGCACAGCGTCAGGCGCGAGATATTAAGTACTACTCGCCGTCCACTGACCTTTCGGCACTTGAACGCGAGTTGGGCGTTCGGTCCGATCATCATGCTCAGGAACCTGAGCGTAATGATTCATCGTATGAAGAAGAATATTCGGATTACGACGAGCTGACTAAGAAGTACTCGCGAGACGACGACGAGGATTAAGATCCTTTTCTGAGACCGGGAGTTCTTGGCTCGGAGTGCCACACCTTAAGCACGCAGTGGTACAGCTCTTCAGTACATTTTGCGACATGCCGCAGCGACTAAGCTAAATTAGCTATTAAGTCGTTGCGGCCTTTGTCGTGTCCAACAAGCATGAGGTGGAACGTGAGTACTCAAGAAGAGCTAGCCATCCAGATGGCCCATCACTCGGCGATCCGCTCAATGCAGCGCATCGTGGAGCAACAGGCCCCAGCATCACCAGAAAATGAGGCACGCGCCGGAGTGCAACAGATGCTCAATGCGGGAAACGTTCTGGTAGTCACCGGTGCCGGGGTCTCCACCGACTCTGGAATTCCTGATTACCGAGGGCCCAATGGCTCGTTGCAGCGCCACCGTCCCATGACGTACCAAGAGTTCCGCTATCGCCCGGAAGCCCGCCAACGCTATTGGGCCCGCGGCTATGTCGGCTGGCGCCATATGGACAAGGCCGAACCTAACCAGATCCACCGGCGATTGGTTCAGTGGGAACAAGAAGGCAAGATTACCGGCATTATTACGCAAAACGTTGATGGCCTGCATCAGCAAGCCGGATCGCAAAGGGTCATCCCGGTGCATGGAGATCTATCCACCGTCCGCTGCCTGAACTGTGGGTACAGCGAGGATCGCCGGGACTTCGATATCCGCCTAGAGGCCGCCAACCAGGGCTACCTCGAAGCAGTGGAGATTGACCCGTCAGCGGTGAACCCCGACGGCGACGTAGAGCTCCCTCAATACCTGATCGACCAATTTGTCATGGTTCGTTGCCTGAACTGCGATTCCTATGCCCTGAAGCCTGACGTGGTGTACTTCGGGGAGAGCGTCCCGGCCGAGCGCAAAGAACTCATGGCGGCGCTAGAAGAGGAATCCAGCGCACTCTTAGTTCTAGGATCATCGCTCGCGGTGATGAGCGGCTACAAAGTGCTGCTGAACTTCGTCAAAAGGGAACTGCCGGTTGCCCTGATTACCAACGGACACGTGCGTGGGGAACAGAAAGCTACCTGGCGCTGGAGGGTTCCACTGGATACCGCCCTGGCCGAATTGGACTAGAATAAATAAGCAATGCGCCGCACTGGAATCCAGTGCGGCGCATTGCTGCGTTCTTAAAGAAAATACTACTTGGCGTAGGCTCCGGTCAGCAGCACCGCGCCACCGTCCACGCCCTTGGCGCCCTGGACGTAGTCCAGGCCGGCCTCGGCCGCGGATGGATCGATGTTCTCGACCCCACCCATAACCCAAGCGCCCATGCCAGCCTTGTTCAACAGCTCAACGGCACGATCAGCCACGCTCTGCTCAACGATCGCCACCATGCCAACACCAAGGTTCAAGGTGCGCTCCAAATCCGGCAGTGGCACATTGCCCAGGGAGGCGATGGTGGAGAACACGGCAGGCAGCGCCCAGGTGGAGCGATCCACGCGAGCCATCAGACCCTGCGGCAGTACGCGAGCCAGGTTGGCGGCCAAGCCACCACCGGTGACGTGGCTGAAGCCATGCACGCCGAAGTTCTCGCCGTCGTTCAGATCCCCAATCAGATCCAAGCAAGCGCTGGTGTAGATGCGGGTTGGAACCAGCAGTTCCTCGCCCAGGGTCTTGCCGAACTCGGCCACCTCGCGGTCCAGTTCCCACTTGGCGTGGGCGATCACACGGCGCACCAGCGAGTAGCCGTTGGAGTGGATCCCCGAGGAAGCCATGCCGATCACGACGTCGCCAGCCTTGACGCGTTCAGGGCCCAGCAGCTGATCTGCTTCGATGACACCGGTAGCAGCACCGGCAACATCGTATTCGTCTTCAGCCAACAGGCCTGGGTGCTCAGCGGTTTCGCCGCCGACCAGTGCGGTGCCCGCGAGCTTGCAGCCCTCGGCGATACCGCGCACGATGTCCGCGATGCGCTCAGGAACAACCTTGCCGGTAGCGATGTAGTCGGTCATGAACAGCGGCTTGGCACCCACGACGACGATGTCATCAACCACCATGCCGACCAGGTCCTGGCCGATGGTGTCGTGGATGTCCAGCTTCTGGGCGATGGCTACCTTGGTGCCCACACCATCGGTGGAGGTGGCCAGGTAGGGCTTCTTGTAGCCGGTCAAGAAGGAGACATCAAAGAGCCCGGCGAAACCGCCCACGCCTCCGACGACACCCGAAGTATGCGTGGCCTTGATCGCACCCTTCATCAACTCAACGGCGCGGTCACCGGCCTCAACGTCAACGCCGGCACCGGCGTAGGTGATGGAAGTTGGCTGATCATTGCCGCTCATGGCAGAGGGTTCCTTTTCTGTCGTGAGCACCGGTTCTCCGGTGCCGCTTGCAACGAGGTAGGTAGGGAGGACGGTCTGGTCTAGCTGATGTTTTCGAATTCGGAATCCGGGCCTGGCTCGCAGCCTGCCTGGTTGCCACGCTCCAGCAGGTTCTTGCCGCGGCGTTCCTCATGCGGCAAGGCAATCGGGTAGTCACCGGTGAAGCACGCGGTGCACAGGCGCTCACGTGGCTGGCGGGTGGCTTCGATCATGCCGTCTTCGGAGATGTAGGCCAGCGAGTCAGCACCAATGGAGGTGGCAATCTCATCCACGGCCGCGCCATTGGCGATCAGCTCGGCGCGGGAGGCGAAGTCGATGCCGTAGAAGCAAGGCCACTTCACTGGAGGCGAGGAGATCTTCACGTGCACCTCCGATGCGCCTGCCTCGCGCAGCATGCGCACCACCGCGCGCTGGGTATTGCCACGCACGATCGAGTCATCAACCACGACCACACGCTTGCCGCGCAGCACGGTTTCCAGAGCGTTGAGCTTGAGCTTGATGCCCAACTGGCGCAGGGTCTGCGATGGCTGGATGAAGGTACGGCCCACATAGGCGTTTTTCACGAAGCCGTGGGTGAAGGGAATGCCCGATTCCTCGGCGTAGCCGATGGCTGCCGGGGTGCCGGATTCCGGAACAGGGATCACGATGTCGGCATCGGCGTTGTTCTCGCGGGCCAGCTGGCGGCCCATCTCCACGCGGGACTCGTAGACCGAGCGTCCGGCAATGGCGGCGTCCGGGCGAGCGAGGTAAACGTATTCGAAGACGCAGCCCTTGGGGGTAGCTTCAGCGAAGTGCGTGGAGCGCACGCCGTTCTCATCGATGGCGATCATTTCGCCTGGCTCGATTTCGCGGATGAAGGAAGCACCCACGGTAGCCAGTGCCGGCTGCTCGGAGGCAACCACCCAGCCGCGGTCCAGACGGCCCAAGACCAGCGGGCGTACGCCGTGCGGGTCGCGGGCAGCGTACAGGGTGTCTTCATTCATGAAGACGAAGCAGAATGCGCCTTCGATCTTTGGCAAAAGTTCCAGCGCGGTTTCTTCCAGCGACTGGCCCTCAACGCCGCCGAGCAGCGCGGTGACCAAAGCGGTGTCGGTGGTATTGCCCTGGGCGATTTCACCGCGGACCTTGCCGCCTTCGGCCTGCTGCTTGGCGACCACCATGTCAGCGAGATCCGCCGAGTTGGTGAGGTTACCGTTGTGCGCCAAGGCCACGGTGCCGGTCTGGGTTGGGCCCAAGGTTGGCTGCGCGTTGGCCCAGTGGCTGGCACCGGTGGTGGAGTAGCGGCAGTGGCCAATCGCCAGCTGGCCGTGCATGGAGTTCAAGGTATTCTCGTCGAATACCTGGGAGACCAGGCCCATGTCCTTGTAGACATTGATGCGGGCACCGTCGCTGGTCGCAATGCCAGCCGATTCCTGTCCGCGGTGTTGCAGGGCATACAGACCGTAGTAGGTCAGTTTTGCAACCTCTTCGCCAGGAGCCCAGACTCCGAAAACGCCGCATTCATCCTGCGGCCCCTTCTCGCCTGGAAGCAGGTCGTGATTTAAGAATCCATCGCCACGCGCCATGTCAGTTATTCTCTCATGTTCTGGTTTGGTCGACACCGACCGTTTGTGAGGTGGTGGCGGCCAGGTGCGCGGCCGCCCGCTTTTCAGTGGAAGGGAAAAGCAGCCTAGCCTGGTTGTCCGCTGGAGTCAGTGTCCTCGGCCAGAGGAACTGCCAGATGCTTGGTGGATTTACGCGAGGTGAAGCGATCAATGATCACGAACACCAGCGCGCCGATACCCACGGCTAGTCCAGCACCGAACATCGCGAAGAATCCGGAAGCCGATGCACGGGTGTACTCCTGCGATGGCTCGCCGAGCAAGCCAATGACCAGACCAACTAGCGCACCGAGTACGACGAAGGTCAAAATGAATGGCCAGAATTTGGGCGCCGAGTGAATTTGCACTTCGACACTTTGATCTGCAGATGTCGGGGTAGCGGGGTGTTGCTCCATACCGTTAAGGGTACTCAATAAGTGGTAGGTGCGCGGACAAGTCTGCCCTAAGTCCGGACGCGTGCAATTGCCCAGTTTGCAAGGCTTCAGTCCACGAGGTTCGACCGGTAGCCAATGAAAGCCAGAGTTCAGCAGGCATTTCGACCACATTAGGCGGGGTTCCACGGGTATGCCTAGGCCCGGGTATGCACTGAGTCACACCAAAGGGTGGAATGCGCACCTCAACCGAATTACCCTCGGCACGAGAGGCTAATTCCTCCAGCATGTAGCGAACTGCCATAGCCACTACAGGACGGGCTATTTTTCCTTGTCCCTGCGCAGTTCCAGCCCACTCGCGGACCGCTGCACGACCAGCGCTTTCATCAACGCGTCGCTTGATTGCCATTTAGTGATTCATCTCTTTCCTTCGATGACATAAAACTGTCACATTCACCTTTTGCGACGGCTAGAAGCCCAACAGAGAAAATCAGAAATCTGTCCCAGCCAACTGTAGTTCAGCAGCCCGTGCACCGGCGGTGGCTCCCGCTGGCTTCAACTGAGCGAGTAAATCGCGATAGGCCGATTCGTCGATAGCGTCGAATTTGCGCAATAGCGATAGGGCAAGAAGATCTGTGCCACGAGCGGAACCATCGAGCATCTTGATGGCTACGGTTACCGCATTAGGCGCTGCCACTGCCAGCACACCCTCGGCGCCCAGTTTGGCGATGGCCCTGGTCCGTTCGATCACCTCAGAATTGGGATGGCCCTTGCCGCGAACGGCCCAAGGGTGGTGCCGCATCGCGGTGACGACGCGCTGTGCCTCTGCCTGCCGCGACACGACAAGTTGCTGGAAGCCATGGGCAAGGCTCAGCAGTGACATCTGCACTGCAGGTGCGCCACAACCATCAACACCCGTGAAATGAATCGGGCCGCAAAATTCTTCAAGGACCGTGTGTGCCGTCTGCTGGATTCGATGATCCGGATCCAAATAGTTGGTGGTGTCGGCACCCATAGCCGTGGCGGCAAGCAGGAACCCCGCGTGCTTGCCGGAGCAATTGAAAGCCAACGCGGACTTGGGTGTGTGCTCAAGGGTCATTTGTGTTCTGGTCGCCGCATCACCGGGCCAGGCAGCTGGGCACTGCAAATCAGATTCTGTGAGCCCCGCCGATTCAAGCATTCGACGGGCAACGTCCTGATGGGCGAAAGTCCCAATATGGCTGGCGCAGGCCAAAGCCAGTTGCTCGTCATCAAGCTCGGCACCGCAACGCAACGAAGCGATCGCTTGGAATGGTTTCACCGCCGACCTAGGGAAGATCAGCGCCTCGGGGTTGCCCAAGGATAAGAGCGGGGATCCATCAGCGCCCAGTACCACTGCGACGCCATAGTGCCGAGACTCAGTGACACCATTGCGGCTCACCTGCACTAATTGCGAGCAATCGGAAATATCCACGGTTCGGTCCATCCCCTCAGTTTATTCATGTGGGGCAGTGCATGCCCGTTGAAGGGGCACAATGCTGTTGCCCATGCGGTTCACAGCACAGGTCCCATGGATGTCATAGACAGCATGTGCCTGCGATTTCTCCGGTAAACTCGGCCGGGTGAAGGTACTGGTTATTGGCCCAGGCGGCCGTGAGCATGCAATTGTCCGAGCACTGAGTGCAGACCCCTACGTCAAAGAAGTCCATTGCGCCCCCGGCAACGCCGGCATCGCACAGGACGTCACCACCCACAAGATCGACGCGCAGGATCCTGCCGCAGTCCTCGCCTTGGCTCGCGAGCTGGCCAGTGACCTGGTTGTTGTCGGTCCAGAAGCGCCATTGGCTGCCGGTGTATCCGATGCCTTGATCGATGCTGGCATCCCAGTCTTCGGCCCTACCAAAGCTGCAGCTCAGCTTGAAGCGTCTAAGGCTTTTGCCAAAAACGTCATGGCGGCGGCGGAAGTCCCTACCGCAATGGCTCACGTGGCCACCAACCGCGATGAAGCAGCCAGTGCCCTGGATGACTTCGGTGCCCCTTATGTGGTGAAAGATGATGGTCTGGCAGCAGGTAAGGGTGTTGTGGTCACCTCTGACCGCGATGAAGCACTTGAACACGCCGACGCCTGCTTCGCAGCTGGCGGCACTGTCGTCATCGAAGAATTCCTTGATGGCCCGGAAGTTTCCCTCTTCGTCCTTTGCGATGGCAAGCATGCCGTTCCGCTGTCTCCCGCACAGGACTTCAAGCGCATCTTCGATAATGATGAAGGCCCAAACACCGGCGGCATGGGTGCCTACTCACCGTTGGAATGGCTCCCAGAGAACTTTGTCGACGAGGTCATGGACCGCGTCGCCTACCCAACCCTGCGCGAAATGGAAAAGCGCGGTAATCCGTTCACCGGCGTGCTGTACTGCGGTTTGGCCGTGACCAAGCGCGGCATTCGCGTTATCGAATTCAACGCCCGCTTTGGTGATCCAGAAACCCAGGCAGTGCTGGCTCGTCTGAAGACCCCGCTGGGCGGCATCTTGCTCGCCGCTGCCAAGGGCCAGCTGGATGATGCAGAGCAGCTGAACTGGTCGCCACTGACCGCAGTGGACGTTGTTATCGCCGCCGAGAACTACCCTGATACCCCGGTTAAGGGCGCAGTGATTTCCGGTTTGGATGCAGCTAACGCGCTGGACAACGTACACGTGATGCACGCCGGCACTTCTGCCGATGCCGAAGGCAACGTGATCGTCTCCGGCGGACGTGTACTGGCTGTTGTGGGTCTGGGAGATGACCTCGCAGCTGCACGCAAGGCAGCGTACGCAGGTGTAGCCGAGATCAGCTGGGACGGCGCCCAATCACGCACCGACATCGCGCTGAAGGCCGAACGCGGCGAAATCGTCGTTGCAAACCAAAGCAAGTAAGAGGACAAAATAGTTATGGCAGGATTCCAGACCGAAGTTCTCGACCTTGAGGGTTGGGACCACTTCTACTCGGGCAAAGTACGAGACCTCTACGTGCCAGCCGGTGCGAGCTTCGAAGAAACCGACCGTGTGCTGGTCGTTGCTTCGGACCGCATCAGCGCCTACGACTTTGTGCTCGCCAGCGAGATCCCGGACAAAGGCAAGGTACTGACCCAGCTGAGCCTGTGGTGGTTTGAGCAGCTGGGCGACTTCGCCAACCACGTGATCTCCACCGATGTTCCAGAAGCCGTAGCCGGCCGTGCCATGGTCTGCAAGAAGCTGGAAATGTACCCGATCGAGTGCATCGCTCGCGGATACCTCACCGGCTCGGGCTTGGCCGAATACAAGGTCTCCAAGACCGTTTGCAGCCTGCCGTTGCCGGAGAGCTTGGTGGACGGCTCGCGTCTAGAGCCTGCATTGTTCACCCCATCGGCCAAGGCCGAGGTAGGGGAGCACGATGAAAACATCACTTACGAGCAGACTGTCGAGCGCGTTGGCAACGACGTGGCCGAAGCGCTGCGCGAAAAGACTGTTGCGCTCTACGAGCAGGCCGAGAAGATTGCCCGCGCGCGCGGCATCATCCTGGCGGACACCAAGGTAGAGTTCGGCGCGGATCCCGCGACCGGCGAGATCACCTTGGGCGATGAGGTGCTGACCCCGGACTCCTCGCGTTTCTGGGACGCCGCGGCCTACCAGCCAGGCCAGGCACAGCCGAGCTTCGACAAGCAGTTTGTGCGCGACTGGCTGACCAGCAGCGCATCGGGCTGGGATAAGAACTCCGGCGAGCAGCCTCCGCAGCTTCCCGCTGAGATTGTCGAGAAGACCCGTGCCCGGTACATCGAAGCCTATGAGCGTCTGACCGGTCAGAGCTTCACAGCGTAATTCGGTCGGCAAACGCAACAGTAGCCCCTGTTACCCAGAAAATTTCTGGGTAACAGGGGCTACTGTCATGTGTGCTGGCCTAGACCAAGGAGTCCTTCCATGCCTTGTGCAAGGCGGCGAACCGACCTTCATCGGCAATCAGCTGCTGTGGAGTGCCGTCTTCGGTGATCCGGCCATCGTGAACTACCAGGACTCGGTCAGCGATCTGAACTGTCGAGAGCCGGTGGGCGATGATCAGGGCGGTGCGGTTGCCCAGCAGGGTTTGCAGACCGCGCTGTACCGCTCGTTCCGACGGGATGTCCAAGGAACTGGTCGCCTCATCCAGGATCAAGACCGCGGGGTCTGCCAAGAAGGCGCGGGCGAAGGAGATCAGCTGGCGTTGTCCGGCGGAGACTCGACCGCCACGCTTATTCACGTCAGTGTCGTAGCCCTCGGGCAGATCCAGGATGAACTCGTGGGCGCCCACGGCGCGTGCCGCCGAGTGGATGTCCTCAAGCGAAGCACCGGGACGTCCCAACGCAATGTTTTCCGCAACCGAACCCGAGAAGAGGAACGCTTCCTGGGTCACCATCACCACGTGCCGGCGCAGTTCCTTGTTGGACAGCTCGTTGATCGGCACAGAATCCAATGTCAGCGTGCCAGAGCGCAGATCATAAAAACGGGCAATGAGCTTGGCCAACGTGGACTTGCCAGCACCGGTTTGGCCCACGACGGCGACTGTCTGGCCTGCTGGAATGTGCAGATCAAATTTGTCCATGATGACCGGACCGTCACCGTAGCCAAAGACCGCGTCCTTGAATTCCAGCTCACCAGCCACTTTGTTGATGCTCTGGGGCTGTTCTGGTTCGCGTACGGTGGGTTCTTCTTCGAGCAGTCCTGAGACTTTTTCCAAGGCTGCCGTGGCGGACTGCAATGAAGAATAGAACATGGCAATGTGCTCAACTGGCTGGAAGAGACGTTTGGATGCCAACAGGATGGCCACCATGGCACCGACTTCCATGGAACCGTTGATGATGCGGAAACCACCGTAGGCCAGAAGCGCGGCTACCGTCAGGTTGCCAATGAGGACCAGTCCTGGCTGCAAGATGCCAAAGAGGTTGAATGAACGTACCGAGTTATCGCGGTACTTCTCTGCGATCTCTTGGTAATTCTCATCGTTGGAGCGTTCGCGGCGGAAGGCCTTCACAGCGCGGATGCCGGTCATGGTCTCCACGAAAGTGGAGATCACCTTGGCCGAAACGACGCGGGATTCGCGGTACAACACTTCGGAACGACGTTGATACCAGAAGAACAAGATGGCTACAGGTACTGCAGCGACGCAGACGACGAATCCACTTTGCCAGTCCAAGAGGAAAATAGTAACCAGCGTGAAAATGATGAATACGCAGGAGGAAGCCAGTTCTGAGACGCCTTGATCAAGCAGTTCTCTCAAGGTCTCCAGATCCGAAGTCTGGCGGGAAATGATGCGTCCGGACGTGTAGTTCTCATGGAACTCAAGGCTGAGCCGCTGGGTGTGGCGGAATACCTGCTGGCGCAGATCCAGCAACATCGCTTGCGAAATCTTTGCGGCGGAATTTATGTACCACGCCAACAGGACACCGCTGAGAATCGCACACACAATGTAACCCGCACCGGTGAACCCTAAGGCTCCCCAATTGCCTTCGCGAACCTGTGGCAGGGTCCAGTCGATGGCAAGCGCGATGATCACCGGCAGCATCACGCGAGCGGCGTTGGAAACTAAGACCAGCACGACCGTGAGGATAAAGAGCTTTTTCTGTGGCAGCGCGAGGGCAGCCAGCAACCGGAAGGAACGCTGGCGTACGACCTTGCGTTCAGCAGAGGAGAGCTTGATGGAGTCCTCGTTGGTGACGCCTAGTGGCTCGCTCATCGTGAGGCCTCCTCGGCGGTTGATAGTTTTTCGTCATCCAGGCTTGCGATGACAAATCGATAATGTTCATTGGTGCTCAGCAGGTGCGTGTGGCTGCCCACCGCATCAATACGTCCATCGCGGAGCAAGGCAACACGATCAGCGAGCATGACGGTGGAAGGGCGGTGAGCCACAATCAGCGTGGTGGTTCCGGCCAGGACTTCCCGCAACTTTTCGGTGACCAGTTCCTCGGTACGCACATCAAGGGCCGACAGGGGATCGTCGAGCACCAGTACGCTAGGGCGAGCAGCAATGGCACGGGCCAGAGCAATTCGTTGACGCTGACCGCCAGAAAGTGAGAGGCCTTCTTCACCGATCAGCGTATCCACGCCTTGCGGCAAAGAGTAGGCGAAGTGTGCTTGGGCTACGTCTAATGCTTCAGTAAGCAGTGCTTCGCGCTCTTCCTCGTTGAGCGAAGCTGGCGCCCCTAGTAGGACGTTGTCGCGGATGGTGTTGGAGAACAAGGTGGTGTCCTCGAAAGCCACGGCAATTTCGGTGCGCAGCTGATCCAGTTCCCAGTCCTTGACGTTTTGTCCGTGAATCAAGACTTCCCCGGCGGTGGTCTCATGGAGGCGGGGGATCAAGTTGAGCAGGGTGGATTTTCCTGAACCGGTAATTCCGACCAGAGCCATGGTTTCGCCGGGGCGGATTGTCAGGTCAATGTCGGCCAGGATCGGTCGGTGGGTACCGGCCGTGTCTGGGTAGGCGAAGCGCACGTGGCGCAGCTGCACGCTGCCGTCTCGCTCTGCGGGAATGCGCGGTTGTTCGGGGGAGACAATGTCGTTAGCGGAGTCCATGACTTCAAAATGACGGTCTAGCGCGGTCTTAGTACTCAGGGTCATGCCCAGGAGCATGCCCATGCCTTCCACCGGCCCGGCGATGACTGCGGCAATGGCGAAGTAGGCAACCAACGAGCCGACGCTCAAGCTTCCGTTGGCTACTTGGGCAATGCCGATGAACAACCCAATGCCCAAAATAGTCTCTGGCACGGCGACCACAGTGAGCAAGAAGCTTGCCAAAGTCTTGGCTTTGGCGATTTCGGTTTCCTGCAGCGACTTTGCTTGGGTGTTAAAACCCTCGTAAATGTGTGGGCCACGGCCGAAGGCCTTGATGACGCGAATGCCGTGCACTGATTCTTCAACGGCGGTGGCCAAGTCGCCGGCCTGGTCTTGGCTTAGACGGCTGGCGGCACGGTACTCGTTGCGGAACCGGTAAGCCTTGATGGCAATGGGAATTGATCCAAGTAGGTACAACAGGCCCAAAATCCACGAGTGCGTGAACATGAGAATCAAACCGGTGATGACGGTGACGGTTTCCACCACCAGCATCATGGCACCGAAGGCCAGCCAGCGGCGTAGGAGCGAGAGATCCGACATCGAACGTGAGAGGAGCTGACCAGAGCCCCAACGCTCGTGGAAGGCTACGGGAAGACGCTGAAGGTGCTTGTAGAACCGAATGCGCATCTTCGTTTCCAGACCGGCAGCTGGGGTCAGCACAAATTGTCGGCGTAGGAAGATCAGCAGAGCCTCGATAAACCCCAGAGCAGCCACGATGGCAACGGAGATCCAGACCTCAGATGAGTCCCCGTCCCTGTGCAAAACCGAGTTCACCAGCCAGGCCAAGACCTGCGGGATCACCAGAGCGATGATGCCGGCTCCGAGCGCGCAAAGGAAACCACAGAAAAGCCGGGGGAGGATTGGCTTCACGAATGGGTAGAGCCGTTTCAAAGTTATTGAGAGGGGAACCGGATCTCTAGAATCGACCTTTTGTGCTTGCGCCACGGTACCCCGCATTCATCCAGAAGTTAGACAGAGCTTCAGCTTACAGCTAGTGGTTGAGAGAATTCAATCAATATTCTCATTTGGGAAAGAAATGCTTCAGATGAGGTTAAAGTGAATCCCGGCCCTGCAAGATAATCCATGCAAGACCGGGATTCAGAAGACGTTTTGAGGCTATTTGCGCGCGGAGAGAGTCACCAGAATTGCCTCTGGCGGACAGGCAAAGCGAATTGGGGCAAAGCGTGAGGTGCCCAATCCTGCGGAGACATTCAGGGGAACGGAGTTGCCTGCGTACTCCCAATCGCTCAGGCCACGAGCGCGCCAGGTTGGCAGATCGCAATTGGAAACCAGTGCGCCGTAGCCGGGGATGCAGACCTGGCCACCATGGGTATGCCCGGCAAAGATGACATCGGCTTTCGCTTCTGTGAACTGGTCCAGGACCCGTTGGTATGGAGCGTGCGTCAACGCGATGCGAACGTGAGGAGCCTGGTCGCTGGTCGAGGAACCGCGTGGCCAGCCTGCGAAGTGGTCCCGCTCGATGTGCGGATCATCCACGCCGCTCAAGTCCAGGCGCAGCCCATTCAGGACCGTTGAATGCGAGCGATTGGACATGTTCACCCAGCCGGCGGAGCCGAAGGCCCGGTGCATTTCTTCGAAGGGAAGCTGATCCCGCGAAGATGGGTTGGGGATGCCATCATTGCGAGCGAAGTACTTGAACGGGTTCTTGAGCTTGGGCGCGTAGTAGCAGTTGGACCCCGGAACGAAGGCACCAGGGAAGGCCATGAGCGGTTCCAGCGCCTTCACCAATGATGGAACGCCATTGCGGTGGCTGAGATTGTCTCCGGTGTTGATGACGAAGTCCGGTTTGAGATCAGCCAGTTCCTGCAGCCACTGGATCTTGGTTTCTTGCCCCGGGACCATGTGGATGTCCGAGAGGTGCAGCACCTTGATGTCGGCAGCGCCTCGTGGCAGCACGTTCAGGGTTTCGCGGCGAAGCCCGAACTTCTGGGTCTCCAGCATGCCATAGCCAACCAGCGCACCACCTAGAGCTAGTGCTCCACCGGCTGCCAGGGCAGTTGTGCCAGCCGCATGACGAAGTGCTGCAGCAAATGTTTTGTGTTCAACCATGACCTGTTTGTCATCGTCCTTTCGTGCCCGGGGGCAACTTCTGGTGAAGTCCGCTATTGCCAATCTAAACCGAAAGGCCGCGTCCAACCAAAGTTGAACGCGGCCTTTCGTAGGGGCAGCTAGTTGGTCACCCGACTAATCGGTGGACTTCGGAGGCCTAGGCTTGGAAGACTTCTGTGATTTCTTCTTGTCTTCTTCAGCCTTTTTCTTTGCCTCGGCTTCTTTCTTCTTTGCCTCGGCTTCCTTCTTTTCTTCGGCTTCCCGCTTCTCTTCTTCAGCCTTCTGCTTTTCTTCGGCTGCCTCCCGCTTTGCCTCAGCTTCTTCTCGTTGCTGAGCCTCTGCGCGTTCGCGAGCCTCTGCGGCGGCCCGTGCCTTGGCAGCTGCAGCGTCTTCCTTTTCACCATCAGACATTGCGCCACCTGGAGTGTCCGGAATTACAGGAGACGGACGGTTGCCAGCCTTGCCAAAGCCCTTGCGCTCGTATTGGAGGACTGCCTCTTCCATGAAGTCGACCCACAATGGGGCTGCATAGGTCGAAGAGTCAACCATTGCAGGAGCTTGCTTGTCATTGATCATGGCGCCATGCAATGTGGTCTTCTCGTTACCAGCCTTGCCGTCCAAGCGACCTACCCACGTTGCAGTGGCAATGCCGGTGGTGTAACCAACAAACCATGTCGAGGTGGCGTAGTTGTTGGTACCGGTCTTGCCTGCGATCGGACCTGCTACACGACCCTTGGAAACACGTTTGGTGGCAATCTTCTTCAGCGTGCCATTAAGATCCGCGACATAGGACGGATCAATTTCCTGGGAGCAGGTTTCTTGAGGAACCTTGTACTCGTTGTTGTCCTTGTCGACGACGCTGGTCATCGCGCGTGGCTTGCAGTACTCACCCTTGTTGGCGAAGGTAGCAAAAGCTGCTGCCTGCGAGAGCGGGGTGATGTTTGCTGAACCAATGATGAACGATGGGTTTGCTGGGCTAATTGGGCCCGGCTGACCGTTATCGGCATCCTGGTCCAAAACGCCCAAGCGCTTGGTGTAGTCGGCGATGGTGCACAGATCGGTGCGGAACGCTTCCTGAACGGTCGCGGTGTTGATGGACCAATACAGGCCGGTATCAACACTCATGCGGCGGTAGAACCCGGGTGAAGCGTTTTTTGGTTCCCACTTGGAGCCAACAGTTGCGGTACCACCAGGAAGGCAAGATGCACGGAATTTAGTTCCGGGCTGGAAGGCCTGCTTCTTCGCATTGATGGTTTCGCTCATACGGTTGCCCTCAGTGAGCCAACCCAAGGTGGTGTAAGGCTTCATGGTCGAGCCACCTTGGAATCCGCCAGCGCCGCCCTTCGAACGTTCCACTGCGAAGTTGTAGTAGGTGCTTGAGCCCGTATCCTTGCTTTCCGGACCGTAGGTGGTGTTCTGCGCCATGGTCAAGATGTTGCCGGTGCCAGGCTGAACCGAAACGACCGAAGAGTGGATGTCCTTGTTGGACTTGGCGTTTGGATCAATAGCCTTGCGGGAGTCGGCGGCAGCCTTCTTGTTCAGCTCGCTGTTCAAGGTGGTCTTGATCGTAAGGCCGCCACGGTACAGAAGACCTTCGCGGTCTTCCTTGGTCTTGCCGTAAGTGTCGTCGCTGAGAATCAGGTTGACGACATAGTCACAGAAGTAGGCGTTGTCCTTAGCGGAGGAGCAACCCGATGGGGAAGTGCTTGGCTTGAGCTCAAGCCCGGACTTCACCGCGTCGTCGTACTCTTTTTTGTTGATCGCGCCGGTGCGGTACATGTTGCCAAGCACCTTGTTGCGGCGATCAAGGGAACGCTCAGGATTGTTGATTGGGTTGTAGACATTCGGCAGCTGGACCATGCCAGCGAGCATGGCGGACTGCTGGACATTCAAGTCCTTGGCATCAACAGAGTAGAAGCGCTGGGCTGCGGCCTGAACGCCATACTCGCGACCGGAGAACAGCACCAAGTTCAGGTAGCCTTCAAGGATTTCGTCCTTGGACATTTCCTTTTCGATAGCCACCGCGTACTTGAGCTCGCGGATCTTTGCCGCGTAATCCTTCTGGCCGGAAATGGTCGATTCCTCAGAGCCAGTGAGCTCCTGGTTGTTCACCAGAAGGTTGTTCACGTACTGCTGAGTCAGCGTCGACGCACCCGAACGGGAAGTGGACGTGAGGTTTCCGACGACGGCACGGGCGATGCCCCTAGGGTCAACACCCTTGTGCTCGTAGAAACGTTCATCTTCCACGGAAACGATGGCCTTGCGCATGTACGGCGAAATGTCATCAATCTTCACGGGTTCGCGATTCTGCTGATAGAAGCTCGCGATGGTCTTGCCGTCGGCGTCAAGGATCGTCGAAGGCTCCGAAATCGGAAGCTTTTCGAACGAGCTCGGGAGCGCGCTAACAATGTTGTTACCGGTGGTCAAACCGGTTTTTGCGATCGCCGCAACGGGCACGAGCATGCCTGCTGCGAGCACACCACACAGGGCGCTGATTCCGAAGAATGCAACGACTTTCCCAAGGGTGGTGGCGGTATCAAAAAAGGGGGACTTCTTGGCTGCCATACCAACTAGTTTACAAGGACGCGATAACGTATCCAGTATGACTAAATGGGAATACGCCACTTTGCCACTTCTGATCCACGCAACAAAGCAGATTTTGGACCAATGGGGGGATGATGGTTGGGAGCTTGTAACCGTAGTTCCTGGCCCGAACGGCTCATCGCCAGTGGCCTACATGAAGCGTCCAAAAGAGTAAACGAAACACACTTCCTTAAGGAGAGAAAGCCCATGCAAGATGCGACTTCCTCGCGTGTCGAAGCACGTCTGACCGAACTGGGTTACACCCTGCCAGGCGTAGCTAAGCCCGTAGCTGCCTACCTGCCAGCAGTCACCACCGGCAACTATGTTTACACCTCCGGTCAGCTTCCGCTGATTAATGGTGAACTCTCAGTTGTGGGAAAGGTTGGCGCAGAGGTTTCAGCAGAAGAAGCCAAGGCCCAGGCACAGGTTGCTGCACTGAACGCGCTGGCTGCCATCAAAGCTGAAATTGGTGACCTAGATCGCATTAAGCGCATTGTGAAGGTTGTCGGATTCGTGTCGTCGGCACCGGAGTTCACCGGACAGCCGGGAGTCATCAACGGCGCTTCCGAATTCTTCGGTGAAGTACTTGGCGACGCTGGCCTGCATTCGCGTTCGGCCGTGGGCGTTGCGGTACTGCCGCTGAATGCTCCCGTCGAGGTTGAGGTCATCGCCGAATTTGAGTAGTTCATTCCAGCTGCCTTCTATGCGGCCCGCCAAGGCTTTCCCTTGCGGGCCGCGTAGCGGCATGGTGCGCAGAATCTTTGATGTGCCACCTCATCAGATCCCCACGGCGGAAAACTGGTTCACTTTTGGCTCTCGCACGCCTAGGACGCCACGCCGCGCGTCCTCTGTGTGCCTTGTGCGTGACTGTTCCAGAGGCGTGGAGACGTATCTGACTTTTCGGCCCGGCGGCTCCCCACTGGGCAATGTAGCCTTCCCGGGCGGCAGCCACGAGGCCAGTGACCGGGCCACCTACCAATGGTTTGGCCCGAGCCTGTCACAGTGGTCCAAGCGCATGGACGTTTTGGATCAGCAGCTCGTTCAAGCACATATTGTCTGCGCTATTCGCGAGCTCTTTGAAGAAACCGGAATCCTGCTGGCTGGAACCGACGAACAATCCATCGTTGAAATGACCGACGCGGAAGATTGGATGAGCGCCCGCGAAGCAATCGCTGGCCAAGATCTTTCCTTTGACGAGTTCCTTCGCCGCCGCGGTCTGGGGTTGCGCACCGATTTGCTACGGCCGGTCTCGCACTGGCTGAATCCCAACTTCGCCCTGCGCAGATTTGATACCTGGTATTTTGCCGCCACGGTGCCCAACCGCCAGGAACCTTCGTTGCTTCGGGGCAAAGGCAAGTGGGGGCGTTGGCAAGTTGCCAGCCAAGTATTGGCCCAACGCAATAGCAGCGACCTCGGCGACCTCGTGGGGCAGCCCAATACCGTGGGGCTGAACTTTTCGCGCATTAGTTATCCAGCGGTGGAAATGATGCTTGAAGCAATGGCCGAAGCCAATGGCGTCGTCGCTTATCTTTCGCGGGCCAGGTCACTGGATCTGAAACACCCAGACCTATTGGTGCGCGATGGCATTTATTATTTGGAAGTTTTGGGCTCGATGAGCGCCGAATCTTCACGTCCTTGGCAAGCAACTGCCGGCCATTAATAATTCAGCTTAAAAAGAGTGTGGGCCGAATATCCTAAAGGATATTCGGCCCACACTCTTTTGCTTTGCTTAGCGTGAACGCTGACGCAGTCGCTGGATATCCAGAATCACGACGGCGCGTGCTTCAAGGCGTAGCCAGCCGCGCTGAACGAATTCAGCCAAAGCCTTGTTTACGGTTTCACGCGATGCGCCAACCAGCTGAGCCAGCTCTTCCTGAGTCAGCTCGTGAGCTACCAGGATGCCGTCGGTTGCTGGGCGACCGAAGCGGTCAGCAAGATCAAGCAGAGCCTTGGCAACGCGGCCAGGAACATCGGAGAAGACCAAGTCCGCAAGGGACTCATTGGTGCGGCGCAGACGTGCAGCCAGAGCCTGCAGCAACTGGATCGAGACCTCAGGGGAGTTCAGGATCGCCTTGCGCATGTTCTCGTGGCTCAAACCGGCCAGTCGGGTTTCCGACACGGCGGTTGCAGTCGCGTTGCGTGGGTGTGGATCGAATAGGGCCATCTCGCCGAACAGTTCGCCTGGGCCAAGAACAGCAATCAGGTTTTCGCGACCATCCGAAGAGGTGCGACCCAGCTTGATCTTGCCCGAAACGATGAAGTACAGACGGTCGCCCTGATCGCCTTCACGGAACACCGATGCACCGCGGGACAGATCAACCTCGGTCAATTCTTCGGTGAGCGCGGCAAATACTTCATCACCAAGCGACGCAAACAGTGGCGCGCGACGCAGTACCTCGATATCCATTAAATCTCCTGTCAACAGTAGTAGGCGCTTACTTCATTGTGCCGTATTCAGTAACAATGTGACAGTTTCCACACGTGGTTTTACCGAGAAAATGTTGAACGTCACGCTCATTCGGCCAAAACTCGCGAATATGCTCGCAGAAATCCATCAGCTTCTAAGGGTACCTTGGGTTAATACAAAGTACTTGAACGCATTGGAGTCTTGGTGCTCGGAATTTTCAGCTGGCTCGACGTAGTCATCTGCGCTGTTTTGCTGACCTTTTTCATCATCGGGCTTCGCCGAGGTTTTCTCTTAACCGTTGGCGACATGGTGGGCCTCATTCTGGGAGGCATAGCCGCGTTCTTTGCGATCCCTTTGGTTTCCACTTTCGCCAACAATCCATGGTGGCGGGTTGCCCTGATGGTTGCCACCGCCGCGGTGCTAATCATTTTGGGCCAGGCCCTTGGACGCGTAATTGCCACCCGCATCCGGCACTGGATGAATGTTGACTTTCTGCGCTCCGCTGACCGGGTCGCCGGAGGCGTGCTTTCGGTACTGATTACCGCCACAATCATTGGCGCGCTGGCGTTTTCCACTTCCAGCATGGGCATTCCACGTCTGTCGTTGGAGATCGGCAAATCCACCATGATCCAAACGATTCGCGGCGCGACTCCGCCCTTCGTGAATTCGGCAATTTCCTCTGCTCGTTCGAAGGTCATAGCAGAAACCCTGCCGGCCTTTTTGGAGCCTTTCGCCCCTCCTGTGGACCAACCCATGGACTACGACTGGGCGGCGAATGACCTGCAGCGCGTCGCTGCCGAATCCGCCGCCAAGGTCTCCGGCACGGCCGTACAATGCGGCGTTAACTTGACTGGCTCAGGCTTTGTTGTGGCACCGGAAATGGTGATGACCAACGCTCACGTGGTGGCCGGTTTAGGGTCAGCCACGGTGGAGACCGGTCGTGACGAAGTTCACCGCGGAAAAGTAGTTTACTTCGATCCTGAGACCGATATTGCGTTGCTTTACGTGCAGGGCTTGGAAACTCCGGCCATCGAAATGGCCACTGAGGACCTCACCCGTGGGGACGCTGCTGCGTTTATCGGTTACCCCGCCGGCGGGCCGCAACAGATTCGCAGCGCATTGGTCGCCTCACGGGCCAATGTCTCAATTGCCAATATCTATGGCACCGACCCTTCTCGAATTTCCGTGTACCAGCTCACCGCCGAAGTCGCCCAAGGCAATTCCGGCGGTCCATTGCTGGACGAAAGCGGTGAAGCAGTCGGCTTGATCTTCGCAAAGTCGCGCAGCGATGAACAGGTGGGCTTCGCGCTGAGCCTCGAAGAGATGGAACGGGCCATGGAGCTAGGTGGCTCGCAGCGCACTTCGGTCAAAACCGGGGACTGCATCGCCAACTAGCTACAGGCGTGAACTACTTGCCCAGCAGGTGAACGAGCTGCTCCACGGCGAGCTTGTAGCCGTTGACACCCGCCCCGACGATGATGGAACTGGCCACCGGGGAAATGTAGGAGTGGTGACGGAATGCTTCGCGCTGGTGCACGTTGGAGATGTGCACTTCAATCAGTGGCAGCTGGACACCGCTGACGGCGTCAGCCAAGGCGATTGAGGTGTGGGTGAAGGCTCCGGGGTTCATCACGATGCCCACAGCATTGGTGCGCGCTTCATGAATGGCATCTATGAGCACCCCTTCGTGGTTGGACTGCAAGGCACGCAACTCAAATCCGTGGGCGGCTGCCGTCTCACGAGCCAGCTGTTCAACATCTGCCAGGGTGTCGTGTCCGTAAATCTGTGGCTCACGGGTTCCCAGCAAGTTCAGGTTGGGTCCGTTCAGGAGCAAAATCGTGCGTGATGCGGAGTCAGTCATGGACACAAATCTAGTGCAAACCCCCATGAACCACGGCAATTGTTTATTGATGAACGAGAAAAACGCTGCCGCCGGGTAGAACGCGAAGTGCGTTCTACCCGGCGGCAGCGTCTGCGACTGTGTGAGAGCTACTTGCCCATGGATTGAGCGATCTGGCTCATCACGGTCGAATCCGCGAGCGTCGTCGCATCCCCGACCTCGCGGCCCTCGGCCACATCCTTGAGCAGGCGACGCATGATCTTGCCTGAACGGGTCTTAGGCAGCTCGGGAACCACCAAGATGTGCTTGGGCTTGGCGATCGGGCCGATGTCCTTGCCCACGTGGTTGCGTAGCGTGGCGACCACGTCCTCGCCCTCGGCTGGTTCGGTCTGCAGGATCACGAAGGCCACCACAGCCTCGCCGGTGGTTTCGTCCTTCGCGCCAACCACCGCGGCCTCGGCCACGTACGGGTGGGCGACCAGGGAGGACTCGATCTCGGTGGTGGACAGGCGGTGCCCGGACACGTTCATCACGTCATCCACGCGGCCCAGCAACCAGATGTCCCCGTCGTTGTCCTTCTTCGCGCCGTCGCCGGCGAAGTACATGTTCTCGAAGCGTGACCAGTAGGTTTCCTTGTAGCGGTCCATGTCGCCCCAGATGCCGCGCAGCATTGAAGGCCATGGTTCGCGGATGACCAGGAAGCCGCCTTCGCCGTCGGCCACGGAAACGCCTGCTTCATCCACCACGTCGATGCTGATCCCCGGCACCGCGACCTGGGCGGAACCCGGCTTGGTGTGGGTGACGCCGGGTAGTGGTGCGATCATGTGCGCGCCGGTTTCGGTCTGCCACCAGGTATCAACGATCGGGGTTGGGTGCTCCTTGAGTTCCCCGTTTTTGCCGTTGTTGGTGCCGATGACTTCGCGGTACCACATCCATGCTTCAGGGTTGATCGGTTCGCCGACCGATCCCAGTACACGCAGGCTCGACAGATCGTAGCCGTCGGGGATCTCGCGACCCCACTTCATGAAGGTACGGATGGCCGTGGGGGCGGTGTACAAAATGGAGACACCGTACTTTTCCACCAGTTCCCACCAGCGACCCTGATGCGGGGTATCCGGGGTGCCTTCATACATCAGCTGGGTGGCGCCGTTGATCAGCGGGGCATAGGTGACGTAGGAGTGGCCGGTGATCCAGCCGATATCCGCGGTGCACCAGTACACGTCGGTTTCCGGGTGCAGGTCAAAGGTGTCGCGGTGGGTCACTGCACCTTGGGTGAGGAAGCCGCCGGTGGTGTGCACAATACCCTTGGGCTTACCGGTAGTGCCCGAGGTGTAGAGCACGAACAGCGGGTGCTCGGAGTCGTGGGCTACCGCGGTGTGCTCGGTGGATGCTGCGTCCACGACGTCGTGCCACCACTTGTCTAGGCCGTCGTTCCATTCGACGTCCTGCCCGTTGCGCTTGACCACCAGAACATTTTCGACAGTGTGGCCATCGGCAGCCAAGGCACCGTCCACGGCAGCTTTCAGTGCTGATGGCTTGCCGCGGCGCCAGGTGCCGTCGGCGGTGACCACGAGTTTGGCATCAGCGTCGTCGATGCGGCTACGCAGCGCGTCGGCGGAGAAACCGCCGAAGACTACCGAGTGGATGGCACCAATGCGGGCGCAGGCCAGCATGGTGATCACTGCTTCTGGAATCATCGGCAGGTACACGGCCACACGGTCGCCCTTGGCGACACCGAGGGATTCGAAGGCATTGGCGGCCTTCTTGACCTCTTCGGTCAGCTGAGCGTAGGTGTAGGTTCGGGTATCGCCCGGCTCGCCCTCGAAGTAGATGGCAACCCGGTCGCCGAGGCCGTTTTCTACGTGTCGGTCCAGCGCGTTGTAGGCAGCGTTGAGTTTGCCGCCCACGAACCATTTGGCAACTGGTGCCTGTGACCAGTCCAGGGTTTCGGTGAAGTCGGTGTCCCAGGTGAGTACCTTGCGGGCCTGGTCTGCCCAATAGCCCAACCGATCGGCACTGGCCGCATCATAGTTGGCCTGGGTAGCGACCGCCTGGTCACTGAATTCTTTGCTGGGGGCAAAGGCACGGGTTTCATTCGACAGGTTATCTAAGGTTTTCGAATCGCTCACGGGCTTCGCATCCTTCCGCGTAGTCATAAATATTCTCTGTGATCAAAGTTACATGCTTTGGGATCGTTGGATGTGGTTTGTGTCACCAGCAAGGGGGATTGCGGGTGAATTCTGCGCCCAACGGTCAAGGTGCTGCGACGAATAGCGTCAAGGCCTGGTGTCTGTGGGTGAAAAGTACGGGCACTCATGACACGATCTAAGCGTGGCGAATACAGCAAAAATGGAAACCGAATTGGGGCTCAAGCGTCGGGCCCGCAAAATCAACCGGATATTGGCTGAAACCTATCCATATGCGGTTCCGGAGCTGGATTTCGAGAATCCCTTTGAGCTGCTGGTGGCCACGGTGCTCTCGGCACAGACCACCGATGTCCGGGTCAACGCGATCACCCCGGCGCTCTTTGCCAAGTATCCGGATGCCCTAGCCATGAGCCAAGCCGAACGCACAGAATTAGAAGAGCTCATCCGATCTACCGGGTTCTTCCGCGCCAAAACCGACTCCCTGTTGGGCCTGTCTGCTGCGCTGGTAGAACGCCACGACGGTGCGGTGCCGGCAAAGCTGGAGGAATTGGTGAAGCTGCCAGGCGTTGGACGCAAAACCGCCAATGTGGTGCTCGGCAACGCCTTCGGCGTTCCCGGGATCACCGTTGACACCCACTTCGGGCGCCTCGCCAACCGCTTTGGCTGGACCGATGAAACGGACCCGGTCAAGGTTGAGCATGCGGTGGGGGAACTATTTGAAAAGCGCGACTGGACCATGCTCAGCCACCGTGTGGTCTTCCATGGCCGGCGCATCTGCCACGCCCGCAAACCAGCGTGCGGGGTGTGCCCGGTAGCCAAATTGTGCCCCTCGTCAGGGATTGGTGAGGAAATACCTGCCAAGGCAAAACTGTTGCTTAAGTATGAGCTTGCTCCGGGGCGAGAAGATTTGCTGGCAAAAATGCAGGCAGGTGCGACCCGGCGGCAGTTGAGAGCCGAAGGATACGGATTAGACGCATGAGCGCACGCAGTGAGTTGCAGCAGGTAGTTGCCAAGCATCGAGCCACCGCTGGGGCAACCCAAAAGCTTCCCAACCAGTGGATCAGCATGGATCTGGAGGGTAATAGTGTCCGCAAGGCCGCGGTCCTGATCCTCTTTGGCGCCGCTGGTCAGGCTCCGCTCGCCGAACAAGCCCATGCTCAAGACCTGGACTTGCTGTTTGTTGAGCGCGCCACCACTTTGCGAAAGCATGCCGGGCAGATCGCCTTTCCCGGCGGCGGCATCGATCAAGAAGATTCCAGCGTGGCCGACGCGGCGCTACGCGAAGCCTGGGAAGAAACCGGGGTGGATACCAGCGGTATTGAGGTGCTCGGCAATCTGAGCGAAACCGAACTGCCGGTGTCCAACTTTCTGGTGACCCCGGTCTTGGGCTGGTGGCATACCGAGTCCTCGGTGCATGCTGTTGACCCAGCCGAAAGCGCCGGCGTTTTCAGGGCGCCGGTGGCACAGCTGCTGGATCCCAAGAACCGGTTGACCGGAGTAGTGCAGCGCAACCAGCAAAAGTTCACCTCGCCGGCCTTCCAATTTGGCGAACGCATCATTTGGGGTTTCACCGCGATCGTGCTCGACCGGCTCTTCACTGAACTGGGCTGGACCCGTGCATGGAATCGGCACCGCGAATTGCGAATGGCCTAAAGCTCAGAGCCTATTTAGCATCGCCGTAGTTCGAGGAAATGGCTATGCTCACCGGGAAGTGCGGGGATGCGGCACCGAAAAGGGTGCGGCCAGCGAGCAGCGCAGCATGCTGGATCAGCCCCTGCAACTGCTCGGCAAGTTCCTCGGGGCATTCAAAGACGATCTCGTCATGGACAAAAAATACCTGCTGGCACACCTCACCCCAGCCGGCTTGATGGATCAAATGGCGGGCATGACCCATCCAAACCAGGGCCCATTCGGCCGCGGTTGACTGAACCACAAAATTTCGGGTGAAGCGTCCGCGAGCCCGAGCCGCAGCATCGGCAGCCCGCTGGGAACCTTCATCGGCTGTATCGCGCTGTGCCCGCATCCACTGCTCATCGGCCGGGGGACAGCCTCGCCCCAGGAAACTTCGCACGCCCTCGCCTTGTTGCCCGGCCTGCGCCGCTTGCTCCACAAAGCGCATCGCCGTGGGGAAACTTCTGGTCAGCGCCGCCCCGACCGCGCCGCTGGCACCTCCTCCACCGCCATAGATCACCGAGAGCATCCCCAACTTGGCCTCCTGACGGGTGGCTACCAACTTGGCATCCAAGAGCCATTGGTACAAGTCATCTTGCTGGCCGGCCTGCTGCAACTGTTGATCATTGGAAATGGCGGCCAGGATTCGCGGTTCGAGCTGCCGGCCATCAGCTACGACGAAGGTACGCCCGGGCTGGGTGCGAACCACCTGGCGGATGGCATGGGGCAATTGCAACGCTCCGCCACCGGAGGCCGCCCACCGCCCGGAGACCACGGTGCCCAGGACATAATGAGGATGGAAACGGCCATTTTTCACCCATTGGTCCAGCCATAGATCCCCGTGCGAACTGGCCAGGCGCGAGAGTTTCTTATAGGCGAGCACTTGCTTGATCAGCGGGTGGTCGATCTGTTCCAGTTCCCACGCCCGGACCGAACTGACCGCAAAGCCAGACTTATGCAACGCCTTGAGCAGTTCTTGTGGGGAATCGGGATTCAACCCCGGGGTGTTCAACGCGGCTGCGAGCGCTTGGGCTTGGGCTGCTAGCTTGGGCGGTCGAGCATGCTCGGAGACCTTCTGGCCTAGCTGCTCCCGGAGCAAGGCACGATGCCCGTCCTCATCCCAGGAGAGCCCGGCATGCTCCATTTCACAGGCGATCAGTGCGCCGACCGACTCGGCATGAATCAACAACTCCAAGCGCCTGCGGGCCACAGGGTCCTGCGGCAATGCCAGGCGCTGCTGCGTGTACAGCTCGATGACGTCCTCCAAGGATTCGCCAAAGGCCGGCGTATCAAAGAGGGCATCCTGGTTGAAGCGGTCCACCGTCGCCACCGGACGCTCAAGATCAAAATCTTCGAGCTGTTCACGGGCCAACGGCGAGCGGTGCATGATGCGCTGTGCCAATGACAGCACGTGCGCCTTGGCAAGAAATACGCCGGAGGCAATCAATGGCGCCATCCACTCGGTGGTGCGAAGCATGGCCCAGCGAGGCTGAAATTCGGCCTCGGTCTGGGCAACCACACGGGCAAAATCTTCGCGCGAGACCGCAAGGACAGCACGCAACGGTTGGGCTGAATCGGAATCGCGGAGGTCTATGAGCGCGTAGCCATCGGGATCAGACGCAAGGAAGGCAATGGCACTCATAAATACATTGTGCCGTGCCGAGGGCAGATATCCCCATTCGGCTTGAACCCTGCGCCCCGCGTGGTGTGCAGATGCCACGCTCGATAAATGAAATGGCTAACTGACAATCCTTCGGCGCTCGGGCCGGAGAACAACAATCGTTTCGTCATGACGCAGCTTGATGACCTGAGCACCATCTTGCCCCAAGTTCGCTCGCCCAGGGCGGAGGACGGGACTGCCGATGAACCGGTCTGCACCATTGTGAGTGATGATCCTAGGATCGTTGAATCGTGTGCAGCTATTGCAGTGGGCGCAGCGGTGCGCATCATCCAGTGCAAGGATCCGCAGGCGCTGCGACAAACAGCTGCCGGGCCGGTGCTCTGGGGCAGCGACCTAGCTGGGCTGGCAGGCACAACCGGGCATCGGCTCGATGTCCTGGTCGGTCTGGAATCCGAGGCAAGCCAGCTGTGGTCGCTAGCCAGTAGATTCCCCAAAGCCCGGGTGGCGCTCCTGCCCTCTGCAGGTCAATGGCTCGGAGAGTACCTCGGATTGTGGGCCATGCGTGCCGGCCACGGGCAAACCCTGGCCTTGGGGGCCACCGCTGGCGGGCTCGGAACCAGCACGCTGGCCTTGTTACTGGCCCATGCCGGAACCCTCAGCGGCCTGCGCAGCGTGGTGGTTGACCTGGATCCGCATTCGAGAAGCCTGTGGCAACGGGCCACCACAGGGCCACCGACGGGAATCGGTTGGGAAGAACTGCAGCAGTCCGGCGGTCGACTGGCGGCACACCAAATTGCCGAGACTTTGCCACAACTGCGCAATACCTCGGTGCTGACGTGGTCGCAGGCAGGGGAGCACGAAGGCGTGGAAGAACAACTTATGATTCGATTGCTCGCCGCTATTCGCCAGGGCTTTGATCTCGTGGTGTTGGATACCGGACGATTCCCGCACCCACAGCAAGCGGTCATCAATCAATTCATTAACCGGCAGGTGTATACCGCAAATAGCTCGAGCCTTCCGCGCCACGGAGAAGTGGTTCTTTGCGGGGAACAAAGACCACATCTTGATGCCTCCACGAGCGCGGAGATACTGGGCAGTTTTCCCCTCTCGTCACGAATTATCAAAGCTGATAGTCGCGGCGAGCTGTTGGACAGTCTCAAATCCCGTAACTTGCGCCAGTCGCTGGCAAATCTCTGCCTGCTTCCACAACTTCAAGGCGAGATCCCATGAACTCCGGACGGCACAGCAAGGACAGCGAAGCCAGCTCCACCGGGCACGTCCTTAACGCCAGAATATTGGAATCGGTGCGAGAAAGGGCCTTGCAATCAGGTGGGCAGCTAGATGCCATTGCACTGGCTGGGGCCGTCCACGACTCCGGAACGACGCTAGGTTCGCAAGGGGCCGCGCAATCCCTAGAAACCTTGCAACATGAAGTCGCAGGGCTGTCAGTGCTCGAACCCTTCGCCCGGATCCCTGACGTCACCGATGTGCTCGTTGACGGACAAGGCCAGGTGTGGACTGATTCGCCTCGGGGTTTGGAACTGATGGAATTCAAATTTTCCTCAGCCGAACGAGTGAGGGACTTAGCTGTGCACTTAGCCACCTTGGCTGGCCGACGGCTTGATGCGGCAAGCCCATTTATGGACATGAGCCTGAATAACTATCGAGTGCATGCGGTGCTGCCACCGATTGCCAGTCAAGGGCCGCTGATCTCCATACGCGTCAAGCACACAACCCGGCTCGGACTTGAGGACGTCTTGAAATTTTCGCCCCCGTTTTGGCTTCCACTATTGCAAGCTGTCATTGAGAAGCAAATGAACTTCCTGGTTACTGGCGGCACCGGTAGCGGCAAAACGACGATGCTTCAGGCGATGCTCGCCCACGTCGATGCGCAACAGCGCTTAGTAATCGTGGAGGATTCGCAAGAACTGCATATCAATCATCCACACGTAGTGTCCCTGCAAACCCGATCAGCCAATGTGGAATCAGCTGGACTCGTGCAACTCAAGGATCTCGTTATCCAAGCCCTGCGCATGCGACCAGACCGCCTGATAGTAGGGGAATGCCGAGGGGAAGAAATTCGAGACTTCTTGGCGGCAATGAATACGGGGCATCAAGGAGCCGCAGGAACTTTGCATGCCAATAACCCGACCTCCGTACCCGCGCGGCTTGCAGCGCTCGGCGCTTTGGCAGGTTGGAGCGTTCAAGCAACCTCGTTGCAAGCATCAAGTGCACTGGACCTAGTGATCCATATGAGCCGCGGTGAGCACGGCCGCCGTGGACCAGTTGCCTTGGGATGCCTTGAAACAGATGACGTAGGGCGCATGTCCATGCGCACACTGATTGATCTGCAAAGCAGCCAGCCAGTGACTGCCCAAGGGCTACAGATTGTGGAGGAAAAGTTTGGCTCTGCGCTTGTTGCGGAGCTCATGGAACTGGTAGATGCCCAGAACAGTACAGGAGAAACAGCATGCTGATACTGATCTTGAGCGCCACCGCACTGTGGCTTTGGTTGCCAGTTGGCCCAGGTGGGGGAAAATTTTTACCGAAGATATGGAAGACCTGGCGCGATTCCGGCCGACCAAACCACGCAACGAATCATTCCTTGAACGAGGACGCCCGAATTATTCGCGAACTGTCAGCCTTACTTCGAAGTGGACTCGGGTTCTACCCTGCGGTGGACGCGCTACTGGACGTTGAACAAGGCACAGGCTATATTGTCCTGGCGCTAAGAGACCTACAAGCGACCCATCGGCTCACCGATCAGAACGCCAGCGGCACCACGAGTGGGTATCTCGCAGAGTCTGCGGCCGTTCAGAGGTTGCACTGGTGTTTGCAGATATCGCAGCAGAGCGGAGCGAGCCTAGCCGAGGTGCTTGAGCGTCTCGCCGAAGATTTGGAATCAGCCTTAGTCGCCCAACAATCCTTTGACGCTGCCATGGCCGGACCGCGAGCTACGACGAAATTGCTCACCTGGCTGCCACTGGTGGGGTTCTGTTTTGGGCTACTGGTTGGCATCGACGTTATCGGAACACTCATCTCTTCTTGGGCCGCTCAACTCAGCGTCGGGATAGGGGCCGCTCTGTGGATAGCCAATAGAGTGTGGTGCCAACGGCTCATGCGTTCGACCACCGCGCAGGCACTGTCATGATTCTCTTGATTCTCTTTGGTGCTGCGCTCGCCGGAGTCCTAATGTTGGGCGCGGGCGCCTCGCGGCAAACTTCAAATACCCAGTCTCGAGTAATTCCGAAAAATAAGCGCCAAGCACAACCTCAACCTATCGAATTGGTGCTGGATCTCAGCGCCAGCCTTCTGGATTCAGGCATGCCCATCACCGATATTCTCGACTTATTGGGAAGCAGCATTGACCAGTGCAAAGTCTTGCGAAGCGTCGCTCGGTGTTTAGAAATGAACCTGTCCTGGAACAAGTCCTGGGAAACGGTACCAAGCTGGTTGTCTCCACTGCAAAAATCACTGCATTTCGCGCACACAACCGGTGCTCCTGCGGCGAACTTGCTGCGTAATACAGCGGCGCTACAGCGTCGAGAACACACACAGAAGGTGGCACGTCTCGGCGCGCAATTCGGCACGAAACTCGTCTTGCCCTTGGGGGCTTGTGCTTTACCGGCCTTCATCGCGTTAGGGGTTGTTCCACTGATTATCGCGTTGTTCCCCAGCATGTAGCGGGCGTACCCCGGCCGAACCACGAGTTATACCCAGATCGCTGCGAACCCAAACTGGTTCAGCTTCCAATATTTGACAGTGAAGTTACACAGTCAAAGGCACCGAGGCCGGAGACAAGAAATTTCGAGAAAGGTCAAAACAATGAACCGACAATTCCGCGAGATCATGGACCAGCTGAAGAACGAGCAAGGTTCCACTACCGCAGAATTCGCTATGGTCACCCTGGCTGCCGTGGCATTCGCCGGGCTGCTGATCAGCATCCTTTCCAGCGGCGATGTGCGTGGAATGCTGATGGGCCTGATCACCAAAGCTTTGTCGTTGTAAATCATGAAGCTCAGTGATGAGAAGGGGAGCAGCACCGCAGAATTTGCGGTGCTGCTCCCCGCAGTCGCGCTGATGCTCTCTCTATTGTTGTGCTTTGGTGTGCTGGGTATTCAACAGATACAGGTACAACAAGCCGCGGGGGCCATGGCTAGGGAGTTGGCCCGCGGAGAAGACCAGAGAACCGCCCGGTCCAGTGGGGTGCGGCTGGCGGGAAGCAAAGCGAGTTTCGTCATCTCCAGTGGGGGTGGTTTTTCCACGGTTACGGTTCGCAAATCAGTTCAGTTACCCATCGTGGGAAGCATTCAAATACACGGTGAGGCGAGTGTGGCTGTCGAATGAATCAACCATATTCACTTCTCAGATCGGAACGAGGTAGCGGCACCGTGGTGACCACCGCTTTGGTGATTATCTCTCTGCTTCTGGCAGGGGTGCTGCTTGCGTGGGTTGCGGCCGTGCACGCCGCGATGAGCGCAGCAGCTGCAGCGGACTTGGCAGCTTTGGCTGGGGCGGATACGGCGCGCGGTTTGCGCTCGGGCGAACCTTGCGACGTCGCACGAACCCTTGCCCAAGCGAATTACGCTTCACTGGAGTCCTGCGTCGTTGAAACCGACGGCCAGACAGTCATGGTGTCGGCCAAAGTTCCTGTGTCGATCCACGGACTCGGGCTCGAACTTTATGTAGCAACAGCCAAAGCCCGGGCAGGGGCACCGCCACTAGACCAATCCGAACCCGGCGGACAACGCCGATAAATCTAACGGTGGTGGCGAGGCTCGACATCATCCAAGACGGCGCTCAGCAACAAAATCGCTCCGGCCTTATCCAATGGATTGTTCCGATTGCCGCATTTTGGGGATTGGACGCAACTGGGGCATCCATACTGGCATTCGCACGATTCGATGGCATCTCGAGTCGCGCGCACCCAATCGGTGAACCGTTCGAAGCCGCGCTCTGCGAACCCAGCTCCGCCGGGCTGAGCATCATAGACAAAGATGGTCGGGTGCCCAGTATCCATATGGAGGGCCGTAGAAACGCCACCAATATCCCAGCGGTCACTGGTTGCTACCAGTGGCAGCAAACCAATCATCGCGTGCTCAGCGGCATGTAACGCGCCAGGGAACTGATCCACGGTGAGCCCAGCCCGCACTAAGCGCGGCTCAGTCATCGTGAACCAGATGGACTTGGTATTCAGATCACGTGCTTCAAGTTCCAACGGTTCCTCGGAGAGTACCTCGTTGGACGCGACGGACTTTCTCTGGAACGAGACGACTTGGGTCGTGACGGTCACTTCGCCGAAGTGGATATTCAGTTCGCGGTGGCTACTTTTTCGCTCTTCGGCATCCACTGCGACGGTGGTCAGATCCCGGGCGGTGGTGTAGTAGTCAGGGTTGACGCGGCTAACGACAACTACATGGTTTTGCTCGTCCAATTCTTCAACGTGGTAGCTCGCTCCTTGATGGACGTAGATGGCTCCGGGGTGAGCCTGGTAATGGGTTTGCGGAGAATCCATGGTTCCTAACAGGGCGCCGGTTTCAGCATCAATGATGTCGACCGGACCACCACCGTCGGCGCGAATAGAGAACATTGCAGCAGCATGCTGAGGGTGCGTCCAGAACCAGCCGGCTGGACGCCTTCTGAGATAACCACGCTGCACCAGCGATTCCAGCAGCTCTTCGGTGTGTGGGCCGAAGAGGTCAAGTTCTTCAGGGCGCAACGGTGATTCTTGGGCAGCGGCACACAGGTGACCGCTGAGCACGTACTTGTTGTGCGGATCAAATACTGTCGCTTCAACACCTAGGTCAAAAATGGCTTCGGGATGATGCGCTAGGTATGTGTCCAAAGGATCTTCCGCCGCCACAAATATTGCCAGGGCGTCTTGCCCTGATCGGCCAGCGCGGCCAATCTGCTGGAAGAAGGATGCGCGAGTACCGGGCCACCCGGCGACAACGACGGCATCAAGTCCGGCAATGTCGATGCCCAGTTCCAATGCTGAGGTGGAGGTGACTCCAAGAAGTTCACCGTTGCGTAGCTGCCGTTCCACCTCTCGACGCTCGGTCGGCAGGTATCCGGAGCGGTAAGCAGCTAATCGTACGGAGAGCTCGGGGGCGAATCGTTCTAGATGCTTCCGCGTGAGGGCTGCGATCGTTTCGGCTCCGCGACGCGACTTGATGAAAACGATGGTGCGAGTATGGTCGGCCATAAGGTCGGTGAGAATGGAGGCGCTTTCGGCGATGGCCGTTCGGCGAACCGGCGCTCCATTTTCTCCTCGATGTTCTGTCAAAGGAGGCTCCCATAATCCAATGACAAGCTCACCACTGGCGGAAAAATCATGGGTGACGGCCTGAGCTGGCGCTCCGATGAGCCGGCCGAATGATTCTTCGGGGTCAGAACTGGTTGCGGAGGCACCAATAAAAATGGGGGAGTTACCGTAATGCGCGCAGATTCTGCGTAAGCGTCGCATGAGGTTGGCAACGTGCGCTCCAAAAACACCTCGGTAGGAATGCGCTTCGTCGATGATGATGTAGCGCAGGCGTTTGAAGAACCGAGACCAGGCGGGGTGATTCGGCATAATCCCACGGTGCAACATGTCTGGGTTGGTGAAGACAAAGTTCGCGTGCTGGCGAACCCATGCTCTCGTAGCTTGGTCAGTGTCACCGTCATAGGCAGATGCCCGTACGCCGGGGACATCGAGTGCTTGCACCGCAGATAGTTGGTCTGCCGCTAGCGCCTTGGTTGGACAAATGTAGAGAATTGAGGCGGCGGAATCTGCATCATTAAAGCCGCTATCGCGTGAGCGGAATAGGGCATCCAAACTCGGCATGAGGTAGGCCATGGACTTACCGGAAGCGGTGCCGGTAGACACGATCGTATGCTGGCCTTCGTGGATGAGATTCGCCGCTTGGACCTGGTGCAACCACGGGCGTTGGATACCTAAGCCTTGGAAAATGTCGATGAGTTCATTGCTGAGCCATTGAGGCCAGTCGCTCGTAATTTCATCCTTGGCTGGCCGGGAGCGTCGATGCAATACGGCGTCGGGGTCATTGCTGCGGTCATACGGATCCAACAGAGAACGCACTGACTTCACGTGGACGCCTTTCGGAACCAAGAATTGCTGAAGTTAAAGACTAACGCCGTACCCAACGGTTTGACGCGTTGGATACGGCGTGAGACTAAATTCTAGAAGGCTTAGGCCTTGAACATCACAACTTTACCCAGTGAAGTCCAACCCAAGGATTCGTACAGCTGCTGTCCGTCAACCGAAGCGATCAACAGTCCTTCATCAACATCGTGTTCCTGCGCCAAGGAAGCCAAGGCGCGCATGATCAGGGTTCCGAGGCCACGGCGACGGAAATCTGCGCCGGTGATAATACGGTCGAAGATGGCAAATCCATTAACGGCCGAAACATGACCCGAAGCGGCAACAAGCTCTTCGTTGTCCTCAGGGTGTAGTGAGACGTACGCGTGGGTGCCATCGCGTTCAATCTGGAAAACAAAACCGTCAGCAGGAAGTGGGACCTCGACGTCATGCACAGCAAGTTCGGTGACCATCAGTGCTTCGTCATCGGCCGTAACTTGAAGACCAACTTCATTGGCGATGACGACCAAGTTTTCGGCCGAATCATCGAAGGCAGTTAGTCGACGGTTAGGGTGCTTTTTGAGGGTCTCGGCGACCGCGGCTAGTTCCTCTTTGGACGGGCCGTAAATCACGTATTCCCAGTCTTCAGTGGTGTCGTGACGCAGGGCAGCGTGGACTCGTCCCTCATTGCGAGTTTCATAGCCACGGGCTCCTGCCCAGCCGGTTACCCAGGTGCCGATCAGTTCATCGCTTGCGTTTGATGCCATAATTTGACCCTACCTTGTCTTTCCTAGGAATTTGCTGACATTGAACTAATCGTTGCCTACTTGAAACTCTTGGACGACCGGAGTACCGGAAAAATCGGGACTAATCAGTGTGACGTTGCTCTTTTACTCGGCGTTTCGCGACCAAAAGCTACTAACATTGTATGGTGGCCATTCATCGCATTGTTCTGTATTACGCATTTACTCCGCTCCCTGACCCCGAAGCGATCCGCTTGTGGCAGCGTTCATTATTGGAGCGCTGGGGACTGCGCGGACGCATCATCATCTCCAAGGACGGCATCAACGGTACCGTCGGTGGCGAAATCTCAGCCGTCAAGGCTTATGTCAAAGCTACCCGCGAGCTTCCTGCTTTCAAGAAGATGGATATCAAATGGTCTGAAGGCTCTGCCGAAGACTTCCCTCGTATTTCGGTCAAGGTCCGCGACGAGATCGTCACCTTTGGCGCTCCGGGCGAGCTTGAAGTAGATGAGAACGGCGTGGTTGGCGGCGGTACTCACCTGCGTCCCGAAGAACTGCACGAGTTGGTAGACACCAAGAAGAAGTCCGGCGAAAAGGTCCACTTCTTCGACGGACGCAATGCTTTTGAAGCGCAGATCGGCAAGTTCAAAGACGCCATTGTTCCTGAAGTGGACACCACGCGTGATTTCGTTGCTGAACTCGATTCGGGCAAGTATGACCACCTGAAGGATCAGCCGGTTGTTACTTATTGCACCGGCGGTATTCGTTGCGAAGTGCTCTCGGCTTTGATGGTTAAGCGCGGCTTCCAAGAGGTTTACCAGATGCAGGGCGGCATCGTCCGCTATGGCGAGCAATATGGCGACGAAGGTCTGTGGGAAGGTTCCCTATACGTCTTCGACAAGCGCATGCACACCGAGTTCTCGGAAAACGCAACGACGATTGGCAAGTGTGTCGGCTGTGAAGGGCCCACGAATAAGTTCGAGAATTGCTCGAACCCAACCTGCCGTAACCTGAGGCTCTTCTGCGAGGACTGCGCACAGGACGAGCAGCTTCGCCGTTGCCCTGACTGCAGTAGCGTCGACGCGTAGTAGCGTTCCTGAACATCGACTCGGCACCAGCTCCCACCGGAGAGCTGGTGCCGATTTTTCTTTTCCTGAACTAACCAGTCGGTTGCGGCCACAGACCCACTGAAGCATCGCGTACCTGCGATTCTTCAGCTTCGGTGCGGTAGATTTTCAGCCCCCTGGCCTGATAGTTCGGCAACGCCGCTGGCCCGTCCAGGGAGCACGTGTGCAGCCATACGCGGGTGACCGGTGGCAGTGCAGGCCAGCGTGAAGCCAAGTCCCAAGCTCGACTGAGAGCTTCTGTGAGCAGGGCACCGCCCAGTCCACGGCCGGTAGCTTCCGGAAAAAGCCCGAAGTAGAAAATTTCTACCTCGGTGCCAGGATCGCCGTGGGTGGTCACGAGCTCAAAATATCCTTTGGGGGAGCCATCCAAGTACAGCACCCAGGTTTCAGAACCGGGACGCTGCAGAACCTCGTTCCACTGTGCGCGCGTGGAATCCAACCGATCCGCCCAGTTCAATTCACTGCCGACGCATTGATAGAGGAAGCGCGAGAACTCAGGGGTAATCCCTTGCGCCAGCTCGATGCGGGCCTGGCTCGGCAGGGGCTTAGCCGAGGGAATGACTTCACTAGAGCTCAGCTGTTGAAGAAAGGTAACCGTCACTTGAGTCATGCCCATATCTTAGTGTCGCCGGTACACACGGACCTATCTGCTGGCGGTTGCGTGACTAGGTAGACTTGAACGTGTGAATGCCGCTGAATTTTCTGCCCTAGACGATACTCCTCAAAGTGCCGACCAACTCTTGCTTGACTTGCTTGATAAGGATTTGAGCAATGTTGGTTACAGCTACGACAACGTAGCCGAATTGCTCGGTGAGGAAGCGGCCGCAGCCTTTGCGCGAGATCAAATTCATCCTGCCTTGAGAATCCTTGAGCGTCAGAAACCAGAGACACCGCTGGTTGCCGTAGTTCGTTTGTTCCAATTGGGACAGACCGAGACTGAATCGGCGATCAATCAGGCCTTCAACGAGTTGAAGACCGAGGGCTTGCTCAAGCTGGGATTGATTGAAGCGTGGGCGAATGGCTTCCGCGCCACCGTCGCCTTGGCGCTGCACTCATCGGATACCGACGGAGAACTGTGGGTGGCCCATGATCTAGGTGCGCACCAGCGTCCCGGCGTTTTGCGTACTGATCACGTGCTGGGCATTGGGCAGGCATCGCTGACGTTAGCTCAACTGACTATCCGTGCCGAGGTGGAACGTGCTCTTGATCTTGGCACGGGCTGCGGCATACAGCTCTTCCATTTGCTCTCTCACGCACAACACGTAACTGCAACGGACCTGTCCAAGCGAGCCTTGGGTTTTGCGCGATTTAACCTCTTGCTCAACCACCGCACGCTCAAGCTTGATCCGCAAAATCTTGAGGCCCGAGTCACACTGCTTCAGGGCAGCTTGTTTGAACCGGTTGCGGGACGGCGCTTCGATCTAATTGCCAGCAACCCTCCGTTCGTGATTACGCCACGCAGTTCCACGGAGCGGGCCAAGGATCGCTTCACCTACCGTGACGGTGGGATGGCGGGGGACCGACTGGTTAGCACGCTCATTGAGCAAGCACCTGAGTTCTTGACCCCGGGTGGTTCCATGCAGATGCTCTCCAACTGGGAGATCCATCGCCTAGATGATGAGTCGAATGTTGCCTGGGATAAGCGTGTTCGCCAGTGGTTCGGCGATCAGCTCGATGTCTGGGTGATTGAACGCGAGCAGACTACGCCCAGCGGCTACGCCGAAACCTGGCTTCGCGACTCGTCGCAAACCGAAGATCAGCGTTCGTATATTGCTGCCTACAATGCCTACCTTGACGATTTTGAGTCAAGGAATGTCCAGGCCATCGGATTTGGACTGGTGTACTTCCGTCGACCGCTTGGCCAGCGTCCGGTGATCCAAAGCTATGAACAGATCACGCACCCGGTCGAGCAACCTTTGGCTCCCACCCTGCAACGAGATATCGCGATGGCTGATCAAGTGGCGCTGGCCGGTGAAGAATTCAAAGAGTGGCATTTGCTGGTCGCAGACGATGTGACAGAAGAGCGTCACCAGCGTCCTGGCGCTGAGCATCCTGGAGTGATCTTATTGCGCCAGGGCGCTGGCCTTCGCAGGACCGAATTGCTTGATACTGCACAGGCTGGTTTTGTATCGGCCTGTGACGGTGATTTATCTGTTTCGCAACTAGTCAACGCGCTAGAATCGTTGATCGGAGAAGGGCAAGAAGACTTCGCGGATCGGCTTTATGAAGCAGTGAAGCGCCTCTTGCTACACGGCATGCTTCGTAAAATGTGAAACAAGCGCTAAAGTTTTTGCCTATGACACGCAACACAATTGAGGAACAGGCTGAGGTTGCCTCGGTAATGGAGAGCGAAATCCCACAGGTTGTCTCCATCACCGACCCGCAAGCCATTCGCGCGTTGGCCCACGACGCTCGACTAATCGTCCTGGATGAGCTCTTCGCTTCCCAGACGACGCGTACCGCAACTGAGCTCGCCTCGTTGTGCGCGCTCACGCCAAGTGCCATGAGCTACCACCTGCGCGCTCTGGAGAAGTATGGATATGTGATTCGCGCCGCGAGCGAAGGCGACGCGCGCGAACGTCGTTGGCGTGCCGCTGGCGAACGCCTGGAGCTGAATACCCAGATTGACTCGACCAACGCCAAGACCGCTTATCTGAATGTGCAATTAAATGCATTTAGAACGCGACTGAATGCTGAAGTGCAGCGACGCGAGACAGAAGCAAAGGCTGGGATCACTCCAGATCCAGATCGTCCGCCCATGCTCACCAGCGGCTTGGTGTTCCTTTCTGAAGAAAAACAGCGTGAGTTCAACCGCAGAATGTTGGACCTTGTCTATGAGTACGAGGCCAAGGCAACGGCCGAGGAACGCAGTATTGACTCGCGTCGTATGTTCTACTTAATCTCGTTGCTTCCGGAATATCAGACGTCCGGGGAGGCAACTACATAAAATGCCTCGCTCAAACCACGGCAATTCTTCGGTGTAAGATCATCGGGAAATGTGGCTATAGAGTAGGCACAAAGATCGAAGCTGTGATGGCGGATTGAATGTGGGCCGCACAATGGTTCTGCAAATCCGTACTGTATAAAGGAGTGCTGTGCCCCCCAAGGCCAAGGAAAAGACTGGTAAGAAACTCGTTATTGTGGAGTCTCCTGCCAAGGTGAAGTCGATCGCCAAGTATTTGGGCGAGGGCTTCGACGTTGATGCTTCAGTGGGGCACATCCGCGATCTTCCACAGCCATCGGAGCTCCCAACCGAGCTGAAAAAGACCTCGGTGGGCAAGTTCGCGGTAGATCTGGATAACGACTTTGAGCCGTACTACATGGTCTATCCAGATAAGAAGAAGCGAGTTTCCGAGCTGAAGGCCAAGCTCAAAGAAGCCGACGAACTCTACCTCGCAACCGATGCGGACCGCGAAGGCGAAGCCATCGCGTGGCACCTGCTGCAGGTGCTTAAGCCCAAGGTTCCGGTTCGCCGTCTGGCCTTCACCGAAATCACCAAGGAGGGTATTTCCCGCGCACTGGAAAACATGCGCGAGCTGGATACCGACCTAGTTGATGCCCAGGAAACCCGTCGTGTCTTGGACCGACTCTATGGTTACGAAATCTCTCCTGTGCTCTGGCGCAAGGTGGCCCGTGGCCTCTCCGCAGGTCGTGTACAGTCCGTGGCTACCCGACTCGTGGTAGAGCGCGAACGCGAACGCATGGCCTTTATCCCTGCCGGATACTGGGACGTTAAAGGTGACTTCGCTACCACCGATGGGGAAGGCTTCTCAGCAAAGCTTTCGGCCGTGGATGGTGCCCGTGTTGCCTCGGGCCGCGACTTCGATGACCGCGGACAGCTCAAGGGCTCACGCAACAAGCTGGCCCACCTGGATCAAGCATCCGCGCAGTCGCTGGTTGCCAATCTTTCCGATACGGACTTTGCCGTCACCTCGGTGGAAGATAAGCCATATACCCGCCGCCCAGCCGCGCCATTTACTACCTCGACGCTGCAGCAGGAAGCCTCCCGCAAGCTGCGTTGGAGTTCCAAGCTCACCATGCAGATCGCACAGCGCCTGTATGAAAACGGCTACATTACCTATATGCGTACCGACTCGGTCTTCCTTTCGGGCGAAGCGGTGAACGCCGCGCGCAAGCAGGCTACTGAACTTTATGGCGCCGACTCGGTGCCGTCCAAGCCACGCGTCTACAAGGCGAAGAACGACGCCGCGCAGGAAGCCCACGAGGCGATCCGCCCTGCTGGCGACATGTTCCGTCGCCCCAAGGATGTGCGCTCCTCGCTGTCCAAGGACGAGTACGCGCTGTACGAGCTGATCTGGAAGCGCACCGTCGCCTCGCAGATGGCCGACGCCAAGGGCTTCACCGCAACCATCAAGTTGCATGGCACTGCCAGTGACAGCCGTGTTGCCGAGTTCTCGGCTTCGGGCACCGTCATCACCTTCCGCGGATTCCTGTCCGCATACGAAGAAGGCAAGGACGAGCAGGCTCTGGAAGCTGCCGCTCAGGACGCAGAAGCCCGCCTGCCACAGCTGACCGTTGGACAGCATCTGGCTGGCGACGAACTGTTGGCTTTGGGCCATGAGACTACGCCTCCAGCCCGCTATACAGAAGCCTCGATCGTCGCTGAGCTGGAAAAGCGCGAGATCGGCCGCCCGTCGACCTACGCTCCAACCATCTCCACGATCATGGACCGCGGTTATGTCACCAAGCGCGGCGGCGCCCTGGTGCCAAGCTGGATCGCCTTCTCGGTGATCCGCCTGCTCGAAGAGCACTTCGCGAAGTACGTGGACTACGACTTCACCGCGCGTCTGGAAGATGACCTCGATGAAATCGCCAAGGGCCAGCGGGCCCGCACCGACTGGCTGAACCTGTTCTACTTCGGCAAAGGCGCGCAGTCCGAGACCGAGGGATTGAAGCATGTCGTCGATAACCTGGGCGACATTGACGCCCGTGCCATCAACTCGATTCGAGTCACCGATGACATCACGCTACGCGTGGGTAAATTCGGTCCGTACTTAGAACGCGCCATCCCGGAAGGCGCCGAGGAAGGCACCGAGCCGCAGCGCGCCAATGTGCCAGAGGACCTTGCCCCGGATGAGCTGACCGCCGAAAAGGCCGAAGAACTGTTCGCCAACTCGCAAGTCTCCGAAATGGACTTGGGCAATGATCCGGAAACAGGTCGCAAGATCGTGGCCAAGGATGGCCGCTATGGCGCCTATGTCACCGAGATCATCCCGGAGCCTACCGAAGCCGAACTGGCTGCCCAGCCGGTCGAGTACTACAAGAACGGCAAGCCGAAGCCGCCTAAGAAGCCAACCAAGGTCAAGCCGCGCACTGCGTCACTGTTCAAATCCATGACCGTGGAATCGGTGACCTTGGACGACGCCCTGAAGCTGATGAGCCTGCCGCGTGTGCTGGGCGCTGACGCTGAGGGCGAAGAGATCACCGTGCAGAACGGCCGCTTCGGTCCCTACCTGAAGAAGGGCAGCGATTCGCGTTCCATCGAGAGCGAAGAGCAGATCTTCACGATCACCTTGGACGAAGCGTTGGCCATCTACTCGCAGCCAAAGCAGCGTGGCCGCCGCGCCGCTGTGCCGCCGCTGGCCGAGTTCGGTGTGGATCCCACGAGCGAGAAGAACATCGTGGTCAAGGATGGCCGTTTCGGTCCGTACATTACGGATGGAATCACCAACATCACCGTTCCTCGCACCACCTCCTTGGAGGAACTGACCCGCGAGCAGGCCATCGAACTGTTGGCCGACAAGCGGGCCCGTGGTCCGGTCAAGCGCACTGCTAAGAAGGCTCCGGCCAAGAAGAGCACCGCCAAAAAGGCCCCGGCGAAGAAGACCACCGCAAAGAAGACCACCGCAAAAAAGACTGACTAACAGTTCTTGCACGGCCAAATGAGGAGCGCACCATGAGACTAGGTGTACTGGATATCGGTTCGAATACCGTTCACCTGTTGCTCGTCGATGCATACCCAGGAGCCCGCCCGGTTCCATATGCGTCGCACAAGCGTCCACTGTCCTTGGTGCGCTACCTCAACGATTACGGTGCGATCACCGAAGAGGGCCAACAAGAACTGATTTCGTTCATCCACGAAGCGGTGAAGTTTGCCGGCAGCCACCAAGTAGAAGACTTTATGGCCTTCTGCACCTCGGCGATCCGCGAATCTTCCAATGGTGCCATCGTCCTTGACCGGGTGAAAACCGAGACCGGCGTGAGCCTGATGGAACTGACCGGTGAAGAAGAAGCCGGCATGACCTTCTACTCGGTGCGTCGCTGGTTCGGTTGGTCTTCGGAATCCATTCTCAACCTCGATATGGGTGGCGGTTCGCTGGAACTGGCCTGGGGTACTGATGAATTCCCGCAAACCGCGTATTCGGTCCCTTTGGGGGCTGGACGTCTCACGCGCGAGTGGCTGCCCAATGACCTGCCTTCCATCAAGGAAGTGAAGGAATTGCGCACCTACGTCCGTGACGTGCTGAGCGACCCGGCCACCGAACTTCGCCAATACGGCAAGCCAACTTTGGCCACGGCTACATCCAAGACTTTCCGTTCGCTCGCGCGCATCACTGGAGCGGCACCGAGCGATGAAGGGCCCTACGTCAAGCGCGTTTTGAACCGGGAGGCGCTCAAGCTCTGGACCAACCGCCTGACCGCCATGAGCTGGGCAGAACGAGCGGAACTTCCGGGCGTTTCGGAAATCCGTGCTCCCCAGTTGCTAGCTGGAGCGATCGTTGCTCACGAAGCGATGAGCGCGCTGAAACTCAAATCCGTGCGGATCTGCCCATGGGCTATTCGTGAGGGACTGATGCTGCGACGTTTTGATCACGTGATGTTTGACTCCGCGACACCGCTCAGTAGTAGCGTTGGAGTGGGAGAGGTTGCCTTGGCTCATGAGAAACATCAATTTCTCGCCGAGCCGAGCAACTAGAATTTCTCGATGATACAGGTGTCCTTCTCGACGAAGGGCACGGTAACAGGAGGCAGGGCATGGAAGACCAGAAGAGTTCTTATAAGGTGCCAGTCACCTTGTCCAGCGCATCAGTTTATCCGCTGAGCGTTCACGATGCCTTCGCGATGGCCAAAGACGTGGGCTACGACGGCATCGAAGTCCTAATTACGGGCAATGCTGCTAGCCAGTCGGCCAGTGCGCTCAAGGAACTCATGGACAAGTACCAGTTGCCCATTATGGCCATCCACGCCCCGACCCTATTGCTGACCCAGCAGGTATGGGGCTCGGCCTGGGCCAAAGTGGAGCGCTCGGTCATCCTTGCCCAAGCAGTTGGAGCCAGCGTCGTCGTGGCTCACCCGCCTTTCAGATGGCAAGGTACCTATGCCGAGAATTTCGGCGAGGGAGTGCAACGCCTCATCGATACCACTGGTATGAAAATTGCCGTGGAAAATATGTATCCCTGGCGCGCTCGTGGCCGTGAAGCCAAGATGTACCTTCCGCACTGGAACCCCGTTCCGCAACCTTATCAGCACGTCACGTGGGATTTCTCCCACGCTGCCATCGCCAATATGGATTCACGACAGGCCGTGGAGGACCTTGGCGAGCGGCTAGCGCATGTCCACCTCTGCGATGGGCTGGATAACGGAAAAGATGAGCATCTTGTCCCGGGACTGGGCACCCAGCGAGTCGCCGAATCACTGCAATATTTGCGAGATGCCGCGTGGAAAGGAACCTTGGCAGTGGAGGTCTCGACACGCAAAGCGAAAAACGCTGGCCAAAAAGAAGAGTGGCTGGGAAAGACCCTTGAATTTGCTCGTGAGCACTTATCTGCCAGCAAAGACCGCAACCCAATGAAACAATGAACTTATGAGTGAAGCAACAAAAAATCTGAAACTGTCCTTCCTCGGCGCTGGCTCGATGAACGGTGCCATTTTGCGCGGTATTATCGCTTCGGGCCACGCGCCCCAGCTGATCACTGCCACCGTGCGCAGCGACAATCGAGCCGAAGAACTTCGCGATCTCGGAGTCAACGTCCTAATTAGCGAGCAGGACTCGGAAGCCAACGCGAAGGCTGCTGCCAGCGCGGACATCATTTTCCTCGGTGTGAAGCCAGTGGGCATCACCGATCTGTGTGAAGAAATCTCCCCAGCACTGACCTCGGACAAGGTAGTGGTTTCTGTCGCCGCTGCCATCACGCTGGCCAGCATGCAGGGACACCTGCCAGCTAATCAGCCTGTCATCCGCTCCATGCCCAATACTCCGCTGATGGTTGGTGCAGGTGTCGTTGGCTTGAGCCCGGCACAGGATGTCAGCGATGAGCAGACCCGTCTGGTGACCGAATTGCTCTCCGGGTCCGGCGACGTACATGTGATTGACGAGTCGCAGCAGAACGCACTGTCGGCAATCTCCGGCTCAGGCCCGGCCTACGCTTTCTACCTTGCTGAGGCTATGGCTAACGCTGGTGTTGCAATGGGACTGGACGAAAAGCTGGCCACCGATCTGGCGCGTGCCACCGTTGCCGGTGCCGGCAAGATGCTTTCTGATCCGCAAGCCATCCCCGGCGAGCTACGCAAGGCTGTCACCAGCCCCAAAGGCACCACCGAGCAGGCCATCAAGACATTCGATGAGCAGGGCATCCCGAAGATCATTGCCGCCGGTACGCAGGCTGCAGCGGCCCGTGCAGCACAGCTCAGCGACGAACTAGGCTAGAGCCCAAAAAACTCCATAACTAAAAACCGTGGTCGGTATCCCCGCAATGCTGGGATACCGACCACGGTTGCGTTTAGGGCATTGCCTAAGGCCGAGCAGCGAAACGTTCGAGCAAGTCCACATGGCCCGATACGATCAGCACGTCCCTTCGCGTCACGATGGTATCCGGGACGGCGTAGGTGAAATCCTCGCCTGGCGATTTCACCCCAACAATGGTCACACCATATTTTGAGCGCACCTGGGACTGGGCCAGAGTGAAGCCTTGGGTTTCCTTCGGCGGATACATTTTGACGATCGCGAACCCATCATCAAATTCGATGAAGTCAAGCATGCGCCCACCCACCAAGTGCGCGGCACGGACACCGGCATCGGCCTCTGGATAGATGACGTGGTTGGCACCGATGCGGGTCAGGATCTTGCCGTGTGAAGGAGTAATCGCCTTGACCCACAGGTGTTCAATGCCCAGGTCTACGAGATTCACCGTGATCAACACCGATGATTCGATCGACGTGCCAACGCCAACCACCGCAGACGAGAATTCCTGAGCACCAAGTTGGCGCAAGGCGTCAATGTTCGTGGCGTCAGCGGCAACAACGTGCGTCAAGGTGCTGGCCCATTGCTGTACCAACTCGGGGCTGCGTTCGATAGCCAAAACTTCTCGGCCCTGCTTGACCAGGGTCTCGGCCACGGAGGCACCGAAGCGGCCCAGTCCAATCACAAGGACTGGGGCATTGTGATCAATATTCTTGTCAGCCAATGAGCGGCCTTTCTTCCGGAAGTCTGAATAGTGAATTGCGGTGGCGCATGGTCAGAGCGCTGGCTAGGGTGATGCTGCCAATGCGACCGGCAAACATCAAAATACTGAGGACGTATTTTCCTGCAGGAGGCATCTCTTGGGACACTCCGGTACTCAACCCCACAGTTGCAAAAGCTGAAATTGCTTCAAAAAGTGCTCGCGAAAAACCAACCGATTCATCGATAGCAACCAAAGCCCCGGTAGCCACCATCACCAGCGAACCACCCATGGCCACCACTGAGATGGCCACGCGCATGGTGCCTTGCGGGATCTGACGCCCGAAAGCCCTTACATCAGTATCGCCACGAACTTCGGCCATAATTGCCAAAAACATCACGGCGATGGTGGTGACCTTGATACCGCCAGCGGTCGACGCGGAGCCACCGCCGGCAAACATCAAGGCGTCCGTGAGCAGCACGGTGACCTGATGGATATCGTTCTGATCAACCAGATTGAACCCACCCGAGCGAGTCATCGTCGAAGCGAATAATGCGTGCGTGACCTTGTCGCCCACAGACATCTGCTCCAGGGTCTGCGGGTTCGACCATTCAAAAATGAGCCACAAGAAGGCGCCGGCAAAGAGCAAAATGGTGGTCACCAACATGGTCAGCTTGGTATGCAGGTTCCACTTCTTGAGGTTGAACTTGTGAGCCAACAAAACCATGATCACCGGGAAGCCCAAAGAACCGACAAATACCCCGCCCATCAAAGGGATCAAGATCCACAGATCAGTCTCATAAGGGACTAGCCCATCGGAGTGCGGAGTGAAACCAGCGTTGTTGAAGGCTGAAACTGCGTAGAAAATCCCATGCCAAATCGAGGACAGGAAGCTTTCCCCCAAAACATAAAAACGCGGAATCAAGAACAGGGCAATAAGTCCCTGCAAGCTGATGGCGGTCAAGATGACGATGCGAAGTAGGGAGCTGACTTCACCGAGGGCGGAAGCACCGGAACTGTCCATGGACTTTTGAGCCATGAGTTTTGCCCTGACACCCAGTTTGCGGGAAACCGCAAGTGACATGATCGATGCCAAGGTCAGAATGCCTAAGCCACCCATGAAGGAAGCACTGAGCATGATCAACTGGCCGAGGAACGACCAATGGGCCGCGGTGGACACCGTAGTTAGCCCGGTGACACAAACAGCGGAAACAGCGGTAAATAACGCATCATGCAAAGGGGTCGACTCACCTGCGGACGAGGAAAAGGGAGCCGCCAGCAAGGATGTGAAGATAGTGATGGCCAAGACGAAGACGCCGAGCGTTAAGCGTGCGGGGGAGCGCACGGTGAAGTCGGCTATGGACATACGGAACATTAGCCATCTTTTGCGACGCTGTTCGCGCAGTTCAGCTGCCTGTGCCCGAGGGCCCAGATCACTGGCAGTGCTCATCTATTAACTCGCCGTTTCTTCGGGACAGGTGGATAACAAGGGTGGAAGTTGATGTCCTTCTAGTAATTTACGCGTTTCCGGCGCCAAACGCTTGCCTTGTGGACCTAAAGAATCGGGACGTTGCACAATGAGCCATATATTCATGAGTTGGATCACTATCGGGTAGCCTGAAAAAGTGTTAGATCCGCAACAAGCCCCTATGCCCACAATGGTCATGTGGGATGAACAGTACTTGAAGTATAAATTCAGTGACTGGCATCCCATGCACCCAGCCAGACTTGAACTGACCTACAGGCTCAGTGACGAGCTCCAGGTGTTGGACGCGGATAACGTCAGCATCCACGCGCCTGAAATTGCTAGCGATGCGGTCATCGGTACGGTCCATGATCAGAGCTACATCGACCAAGTACGGCGGGTCAGTGAAGACCCAACATTAGTTGCCGAGGAGTTTGGTCTTGGCACTGAAGATGATCCGGTCTTCGCCGGGATGCACGATGCCGCAGGGCGTATCGTTGGCGGCTCTATAATTGCAGCGCAAGCGATCATGGATCAGGACACCGTGCGTGCTGTGAATTTTGCCGGTGGCATGCACCACGCCGCCAAGAACAAGGCCAGCGGATTCTGCATCTATAACGATGCCGCAGCAGCGATCCAGAGAATGCTCGATCAGGGTGCGCAACGCGTGGTGTACATCGATGTGGATGCCCACCATGGAGACGGCACAGAATCAATTTTTTGGGATGACGAGCGGGTTCTGACAATTTCATTGCATGAGTCCGGGCTATCGCTATTCCCCGGCACGGGGTTCGCCAATGATATTGGTGGCAAGCAAGCCGAAGGTAGCGCAGTGAATGTGGCTCTGCCCGCGATGACCGGCGATTCAGGATGGATGCGTGCCTTCCACGCGATCGTTCCCCAATTGGTTCATGCATTTAAACCTGAGATTATTGTGTCCCAGCACGGGTGTGACGCCCATCGAGATGACGACATGACCAACCTGAAGCTTTCGGTTGACGCGCAGCGCCAAGCTGCTCTGGATATTTCTCAGCTTGCAGACGATGTCTGTGAGGGGCGCTGGCTGGCAACCGGTGGCGGCGGATACAACGTCACCGCGGTGGTGCCACGAACCTGGACTCACTTGACTGCCATCGTTGCCGGTAAGCCGGTACCGTTGCGCACATATGTGCCAGAGACTTTTCGCCGATATGTTCTGGAACGCTACGGTCGAGCCATGCCATATCTCATGGGAGATGACGCGCAGCTGTGGTGGCGAAATTGGGAAGTCGGGTACGACCCAGCTGACCCGGTGGACCGCACGATTATTGCGACACGCAAGGAAGTTTTCCCGCTCTTTGGGCTAGATCCATGGTTTGACTAAGCCGGGATAATTCAGCCGGAATTATTCGACGGTGGAATTTCACAGTGGAATAGGCCGCTAAATCAATGGTTAGGCGGTCATATGCCGCTAGGGTTATGTATGTGGCAATTGATGAAGTTTTTTCGGCGTTGGCAGAGCCAACCCGTCGCAAGATTATTGAAGCGCTCAAGAATGAGCCAAAGGCCGTCGGCTCCCTGGTTACCGAACTGGAGATTTCGCAGCCCACGGTGTCCAAGCATCTGAAGGTGCTGCGCGAGGCACAGCTGGTGAGCATGGCGGCTGCTGGTCAACGCCGTATCTACAGCATTGATACCTCCGCACTTGAAGACCTGGTTCATTGGTGCGCCGATTTGGTGCCTGTGCCAGAAGCCGAGGACCAATTAGTTGAGCGTCCAGGAAATGCCAATGCGCAGCTGGCGACGGCAGCGAATCCGACAGCTCAGCAGATTAGCCGCAGCGTCGGGCGCGGTCTGGAGCAGGTCACCGGGCGAGCCCAAGAATTCCTAGAACGACTTCCTCGTTTTGGGCGTCGTCGTTAGCTGATTGTTCTATCCGAGCATGCACCACCGGGCATATTGGTCAGTGATTCAGGTTACGGCCATGTTTCTGATTTATAACAGAGAATTTTTCTCCATGACGCTCAGCGTGGCATTCTCGTGAGCGGGGCAGTGATGCCGGATGTGAGGTTCCTCGGGCGCTTGTTCCTGTCCCACTTGATGAGGAGAGAAACTTTTGGATAAGCACTTGGCTACGATTCGCGACGAAGTATTCCGCCGCAATCCTGGAGAAGCGGAATTCCACCAGGCCATCAACGAAGTATTCGAAAGCCTTGAAGCGGTATCGCTCAAGCACCCTGAATACGCCGAGGCCGCCATTCTGCAACGCTTGTGCGAACCAGAGCGACAGATCATTTTCCGTGTGCCTTGGGTCGATGACCAGGGCCGGGTCCAGATCAACCGCGGATTCCGAGTCGAATTTAATTCCGCACTGGGCCCATACAAGGGCGGATTGCGTTTCCACCCTTCCGTTTACCTGGGCATCGTTAAGTTCCTTGGCTTTGAACAGATTTTCAAGAATTCCCTGACCGGCATGCCAATTGGCGGCGGCAAGGGCGGCTCGGACTTTGACCCGCGCGGTAAGTCTGACGGCGAAGTAATGCGATTCTGCCAGTCCTTCATGACCGAGCTTTACCGCCATATTGGCGAGTACACCGATGTGCCAGCAGGTGACATTGGCGTGGGTGGCCGTGAGATTGGCTACCTGTTCGGTCAGTACAAGCGAATCACCAACCGCTACGAGTCCGGGGTACTCACCGGCAAGGGCCTTAGCTGGGGTGGATCCCTGGTACGCCCGGAAGCCACCGGTTACGGTGCAGTGATCTTCACCGAAGAAATGCTCAAAACCCGTGGCCAGTCCTTCGACGGACAGCGCGTGATCGTATCCGGCTCGGGCAACGTAGCCATCCACGCTATCGAGAAGGCTCAAAACCTTGGCGCCAAAGTCGTCACGGCCTCAGACTCTGCTGGCTTCATCGTTGATGAGGGCGGCATTGATCTTGAGTTGCTGCGCCAGATCAAGGAAGTCGAGCGCGGACGCATTTCCGAATACGCGCAGCGCCGCGGCACTAGCAAGGTCAAGTACGTTGCTGGTGGCAGTGTCTGGGACGTAGCGGGCACCGTAGCCTTGCCCTGCGCTACCCAGAACGAGCTTGGCGAAGCAGCAGCAAAGAAGATGGTTGCCGCAGGCACCATCGCCGTTGCTGAAGGAGCTAACATGCCGACCACTGCTGAGGCCACTGCGATCTTCCAAGACGCCGGCGTACTGTTCGGCCCAGGCAAGGCCGCCAATGCCGGTGGCGTGGCCACCTCCGCGTTGGAGATGCAGCAAAATGCTAGCCGCGACTCATGGAGCTTCGAGCACACCGAACGCCGCCTGAGCGAAATCATGGTCGGTATTCACGACAGCTGCGCTGCTACCGCTGATGAGTACGGCATTCCAGGCAACTACGTTGCTGGCGCAAATATTGCCGGCTTCGTCAAGGTCGCCGACGCCATGCTTGCCCAAGGTGTCATCTAAGAAATTAGATTGTTGCAATCCGCACGGTACCCCTAGTTGAGTTGGGGCTTGCCGTGCGGATTGTCTCGTTTGGGCAACAAAAATATGATTCTGAAGAGTCCTGAAGTGTTTCGTGATGCAAAAGTTACTAAAGTGCGATTAGACTAGGACAAAGCGAACGTGAACCAGATCGCCGATGTTGATCCAAAGTCGTGTAAGTTCACCTTCGCTAGTAACGCGACGAAATAGAGATCAGCGTCAGGAGACTATCCCGCATGACGGATAAACAGAATTTTGCAGGAGCCCGTTTCATGACGGTGGCCGAAGTGGCTGACATGATGCGTGTTTCCAAAATGACGGTTTATCGGCTGATTCACGCAGGCGATCTGCCTGCCGTACAGTTCGGCCGCTCCTATCGCGTTCCAGAGAACGCTGTGGAATCCTACCTCAATGCAGCGGCTATCGATCCGCAGCACGGTACCGGTTCTTACGGTCGATAGTCCGCGCGATGGTCAGAGCATGGCCGAAAAGCGGGTAATCTATTAAGGAACGTTTAACGTCCGGTCAACCTTGCCCTTTTGCTTGCCTGCAAGCAGATACTTTAGGTTGACGCATTTAATTAGTTTGTGAGGAACCACTATGGGCTCTGTTATCAAGAAGCGCCGCAAGCGTATGTCCAAGAAGAAGCACCGCAAATTGCTTCGTAAGACTCGCCACCAGCGTCGCAACAAGAAGTAAATTTACTTCGAGCACTTTGCCGCTAGGCAATCATCGCCACCGATTCGCAGTTCAACTGCAAACGGTGGCGATTGCTTTATCCGGAACCCGCCCGGGCGCGGCTAGGAGCCTGAACGGCGCAGAATCGAGCGTCTAGCAGCCCATAGCGCTCCGAGCACTCCTGCAGCGCGCAGACCGATCTTGGCCGCCCGTTGCCCGGTGCGGAAGTCATAGACCTGCCAGCCTCGACGTTTGGCGTAGGCGCGCAAACGGGCATCGGGATTGATGCAGACCGGATGCCCTACCGCTTCGAGCAGCGGGACATCGTTATAGGAATCCGAATAGGCCCAGGAGTGCGAAAGCGAGATCCCTCGGTCCTTGGCCAGAGACCTGACAGCCTGCGCTTTTTCGGCTGCATGCAAGATCGGACTAGCCAAAGCACCGGTGTAAAAACCATCGCGGCTTTCCACCACAGTGCCCAAAGCACCGGAAAGTTCGAGTCGATCTGAAATGACATTCGCCACTTCTAGTGGAGTAGCGGTGACCAGCCAGACCTCGCGTCCGACGCGCAAATGCTGGCGGGCAATCGAAACCGTTCCCGACCATAATTTCGGCTCGATGTATTCGTCGTAGATCTCGTTGCCGATTTGTTCAATGTCAGCCACCGGGATGCCGCGAATCATCATCAGTGCGCGGTCGCGAATCTGGTGAATGTCTCCCAAATGCTCGCCGCGTGCAGCGAAGCGCAATTGTTTTAGCGCGAACCAGAGGATCTCGCGAAACTGGAAGAAGCGATGCTCATGGAGCTTGCGTGCCAGCAAATACAGTGAGGCCCCACGAACTAGGGTGTTGTCCACATCAAAAAATGCGGCAACAGTTCCGGGGGGTTGGGCTGGGACGTGAGCGGAGGCATGATCGGTGGCAGGCATTTGATCCAGTTTATTTCATCGTAAAGTTCAAGCGCGGCTACGGCTCGTGAGATTATAGTCAGGTGAGTACATTGCATCAGGTTCAGCTGCTGGTCCGTCAGGACTGCCATCTTTGTCATGCCGCAAGAGCAACAGTTGCTGAGGTAACGGCCCGCTTGAACATGGAATTTTCTGAACTTGATATCGACGAGCACCCAGAACTTCTAGCCAAGCACCACGAGGAAGTGCCGGTGTTGTTCATCGACGGGCAAGTCAGGGATTTCTGGACCATCGACCCACAACGGCTGGAACGTCTACTGAGCAACTAGCCGGTGCAGCAAAGATGACTAAGCGTTGTGCTCGAATAGCCCATTGGAAAGTGCAGGAGAACAAAGATGTCTGAGCTTGAAGCTCGTGTCCTGCCTGAAGCCACATTGGCTCGACTCACACAGTATTTGCGGGCGCTGAACGCACTAGAAGCCCAAGGACTGGAACGAACCAGTTCCGGCGTTTTGGCCAAAGAGGCTGGTGTAAACCCCTCGATCCTGCGCAAAGACCTTTCTTGGCTCGGATCCTACGGAACTCGCGGTGTCGGCTACGTTGTCCGCGAATTGGCTGAACATATCAGCAGGACACTGGGCCTGAATCAAGACTGGAAAGTCGCTATCGTCGGCGCCGGTAACCTCGGCCGTGCCCTGAGTGGATACGGTGGATTTACCTCAAGAGGCTTCAACGTTAAAGCCATTTTGGACGTTGATCCCGCACTCATTGGTGAACCTGTGGGTGAACTTCGAGTGGAATTGATCAGCGAACTTGCCGCCGTGGTTACCCGCGAAGAAATCAATATTGCCGTGTTGGCGGTGCCCGGTGACGCTGCCCAGGACCTGGTGTACGCACTAGCCGAATTGTCGGTGCGCTCGGTGCTTTCTTTTGCACCTAAACCACTGAAAGTTCCCGCAGGCATGAATCTACGTCGGGTTGACCTTTCCACGGAGCTTCAGATATTGGCCTATCTGGCGGTCCAAGGCTAAACCGAGCCAGTATGCAAAAAGTGGTGTTGCTTCGTCAAAGTTGACGAAACAACACCACTTTTTTGCCAAACGATTCAGCAGAAGCGTTTATTTACCGGTAACCGGCGCGACGTGCCATACGACGCTGAGCGATGTACTCGGACGAAGGACGCAACCACGCGAAAACAACGCCAGCAATTCCAAGCAGAACCCCGATGATGGTCACCGCATTCAAAGCCCCAGCCGAGCCGCCCGCAAACATGGTGATCATTGGAACGGACGAGAACAGACCGAACAACGACAACACCGCCAAAATGGTGGCAATGATTCGCATGGCGCCAACGCCACGGCCAACAAAGAATCCGACGAGGAAGTACAAGATTACCGAGATGACGGCGCCAACCAAGGCAAAGCTGGTAATCATGGTGTTGGCCTGAGAAATGAACGCTTCCGGGCTGCTCATCATTTGCTGCAGCGTGGCATCCTGAGCCATTTCGGGACTCGACTGCATCTGAGTCTGCAATTCCTTCTCAACGAGCTCCCACTGCGAAGAAATCATCTTGCCAAACATGTCGGACGCGGAAATCATCCAGCTGGCAATCGCTCCGACAATGCCAGAAAGCAAAATCAACAGGAACGAAATCTGTAGGGTCTTCGGGCGCTCGGCCGGAGGCTGTACAGCAGCGTAGCCACCCTGATCAGGGTACTGATTGAAGCCAGGCGCCACGGGGGACTGGCCATAAGGATTCTGTCCGTACTGCGAAGGCTGCTGCGCATAAGGGTTTTCACCGTACGGGTTTGGATTTGGGTTCTGAGCCCCAGATTCCGGGTTGTAAGGTTGGCCCGGTTGATTCGGATCGTAGTTGCTCATGATTCATCGTCCTTTGGATCGAAGTGCCTTTGCTTCTAAGCGTAGTGGCACAGCTTTGTGAGCAAGCCCTCCGAAAGGATGGTTTTTCTATATGGGAATCCCATGCAAGCGCTGTGAATAGTTGATGGTGGACACAATATGCCTATTTCGCACTGAATATTTGAGACACTGGAAGCATGCCATTATCGACCGTCCATTTGTTGCGCCATGGGGAAGTTTTCAACCCTGACCGTATTCTTTACGGACGGATCCCCGGCTTTGGTCTTTCGGAGCTAGGTTTCAAGATGGCTGATGCTGCTGGCGAATTCTTCGCGCAGCGCCAAGCCGAAGGGGCCAATGTGGTCCGACTTGTAGCCTCTCCGCTGATCCGTGCACAGCAAACTGCCGCCCCAACAAGTCGCGCTCTGAACCTTCCGACTCATTCCGAAGACCGTGTCATTGAAGCCGGCAATAAACTGCAGGGACTGTCCAAGGTCGCAGAGCACCTCCGCCAGCCAAAATATTGGCCACTGCTGGTCAACCCGATGAAGCCTTCGTGGGGTGAACCATATGCGGAGCAGGTGCGACGTATGCGCGAAGCCATGGATGAGCACCGTCGTGCTGCCGTCGCTGAACACGGCGAAGGCGCCGAAGTTATCATTGTGAGCCACCAGCTCCCTATCTGGGTGACCCGACGCGCAGCCGAAAAGAAGCCCTTATGGCACGATCCACGTCAGCGTGAGTGCACCTTGGCATCCATCACCAGCTTTGATTTTGACGGGGACGAATTAGTCTCCGTGCGATACACCGAACCATGCCCCGAGCTGTTGGCCGGTGCCGCAAATATTCCGGGAGCCTAAGGAAATGACTGATCCTGTGCCTAATCCTCGCAATCTGAGCCGACGCACGATGTTGCGCTCGCTGATGGTAGCAGCCGCCATTGTTCCTTTGGCTGCGTGCAGCGGCAAGGAAGATTCCTTGACGGCTCAAGCCAATAGCGGTGACGGTAAAAACTACATCGCTGGCGATGGGGCAGTGCAGGAATATGAAGTTTCCAAACGCACCGAACCCGTTGAACTGAAGTCAAAGACTTACCACGGGACCGACGTAGATTTCAGCAAGTGGGAGGGCAAGCCAGTGGTGATGAACTTCTGGTACGCTGCCTGCGCGCCGTGCCGCATTGAGGCACCAGACTTGAAAAAGCTCGCCAATGACTTTGGCGACAAGGTCGAATTCATCGGTATTAACGTTCGTGATGAAGCTGAAGCCGCGAAGGCGTTTGAGCGTACCTTTGACCTTCCATACGAATCCATTCAGGACACCAACGGTGACGTGCAGCTGGCAATGACCAAGTACGTGCCGCTCCAGGCTGTGCCTTCCACCCTGGTCCTGGACCGCAAGGGGCGTGTTCGCGCTCGTGTCATCGGCGCAGTGGAGCCAAGCACCTTGAAGTCGCTGATCGACACCGCCTTGACTGAAGAGTTGTGATCTCGGCGGTGACCTCTAATCCATTTGCTGACATCGTCTTAGACGGGTCGTTACTACTTGCCGCGCCCGTGGCCTTGTTGGCGGGATTGGTTTCTTTCCTCTCTCCCTGCGTACTGCCCTTGGTTCCGGGCTACCTCGGCTACGTCACCGGCTTGACCGGTGCTGATCTCAAAGAACACCGCCGTGGTCGAGTAGTTCTGGGAGTCTTGCTCTTTGTATTGGGATTCTCGGTGGTCTTCATCGCAGCCGGTGTTCTCTTTAGCCAAGCTACCGCGTGGCTGAGGTTTAACGGTTCATGGGTCACCCAGGTTTTGGGACTCGTTGTGGTGTTCATGGGTATCGTCTTCATGGGTGGATTCTCCTGGATGCAACGAGACCGAAAGATCCACAAGAAACCACCTGCGGGCCTATGGGGCGCACCGGTCCTCGGACTGACTTTCGGGCTGGGATGGGCTCCTTGCATTGGGCCAACCCTGAGTGCCGTGCTGATCATGTCCACCGGGACTGACGCTAACGTCGCTCGCGGCACCCTACTAACGGTGTTCTATTGCCTCGGGTTGGGCTTGCCGTTCATCCTGATTGCGCTGGGATTGCAACGAGGAATGCAGGCTCTGGCGTTCTTCCGAAAGCATCAAGTTTTCATCATGCGTTTTGGCGGCGCTCTGCTCATCGTCCTTGGCCTGGTCATGATGACCGGCCTATGGGGTACGTGGGTTTCAGAACTGCAAAACTGGTTTGCCAATGAAGTGAGGTTGCCAATTTAATGGCGAAACAACAACGGAAACTCAAAGGATCTCAAGACGCCCCGGCGCTGGGATTCGTAGGGTTCATGCGCTGGATCTGGACTCAGCTGACGTCCATGCCAACGGCATTGTTCTTGCTGCTGTTGCTGGCAGTGGCCGCCGTGCCAGGCTCGATTTTCCCGCAGCGCGCATCAAATCCAGAGACGGTCGTGCAATATCTGGATCAGCATCCTGTTGCCGGCCCATGGCTTGACCGTTTCCAGATGTTCGAGGTGTATTCCTCCGTTTGGTTCTCCGCGATCTACATCCTGCTCTTTATTTCGCTGGTTGGATGCATCATTCCTCGTGTGAAGAAGCACGCCAAGGCATTGCGTACCCCTCCACCGCGTACCCCGGTTCGGCTCGATCGCCTGCCGCAGTATGCGTCGCATGAAATTCTGGAAGGCGAATCAGACACTCCCGATGACGACCAAGTCATTGAAGACTCGTTCAAGATTCTGAAAAAACGCGGCTACCGGGTGGAACGACGCGACGACGCGGGCGGCCGCTCGGTCTCGGCAGAGCGTGGCTACACCCGCGAAGTTGGCAACCTTCTCTTCCACATCTCCTTGATCGGCGTTCTCGTTTCTGCCGCCGTCGGCGGGGCCTTCGGCTACACCGGACAGCGCGTGCTGGTTGAGGGGGAGACCTTCGTCAATTCGTTGGTCGCCTACGATTCATTCACTCCGGGCACAACCTTCAACGCTGATAAGTTGCCTGGGTACTCGGTCAAGCTCGACAAGTTCGACATTATTTTTGACCGTGAATCCGAGTCGCACTTCGGCCAGCCGCTGGACTTCACCGCACATGTACAGGTGCGCGATACCCCGCAGTCTGATCCGGTCAAGAAGGACCTGAAGGTGAACCACCCGCTGCGCATCAACGGCGCCGATGTTTATCTGGTCGGCAACGGATACGCCCCGGTGATCACGGTGCGCGATGGCAAGGGGAACGTCGCCTATTCAGGGCCGGCCGTATCGGTCCCACAGGACTCTGTGTACACCTCGATGTTCGTCTTGAAGGTCCCCGACGCAGTCCCAGACCAGCTAGGTTTCCAGGGGTTCCTGCTTCCAACCGCACTGGTTGATGAGAATGGCTTCGGCATTTCCGGTGACCCTAACGCCATTAACCCGCAGCTTCACCTGAACTCGTTCTACGGGAATCTGGGGTTGGATAACGGAAATCCGCAGAACGTCTTCGTACTGGATACCGAGAAGATGAACAAGCTCAACAGCCGCGAGCTGGACGCCGGTGGCATCATCCTCGAAGCCGGACAGACTTATCAGCTTCCCGACGGCAAGGGCAGCATCAGCTTTGATGACCTCAAACGCTATGTTGCACTCGACGTGAACTACGATCCGGGAAAGCTTCCCATTGGTATCTTCGCAGCGCTGGCCCTGCTCGGCTTGGGAGTTTCATTGTTCACTCCCCGTCGCCGAGTCTGGATCAAGCTGACGCATGAGGACGGCAAGCGTAATATCGAATACGCATTGTTGGCTCGTGGCGAGGATCCGCGACTAGAGCGCGAAGCAGCAGAACTACAGAAGATTTTTGACAAGGCTTGGCCATTGGCAAGCCAAGAGCAAAACCAAGGAGCAGTAAATGGATAACGCTGGGGCATTAGCACCAATTAATGAATCGCTGGGTGAATACAGCCAGTTGTTCATGCTGCTGGCAGCCATGGTCTACGGGGTTGTCTTTATCATTTTCGCGCTGGACTTGGCCAAGACCAACAAGTCCATCACCGAAATGGATTCTGCAGCGCTTAAGCGCGATGCAGAAATGCTAGTTGGCTCCAACGGCGCCGTGGCCGGAAGCGGACGCAAGCGTCGCGGTGAGAGCGAACGTGCGGACAACATCAGCGACGACATTGTCACCGACAAGATGAACTACACCGAGTTCTCGTCGAAGCGTCCCATGGCTCGTATCGCCGTCGTGCTGATGTGGCTGGCAGTCGCCTTGCACGGATTCGCCGTGGTCTCCCGCGCGATGGCGGCCCACCGTGTTCCGTGGGGCAATATGTATGAGTTCCTGACCACCGGTGCCTTCGTCGTGGCGCTGGTGTACATGGTGGTTCTGATCGTCAAGGACCTGCGCTTCATGGGTTCGTTCATTTCCGGTCTTGTCACCCTCATGCTCTGCGCCGCCACCATTGGATTCCCAACCCCGGTTGGCCACCTGGTCCCTGCATTGCAGTCGCCGTGGATCGTGATCCACGTGTCCATCGCCGTCTTGGCTTCCTCGCTCTTCGCGATCAGCTTTGCGATGAACGTGCTTCAGTTGCTGCAGCACTCCCGCATGAATCGCTTGGCAGCTGGCCAGAGCGACAAAATGCCTTTCATGCGTGTAGTCCCGGGCGCAGGTGCCTTGGAAAACTTCGCTTACCGCATCAACACCATTGCATTCGTCATGTGGACCTTCACCGTGATGGCTGGCGCTATCTGGGCTGAAGCTGCGTGGGGACGCTATTGGGGCTGGGATCCGAAGGAAGTCTGGTCCTTCGTGATCTGGGTTGTGTATGCGGGCTACCTGCACGCACGCGCTACCGGTGGTTGGACTGGTCCACGTTCGGCATGGCTGTCCATAGTTGGCTTCTTGTGCGTGGTCTTCAACTTCACTATCGTGAACATCTTCTTCAACGGCCTGCACTCCTATGCAGGTGTCTAATCCTAAGTCTTAGGACAAGCACTAATGCGCGATACCCCTCTTTGGGGGTATCGCGCAGTGTTTTAACCTGACGGTTCCCACCGGTACTTCGGCGCCCCGAACTGCGTCAGCTGGTCGCTGGTGCCTGCAGGGCACCGACTTCTGGGTCTGCGGGATGCACACATGGAGGGCACAAGAAAGCCCCGGCGATCAGCCTCGCCTAGTTCGTGGGCGATGGATCGACTCGGGGCTATCGTTTGGCTGTGCACAGAAGCGACGAGGCCTAGCTTCTAGGCCTTGGAATCAGGAGCGTCGCTGTCTGTGTCTTCTGGCTTATGCGCGGGCTTCTCGGGAGCGGTTTGACCGGAAGCATCTGGCTTTGGCTGTGGATCGGTAGTCTTCGGATCCTTGGCCGGGGATTTGAGTTCTTGATCACGGGCCTTAGATTCTGCTTCTCGCTGCTGCTGTCGTCGCCAGACTTCAAGCTGGCGCAAGAAATCTTCATCGTCGTCTGGTGCCGTTTGGTGTGTAGCTGCCTGGTTAGCTGTGTTCTGTGGGCGTCCCAGAATGAACCACAAAATGGCGCCGACCAGTGGCAGAAGGATGATCACAACACACCAAGCTGACTTCGGCAAGGAGCGCACGAGATGCTTCTGTGCACGACTGCATTCGATCAACGTGTAAATCATCAAAGCGACCGAAACGACTGCTGCGAGTATTAGGAAGCGGACCATGTTTCCATTCTAGTGATAATCCGGCTCACAGCTTCATCGGTAGACTTGAAGCTATGCAGTTTCTGAAATATACAGCTCTTCGTCTGGGCATTTTCTGTGCGGTATTCCTGGGCTTGTGGCTTGGCCTGAACTGGCCAATCTTCATTGCCGGAATCATTGGCCTGATTTTTGCCTTCGCCATCGCCTACCTGTTCTTTAACACTCTTCGGCTCAAGGCGAACGAAGACGTGCGTAAGGCCTTCAACAAGACCTCAGCGAATAAGACCAACAAACAGTTGGCAGAGGAAGCCATCGAAGACGAATTTGATGAGGCTCAGCGCAAGCCCCAGCCACCTGCCTAAAAGACGATGCAGGCGCCTTTGGTGGAACAGTAGTACACCCACCAGCTGTGGCGCACAATGAAAAAGCCTTGGCCTGTCAGTACCAAATTAGTGGACTGACGAGCCAAGGCTTTTTTCTTTGTTCGGTGAGACCCGAAACGACTTAGAAGTACACGGTGAGGACAATCGCTAAAGCAAAGAGAATTGCATAGACCATGTTCAGCATGCCTGTTTGCTTCAGCACCTGAACTAGCTTGGGAAGTTCATGTTCACGCAGCATCAGTACAGACGGAGCGATCGCTGGGATGAAGGTAATCAAAATCAGCCACAGCCACGGGAATGTACCGGTGGAGAGCAACGGTAGCAAGATGGCTACCGCGAGCATTAGGACGTAGCTCAGCCGGGCATTGCTTTCGCCTAGACGGACCGCAAGGGTAATTTTCCCGACCTCTTTATCCGTGGGAATATCGCGGACGTTATTTGCCATGAGCAGAGCGCAACCGATCAATCCGGTACCAATTGCACCCCACAACGAGGTGAGGGTCAGCTCATTAATCTGGGTGAAGGTCGTGCCCAAGGTGGCAACCAAGCCGAAGAAGATGAACACGTAAATATCGCCCAAGCCACGGTAACCGTACGGATTCTTACCACCGGTGTAACCCCAAGCAGCAAAGATCGCGGCAACGCCGACCAGCAACAGTGGCCAGGAAGCGGAGACAATCACTAGGATCAAGCCGAAGATTGCCGCCAAGCCGAAGCAACCGAAGGCAACATTGCGCACGTTCTTCGGATCGGTCAACTTGGAGCCGGTCAGGCGCAACGGACCTACCCGGTCATCGTCCGTCCCTCGGATCCCGTCGGAGTAATCATTGGAGTAGTTCACACCGACTTGCAGCAACAGGCCAACAAGTAAGGCCAGAACAAAACGGAACCAATGAATGGTTCCCGTTTCGCCAAGCGCGGCCGCGGTGCCGATGACAACCGGGGCAATGACGATAGGCAAGGTGCGCAGACGTGCACCGGAAACCCATTGGGAAAGTGTGGCCACTTTCAGTCCTTTCAGGGCAAAAGAAAAACTCGTACCCTCTAGTTTCCCGCGATTATGCGGGCATGGCGAATCGGGGTTAGTCCCGAACTGCCAATTCATCAATGATCAGGCGGCGGTTGAACTTTCCATTGGGCAACAACGGCAAGCCCTGCGGGTAGTGTCGCACATGCTTGGGGACCGCTTCCTTGCCCAGCGTACGGCGCACCGCGTCAAATGCTTCCTCGGTTTTACTCGGACCTGAATAGGCCAGGCCTACGCTTTGGCCCCACTGCGTATCGGGCACCGAGACAACCAGCGTTTGGGTGAAGAATTCTTCTAGCAGGCCCTCAATTTTTGATGCTGACAGCTTGATTCCACCGGTGTTGATCACGTCGTCAACACGCCCGTCGATGCTCAGCCGTTGTCCCTGCACGCTGCCCAAGTCATCGGTGATGTACCAACGACGTCCATCGAGCTCGACAAAATGCTCGGCCGTAGCTTCCGGGGCGTTGGCATAACCATCAGCCAGCATCGGGCCGGAAACCCAGATGCGTGAATCGTGTTCAGAAAGATGGACCCCGGGAAGAGCAGTGCCGTTATAGACCAGACCGCCTGAGGTTTCCGACGAGCCGTAGGTTTGGAAAATCTTCAGCCCATGGTGGCGTGCGCGGACCAGCAAGTCCTTGCTGGCTCGTGCCCCGCCGAGCAAGATGGCATCAAATCGCTTGAGCGCCTGCAAGGTGGCCGGGTCCGGATTATCCAGCAATCGCGCTAGTTGGGTAGGCACCAGCGAGGTGAGCCGGTGGGTTTCTACCATTTGATTGGCCGCTTGGGTGAACGCGGCCGCCGAAAAACTTCCATCCAAATCCATAATTACCGGTTTTGTGCCGGCGAAAAGCGACCGAGTCAGGACGCTGAGACCAGCGACGTAGTGCACCGGCAGAGCCAACAACCATTGGCCTTCAAATCCGAGATATTCGGCGGTCGCTTGTGCACTGGCGGCCAACGCGTCAACGCTGAGCACTGTACGTTTGGCTCGACCGGTCGATCCGGATGTGCGCACCACTGCCATGGGCTGTTCAAAGCCTGGCAGATCCTTATCCGTGAGGTACTCGATGCGCCAGCCAGCGCTGCTGGTGTCATCGGCAATGACTTCAACTGCCGGGCCGTCGTCGTTGGCAACGTCAGCTAAAGCCGCGAGCAATTCCTGATGCAGTGCGTCCATGTAGTTGTCCTTGTGCCGGTGCCGCCGTTTAGAAGTAGTAAGGGTAATCGGACCAGTCAGGGTCGCGCTTGCCCAAGAACGCGTCGCGTCCTTCTACTGCTTCATCGGTCATGTAGGCCATGCGAGTGGCTTCGCCGGCGAAGACCTGCTGGCCAGCTAGTCCATCATCGGCCAGGTTGAAAGCAAACTTCAACATGCGGATGGCCTGAGGGGACTGCTTGGCAATGTCAGCTGCGTATTCCAAAGCGACCTCTTCCAGACGCTCGTGGTCTACGGATTCATTGACCGCACCCATCCGGACCATGTCGTCTGCGGAGTATTCGCGAGCGAGGAAGAAGATTTCACGGGCGGTCTTCTGACCGACTTGGCGGGCGAGTAAGGCGGAGCCGTACCCGGCATCGAAGGAACCAACAGTGGCGTCGGTTTGCTTGAACTTGCCGTGTTCCTTTGACGCGATGGTCAGATCGGATACGACGTGCAGTGAGTGCCCGCCACCGGCAGCCCAACCATTAACTACGCACAAAACGACCTTGGGCATGGTGCGCATCAGCCGCTGGACTTCCAAAATGTGCAGGCGTCCGGCGCGGGCAGGATCGATGGACTCGCGGGTCTCGCCTTCGGCATAGCGGTAGCCGTCGCGGCCACGGATACGCTGGTCTCCACCAGAGCAGAAGGCATGTCCGCCATCCTTAGGGGACGGGCCATTGCCGGTGAGCAGTACAGTGGCGACGTTGCTGGTCATCCGTGCGTGATCCATGGCGCGGTAGAGCTCATCGACGGTATGCGGCCGGAAGGCATTGCGCACCTCGGGGCGGTCAAAGGCGATGCGCACGGTTGGCAGATCGCGCACGATGGTGCCCTGAGCATCCCTCTCCACCTGGCGGTGGTAGGTGATATCGGTGAAGTCGAATCCTTCAATGACGCGCCAACGGGTGGGGTCGAAAACGTCGGAAACCTTCTGGGGCACTGCGGAATTATTCTGGCTACTCACCCTATGAATGCTAGTCGGTTTCCCGCCGATCGCTAAGAATCTTAAATAGCTGAGCCCTGTGACTTTATTATTGAACGAATGGTCGGTAAGTTTAGGTGTTGAGGATCACTGAATAATTTTGGCGCAAGGAGTACAAATGACTGAAGCATTTCTCGTCGGCGGGACTCGTACCCCGGTAGGCCGCTATGGGGGAGTACTGAGCTCAGTGCGCCCCGATGACCTTGCCGCGTTGAGCATTCGCCGCCTCATTCAGGACGCAGGAATCGACCCAGCCGTGGTTGACGAAGTGATTCTTGGCAACGCCAACGGCGCTGGTGAAGAGAACCGCAATGTGGCGCGCATGGCCGCGCTGCTTGCCGGACTGCCGGTAAGTGTTCCGGGCATTACCGTCAACCGCCTGTGCGCTTCGGGCATGAGCGCCATCACCATGGCCAGCCACATGATCAAGGCTGGCGCCGCAGATGTGGTGATCGCCGGCGGTGTAGAGTCCATGTCCCGCGCCCCCTGGGTGATGGAAAAGCCGGATAAGCCCTTTGCCAAGCCCGGAGCGGTCTTTGACACATCCATCGGCTGGCGCTTCACCAACCCGCAATTCCTCTCCGGCGAGCTCTCCCGGGATGGCAAGGCGACCTTCTCCATGCCCGAGACCGCAGAAGAAGTCGCCCGCGTTTACGGGATCACCCGTGAGGACTGCGACCAGTTTGCCGTTGACTCCCACGCCAAAGCCATTGCCGCGATCGAGGCGGGGCGCTTCCGCGATGAGATTGTTCCCGTGACGGTCAAGCACCGCAAGGGCGAAACCATCGTGGACACCGACGAAGGCCCGCGTCCAGGAACCAGCATGGACGTACTCTCCGGCCTTCGACCGGTAGTCCGTGGCGGCGAGGTAGTGACCGCCGGGAACGCGTCATCGCTCAACGATGGAGCTTCGGCCATTCTGGTCGTCTCCGAACGCGCCCTGAAAAAGTATTCGCTCACGGCGCGTGCCCGCATTGTTGACGGGCAATCGGCAGGATTGGAGCCAGAGATCATGGGCATGGGACCGGTGCCGGCCACCCGCAAGGTGCTGGACCGGGCCGGACTATCGATCGGTGATATCGGAGCCATGGAAATCAACGAAGCCTTCGCCAGCCAGTCCTTGGCCAGCATGCGCGAACTCGCAGTGGATCCGCAGATCGTCAACCGTGACGGAGGGGCCATCGCGCTGGGCCATCCACTGGGTTCCAGTGGCGCGCGCATTGTGATCACCCTGTTGGGCCGCATGGAACGCGAACTGGCCACAACGCAGCGCAAGCTCGCAGTGGCCACCATGTGCGTGGGCGTGGGCCAGGGCTCCGCAATACTCCTGGAAGGTGCCTAAGCATGGGGAGCCACGCAGAACACTTTGACACCTTGAAGGTCACCGAGGGCGAGGACCGGCTTTGGGTGCGCCTGAACCGCCCGGAGGTGCGCAATGCCATCGATCAGAAGATGGTCGATGAGCTGCACACGGTGTGTGCCTACTTGGAGAGCAACCCCAAGATCCTGATCCTCGCCGGCACCGCCAGCCAGGCACCCAGCGCAGATCAGCCCAAGGGCAGCAAGGGGATTTTTGCTTCCGGAGCCGATATCTCGCAATTGCGTGAGCGACGTCGGGATGACGCGCTCGCCGGGATCAACTCCGGGATTTTTGATCGTATCGCCAAGCTGCCCATGCCGGTGATCGCCGCCTTGGACGGATATGCCTTGGGCGGTGGCGCCGAGCTGGCCTATGCGGCCGACTTCCGCATTGGCACCCCAGAATTGCGCATGGGCAACCCCGAAACCAATTTGGGCATCATGGCTGCCGCTGGAGCAACCTGGCGGCTCAAGGAACTTATTGGCGAGCCTCTGGCCAAGGAAATTCTCCTAGCCGGCAAGGTGCTCACCGGTCAGCAGTGCCTGGATGCCCGATTGGTAACCGAGCTGCACCCGGCAGCGGAACTTGACTCGGCGGCGAATGCGCTGGCCGATCGCATTGCCGCACAAGATCCGTTGGCGGTGCGCATTACCAAGTCGGTATTCCACGCCCCGCGTGAAGTCCATCCGGTCATCGATACCTTGGCCCAAGGGATGCTCTTTGAGTCCCAGGCCAAAATGGATCGCATGCAGGCATTCCTTGATCGAAAGAAGAAGTAACCATGAGCGCAACTAGTAACGTAGCCACGGGTCAATTGCCACAGCGCAGCGGCGTGCTTGGCGGCGGGCGCATGGGTGCCGGTATCGCCCACGCCCTGCTCATCAGCGGCAGCACCGTGGTGATTGTGGAACGTGATGAACCCTCGGCGCAGGCAGCTTTTGAACGGGTAGCACAGTCGGTGGATCAGTCCATCGCGCGCGGGGTAGTCAGCGAAGCCAAGGAGGTGCTCATGGAACGTTTCTCGGTGAGTACCGACTATCAGCAGTTCGCCTCCGCGCAGTTGGTCATTGAAGCGGTACCGGAGATCTGGGACCTGAAGGTTTCCTCGCTGCAGGCGGTGGAACAGGTGCTGGACACCGATGCGGTGTTGGCATCGAATACCTCCTCGCTCTCGGTGACCGGTCTGGCCAAGGAACTGGCGCGGCCGGCCAGGTTCCTTGGATTGCATTTCTTCAACCCTGTCCCGGCGTCAACACTGATTGAAGTGGTGATCGGACAGCGAACCGACAGGGATCTGGTTGAAGCATCGCGCGGTTGGGTGCAAGCGTTGGGTAAGACCGCAGTGGTAGTCAACGACGCTCCGGGTTTTGCCTCGTCGCGTCTGGGGGTGGCGATCGCCTTGGAAGCGATGCGCATGGTTGAGGACGGCGTGGCCAGCGCCGAAGACATCGATAACGCCATGGTGTTGGGCTACAAGCATCCGACCGGTCCGTTGAAGACCACGGATATTGTGGGGCTGGATGTTCGATTGGGCATTGCTGAATACCTTCATGAGACCTTGGGTGACCGGTTTGCGCCACCACAGATCCTCAAGGACCTGGTCGCCCAGGGCAAGCTCGGACGAAAGAGCGGCCAGGGCTTTTACTCCTGGTAGTTTCGCGCGGCAGTGGAACGGTGCCCGTAGCCATCGGGAAAGTCCGGGACTACGCCTAGGGGAGTAGACCCCGGCTGCGGGCACGCAACACCACATCGAAGCGATTAGTCGCTTCTAACTTCCGCACCGCGGAAGCCAAGTAGCTTTTGACGGTGCTTTCTGCCAACCCTAGATGTGTTGCGACCAGCGCATTGCGTTTGCCCAAGGCCAGATGGCGCACCACATCTAATTCGCGTGGCGAGAGCACGGCGCTGTCCTCTGCCAGTGGCTGGCGTTCTCGATCCGGTCTCAGGCGGGCGGTAGCTGTGCTCAGTCGTGAAGCCAGCTCGGGGTCTTGCACGCTTCGCGTGATATCGAGCAATTCCGAGTAGAGCTCATTGTGATCTCGAGGGCTCAGCGCTGCGTGGCTGGCTTGCGGGATTTGCGGACCTGTGGTCCTTAGTACTGCCAAGCGCCGTTCGGTCTCTTCATGTACCGAAAGCTCCCAGGCTAGCCGCCGAGCCTCAGAAACGGCAGCGGCTAAGGTCCCATCGCACAGCTCCCGCCGGTCGCGAAGCCCGGCATAGATCAGCGCTCGTACTTGGTCGTCAACGACGACGGGCACCGCCAGCAAGGACAAAATGCCTTCAAGGCCAATTTCCCGGTCGTAGCTATGAATGATCTCCGGGGTTTGGTGGTATGAATCCGTGGCCGTCAATTGCTTGCGCGACAACGCCAGCCCGCCAAGTCCTTCTCCTGGTTTGATGACCAAACCGCGCAAGGAGCCGGTTCGGGTTCCGGTAAAACGGGTTAACGTGGCGCCAGCGGAGCGGGCAAAACCACCGAAGGTGACAGTCATCCCGGTCCGTGCCGCCAACGTGTTGAGCGTTCGGTCCAGCAAGGCAACTTCAGGTGAAGAATCTGAAGACACGGACTACCTCCTTTCGATGGTAGTGACGTGACTCACTATCAATTTAGGATACCTGCTAACGGCAAGTGACCGGCGTCACTTGCGTTGACCTGCCTGCACACGGACACGATGGAGTATCTGCAATGACCGCACAATTAACTCGAGAAGACACTTTTGCCATAGCAACTCCCGCCCGGGGGGAACGGCCCGTTGTGGCTGACCCGGGAGCGTTGGGCTTGGGCGCTTTCGCCCTAACGACCTTCGCCTTGAGCCTGTCCAATGCAGGCCTTGTGCCCGGGGCTGGTGCTGCCGTTCTCTCCCTCGCCTTGTTCTATGGGGGTGCGGCCCAGCTGATCGCCGGAGTGATCGAATTTGTGAAGGGAAATGTTTTCGGTGCTACGGCTTTCACGTCCTACGGGGCGTTTTGGATGGCGTTCTGGTGGCTGGAGACCCATCCGGATATTGCGCAAGCCGCAGGCCCTGCAGGGCTCGGGGCTTTCCTTCTGGGCTGGACAATCTTTACGCTTTTCATGACCGTCGCCGCCCTTCGCACCAATGGAATATTGATAGTAACGTTCACGGTTCTCAGTGCCGCCTTTGCCTGCCTGACAATTGGTGCCTTTAGTGGCAGCGCGTTGATTCACGCGCTGGGTGGCTGGCTGGGACTGGTGACTGCCTTTGTCGCTTGGTATGGCTCAGCGGCCACGGTCATTAACGTGACCTGGGGGCGGCAAGTGCTACCTGTCTGGGCAAAGTAGCGAACCTGAAGAGCTGAGAAAAAATGAAAACCCAGGGTGAATCAATGATGATTCGCCCTGGGTTTCCCTAATCTGACATGCCTAGAACAAATGAGCCAGCAATGAGGAGAAAAGCTCATCTGGATCGTGAGACAAGCCCTTGGAAGCAAACCACTCGCAAAGGTTCACGCAGTCGCGATGCAAGAAGTCCATTCCCTGGGGATTGCCGGCCAAGTCCACGCATTGTGGAACGTCGATGACCACCAAGCGCTCGCCGGACACCAAGAGGTTGTAGGCCGACAAGTCACCATGGGCTACGCCCAGGCGGGCAAACTTTTCTAAGGCATCGGTGAGTTGATCCCACAATGAGGGCAATCGCGGGTCAAAGCGCGAAAGCTGTTGAAGGCGCGGAGCGGCTGCCTGCGGGTTCTGCGGGTCGGCAATGAATTCCATCAGGATTTCAGTGCCATCGATCTGCACTGGATAAGGTACGGGAATTCCCGCCTCATAGCAGCGCAAGAGGTAAGTCCATTCTGCGTTGGCCCACTGTAAAGCCGCGATATCGCGGCCATACGTTGAATTGTTGCGAATAGCTCGATTATCACGAGAGCGTCGGGCCGAGCGACCATCGCTGTAGGCCTGTGAACGGCTAAATTGCAGATGCTCGCGGGAACGGTAGCGTTTTGCCGCCAGCAAGCTTTTGCGTTCACCGATGGCGCGTTCGAGCAAGAAGACGTCGCCCTCTTTGCCTGTTTTGAGAATGCCTAGTTCGGTGTCTATGGCACCGGCATCCTCGATCAGCCAGAGGGGATAAGGTTGCGGTCCGCGAAAACCTTTTTCAACAAATGGCCAAGTGGAGTACCGTTGGCCGACTGGCGGCTCGTCAGTGGCCGACTCTTTCCAGACTGGCTTGTGCTTACGGAATTTTAGTTGCGTGTCGGGATCTGCGGATTCAGAAGGGATCAGCTGTGATGTAGCTGGTTCTCCAGCAGGAAAATGCATTGGGAAATGTCCTTTGAAAAAGAGGTAAGTAACCGGGAACGGCGGTAAACAATCATCGTTACCCCTCCTTCAATAGACTGATTGGCGTTTGCCAATGACATGAACTCTACAACAATGGATCGATATGTTGCAATAGGTAAATGAGTCAACGTCTGAACTACCAAAAGCAAACCGGGGACTTGCCGTGGGCAGGAGCAGTGAACGCGCGGCATATTTGCGGCTCCTTCTTTCGCATGGGACGACATGAATGGCTCAGCCCTCGGGGATGGCAGCAAATGCATGAAGACGGCATCGCAAAAGTCGTTGACCTTCGCAACCCAAATGAGATTCATCGTCGCGAACACGATCCGGCAGTTCCAGACGCCAGCCTTGCAGGAATTGAGCTCGTAAACTTGCCGCTGGAATCACCAGGCAACCCGCGCTTTGAAGCTATTGCAGTTCCGTATATGAATCACACCGGTATGTATCAATTGGTTTGCGAAGAATTCGGTAGCCAGTTGCGCGCAGTCTTTGAGGAACTGGCGAATTCACACGGTGCCACCGTCATTCATTGCTCAGCCGGGCGTGATCGCTCGGGGCTGATTGCCACCTTGCTGTTGGATTTGGCGGGACTGACGGATCAGATCTTCATTCATGACGAATTAGCCGTGCGGGGCATTAATGAATGGCATCGCGTCTCACCGCGAAAACACCCTTACGAGAGTTACCGCAGTGAACATGAGCTGCGCCAAGTCATCGGCGAGCGGGCGGCAGCTCTTGAAGAATTTTGCTCTTGGCTCGGTTCGGCGCAAACTTACCTGCTGGCCCAGGGCATGGAGACTAGTGCGGTTGAGCGCCTGCGATCCCTAGCGGTCAACCGCTAATTCGCCACGGGCACGGTGCCCGCGGTATGGAGCGGGGGAGTGAGTCAAGAATTTCGCAGGGCCCGAATTGAGGTGTTCTCGGTCACGCTGTTCCTGATATGGTTAACGTTAATACTGACCGACCGTTCAGGAAGGAATTGTGTCAATGTCGACAAAACAGATTAGCGCAGTACCCAGCTTCATCGCAGGAAAATGGTGGACCCCCGACGCTGAGGGCGGAACGGAAGTTCGCGACGCCAACACAGGGGAATTGCTTGCCTCGGTGACCAATGACAAGTTGGACGTCGCGGCGGCTGTTGCCCACGGACGCAGCACCGGGCAGCAAGAGCTGGCCAGCCTCTCATTGCACAAGCGTGCACTGAAGCTCAAGGAACTGGCGCTGTATCTGAATGAACGACGCAAGGATCTCTATGAGATTTCGTTCAAAACCGGCGCAACCAAAATCGATTCCATGGTCGATATCGACGGCGGCATCGGGGTGCTCTTCACTTTTTCTTCCAAGGGCCGGCGTGAATTGCCTAATAGCAACGTCATCTTGGACGGTCCCACCGAACCGCTGAGCAAGGACGGCTCCTTTATTGGCACACATATCTACACTGCGATGAGCGGTGTGGTGGTGCAGGTCAACGCGTTCAACTTCCCTGTTTGGGGCATGCTCGAAAAGTTCGCCCCGGCCTTTATCGCCGGGGTCCCAACGATCGTAAAGCCAGCAACACCCACGGGATACCTCACTGAAGCCGCTGTGCGCCTGATGCTTGATTCGGGCATTCTTCCAGAGGGTTCACTGCAGCTGCTTTCAGGCTCGGCCCGAGACATTATGGACCACCTCGATTACCGGGACATGTTTGCCTTCACCGGCTCAGCTGCCACGGCAAGCAAGCTGAAATCACATCCAAATGTCATTGATGGGGGAGTGCGATTTGCAGCAGAAACCGACTCCCTGAACGCAGCCATCCTCGGCCCCGATGCAGAGGAAGGAACAGCGGAGTTCGAGGCCTTCATCAAGGTCGTCGTCACCGAGATGACCTCCAAGGCAGGACAGAAATGCACCGCGATCCGCCGCAACATTGTCCCCTCTGAACTTGTCGAGCCGGTGATCGCTGCCATCGGCAAGCGCATCGATGAGCGGGTTGTCATTGGCGATCCACGCGTCGACGGCGTGACCATGGGGGCACTCGCTTCCCTGGAGCAGCTGTCCGACGTTCGAGCTGCGGTTCAAGACATGATCGACGCCGGCGGCGAACTAGCTTATGGACGTTTGGATGCTCCTTCGGTGCGCGTGGCCCCAGAACGCGACGCCGTGGCCGAATCGGGCGCGTTCATGTCTCCGGTGGTTCTACGATGGGCCGATGCCCGCAATCCGCTCGTGCACTCCCGCGAGGCTTTCGGCCCGGTCAGCTCCGTTATCGGCTATGAGAATCTTGACGAAGCGGTGCAACTGGCCGCCATGGGTTCAGGCTCGCTGGTCGCAACCGTGTGCAGCAACGACGCCGACACCGTGCGATCACTGGCCCTGGGCATCGCCGCCCACCATGGCCGTGTGCATATCCTGAACCGGGAAACCGCGCGATCAACAACAGGTCACGGTTCGCCAGTTCCTCACCTGGTCCATGGCGGCCCGGGACGCGCCGGCGGCGGCGAGGAGCTGGGCGGAATTCGATCGGTGAAGCACCATATGCAGCGCACTGCCGTTCAGGGCTCGCCGAATATGCTCACCGCGCTCAGCGGTGTGTGGCATACCGGCGCAGAGCAGCGCCTAGCCGGATGCGAGAAGTTCGGTGGCCAAGCGCAATACACCCACCCGTTCCGCAAGTCGCTGGCCGAGTTGCAAGTGGGTGATGGCTTCGCCTCTGATCTGCGCGTAGTGAATCTTAAAGAGATCAGCGAATTCGCCGAGAAAACTGGTGACACCTTCTACGCACATACCGATGCGAAGGCTGCCGAAGCGAACCCGTTTTTCCCGGGAATCGTCGCTCACGGGTACCTGCTCGTGTCGTGGGCTGCGGGACTCTTCGTGGAGCCCGCTCCGGGGCCAGTGCTGGCCAATTACGGGTTGGAATCCTTGCGCTTCATCACCCCGGTGGCTGCTGGCGATTCAATTCGCGTGACCCTGACTGCCAAGAAAATCACGCCACGAGTCACCGATGAATATGGAGAAGTGGCGTGGGACGCGATCTTGCACAATCAGAATGATGAGATTGTCGCGACCTACGATGTCTTGACCCTGGTGGAGAAAGAAAACCTCACCTACGTCAACTTCGAAGGCTAAAACACAACCGCCGGAAGGGTGGGCGCCGTCAACCACGGTGTCCACCCTTTTGCATGCTCGCAGTCCGAAGATGATCTGTCGATCACCGATGTAAGCGTTTCCAATTTGAGTAAGATTCAGTAGTGAGGGAAAAAATTTTAGGGCAATTTACTCCGATATTTTCGCGGATTTAACGTATTTACAGAAATTTACTTATTGGAGACGACTAAGAAAGCGCTTACAGTTGTGTCGCAGGTCACGCGTTGATGGGGGACGTGTGGTTGAGCGATCCCGACGCTATTGCGTCGATCGATCGCAACCCGTTCATCACAACAAAGGAGTTTTCTGTGGGACTTTTGCCATCACGCGCCAAATCAACACGACGCCGGCACGGCACCAAAGCGGTGAAGCCAGTCGTAGCCCTCGGCGCCTCGCTGGCCCTGCTCGCTGCACCGTTGTTTGCAGCACCCGCTCAAGCGGCCACCCCATCCAATGACGGCAAAGATGTCATCCTCAATCTGTTCCAGTGGAACTGGAATTCGGTGGCTCAGGAATGCAAGTCCAGCATCGCTCCAGCGGGGTACGGCTACGTTCAAGTCTCGCCTCCCGCCGAACATCTGCGCGGCACTGCATGGTGGACCTCGTACCAGCCGGTGAGCTACAAGGTGGACTCGAAACTGGGCAACCGCGAAGAATTCTCCGCCATGGTCAAAAGCTGCAATGACGCAGGCGTCAAAGTAATAGCAGATGCCGTGGTGAACCACATGACCGGAGCCGGGCAAACCGGAACTGGAACGGCGGGCTCGGCTTTCTCCGACGACAACTTCCCGGAGTATTCGGCCCAGGACTTCAACGATTGCCGCACTAACATCACCAACTATGCCGACCGCTGGCAAGTGCAACACTGCCGTCTCGTGGGTTTGCAGGATCTGAAAACCTCCAGCAGTTACGTCCAGCAAAACATCGCCGACTACCTCGACGATCTTGTCTCGCTTGGCGTATCAGGATTCCGCATCGACGCCTCGAAGCATATCCCCGCAACAGACCTCGAAGGGATTAAATCTAAGATGAAGAACCCCGGCGTGTACTGGGTCCACGAGGTGATTGGGGCGTCGGGTGAACCGATCCAGGAAAGCGAATACCTCGGCAGCGGCGACTCACACGAATTCGACTACTCGCGACAGCTCAAGCATGATTTCGACGCGCAAATCGCCAACTTGCGCTTCATCGGCGACGGAAAGCTCACCAGCGACCGCGCGGGTGTCTTTGTCACCAACCACGACACCGAACGCAACGGCGAATCCATGAACTACAAGTGGGGAGCGAAGTACTTGCTGGCCAATGTTTTCATGCTCTCCTGGCCTTATGGATCGCCCACGGTGTACTCCGGATTCACGTTCGCCGACAAGGAAACTGGAGCTCCCGGGGCCAGCGACACATCGGTGCCCAATGCCAGCTGCGACTCCTCCGGCTGGACCTGCGAACAACGGCAAGATGAAATTACCGCAATGGTGGGGTTCAACAACGCCGTCGGTGACGCACCGGTGAGCAACTGGTGGGATGACGGCGGTAATCAGATCGCGTACGGCCGCGGCAGCAAGGGCTTTATAGCTATCAACAACACCTCGGCAGCAACCACCCGCGAATACACCAGCTCGTTGGCCGCCGGCACCTATTGCGATGTGGTGGCCGGAGGCGATTGCTCGAAGACCATTACGGTCGGTGCTGACGGTAAGTTCAGCGCGACACTGCCTGCCTACGGTGCTATGGCCCTGCACGTCGGCGCCGTACCCGATGGCGGATCAGGAACGCCGGATCCGGTCGAAGACACCGCTGACGTCAGCGTCGCTGTTACTGCACAAACCGTCATGGGGCAGAACATTCGCATTGTCGGCAACCGGCCGGAACTAGGCAGCTGGGATCCGGCCCAGGCGCCACAGCTATCAGCTGCCAGCTATCCGAGCTGGAGCGGAACGGTGGACCTTCCTGCCGGCACGCAGTTCGAATACAAGTACGTCAAGTACGACCAAAACGGAAATGCCACCTGGGAATCAGGGGCAAACCGCAACGCAACCGTGAATGCAGACGGTTCCCTGAACCTGACCGACAGCTGGCGAAATTAGCCATAAAAATGATCCCGCCCCAGTTCACACTCGGGCGGGATCATTCTAGGCTCAGCTACTTTTCGGTTTTGGCGTTCAACTTGTCCAAGGCTGCCTGCTTGGCTTTTTGCAAGGCCAGCTCTTCCTCGTCCAGCTCGTCCTGCACCAGCTCGTCAGTCTGGGCGGGAAGGTTACGCCACAAGAAATAGCCGTACGCGGCAGCCAAGGCGATGAAGACGTAGAGACCAAGCATGCCGAGCATTGGCGAAATCAAGAAATAGACCACTAGGTCCGCAATGGCGGCTACAGCCAACAGCAACCAGCCTTCACGCACGCCGCGAGCAATCATGACAAAAGAAGCGAAAATGGCGGCGTCAGCGAAGTACATCACCCAGACTTCCGGGGTGGCGGTCAAGAAGCCGGAGTTGAAGAGGAACGGGCCAAAGCGCAAGGCCACCAGCAGGATCAAGCCGACAGCCATGCCGACGGCAGACCAGAGGGTGATGGAAGTCTGGGTGACCTCACGAGTAAATTTGCCAGTGAGCTTGAACTGCGAAAAACGCCATAGGCCGAAAATCGGCAGGAGCAGTAGCGGGATCGCGTAGAGCAGACCCAGCAGGTCAAACTGCAACGCGGAGATCAGGGGACCTACGAAAACCGAGAGGATCAGCGTCCACCAACCCAAATCATTGCGGTGCGCAAGAAGGATTGCGGAGACGAAAACTAGCAACATGCTAGCGGCTGACAACAGGATCTGGACATAGGAACTACCGCTGTCCGCAGTAGCCATGAACAGGGTTTCTAAGAAGGAATCCACAGTGCTCTTCACTCGATCGATTGGCAACGACAGGTGCACAAGGCACCCCTTAGATGCTAACGGTGATTCCTGTGAGTCCGTAAATTCTCAAGGGTTGGATACGCCACAGCGAACAAGCTCAGATCCGCATCACTGCATTGAGGCTCCCTGTTAGAAAAACAGGGAGCCTCAATGATGACAACGCAATGCGTCTACTTCGCCACGGTGTGCAGTCCGTGGAAGAGCAGTGACACCGCGTGTTCTTCCAGCGCGGAAGCCTCTAACGGGCCATCAACCCGGTACCAATCCACTACCGAGTTGATCATGCCGAACAATAGGCGGGCCGTAGCGCGTGGCTCCAGATCATCTCGAAGCTTCCCGTCGCTTTGCGCGGCTGTGACCAACTCAGCAAGCTGGCGGTCCATGGCGCGGCGCCGTTCCAGCGCTTGGCGTTCCAACTCGGTGTTGCCACGCAAGCGCAACAGCAATGTCACGTAGGGACGCTTCTTAATCAGGATGCGGATCGTTGAGCGCAAGAAGAATTCCAAACGCTCGTCGGCACTGCCCTCGTGTGTGCGCACCTCGGTGATGACAGCTTCCAAGGGGAAGAGGGCCTCGTCCAAGGCAAGGCGCAGCAAGTCTTCCTTTGACGGAACATGATGATAAATCGCGGACTTGCTGATGCCCAAACGGTCGGCGAGCTTGCCCATCGAGGTCGCGTCGTAGCCGTATTCATTAAATGCCTCAACGGCAATTCTTAAGACGGTTTCCTGGTCGTACCCGGGGCGCCCACGTTTCACCGGGCGGCTGGCAGTGTCGGTTGTGTCCATGATGAGTCGATTATTCCATGTCCCTAGGCATATTACTGATTGCGCATGTCAAAGATCCGCTTGAGCTTACCCATTGATCGCTCCAGCGACTCCGGCTCCACGACATCAATGGCGCAGGAAGAACCGATATGGATCTTGATGAGTTTGGCCAGTTCCTTGCCGGCATGTTCTGCCTGCTCGGCTGAGGTCTCTAAACGGCGTTCCACCTTCACAGCCAGCTGATCCATGCGGTCCGGACGGGAGAGCAGGAGCTGGAAATGAGGGGAGAGGCCTGGAACCTTGAGAATTAGCTCTTCGATCTGGCTGGGGAAGAGGTTGACTCCGCGAAGGATGATCATGTCGTCGCTTCGTCCGGTGATCCGACCCATGCGGCGGTGTCCAGGGCGGACGCTGCCAGGCATTAGTCGCGTCAGATCGTGGGTGCGGTAGCGGATGATTGGCAGGGCTTGCTTGGTCAACGAGGTGAAAACCAGTTCTCCATGTTCGCCATCACCTAGTACCTTGCTGGAGTCAAAGGCATCAATGATTTCCGGGCGGAAGTGGTCTTCCCAGATGTGGCTGCCGTCTTTGCGTTCATTCGATTCACCGGCCACTCCAGGGCCCATGACTTCGGAGAGCCCGTAGATGTCGCAGGCATCGATATTGAACATTTCTTCGAGCTCATGGCGCATTTCTTCGGTCCAAGGCTCAGCACCGAGCACTGCCACCTTCAGTGAGGTACTGCGAGGATCGAGCCCCTTGCGCTGCATGGCGTCACCAATGGTTAGCAGATAGGTCGGAGTGCAGAGGATCGCATCTGGAGCGAAATCTTGGATCAACGAAATCTGCTTGTCGGTCTGCCCTCCGGACATCGGGATGACCGTGGCACCCAACCGCTCGGCGGCGGCGTGAGCGCCCAGACCGCCGGTAAATAGTCCATAACCATAAGCGTTGTGGACTTTCCAACCTGGCTTCACGCCCGAGAGCCGAAGGCAACGCGCGCCAAGCTTGGCCCAGTCAGCCAGGTCTTGCTGGGTGTAGCCTACGACCGTTGGCTTGCCGGTGGTACCCGAGGATGCGTGGATCCGGGAGACCTCGTGCTGGGGCACTGCAAACATGCCAAAGGGATAGGTCTTGCGCAGGTCTTCCTTGTCGGTGAATGGGAACAGGGCAAGGTCGTCCAGTTCCTTCAGATCCTCCGGGTGAACGCCGGCGGCATCGTATTTTTCTTTGTAGTGCGGAACATTGGTATAGGCGTGGTGCAGCGTTTCCTTGAGCCGTTCAAGCTGGATGGCTTCGATTTGATCGCGGCTCATGGTCTCTTCAGGATCGAGTGGATTTGGAAGAGCGTCGCGGCTGGAACTCTGAGACATGCTGAAACTTTCGTGTGGAGTGTACTGAAGAGCGGCTTTAGCTTGGCTTTGGAACGGTGCGGGAACGTCCGCGGAATTCTGCAACCACTTCGGTGGTGCCGTCACTTGATTCTTGGGTCACCGTAATGTCGTAGACCCCGCTACGTCCTTGTTGCGAGACCCGTTTGCCGGTGGCTGTGAGCGTTCGTCCTGGAATTGATGGCCGCAGGAAGTTGATATCTGCGCCCGAGGCTACGGTGATGCTCTGATCCGAGCCTTCAACTGGGTTGCAGCTCAACGCAAAGGCAGTGTCGGCTAAAGCGAAGATCATTCCGCCATGTCCGATGCCGAAACCGTTGAGCATTTCAGGGCGCAGATCCATGGTGATGACCGCGTGCCCTTCACGAGCTTCAATGACGTTAATGCCCATCCATTGGGTCGCGTAGTCGTTGCGCAGAATGGCGTGGGGTACTGGTTCTTCTACTTGGGTATTGGTCATCATTGTCCTTCGCCGATTTATTTACCGAACGATCATTAGGTAATAACAAAATGTGAGCTAAGTCAAGTTGTATAGCGGTAAATAATGATGTGTTTCGAAGCGGAAAGGTGGAACCTACGCGGCGAAAAGCTTGTGATGCAAGGCCAAGATGAACGGCTCCTTGATCCGGTTGTAATCCATGACCAACCCATCCTCGCCCTGCTCGGCAAGCAGCTGGGCCGCGGCCTGGCGTTTGACCTGCGCGTAGGCCTGGCGGTCAGCGACATCACGCTTGAGATGCTCGCGGAAAAGGACCATGCGAACATACTCCGGGCTGCCGGCAGAGAACACATGGACGTTAGCATCGATGTGGCTGCTGCCAGCTGATGGCTTGAACATTCGGTGTGCGTACCAGCCAGGCTCGCGATGCCAGAACACCAGGCCAGCATCTTCCAGCGCCGGAACATAGCTGGGCTCGTCGTTGGCATCGGGGACCAGCAAGGAAATATCAATGATCGGTTTGGCCGGAAGTGCCGGAACCGACGTGGAACCAGTGTGCTCAATGGCCAGAGCCTGTGGCCCCACGGCGCCAGCGATTCGCTGTGCTAGCTCTTCGAAGTCCTGCGGCCAGCTCGGCGAGGGCTCGTCAATGCGAATGTTGCCCCGGGTCAGTTGGCCATGGACCGCCTCATACTCGGGGTCTTCTGCCGGTTGGGTGTACAGCAGAGGAAGATATGGCAGGGTGCACAAGTATCGAGCGACGCCAGGCCACCGGGGATCCTCGGCGGAATTGGAAATGACGCAGCCTAATGACCGGTAGAAATCGATGGCATCATCATCTGTCGTGGCCCACACGTTCTTGCGGTGCATCGAGCGCAGTTCCTCAACCAGGGCCCGGCCAAAGCCACGTTGCTGGAATTCGGGCAGCACCGCAAGATAGTCCAAGCACAGCGAGTATTGATCGCTGTGCCGATAGGCGGCCAAGGCTGAGATGGTCCCATCCTCGGCGACATGTGCCAGAACCTGCAGGTCCTGGCACTCATCGAGGAGATCTTCCAAACCTTGCACTCCGACAGGATCGGCAGCCAGCACCAATAACTGGCGTACCGAAGAAGCGTCTCGATAATCCTTGATATTGATGTGGCGCATGGCCGCCTTCCTGACCGGAGGTAGGGGAGCTAGATGAGCTTGGCGCAACCCAGAGATTCTAGGGCGAAGGCATAGTCCCACGCCCGTGACTTCCAGGATTCGTAACGGCCCGAGGCCCCGCCGTGGCCGCCGTCCATCTCCGTCTTGAGTACGATCGGCGCATCGCCGGTGCCCACTTCACGCAGCTTAGCGACCCACTTGGCCGGCTCGACATACAGCACGCGGGTGTCGTTCAGCGAAGTGACCGCCGCGATCTTCGGGTAGGCCTGAGCCGTGACGTTTTCATAAGGCGAATACGACTTCATGTAGTCATAGACTTCCTTGCTTTCAATGGGATTGCCCCATTCTTCCCATTCCAAGGCGGAGAGCGGAAGGTCCGGATCCAGGATGGACGTCAGCGCATCCACGAAGGGAACCTGGGCGATGATCGCGGTGTACAGCTGCGGCGCCATATTGGCGATCGCGCCCATCAATAATCCGCCGGCCGAACCACCTAGGGCTACGATTCGCTGGGGATCGGCGATGCCCGCCTCGATGAGGTGCTCGGTGGCATCCACGAAGTCGGTGAAGGTGTTCTTTTTATGCAGCTTCTTGCCCTTCAAGTACCAGTCGCGGCCCAGCTCGCCACCGCCACGAACGTGGGCAATGACAAAGACGACGCCGCGATCCAGCACGCTCAGGCGTGGAATGCCAAAGCCTGGATCCATCGAAGCTTCGTAGGAGCCGTATCCGTAAATCAATACCGGCTGCGGCACGGAGGTATCCAGATCCGCGCGGCGCATGATGGTCAGTGGAATCTTGGTTCCGTCCGCAGCAGTGGCCCAATCGCGTGTGGACAGGTACTTGGACGCGTCGTAGTTGTTGACCGGGGTCTGCTTGCGCAGGTCCAGCTTCTGGTCATCAAGCCAGAGGTCGTAGACGCGGGCCGGCGTGAAGTCGGCGGTGTAGCTGATGCGGATCACTGGTGCATCAAGTTCAGCAAAGGTCAGGGAGGCAGTGAACAACTCATCCTCGAACTGTGGCTCGATGGCTGGCCCCTGCGCTGCGGTGCCCAAGTCCTTAAGCGCAAGCAGCTGGACTCGTTCGCAAGTATCGCGGCGCACCGAAAGGATCACATGCGATCCGGTCAACGCCGTGCCTTCCACCTTAACGGTGTTTTCGTGGGCCACCACGGTCTGCCACTGTTCTGGCTTGGTATCCTTGCCCAGCTGGTCCAAGGCCGCCAGCGAGACCATGTTATTTGGTGCCTGGAAGTCATGGGTGATCAACGCTTGGGAGGTGCTGGGCATCAAATCGATGCCGTGCAGCAACCGCAGCTCACGAGGAACGAGCAACATTACTTCGGCCTGGTCCGTGGCCAGATCCAGCATGCTGGTCTCGGAGTATTCGGAGTTGCCACTGGAAATCATCAGGGTCTTGCGATCCGGGCTCAGATCAAATCCGAGCCACATCCCTGGATCGTTTTCTTCAAAGACCAACTGATCCTGCGCGGCGTCAGTGCCAAGACGGTGCGCGCGAATCTGATGCGGGCGCCACGTCTCGTCAACGACGGTGTAGAAAACGGTCGAGGAGTCAGGGGAGAACGCCAGGCCATAGAACACGCCTTCAATGACATCCGGTAGCAGTTGGCCGGTGCGAAGATCCTTGATGTACAGCGTGAAGCGTTCGTCGCCGGCATTGTCTACGCAGTAGGCCAGGAGGTTTCCCTCTTCGTTCAGGGCCATGCCGCCGAGCGAGAAGAATGGCTTACCCTCGGCCAGGGCGTTGCCATCGAGCAGGACTTCTTCCGCCGGCAAGCTGTGCTCTGGATCAATCACCGGTGGCGTCCAATCGGCCACAGGATCTGAGGAATCGGCGGCCTTCACGCGGCACTGCACGGTGTAGGGCTTGCCTTCGGCTGAACGGGTGAAGTACCACCAGCCGCGTCGGCGGACTGGGACCGATAGATCGGTCTCCACAGTGCGGGATTTGATCTCATTAAAGAGGTCATCGCGCAGCGGCTGCTGGTCGGCGGTGACTGCATCGGTGTATTCATTCTCGGCCTTGAGATGCTCGATAACCTCTGGGCTGGATTTCTCGCGAAGCCACTCATAGTTGTCGATGAAATCATCGCCGTGGAAGCTGCGGGTGGTTGGACGCTGCGCGGCGTGCGGGGGATTGGCGGTCAACGATGGATCAGTCATATCCCTATTCAATCTCACCTCTGGGGCTGTTGGGCACTAGCTATGCTCAGCGCGGACAGAACCCGCCCAGTCCAATGCCGAAAACCGGTGACAACCAAGGTGAAGGGTACCGGCTAGACTTTATTGCGCTTAGGCTTGCTGGAATAGGAACCTATCTGCAGCTTGGGCCACTCGCCCTTCAGCACGAGAAAGCGATCATCAGTGGAAAAGAAACAAAGAGTTGCCCACACCGGGCGCCTGAGGCGGTGGGTTGCTGCCGCAGCCATCGGCCTGCTGGCAATAGTTGTCGGAGCACCGTCGGCCATGGCCCAAGGCAGCGAGAGCGTCGAAGGCAAGACCTACGTCATCGGTACCGATACCACTTTCGCTCCCTTTGAATTCCGCAAGGATGGGGAACTGACCGGTATTGACATGGATATTCTGCAAGCGATTGCCGAAGATCAGGGATTCAAGGTTGAAGTCCGTTCCCTTGGCTTCAGTGCCGCTTTGGCAGCGCTTTCGTCCAATCAGGTCGACGGCGTGATTGCCGGTATGTCGATCACCGATGAGCGCAAGGATATTTACGATTTCTCGGAGCCTTACTTCGAGTCCGGCGTTCAAATGGCGGTGGCTAACAAAGACGAGGACGTCAAGGGCTATGAGGACCTGGAAGGTAAGACCGTCGTCGCCAAAACCGGTTCCGAAGGTGAGTCCTACGCCAAGTCCATTTCCAAAAAATATGGATTCAAGGTCAAGTCGCTGGACCAGTCGGCAACCATGTACGAGTCGGTGAAGTCCGGTTCGGCCGTGGCCGTATTTGATGACTATCCCGTACTGGCCTACGGCATTGCCCAGGGCAATGGCCTGAAGACCGTCACCGACAAGGTGCCCGGTGGCTCGTATGGCTTTGCAGTAAATAAGGGCGAAAACACTGCCCTGCTGGCTGCGTTTAATGACGGTCTGGCCGAGCTGAAAGCAAACGGCGAGTACCAGAAAATCTTGGACGAGTATCTTGCTGATCCAAGTGCCGCAGTACCAAGCAACTTCTTCGATCTGGTGGCCAAGTCCTTCCCAGCGTTGATGACTGGCCTGTGGCATACCCTGTTGGTGACCGCGATTTCCTTCGCCATTGCTATGGCGCTGGGTTTGGTCTTCGGTTTCTTGAAGATCTCGCACAACATTGTCTTGCGCGGTATCGCGACGACCTTCGTGAACATTTTCCGTGGCACCCCACTGTTGCTTTGGGCGTTCATGTTCTACTTCGGCCTGCCGCAGCTGACCGGTTGGGAAATCTCGGTATGGACCGCTGGCGTATTGACGCTGTCGCTCAATGCCGGTGCCTACGTCGCTGAAATTGTTCGTGGTGGCATCCAGTCCGTGGATCCAGGCCAGCTTGAAGCCTCGCGCTCCCTTGGCCTGGGCTATGGCAAGTCCATGCAGAAGGTCGTGGTTCCTCAGGCCTTCAAGATGATGACTCCATCGCTGATCAACCAGCTGATCATCAGCTTGAAGGATTCCTCATTGCTGCTGGCAATCGGCTTCGGCGAATTGCTCTACCAAGGTCAGCAGATTTACGCGGCGAACTTCCGTGTGACCGAAACCCTGCTCATCGTAGGTGTCATTTACTTCATTGCCATCATGGCCCTGACCAAGTTGGCTAACTACGCCGATCGGAGGTTCAACAAGTGAGCGCGGTAACTGAACAGAGCTCCCAGGTGAAGATTCAGGTCAAGGACCTGCATAAGTCTTTTGGCTCCAACAATGTCCTGAAGGGCATTGATATTGATATCCGCGAGGGTGAAGTTGTGTGCGTGATCGGGCCCTCTGGTTCCGGCAAGTCCACACTTTTGCGTTGCCTGAACAAGCTGGAGGACATTACCTCGGGCAAGGTGGTCGTAGACGGTTTTGACGTGACCGATCCCAAGGTGGACATCAACGAAGTGCGCCGCCACGTAGGCATGGTCTTCCAGCACTTTAATCTCTTCCCTCATATGTCCGTTGCCGAGAACATCATGCTCGCACCGGTTGAGCTGAAAAAGATGAATAAGGCGCAGGCTCGAGAACGCGCGCTGGAACTGCTGGAACGAGTGGGGCTCAAGGACAAGGCGGACGCCCGCCCGGCCTCGCTGTCCGGTGGCCAGAAGCAGCGTGTTGCTATTGCCCGCGCTTTGGCAATGGCACCTGGAATCATGCTCTTTGACGAGGCTACTAGCGCACTGGACCCCGAAATGGTGGGCGAAGTGCTACAGGTCATCAAGGAGCTGGCTGAGTCCGGCATGACCATGGTTTTGGTGACCCACGAAATGGGCTTTGCCCGTGAAGTGGGCGATCGCGTGATCTTCATGGCCGACGGTGTCGTCTGCGAAGAAGGCGAACCGGAACAGCTCTTTGGCAATCCGCAGCAGGAGCGAACCCGCGACTTCCTCTCAAAGGTTCTCTAGCAACTAGCTCAAAAGCAGGTTTTTCAACCGTGCTGTCCTTTCCAGCTCTTGCTGGCAACGGGCAGCACGGTTTTTTGCGTGATGAAGCTTACTGACACATAACGTCAATGTGCTTGAAGCTTCAACCTAATCCACATAGTGTGGAGGAGGAAATCGAGCAGGAAGACCCCCTGACCGGCCGTCCTTACCTAGGAGCTAGATAATGACCACACTGGAAAACAATCCCCGCTTGCTCGCCTCGGCGCAGCTCGTATTGCGCCTCGCGATCGGTTTTCTCTTTGCCGCCCACGGATGGCAGAAGTTTTCGCAATTCACCATTGAAGGCACAACTGCAAGCTTTACGCAGATGGGAGTTCCTGCAGCCAGTCTCGCGGCGCCCGTTGTTGCAACCCTGGAGCTAGTTGGCGGCGTGGCGTTGATCCTCGGCCTTGCAACTCGAATCTTCGGTGCACTGCTGGCGCTGGATATGGTGGGTGCCATCGTGATGGTCCACGTGCAGAGCGGCGTATTTGTTGCCGATGGTGGCTTTGAGCTGGTGTTGGCGCTCGGCGCCGGAGCTGCTGCGCTGGCCTTGATGGGCCCCGGCGCCTGGGCCTTGGACCGCTTGATTGTTGGTCGAAAGGTCGCCCGGCGCGAATCGGTTAATGCCTAATTTGTAGCATTATCAACATAACCCCAAGGAGTGATCCTTGGGGTTTTGTTGCACCTAGGGAACTCGTGTTGACGTGATGGAGCGCACTCTGACATACTGAACGAACGGTCAGTATGTAATTTGTTTTCGATGAGGTGAACCCATGGCCCCGAGCACACCGCAGGAGCCGGGACTAAGTGCCGTCCCGAGCTACGAAGAAGAGCAGTCCCAAGGGCGTTTCGACGCCTTGATCGACCAGGATTCCCGAGTCGAACCACGCGACTGGATGCCTGAGAAATACCGCAAGACCCTCAGTCGCCAGATCTCCCAGCACGCGCACTCCGAAATCATCGGCATGCAGCCCGAGGCCAACTGGATCACCCGTGCTCCATCGCTGAAGCGCAAGTCCATTCTCATGGCCAAGGTGCAGGATGAAGCCGGTCACGGCCTCTACCTTTACTCGGCAGCCGAAACCCTGGGCACCACCCGCGATGAATACAACGAGCAGCTGCTCTCCGGCAAGGCCAAGTACTCCTCGATCTTCAACTACCCGGCACGCACCTGGGCAGATATGGGTGCTATCGGCTGGCTGGTCGATGGTGCAGCCATCGCCAACCAGGTGCCGCTGTGCCGCGCCTCCTACGGCCCGTATGGCCGTGCCATGGTCAGGGTGTGCAAGGAAGAATCCTTCCACCAGCGCCAGGGCTTTGAAATCCTGCTATCGCTCTCGCGTGGCACCGACGCGCAGAAGAAGATGGCTCAAGATGCCATCAACCGTTTCTACGAGCCATCGCTGATGATGTTCGGCCCTCCAGATGACCAGTCGCCAAACTCGCAGCAGTCCATGGCCTGGAAGATCAAGCGTTTCTCCAACGACGAACTGCGCCAACGCTTCGTCGGCATGATCGCCGAGCAGGTCAAGGTCCTCGGGCTGACCTTGCCAGACCCGCAACTGCACTTCGACGAAGAGAAAAAGCAGTGGATCCACAAGGATTTGAACTGGGATGAATTCATGGCGGTGATCAAGGGCAACGGTCCGGCGAACGCCCAACGCCTGGAACGGCGCCGAGAAGCGCACCGCGAAGGTGCCTGGGTCCGAGAAGCCGCCGCTGCATACGCAGCAAAACAAGCACAAAGTGAGGTTGCCTAGCATGAGCCAACAGAGCAATTGGCCCCTGTGGGAAGTATTTGTCCGTTCCTCCCGTGGACTCTCGCACGTCCACGCCGGTTCCCTGCATGCACCGGATCAGCAGATGGCACTGCGCAACGCCCGCGACCTCTACACCCGCCGCAACGAGGGTGTCTCGCTCTGGGTTGTGAAGTCCACCGACATCATCAGCTCCGACCCTGATGAAAAGGATTCCTTCTTTGAATCCCCGCAGGGCAAGGACTACCGCCACGCGACCTATTACAAGGCCAGCGAGGGAGTGAAGCACCTGTGAAGCACGAAGAACTTGACGAAGCGCTCGATAGCTTCGGCGACGCACTAGCTTCGGCCACCCGCGTTACCCCTGGCAATGCGCTGCGACCAGAAGATATCGCTGTGGACGGCATCGCACCGAGCGAAGAAGTCGCACGTTATGCACTCACCCTCGGCGATGACGCACTGATTCTGGCTCAGCGTTTGTCGCACTGGATCTCCCGCGCTCCAGAGCTGGAAGAGGATGTTGCTCTGGGCAATATTGCCCTTGATGTTCTCGGTCACGCTCGCTCATTGCTCACCTACGCCGGGCTGGCGTGGGATAAGACCGAAGATGACCTGGCCTACTGGCGCGAGGAAGAAGAATTCACCTCATTGTGGATCGTGGAACAGCCCAATGGGCATTTCGGTGTCACGATTATTCGGCAGTTGATCGTTTCCATCTTCCAGCACCTGCTTTACCAAAAACTGGCCACCTCCCAAGACAAGACACTGGCAGCTATCGCTGCCAAAGCCGTCAAGGAAGTGGACTACCACCGTGATCACGCAATCCAGTGGACCATTCGCTTGGGTCTAGGGACCGAAGAATCGGCCGAGAAGATGCGTCATGCCTTGGATATTCTCTGGCCCTATGTAGATGAAATGTTCCGCGACGAAGCGGTCCATCAGAAACTGGAGTCGATTGCCGTACTTCCTTCAACCTTGCGTGACGCGTGGAACGAAGAGATCTCGGCAGTACTAGCCGAAGCCGGGTTGGAGATTCCAGCAACCGGACAGGCCATGGCCTATGGGCGCCGCGGGGAGCACTCCGAGCACCTTGGCTACCTCCTGGCTGAAATGCAAGTACTTGCCCGCAAACATCCCGGCGCTAGCTGGTAACCACACATAACGCCCGAGAGGGGGGAACAGTCTTGAGCAAACTACTCGCTGAAACCGCGGAGCTGTTCGCCATCGCAGCAAAGGTGAACGACCCCGAAATTCCTGTGTTGTCCATTGCCGACCTCGGGATACTGCGAGAAGTCAATCTTGGCGAGGATGGCACCGTCAAGGTGGTCATCACGCCAACCTACTCCGGTTGCCCGGCCATGGACGTGATCAGTGAAGATCTATACCTGGCATTCAAACTAGCCGGATATCAAAAGGTAGAAATCAAGCTAGTACTGACTCCCGCCTGGTCGACCGACTGGATGAGCGAGGAAGGTAAGAAAAAGCTCGAGGAGTACGGCATTGCTCCGCCTACCGGGCGCGGCCATGCAGGGCGTATTACGTTGGGCATGAGCGTCAAATGCCCGCGGTGCCACTCACTGAACACTCGTGAACTGGCCCGCTTCGCCTCGACTTCTTGCAAGGCGCTCTACACCTGTAAAGACTGCTTGGAACCCTTCGACTACTTCAAGGTGCTCTCATGACCGAACAACAAACTTCCACCCGCCGCCGGGCTTCATTCCATCGGCTCACCGTCTCCAATGTGCGTCGATTGACCAAGGATTCCATCGAAGTCACCTTCGCCATTCCCGAGGGGCTTAGCGACGAATACGACTACGTGGCTGGCCAGTACGTGGCGTTGCGCAAAGAACTGCCCAACGCCGAGGGAGAACTCGTAGAGCTGCGTCGCTCCTACTCGATCTGTGCAGCCCCGACCGGCGATGAAATCAAGGTTGCCATCAAACGCGACCTGGGCGGCCTCTTCTCCACCTGGGCCAACGAAGAGCTGGCCGCTGGCGATCAAATTGACGTGATGAGCCCGGCCGGAGCCTTCATCTCCAAGCACAAGCTCACCGAGATCAATGATCCCTCGAAGATCAACACAACTAGCCAAGATCGGTTTGTCGCGGTGGCTGCCGGCTCTGGAATCACCCCGGTCTTGGCCATTGCCCGCACGATTCTGGAGGCCAATGACCATAGCCGATTTGATCTGATCTACGCCAATAAAGCCGCCATGGACGTGATGTTCCTTGAAGAGCTGGCAGACCTCAAAGACCGCTACCCATCTCGAATGGCGCTGCATCACGTGCTGAGCCGGGAACAGCGGATTTCACCGCTGCTATCTGGTCGGATCGATGCCCAGAAGCTGACCTCGTTGTTGACCAATGTCGTACAGGCGCCAACCGTGGATGAATGGTTCTTGTGCGGTCCGTTCGAATTGGTGCAGCTGGTGCGCGACCAGCTCACGGAGCTTCAGGTTCCTGCGGACAAGGTGCGCTTTGAGCTATTCAGCACCGGCGAGCCCAATAAGCCACAAGGCCATATCGGCCGTCCGGTGATCGTTGATGAGAATGAGGCAAGCTATGAGATCAGCTTCAACCTCGACGGACTCAAAGGCGAAGTCAAGTCGCCGGTACGTGCCAACGAAACGGTTTTGAACGCCGCCTTGCGGGTGCGCCAAGATGTGCCATTCGCCTGTGCCGGCGGTGTCTGTGGCACCTGCCGCGCCAAGGTCACCTGCGGTTCGGTAACAATGGCAGAGAACTACGCGCTGGAACCAGACGAAGTTGAGGCCGGCTATGTGCTGACCTGCCAGTCGCACCCGACCAGCGACAAGCTCACCGTCGATTTCGACGCATAGGAAGGGCAGAGAATCACCATGATCGAACTGACGATTGCTGATTCGATTGCACGCGTTGTGCTCAACGCTCCGCAAAAGATGAACTCCTTGGACGAGGCTGCGTTACTTGAGCTCTCCGAAGCCTACGACACGGCGGCCTCCGGAGTGGCTGACGGCAGCGTTCGAGCCTTGGTGCTCACCGGCGAAGGTCGGGGCTTTTGCGCGGGGCGGGATATCTCCGCAGTGGATCCTGCCGATGATGACGTGATCGGCTACCTCGAAGGCAAAGTCCAGCCGCTATTGGAAAAGATGTCGAATTTCCCGGCGCCCACGTTCGCCCTGGTGCAGGGTGCCTGCCTCGGTGTGGGATTGGGCTTGGCGATCGCAACCGACGTCGTTTACGTCTCCGAGAACGCGAAGATCGGTTCTCCCTTCGCCAACCTCGGGGCAACGTTGGACTCCGGTGGCCATTGGCTGTTCACCGAGCGTCTTGGCGCCCATCGGACGCTGGACATGATTTACACGGCTGAATTGATTTCGGGGGCCGAAGCGGTGCGCTCGGGGCTGTTCTCCCGTGCTTTCCCTGCCGAAGAACTAGTTGCCCGCAGTGAAGCGCTGGTTGAAAAAGTTGCACAAGGGGCGACCCAGGCTTTCGTCGCGTCCAAGGCGCTGGTGCAGGAAATCCGTGATCAGCGAGTTGGCCTGTGGGCTTCGATGAACAATGAAAACCGGGCCCAAGCCGCATTGTGCGATACCGCGGATTATGCCGAAGGTTTTAAGTCCTTCCAGGAGAAGCGACCACCGGTGTTCACTGGAATGAAGTAACCCGAAGAATTCAAGAGATCCTAAAAACGCAAAGCTGCTCCCTTGGCTGCTGGTTCGGTATGAACCTGCAGCTAGGGAGCAGCTTTTCTTGTGAAGGCAGTGTCGCCCGAGCGGGCTGTGGTCAGGCTTAACGCGTGTCGGTGTCTTCGAAGATCAGGTGGGTCTGAGTATCAAGCACTGTGGGCAGGGCCTGGAGTTCTTCGAAGACGACTCGGCGCAAGTCCAGGTTGTCCTTGGCCCGTACCAGAAGAATCACGTCGAAGTTTCCACCCACCAAGCCGATGTGCTGGACCTCAGGGATGGAAGCAAGGTGGTCACGCAGCTCTCGCCACGAGTGCTGGCGGAGTTTCAGGGTGACATAGGCACTGGCCTTCAGTCCTGCCTTGACCGGATCAATGACCGCCGTATAGCGCGTGATGACACCAGTGTCTTGCAACTTAGCAATGCGCGAATATGCGTGGGCGCGCGACACATGGACCTTCTGTGCCACGGTCGTTACCGACTGGCGTCCGTCCTGGGTCAGCTCCGCCAAAATTGCCCGGTCAACCTCATCAAGTTTCAGCTCCGCTTCCGCGGCCATAACTCTCCCTTTCAATGTGTCTGACGTCTCAACGATAAACACATTTTATTGAAACATTTCGTCTACAAGTATACGTATCTGAATCGCAACTTTCTACGATTCTTGGCCGGAGTGGATACAGAATGCAATCATTACGCATAATTGATTGCAAATGATGTTTAGGTGAACTGAGTCACAAGGGCGTGCGCCCGTGGACTGAGCCCAAAGTACGAAAGGTGGGGAACATGAGCGCGGAAGCAACCTCGGATCGTATGTCCGAAGTCAGCAAAAAGTTCGGCATCAGCCCAGAAGACTACATGCTGCCAGCGCGGCACATGATCAACTTGCTCAACCCGGATGGAACGCTTCGTCCGGAGAATGAACAAGGCACCGAGCCAGGCCACGAGTATCCGCTGCCTAGCCCAGCTCGACTTATGGAAGCCTATGCCGCGCTGGTTACCGGCCGCCGCGTCAACGACCAGAATTCTGCTCTGGTTCGCCAAGGACGCATGGCGGTGTACCCATCAAGCCATGGACAGGAAGCCTGCCAGATCGCCGCAGCCTTGTGCCTTGAAGAAAGCGATTGGCTCTTCCCTACCTACCGCGACACCGTGGCCGTACTCACCAAGGGTGTAGCCCCGATGGAAGTTATGACCAGCTTCCGTGGTGAATGGCATTGCGGGTACGACCCCAAGGCCTACAAGTGCGCGCCGATGTCCACGCCGCTGACCACCCAGCTGCTGCACGCCGTCGGCGTAGCCCATGCTGCGAAGCTTCGCGGAGAAAACACGGTCGTTGTAGCCATGTGCGGCGACGGCGCCACCAGCGAGGGCGACTTCCATGAAGCACTGAACTTCGCTGCGGTGTTCAACCTTCCGGTGATCTTCTTCGTGCAGAACAACAAGTACGCCATTTCCGTACCGCTTTCGCACCAGAGCGCAGCACCGTCGCTGGCGCATAAGGCGGTTGGCTACGGCATGGCCGGCGAGCGCGTGGACGGAAATGACCTGATGGCATTGATGGCCATCATGACCCGTGCCGTACGCATGGCACGTGAGGGTAATGGTCCGCTACTGATTGAAGCCCACACCTACCGCATGCAGGCGCACACCAACGCGGATGACGACAAGCGCTACCGTGAGGATTCCGAGGTTCAGGCCTGGATCGCCAAGGACCCTGTGACTCGCATGAAGGCCTATCTCGAAGATGCCGGCCTGCTGACAGATGACGGGGCCGCGAAGATCGCCCAGGATGCCGAAGTCGTGGCCAAAACCTTGCGAGATGGCATGAATCAGGATGCCAATACGGACCCTCGTGAACTTTTTGAACATGTTTATTCCACCAAGAGCACCCAGCTCGCCGAGCAGCAAGCCCTGCTTGTTGACGAACTAGACCGCGAGGAGGCCTAGGATGACTGCTACGACATCGCGCGTGAACCCTAATGTGAGCGCCGCTACCGCGCGTGCGGCTGCCAAGGCTGCCAACGAAAACCAACCGGTGACCTTCGGTAAGGCGCTGAATACGGCGCTCGCCGACGGGCTGGTGGCCGATGACTCCGTCGTCATTTTTGGCGAGGACGTAGGAACCCTTGGTGGTGTCTTCCGCATCACCGATGGGCTCACTGCACGCTTTGGCGCCCAGCGCTGCTTTGATACCCCGCTGGCTGAATCGGGCATCGTGGGCATGGCAGTTGGTATGGCCATCAATGGCATGCGCCCAGTGATCGAAATGCAGTTTGATGCTTTCGCCTACCCGGCTTTTGAACAGGTCGCTTCGCATGTGGCCAAGATGCGCAACCGCACCCAAGGCAAGCTGTCGTTGCCACTGGTGATCCGTATTCCCTATGCCGGCGGCGTGGGCGGCGTGGAGCACCACTGCGATTCCTCTGAAGGCTACTACGCGCATACCCCGGGATTGAAGGTATTTACACCTTCCTGCGTGGAGGATGCCTACCTGATGCTGCGTGAAGCCATTGATTCGGATGATCCGGTGGTCTTTTTCGAGCCCAAAAAGTTGTACTGGTCCAAGGAACAGGTGGATCTTGAACAGCTGGCACGGGATTACGAAGCGAAGAAGAGCGCACCAACAGAAGGTCGCGCGCGTATTGCCCGCGCCGGCAGCGACGCGACGTTGATCACCTACGGGCCGAGCGTCTCGACCGCCTTGGAAGCGGCCAAGATGGCTGCCGAGGAAGGCATCAATCTGGAAGTTGTCGATGTTCGAAGCATCGTTCCCTTTGACGATGAGACCGTCTGCGCTTCGGTGCGCAAAACGGGCCGCGCCATCGTGGTAGCAGAAGCGCAGGGATTCGCTTCGGTGGCCAGCGAAATTGTTGCCCGAGTGCAAGAACGCTGCTTCCACTCGCTGGCGGCGCCGGTACTGCGGGTCACCGGTTTCGATATTCCATACCCGGCCCCGACCTTGGAAAAATACCACCTGCCCAGCGCCGAACGCATTCTCGATGCTGTTGACCAACTTCAGTGGGAGGCGTAAATGAGTATCAAGACCTTTTTGCTGCCGGACCTTGGTGAAGGACTGACCGAGGCGGAACTTGTGCGTTGGATGGTTGCCTCCGGGGATACCGTCGCGGTTGATCAGCCGATTGCAGAAGTCGAAACGGCCAAATCCCTGGTGGAGATCCCATGTCCCTTTGAAGGCGTCGTCTCGACCCTCCACGGTGAAGCCGGCCAGATGATGCTGGTGGATGAGCCTTTTATCTCCGTGAATACCGGCGGGGAAGAAGCTGCATCGCCAGCGGAGCCTGAGATGGAGCGCGCGCAGTCCTATCGTGAAGAGGAACTGGCTGGAACCCAGGCGCCGTCGGTTGAAGCCGAATCCGAGGCCAAGTCCGATGCGGACGAGGGCAGCGGCAATGTACTGATCGGTTATGGCACGGGGTCCGCCCAGCGCAAGACTAGCCGTCGGCGCAAGCCACGTGGCGTGGGTGCTGGCGCTGCGCTCGCGGTCCAGGAATCCAGCGAAGCGGTGCGTGTCATCAACCCGCTGGTGCGCAAGCTGGCGCGGGAAAATGCCCTGGATATCAATTCCGTGAAGGGTAGTGGCCCGCAGGGATTGATTCTGCGCTCTGACGTTGAAGCCGTGCTGGCTCGATCCGCCGCGGAACAGACAGCGAGCGTTGCTGCGGTGGAAGAGACGATACAGGCTGCGCAGCCTGCTGAGGCAAAACCAGGGCCAATGGCAGTTGGCGGCGAAAACGATTCGCGCACCGGTCTGCCTGTTGCCTCATCGCAGGTACTCTCCGGTGTCCGCAAGACCATTGCGAACGCAATGAGCACCTCGCGCCGAGAAATCCCAGAAGCCACTGTCTGGGTCGATGTGGATGTCACCAAGCTGCTGAAGCTGCGTTCCAAGATCAAGGTAGCCGAGGGCCAGGCACCAAGCGTCATGGCACTGATTTCGCGGTTCGCGGTGGCCGGACTCCAGCGCTTCCCGGAACTCAATAGCCGCATTGAAGTCGAGGCCAACGGTTCCCTGCGCCACACCCTCTTTGAAGGAGTGAACCTGGGCTTCGCGGCGCAGACCGACCGCGGTCTGGTGGTTCCGAATGTGCGCGATGCTCACAAGCTCAATGCCCGGGAACTCTCGGCCGAATTCGCTCGCTTGGCATCGGTGGCCCGTGACGGCAAAGCCGGGGTGGCTGACCTTTCGGGTAGCACCTTCACTATCAATAACTATGGCGTTTTCAATGTTGACGGTTCTGCTGCGATCATCAACTACCCGGAGGCCGCGATTCTCGGCCTGGGGCGCATCATTGAAAAGCCATGGGTGGTCAAGGGCAAACTCAAGGTCCGTTCGATCTGCGAATTGACGTTGAGTTTTGATCACCGGGTTTGTGATGGCGGGACAGCGGCAGGATTCCTGCGCTACGTCGCCGACGCGATGACCGACCCGAAACGAGCCCTCGCAACGCTCTAGATCAATGGCCTAGAGCTTGGAACTTGTGAAGTCTGGATGATGCCCGTTGAACCTTCGTGGTTCGGCGGGCATCATCCTTTTTGAGGATATTTCAGTCTTTGTTGATCATTTACCCCCTTGTCAATATAGAGTTAATTCCATAACTAAGCACATGTTTCCTTGATGGAAATACGCACAGATGGGTGTGGCTCCACTAGTCAATGAGTCCATCAGTCGGTGCAGGGGATGAGTTGAAGGTGGCTATGCATACAGTGAAGAACCGTCCGTGGCTGTACGTTGTGCTGATTCTGCCCGTCGTCATTGTGCTCGGTATTTACCTGTCGCTGGCCAGCCAGCTTCCAGAACTCACAGCGACGCATTGGTCATCGACCTACCCTGACGAATTTACCCGGACCAAGATTCTCGTTCCTGTTGCCATTGGGCTAAGCGCCCTGGGAAGCATTATTGGCTTGAGCTCGTTGGCTCAAACTAGGCACCCGGGGCTACTACTAACGCTCCTGTTTGTTGGCTCGCTTCTATCGTGGACTACCGCCGGCGTCTTCATCGGCTCGGTGATTCCGACAGCCTTGGCAGAAACTCCCCAGACAGCAGTTATTGGCATCTGGATGCTTCCGATGCTTGCCTGCACTCTGTTTGCACTCAGCCCGCTGTGGATCAGCGGCGTCTACCAGTCCTATTCGAAGCAGATGCAGGCGCAGCGGCAAGCACGCGTAAACGAGGCTCAGGGAAATACCGCCCCAGCGCCCCAAGGCACTGAACTTCCAGAGAGCGGCGAATTCAGTGAAAGCATGAAGGCTCCCTGGTGGCTGTGGATGCTCGGGCTCGTCGTAGCAGGTATCGGCATTTTTGCACTGATCGATAGCTACAACAGGTCTGGGCAGGCCAACTGGACGGCGACGATTATCAGCCTAGTTGTCTGCCTGATCGTCTGCCCCTTGGTGCTGGGATTGTGCTGGATCCGTGTGAGCATTACCGAACAGCGCACCCGGGTGACGTCAGCGCTGTTTGGCTTCCCCTTGCGGACCATCAAGTCCGAGGAGATCAAATCGGTCACCAGCACTGAAATCGACCCCATGACCTGGGGCGGCTGGGGATGGCGATTTTTCCCGGGCGGGTCAGCAGTGGTCCTTCGGCGTTATGAAGGCTTGGCCTTCGAGCTGAAGAATTCATCGAGATTCGCCGTGACCATTCCCAACTCCCAGCAAGGCGCCAAGCAGCTGAACGCGATCATGCTGAAGAACGGATCCTGACAGCGCTACTACTTCTGGAAGGTCCGCATCGGTCCGATTACGACAGAGCGCAAAGCCAGCGATGCAATCAATGATGCGGAGATGACGTGAAGGATTCCCAGAACTGCGTACGTCAGCTGCAACCCATCGGGGATCTTCTGAATATGCGGGTGCGGCAGAATGAACGACAAGACGACAACGACGGCCCACACGATAATGCTGGCGGTCCCAACACCCCGAGACCAGCTGGTCTTGCGCACCTCATGGCTCAAAGGCTGAATCCGTTGCAAAACCGCACTAGCCAGCACCATCCAGAAGGCAGACACCAGAAAACCTGCCGCAATGTCACTGGGACGGTGCCAACCACACACTAGGGTAGCGACACCGGTAACTGTCGCGAAGAGCCAAGCAATAGGTTGCACCGCAGGACGCAACTTCGGCGGGGAAATGACAAACATCAAACCCATCGCGGCCGCCGCAGCCGTAGTGTGCCCCGAGGGGAAAGAATTCCCCGTTGTGCCGAAATTGAAATCCGGCCGGATCAGCACGCCGTGCTTCAGCAGCTGAGTACTGGCCAGCGCGGCAACGCAAGCCAGAATCGCTACCGTGGCACGCAAGAACCGCCGATCCCTGATCACCCTATACAACAAGAAGATTGCGGCAATCGCACCGCAGATTACCGGCAAAAGGTCCAGAAATTGACGTACCGGATCCAGCAGTTCGGTACGCGGCCACCACTGTGACCACGCCATAAATCCAGCCTGATCAGCCCACTGCCCGGCGCGCAGATGCACAAAGAAGAAATACTCCACACAGAAGAAGGCAACCAACAACAGCAGAGCCAACCACCACCGAAGATGGTGTGGACGCGCAGGTGCTGAATGTCTAGGCATACCTCTAGCCTTGCACAACTTCTGCGCCAAACGGCACCCGATGACACTGTAACTATGCCCACCCTCGCTAGGCTTAGAGAATGAGCATTGAACTTCCTCCGCTGGCTGACTTGCTGGCCAATAGTTACGTGGTCCGCCTGCCAATGCGTGTTAAATTCAGGGGAATCACCCAGCGCGAAGCACTGCTCATCAAAGGCCCCGAAGGGTGGGGAGAGTTCTCTGCCTTTGTCGAATATGCCCCCGCCGAGGCCTCACGCTGGTTGGCTGCCGGAATCGAAGCGGCCTACCAGCCATTTCCGGAACCGCTGCGCACCACCATCCCGGTCAACGCCACCTTGCCCGCTGTAGCGGCGAGTGAAGTGGGGGCCGTGCTGGAAAAATACGATGCACCGCACACCATCAAAATCAAAGTCGCCGAAAAAGGCCAGAGCCTTCAAGATGACCTGGCCCGAGTGGCCGAAGCCCGGCGTTTATATCCGCAGGCGGCGCTACGCGTTGATGCCAACATGGGCTGGAATGTCGATCAGGCAGTGAACGCGCTCAAAGCCCTGAGCGAATTCGATCTGCAATACGCGGAACAACCAGTGCCTGGCATCACTGGGTTGGCTGAGGTCCGCGAACAATTGCGCAACGGCGGCATTGAGCTAAAAATTGCTGCCGATGAGGCGGTGCGAAAACACACCGACCCGTTGGAGGTTTCCAGGCTGGGAGCCGCGGACCTTATGGTGATCAAGGCCCAGCCTTTGGGAGGCATCAATGCAGTACTGGAGATAGCAAAACAGGCCAAACTCGATGTTGTCGTTTCCAGTGCTCTGGACACTTCAGTGGGGTTAGCCCAAGCAGCCGCGCTAGCTAGTGCACTGCCTGAACTGCCCTATGCCTGCGGACTATCCACCGGAACCCTCTTAGCTGAAGACGTCTGCAGTGAACCGTTGCTGGCCACGGCGGGGTATTTACCGGTGCGTCGCATTGTCGCTGATCCTCAAAAACTCAAGCAGCTGCGACCCGAGCAGCAACGGGTTGACTGGTGGTTACACAGAGTCGAGCAATGCTACGAGCAACTAGTGAAAGCCTGATTTTCGACCCCCATCTATTTCCCCGCAGTTAACTTTGGCGTTGCATTTTGCACACTTCAGGGTGAAAACCTCATATCGAGTCGTTCCCCTGACATCGAGCCCTAACTGAGGAAGTGATGGATTATGAATCCAACCCGTACCCTTTTGCCAATGCTAGGCCATACCCGTGGCGGACGTTCCGCGGCTACCTGCCATTTCAAATGTGGAGATGCCTGCGTCAAGGCAGATTGCAACACTTCAACCAATAGCTACTTTAAAGACATTGCCGATAAGTCCCTGTCTCGCCGTAGCATGCTTGGCCTTGGGGCCATCGGTGCCTCCGCACTGGTAGTTGGCCCACAGCTCTTTGGCGCTCAGGAAGCCAGCGCAGCACCACTGGTGCCGCTGAAGAACGGCAACAACGCCGGTGGCCATTTGTCCTTCGACGCCATTGAGCCGGTGTCCCGTTCGGTGGACAGCGTCAGCGTCCCAGAAGGCTATGACTGGAATGCCATCATCCGCTGGGGCGATCCACTCTTCAAGAACACCGCTCAGTTTGATGCCACCAAGCAGAGTGCACGCAAGCAGGCCGAACAGTTCGGCTACAACTGCGACTACCTCGATATCATTGTCGACAAGTACTCGGGCCGCACCGGCGTGCTGGTAGCAAACCACGAATACACCAACGAAGACATGATGTTTGACGCCACCTGGTTCGAAGCGAACAAGGACGAAGCCCGTCGCATCGCCATGAACGCCCACGGCTTCAGCGTGGTCGAGGTTTCACGCAAGAAGAAAGACAAGAAGTGGACCTACGTCCAGGGCGGCGAGCGTAACCGTCGTATCACCGCGCAGACAGAATTCACCGTCGATGGCCCAGCAGCCGGAAGCGACCTGCTCAAGACCGTTGCTGACCCCACCGGCACCAAGGTTCTGGGTACTTTGAATAACTGCTCCGGCGGCACCACCCCATGGGGCACCATTCTTTCCGGTGAAGAAAACATCGACCAGTACTTCAGCGGCAAGGGCACCGCTGAGGAAGCACGCTACGGCATCGGCACTGGCGCCACCGAGCGCGGCTGGGAAGACACCGATCCACGCTTCGGCCTGAAAAACGAGGGCTACGCAAACGAAGCCAACCGCTTCGGTTGGGTCATCGAGATTGACCCGCAGGATCCAAAGTCCACCCCGATCAAGCACACTAACCTGGGCCGTTTTAAGCACGAAGGCGCTAACGTGCGCATCGCCAAGAACGGCAAGGCCGTGGCCTACTCGGGTGATGACTCGCGCTTCGAGTACCTATACAAGTTTGTCTCCAAGGGCACCTACTCCAAGCACGACCGTAAGCAGAACATGAATCTGCTTTCCGAAGGTGACCTATACGTTGCGCAGTTCTCCGGAAACTCACCTGCGAACGAAATCGATGGCAGCGGCCAGCTTCCATCTGATGGAGCCTTCGACGGCACCGGCAGCTGGTTGCCACTGGTCAAGGGCGGTGCCTCCATGGTGCAGGGCATGAGCGTTGAAGAAGTGCTCGTCTACACCCGACTGGCCGCTGACAAAGTTGGCGCCACCAAGATGGACCGCCCGGAAGATGTCGAGCCAAGCCCAATTTCCGGCAAGCTCTACGTGGCCCTGACCAACAACTCGGACCGCGGCAAGCCTGGCAAGGAAGGCGCCACCGAGGTCAGCCCTCGCATTGCCAACCGCGACGGCCACATCCTTGAACTGACCGAAGCCGGCAACGACGCAACCAGCACGAAGTTCACCTGGAACATCCTGCTGGTCGCCGGCGATCCGAAGGTCAACGGCTCCACCTACTTCGCTGGTTACCCCACCGATAAGGTCTCGCCGATTTCCTGCCCAGATAACCTGGCCTTTGACTCGAAGGGCAACCTGTGGATCTCCACCGACGGTGCACCAAGCACCATCGGCTACTCCGATGCACTACACAAGGTCACTCTGACCGGCAAGGACCGAGGCCGGGTCGAGCAGTTCCTCGCCGTGCCAACCGGCGCAGAGACCTGTGGCCCGTTGATTCACGACAAGGACAACTCGGTCTTTGTCGCCGTCCAGCACCCGGGTGAAGGTGGAACCTTCGCGGCTCCGACGTCGCTGTTCCCGGACTACCTCGCGAACTCGGCGGCTGCATCCGCGGGCCAGTTCTACGGCCCACGCCCCAGCGTGGTCCAGGTCTTCAAGGAAGACTCAAACCCAGGCAAGGGTAACGGCAAGGGCAAGGGCAACAACAAGTAGCCCGTAGCCGCTTCGTCACGAGGGCGCCGGGAGGATCACCAGACGATCTTTCCGGCGCCCTCGTGCATCCCTAAGACACCTCGAAGCTACGGCAAGGCATAGACTGGGAGAAGTGCCTTAGCTTAGGAATCGAAGGAGCCACACCGCGTGGGATTGCAGCAACCAGATCAGCAACGCGCCATCACCACGGCCCGTGCGGTGCTCGGCGCACTGATCCAAGCAGGTATCCGAGACCTGGTCATTTCCCCAGGCTCACGCAGCGCGCCACTGGCCTATGCTGCGGCTGAAGCCGAACACGCTGGTTTGCTCCGGGTTCATGTGCGCATCGATGAACGCTCAGCAGCCTTCATGGCCTTGGGCCTTGCCCAAAGCACCAGCACCCCCGTGACGGTAGCGGCTACGAGCGGCACAGCGATTGGCCAAATGCTTCCAGCAGTGATGGAAGCCAACCATACCTCCACGCCATTGCTGGTGCTCTCGGCCGACCGCCCCGATGAACTGCACGGCACCGGAGCGAGCCAAAGCACCAAGCAAAAGACGCTCTTCGGTGAGCACGTGCGCCTCGCCGCCAACGTGCCTGCCGGGCATCAGGCAGATGCGAGCGTTGACCAAGCGCTGGCGGCCTTGCACGGCAATGAACTCGTCCCGCCCGGCCCGGTCCAACTGAACCTACAATTCCGTGATCCGCTGATCCCAGCAGACAACGAGAGCATCCAACATCAGTACTGGACCGAGATCCAGCCAGGATCTTGGCCTGCAGTCAACAATGCGCCGTCCGCGGCTGTCATGGCATCGACGGAAATCCTTCCTGTGCGGCGAACCGTCGTCGTTGCCGGACACGATGCAGGGGAGCAGGCACAAAATTTCGCACAGCAACTAGGTCTGCCGCTGTTTGCTGAGCCATCGTCTAACGCACGATTCTCGGTCCAAGCGATCGCCCACTACCGTCCGCTGATCGCCGTGGGCATCGAACGTATTGAACGCGTGGTGCTCTTTGGCCGGCCAACCCTCAGCCGCCCTGTCGCAAGACTCTTGGCAGATCCCCAGATCAAATCCGCCATCTGGCAACCAGCCCCCGTGGCTTGGTATGAGGCTGGCCGTCGACGCGAAACCCCGATCAGCAACTGGCACGAGCTTCAAGAATTTGCTGGCGTGGCACCGGATGGGTGGCTTAGCGCCTGGCAAGAACTCGATAGCCAAGCGCAAGGCATTCGACGAGAGCTGAAATCCAAATCCACCCTCAACGGACTTGATGTTGCCGAAACGATCTGGGAGCACCAGCCGGAAATACTTCTCTTGGGCTCTTCGAATATCGTTCGCGATTTTGACCTGGCCGCTGATCCAAGCACGGCCAGTAGCACCACCGTGTTCGCCAATCGTGGTTTGGCTGGCATCGACGGTACCATCTCCACCGCGCTAGGCCTAGCTGTGGGCAGCCAACAGCGCACCGTGGCAGTGATGGGCGACATTACCTTTGCCCATGATGCCAGTGCGCTGTCTTGGACGCCGGGAGAGCCAGAACCGCAACTGGATGTGGTGGTGTACAACGACGCTGGCGGGGCCATCTTCTCGACTTTGGAACACGGTGCGGTAGATGATTCAGGGCGGTATGCCAACGCTGTGGAGCGCTTATTCGCCACCCCTCAGAAGTTCGATATTCAGTCGTTGGCTAAGGCTTATGGGTGGCAGTATGAGCGCGCTACAACAAGGATCGAGCTGAAGAATCAGCTGAAACATACCGGGGGAGCAGGGCTGCGATTGATCGAGGTCCCGGCAGCGCGGGATCATCTGCGAGCGGATAATCTCAGCCTGAATCAAAAGATTGAGCAGCTTTCGTGGCCCGAGTAGTGAACCGCTAAGAGGCTTTAAAGGACGCATCCCCTGCATCAAGGATTTGTTTGATCCTCGGTGCAGGGGATGAGTCATAGATAACGCGGTATTAGATATCTACGTGCGTAGGGTCCAAGACACGACGCAGGAAGTCCTGGGTACGTGGCTGCTGCGGATTGCCAATGACGTCTGCGGCCTTGCCTTCTTCCACCACGACGCCGCCGTCCATGAAGAACACCCGGTCCGCTACTTCCTTGGCGAAAGCCATCTCGTGGGTGACCACCAGCATGGTCATGCCGGCCTTGGCCAGATTTTTCATAATGGCCAGGACTTCACCGACGGTTTCAGGATCCAACGCGCTGGTTGGTTCGTCGAAGAGCATCAGCGTGGGTTCCATGGATAGTGCACGGGCGATTGCCACGCGCTGCTGCTGTCCACCGGACAGCTCGTCAGGGTAGCGCCCGCCGAAATCGCCCAGTCCCACGCGTTCCAAGTGGCCTAGCGCAACCTTCTGGGCGTCAGCCTTTTTGCGCTTGAGCACCTTGATTGGCGAAACTGTGCAATTCTCCAGCACCGTCAGGTGCGGGAACAGGTTGAACTGCTGGAAGACCATACCCACTTGCTGGCGCATCTTGTCCAGGTTTACCTCTGGGTCGGTGACCGCGAAGCCGCCCACCGCGATGGATCCGCCATTGGGCTTCTCCAGAAGGTTCACACAGCGTAGCAGCGTGGACTTTCCGGAGCCCGACGGTCCGATGAGGCACACCACTTCGCCTGGTTTGACGTTCAAATCGATGCCTTTGAGCACCTCGTTGTCGCCATATGATTTGCGCAGTCCGGTGATTTCCACGCCGGAAGCATGGACTGAAAGTTCATTAGTGTCAGTCGACATTTTCAGGTCCTATCTATCGCTTGGTCTTCGCCGCGCGGGATTCGAATTTGCGGGCTACCAGGCTCAGCGGAATGGTGATCACCAGGTAGAACAGGCCTGCGACGACCAGCGGGGTGATACCAGCGTCCAACTGGGAAATGCCGTCACGGCCAAATTTGGTCATCTCGTACTGAGCAGCAGCCGCGCCGAGGATGAAGGCCAAGGACGTGTCCTTGGTGAGCAAGATGACCTCGTTGGTCATCGGAGGGAGCACGATTTTGAACGCCTGGGGGATCACAATGGTGACCATGGCACGCCAGGCCGGCATGCCCAGGGAACGAGCAGCTTCGGTTTGTCCCTTAGGCACGGCCTGCAAACCGGCACGAAGGGTCTCCGCGATGTAGGCAGCCGAGACCAGGCCCAGTGCGCACATGACGTTGACTGGCTGTGGCCATTGGGTGCCAAAAGCCTGTGGCAGACCGAAGCCGAAAGCCAAGAGCACCAAGATTGCCGGGATGCCACGGAAGAACTCGATGAACGCGGTGGCAAACCACCGGTAGGGGGCGAAGGATGCCATTTTCATCAGGGCCAGGAGCAAACCGAGCACCAGACCGAAGGCGAAGGAAATGATGGTGTAGAAGATCGTATTCTTCAGACCAACCAGAATCATGTCCGGGAACATCGGGCCGAGTTTGTCGAAGGAGAAGAAAGCGTAGGACGCCTTTTTCCAGTCAACAATCGCAATGAGGGCGATGATGATGACGAAGAAGAGCACAATCTGAATGATCTTGCTCGTACGGGCACGCTGACTAGTAGTCATTGCCATTGGTTTTGTACCTCTCGTAAAGGTAGCGGGGGTTCGGGCGGCAACTTTGCCTGGTGGCATGCATTGCGTCGCGAACCCCCGCTCGGTAGATCAATCCGTGTTCAGCGGAAAATTACTTTTCGCCGAACCACTTCACGGTCAGTTCTTCCATGGTTCCTGCATCGGTCAAGCGCTTGAGTGTGCCGTTGACCAACTTCAGGGTGTCTGCCTTGTCCTTTGGAACGGCAACACCAAGCTGTTCGCCGGTCTTGAAGTTAGCGACAGCCTTGTAGTCAGGCTTGTCCTTTACTGCGTAGCCAAGGACTGACTGGTTGCCCAGTACTGCGTCAACCTGGTTTGCCAGCAATGCCTGAGTCTGCAGTCCGGCATCCTCATAGCCGACCAAGTTTTTCAGTCCCTGTTCCTTGCCGTACTTTTCACCGGTGGTAGCCTGCTGGACGCCCACCTTCTTGTCCTTGGCAGTTTCCAGATCGGTGATGCCCGAGCCATTCTTGGCGATCAAGACCAAGTCGTCATCCATGTACGGGGTGGAGAAATCCATCTTCGCTTTGCGTGCGTCGGTGATGGAGATCGAGGAAATGGCAATGTCGCACTGGGTGCTGAACAAGCCCGACTCGATGGAATCGAAGCTGGCATCGATCACGTTCAAATCCAACTTGGCGTCCTTGGCGATCTCCGCAGCAACATCCATGTCGAAGCCGACGTTCTTGCCGTCCTTGACGAATTCGAATGGCTCGTAAGGGATATCCGAGCAGATAGTTAGCTTGCCCTCGTTAAGCGGGAAGGAAGAACCTTCAGACTCTGAGCTGGAGCCGCTATCGGAACCGCAGGCGGTCATGGCTAGAAGTGCTACGGAGCTGAGCGCGATGGCTGCTGCAAACTTTTTCTTGGGGCTGCGCATAGGATCAAAACCTACTTTCGGGTCATTGCGAGTGGATCACTGCGATGTCCCAATCATAACCGGGCTAACACCAGCACGAGACGCACTTCACACAACTGTCATCGAGAGTAAGGATAATTTACGCTGGGGAAACATTGCCCGACAGGCAGCCACGGCCACTGTGGCAACGGAATTATTCAGCTCCGAGGGCCTGACGCATCGGCCGCATCTTCGCCCACGACTCAGCTAGTTCATCTTCCGGAACAGAACCAGGGACGATGCCACATCCTGCGTAGAGGCGCATGAGTTTCTCGTCCTCCAGGATTCCGCCACGCAAGGCGATGCCGAATTCACCGTCGCCACGGCTATCAACCCAACCCACCGGTCCTGCGTAAGGGCCGCGATCCATGCCTTCCAATTCGCGCAGCAGCACGCCGGCCTTTTTGGTCGGGGTGCCGCATACGGCGGCGGTTGGATGGAATATCTCGGCGACATCCAAGGCCGAAGGCAAGGCTCCGGCGGCATCGGCCCGCAATTGGGCACGCACATCACTGGCCAGATGCCACACATTGGGCAACTGCAAAATGAACGGTTCTTCCGGTGCGTTCATGCCATGAGAAATCGGGTTCAGCGAATCCGTCAACGAATCAATGGCCAGCTGGTGCTCATTGCGCTGCTTGGGATCCTCAAAGAGGTGATGCTGGGCAAAATCAGGTTCGTCGGCCCCGGCCGCCGCGCGGTCCAAGGTCCCGGCTAAGACACGTGCTTCGGCCAAACCGTCGGTGACGCGCACCAGCATTTCTGGTGTTGCGCCGACCAAACCATCAACGCTGTACGTCCAGCAATTGCCGTAGCGTTCGGTCAACGCGTGGACAACCTTGGACAAGTCAATGGGCGTGCTGCTGTGGGCCAGCACGTCGCGGGCCAGCACCAGTTTGGAAATGCCCCGCTCATCAAAATGCCCAAGAGCCTTCTGGACGGCCTGGACGTAGGAACCTGCGGTCAACTGCCCGCTAGTCAGCTTGATACTGCCAGCGTCCCCGTCAGCGATGGCGGCATCAGCCATGGCCGCCGTGGCGCGGTCCAGCGCCTGTTCATAGCTAACACCGTCAAGCTCCTCGGCGGTGCCGGTCAGCGTAATCCAGGCTGCTTGTTCATCGCGACCGATGACTAGCTGCGGAATGATCATGCGCGATTCGAAGACACTGGTGAAGGAGAATGTGAAGGAGCCGAAGCTGACCAATCCGGTACCAGGGCGATTCAGCGGGTCAGTGATCGTTGCATTCTCGATAACCTGCGCAAACCAGGCCCGGGCCCGTGCGAAACGTTCCTCACCATGGGTGTGCAAACGAGCGGCCGTACCAAAACCAATCAAGCCATGACCGTTGCGAGTCCAAACCAGGCTTCGGTGACGCAATGAGTCATCAAGCAACGTTTGCGGGGCATCAACATATTCAAAGGTGATGCTGGTGAGACTAGGAGCCGACAGCTGATGGGCGCTGGCGCTGAGAACGGGCGAATCTGCAGACATGATAAGGCTAAGCCTACCGCGCAACGCCGGGGGAAATACCGTGCAGGTGTCCCCAGTCACGGCTGTGAGTTATGGCGGGTCTGGTGATTACTGCTGGCTTCAGCCGGTAAACTCTAAAACGAACTGCTAGGTCGCAGGCCACAAAGCCCGCGCGCGTTGTACCCTGCCAGCAACCAGTGGTGGACAGCATCGGCTAGAGTGAAGAGAAGTTTGTCCGCATAATGCGGGCACTACCGTCTTCGCATACCGCGATGGCCACCCCGATGAAAGATAAGTAAGCCGTAGAACAGTGACTGATTCGAAGAGCAACTGGACCGCAGCCGGACATGAAGTGTCTGACTCGATTGAGCTGAATCCTGAAACCGCTGCATTAGCTGCGGCTATCAATCTTCCCTCGGGCTTTGCGATGCTTGCCGAGGACCCGGACTTTGGTCCGGCGATTTCCATGGGCATGGCGAAGGTTGAAAAGCTGCTGCGCGATGCGCTGGCCAATTCCGACCCATTGATTGATGCTTCCAGCCGGCACCTGGTCGAAGCAGGCGGTAAGCGTGTTCGCCCGCTATTGGTCTTGCTCACCTCCCTGCTCGGTCACGGCGTGACCGATGAAGTGATCAAGGCTGCAGCCATTGTGGAACTGACCCACCTGGCCACCCTGTACCACGACGACGTTATGGACTCCGCGCCATTGCGCCGTGGGGCTCCGACCGCCCACGAGGTTTGGGGCAACTCGGTAGCCATCTTGGCCGGCGACCTGATCTTCGCCCGGGCTTCGGTCTTCGGCGCCGATCTGGGCCCCGAAGCCGTGAAGTGGCAATCGCGCACCTTTGAGCGCCTGTGCCTAGGCCAGCTGCACGAATCGATCGGACCGCGTGCCGGTGACGATGAGATCGAGCACCATCTTCAGGTCATCAGCGACAAGACGGCATCCTTGCTCTCTACCTCTGGAGCCTTCGGGGCACGCTTTGGCGGAGCCCCCGAGTATATCGAGGTATTGCGCGAGTACGGTGAAAAGGTGGGCGTCGCCTTCCAAGTAGCTGACGACGTCATTGACCTCGCCTCTGAGAAGGTCGACTCGGGTAAAACTCCCGGGACTGATCTGCGTGAAGGCGTTCCGACCTTGCCGATCCTGCTGCTGCGTCAAGCGGCCGCAGCCGGTGATGAGCAAGCTGTCGCAGCGGTAGCCCTCGTAGATGCAGACCTGTCCACCGATGAGGCACTGGCCGAGGCGGTTGCCGCGGTCCGTGGACACTCTGCACTACACGATGCTTGGAAGGCCGCACGCCAGTGGGCCGACGCAGCAATCGAGTCGCTGGCTCCCTTGCCAGAAGGCACCGTGAAGCAGGCATTGATTTCCTTCGCCGACGCCGTGGTAACCCGCGACGCCTAAGCAGTCAGCTGCACAAACTATAAAACAGCAGCGCACGAAGACCGAGGTCTTCGTGCGCTGCTGTTTTATATCAATGGGGCTAAATCAACGAATGATCTGCGATGCCACCAGAGGCTCGGGATGCTCGGGGGAGAACAACGCCTGACGCAGCTGTGCCGCCTTGTCCGCCCGGTCCTCCACCGAAACCCGGTGGCGCAGCTGCTGGTACAGCTGGTCATCGTGATAGCGGGGGAAAATATGCTGATGGTAGTGCCAGACATGCTGGTTGCCCGCGGGCTCATTGTGCTGCCGGGTGCTGGTGCCTTCCGGATCCCACGCGAGTTTCATGGCCAGGGCCACGCGTTTGGTTTCCTTCATGATCGCCGCACCGGTGACGTCATCCAGATCGTAGAGTGCTTCCAAATGCCGGGTGGGAATGATCATGGCATGCCCACCGTAGTTTCCGAACCCATCACAGGCCATAATCGCCGCCACCAACTCGGTCTGGTAGATCAGATCGGTGGACGCACAAAGATTATCCTGACTGAACGGCAGATCCTGAACCAATTCGCAGAACGGGCACTGGTAATCGGCCGGCTGATGGGAGCGGTGGAGCACTAGTCCTCCAGTTCGGCAGCCAATTCGTCAAAGACCCACGCGAACATGTCCAGCGTGAATTCGCTGAACGTTCCTTCTTCGCTGGTCCATGTGCCTTTGGCGTTATTGCGGCGGTAAACGATGGGATCCGGAACCTCAAGCTGTGAGGCTTTGAAGGCCCAGACGAACTTTTCTTCTTCGTCTTCCAAGAACAGCAGGTGGCCGTCCTCGATTTCCAATTCTTCGGGGTCGAAGAAGTAGTGGTAGGCCTCCATGAAATCTTCATTGTTGCCTAGTGCCAGATAGAACTCCTCCAGCACGAAGGGAATGGACACCTTGGACTGTGCTAGGGCATCGCGCAGTTCTTCGCCGTTGAGCCCGTCGGCTTCATTCCATTGGTCATCTAAATATTTGGGGACCAAGGAACGGAACTTCTCTAGAAACATGTCAGCCATGTGTTAATCCTATTCGAGATTAGCCAAGCTCAAGTGCGCTCAACGCGATCCACAGCTGGACTCGGTCGCTTGTCACATTGGGGTCGTAGCCCGAAAGCTCTGAAATCTGCTGCATGCGGTAGCGCACGGTATTGCGGTGCAGGCCCAATGCCTCGGCCACGGCACCCACCGAGCCATCGCGGTTCAGGTACTCGCGCAGCGTCAATAGGAGATCAGAATCATGGGTGGAATCGAAGTCTTGGAGTGGTCCCAGGGCCTCAGCGGCGAGATCCTGCAGCGGTACGTCGCGCGCGGCCAAGAGCAGTGAGGTCAACGACAGCTTGGTGGGAACGTTGATTCGCTCGCCGTGACGCAGTGATTCCAGGGCCTCGAAGTAGCTCCAGCGGATGCCGGTGGTATTTGAGTAGCGACCGCCATATCCAACTCGGGCGGAGATCCCGGCGGCCTCCAAATACTCATCGAGATGCTTGATGGACAGCTGCACTTTGCTGTGCGCAACGATGACCGCTAGACGGCCTTCCATCATCGCCGAAACCTGGGAGGAAAGATCTGCGGGCAGAGGCAAGGTTTGCAAGCGTTCGGCTTGTGTGGATGCTTGCACCAAGATCACCGAGTGCTCACGCTGCGGGTTGAGCCCCAGCGCGCCAAGGCGTCCGGCAGCGTCGGCTCCCACCAGCGTGCCGGCGGCTAAGTCGGCGAGCACTTGTCCATTGGCTTGTCGCTGTGAAGCGCGCAGTCGAGCTTTGTTGGCCATCTCCAGACCGATCAGGGATTGTGCGTAATCCACGACCGGATCATGCGCATAGGGTTCTGCCAGATGCAGGAGGCATTTATCACGCAGTCCCGTGGCCACAGGAAGCTCGTGCCAGGTGCGGTCCGGATCATAATCGCCGCTGATGACCTCGCCGTGCAGGCTCAATGCCACGTCGGTGCCGAGCATGCGCGCCAATTCGTCGAGCATGCTGTCCAGATCGGAGGAGAGCAGGGAACGGGCCAGCTTTTGGTGCGATTTGAGCAGGTTCTCCACGCGCTTGAGGTGGTCCGCGTTCATGGCTTCCGCGATGAGCCGAGTGATGGAAGCGAAGGGGATCTGGTAGGGGACCTCAAAGACAGGAAGTCCTACTTCGCGGGCGGCAACAATGGTAGCTTCAGGAACGGAGGCATGTTCCAGCCCGGTGCCGAAGCCCAGTGCCACCGCATCATTGGCGGCCAGCACGCGCACAAATTCTCGTTGGGCAGCTTTGGTTTTTTGGCGCAACCCGGTGGTTAGTACGACTTCGCGGCCGGTGAGGAATTTTGAGGGGTCTAGCAACTCGGTAATGGCCGACCAGGTGATGACCATGTCATCTCGATGCGTGTGTTCGGTCATCGGGCGGAGGTCGAGCTCGTCATGCTCCAGAAGTCCGCGTAAACTAATTGCCATGCAGCCATTCTAGTTGGCAGACGGAAAGTTCCCATTTCAGCAAAATGCTCAAATAATGGACACGCGTTACCTAAAATTGACCAGAATGTGAACTTTTTGCAGTAGCTTAGACACATGAGCTCTCCATCTTCAAAACAGGGCGCTCCACTCGCATCGGAAAAGCGTGAGACTTTCAGTTCACGAAAGCTCTTCATTCTTTCTGCGGTTGGTTCGGCCGTTGGACTGGGAAATATTTGGCGTTTCCCCTACGTCGCCTACGAGAACGGTGGCGGTGCATTCCTGATCCCTTACCTCGTAGCGATCCTTTGCGCGGGTATTCCGCTGCTGTTCCTCGACTACTCGATTGGCCATCGCTACCGTGGCTCGGCTCCGCTGGCCTATCGACGCGCTAACCGCAAAACCGAAATGCTCGGTTGGTGGCAGGTACTGATCTGCTTCATTATTGCCATCTACTATGCGGCCATCATCGCTTGGGCAGCCATGTACTGCTGGTTCTCCATCACCAAGGCCTGGGACAAGAACCCTAAGGGAGCCGAAGGCTTCTTCATGAAGGACTTCCTGCAGGTTTCCGATACCGTCGGCGTTTCCTTTGATGTGGTCGGACGGATCTTCGTGCCGATGCTGATCGTTTGGCTGGTAGCCATCGTGATCATGGTGGCCGGCGTGAATAAGGGTATTTCGCGAGCCAACGGTATCTTCATGCCGCTGCTGATCATCATGTTCGTCATCCTCGTCGTCCAGTCAGTCTTCCTGCCAGGTGCCATTGACGGCCTGAACGCCTTCTTCACCCCAGACTTCGCGGCCTTGCAGAACCCTGCAGTATGGGCTGCCGCGTTTGGGCATATCTTCTTCTCGCTGTCGGTGGCCTTCGGCATCATGGTCACTTACTCCTCCTACATGAAGCGCAAGAGCGACTTGACTGGCTCGGGCTATGTGGTGGCATTCGCCAACTCCGGCTTTGAACTACTGGCAGGTATCGGCGTCTTCGCTGCCCTGGGCTTCATGGCGCACAACGCTGGATCCAGCGTTGACGACGTAGCCACCAGCGGCATCGGTCTGGCCTTCATTGCCTTCCCGACCATCGTCTCGCAGGCGCCATTGGGTGGACTGATTGGCGTACTGTTCTTCGGTTCGTTGGTCTTCGCGGGCCTGACTTCGCTGATCTCCATTCTCGAAGTGATTGTGGCGGCATTCCAGGACAAGCTAGGTTGGAAGCGCACCCCGGCCACCTTGGTGGTTGTCATTCCGGTGGCAGTTATTTCGCTGATCTTGTTCCCGACCACCACAGGCCTGTACCTGCTGGATACCATGGACGCCTTCGTGAACCAGTTCGGTATCCTCGCCTGTGCACTGGTACTGGTGATCGTCTTCGGCGCAGGCCTTGGCATGCTGCCAAAGCTGGCCAAACACATGAACCGTCACAGCTCCATCAAGCTGGGCACCGGCTGGAAGATCTTGGTTGGAGGCATCGGTCCAGCAGCCTTGGGCTACATGCTGATCAACGAAGTCCAGTCCAAGATCAACGAATCCTACTCCGGTTACCCAGTGTGGTTCAACGGAGTCTTCGGGTGGGGCATGGCCGGTCTGTTGATTGTTGGCGCCGTGGTGCTGTCCTTGATCCCATGGAGCAAAAACTCAAAGATCAATGATCCGGAGTTTGAAGAGCATCAACGCAATGTTGAAGCCGAAGAACTTCCCGAACCAGCCGGAAAGGAATACTAGCCATGAGCGCCATTGCTATTGTCTTCATGATCATTTCCATGCTGACCATCTGGGGCGGCCTCGCCGTCGCACTGATCAACCTCTCGCGCCATCCTGAAAAGGACAACGACGATGTGATTGAAACTGCCGGTACTGCAGGAAATAACAGCCTGTAAGTTCATCTCGCAGTAACCGATACCTCCTCGTGCCGAGTCCAAATTGGCACGGGGAGGTATTTTTCTGTGCAGATGCACTACTAATCAGTAATGCAGTTGTGCCGATTCCGGTAGTGGCAATGGGCCACGAAGAATATTCTTCTTGTAAGAACACGTCGAGCCACGAGCTCGTAAAACCATAGTGAAAGGACAAGCAGGTGGACGTTACCTACCGCATTGAACAGAAGCGCAAGATGACCGGGCCATTCCCCGGCCCCAAGTCGGAAGAACTCGCCGCACGCCGCGCCAAGGCAGTTGCCGCTGGCGTTGCTTCCAGCCTGCCTGTCTACGCAGCTGACGCTGACGGCGGCATCATCGTCGATGTTGACGGCAACCAGCTGATCGATCTGGGTTCGGGCATTGCCGTGACCACCGTGGGTGCTTCCAACCCAGCCGTGGCCAAGGCCGTTGCCGAGCAGGCACAGCGTTTCACCCACACCTGCTTCATGGTTGCTCCTTACGAGAACTACATCGCTTTGGCTGAGAAGCTTGCTTCCATCACCCCTGGTAACTTCGAGAAGCGTGCAGTCTTCTTCAACTCCGGTTCCGAAGCCGTTGAGAACGCCATCAAGGTTGCTCGTGTAGCTACTGGTCGCCAGGCAGTAGTTGCCTTTGACCACGCGTACCACGGTCGCACCAACCTGACCATGGGCTTGACCGCTAAGGCAGCCCCATACAAGCGCGGCTTCGGTCCACTGGCACCAGAGATTTACCGGATGCCAATGAGCTACCCATTCCGCGAAGAGAACCCGAACATCTCGGGCAAGGAAGCGGCAGAGCGCGCCATCTTGGCCATGGAGAAGCAGATCGGTGGCGATCAGATCGCTGCGATCATCATCGAACCAATCCAGGGCGAGGGCGGCTTCATCGTTCCTGCCACCGGCTTCCTGCCACGCGTGGCCGAATGGGCCAAGGAAAACGGCATTGTCTTCATCGCTGACGAAGTTCAGGCGGGCTTCGCCCGTTCGGGCGCATGGTTCGCTTCGGACATCGAAGAGATCGAACCAGATATCGTCACCGTCGCCAAGGGCATCGCTGGCGGTATGCCACTGTCCGGCATCGTCGGCCGTGCTGACTTGCTTGACTCCGTGCACGGTGGCGGCTTGGGCGGCACCTACGGTGGTAACCCAGTAGCTGTTGCTGCAGCTCTTGAGAGCATCAAGTTCATGGAAGAGCAGGATCTGCCAGCTCGTGCCCGCGAGATCGAAGAGAAGTTCTTCGCCCGCTTCACCGCGCTGCAGTCCGCATACCCTGCCATCGGCGAAGTTCGTGGCCGTGGCGCCATGATCGCCATCGAGTTCGTCAAGGCTGGTGGCAAAGAACCTGATGCAGATCTGACCAAGGCCATCGCTGCCGAGTGCTTGGCCCAGGGTGTTGTCATCCTGACCTGCGGTACCTACGGCAACGTGGTTCGTTTGCTGCCACCACTGGTCATCGGTGATGAGCTGCTCAACGACGCGTTTGACGTACTGGAGTCGGCAATTCGCAAGCTGGCTGCCTAGTACCTAGGTTTCGAACACAAAGAATAAGGCTTCGGTTCTCCTCGCATCTGCGAGGGGAACCGAAGCCTTATGCGTTTACAGCCCACGTCCTTGGGCTAGTTAGCCGACCTTCTTGGGCTCTGGCAGACGCCCAGCCTTGGGAGCTCGGAGCATATCAACGAGGACGAAGATCACCGCAATCCACACCAGTACGAAGCCCATCCAGCGTTCGAATGGCATCTGTTCCCCGAAGACCAGTACACCCAGAATGAACTGAAGTAGGGGAGCGATGAACTGCAAGGAACCCACCGTGCTCAGCGGCAATCGACGGGCAGCCCCACCGAAAAGCAAGAGCGGAACGGCGGTGATGATGCCGCTGGAGGCCAGTAACAGGACGCCGGCCCAATTGCTGTTGAGCAGGGTTGAGCCCGAAGTCTGCGAGATCCAGAGTACGTAGATGATGGCCAACGGGGTCAGCCACAGGGTTTCGATGCTCAGCGCTCCCAGGGCACTGCCCTTGGTTCCCACCTTGTTCTTCACCAGCCCATAGAAGCCGAAGGAGAATGCCAGCCCCAGCGAGATCCAAGGCACCCGGCCCAGTCCAACGGTCAGGACCACCACCGCGACGGTGGCCAAGGCCACCGCGGCCCACTGCAGCGGGCGCAATTTTTCTTTGAGCACCAGCACGCCAAGCAGGATCGCGACAATCGGGTTAATGAAGTAACCCAGGGATGCTTCCAGTACGTGACCGGTCAAAACGGCCAAGGCATAGAGCACCCAGTTGCCTGCGATCAGGACGCTGGCCAGGGCCAATTGCCCCATGGTTTTGGTGTCGCGGAACATCGTTGCAAACTGGCGGATCTGTGAAGTCGCAGCAAGCAAAATGAAGCAGAAGATCAACGAGAAGAGAACTCGTACGGCGACGAATTCAACTGCGGAGATCTGCGGAAGCAACAGGAAGTAGGCAGGCAGCAAGCCCCAAATCAGATAGGCAGAGGTGCCTTGGATCAGTCCATAGCTGTGTTCAGAGCGGACGGGTGTGGTGGTGCTTGATGACATTCAGAATGTACGCTTTCGAGCTAAGGTGATTCAGAAACGACGGATCACAGGCGCAAAAAAATTGCATTTTGCAACTACTAAGCTTCAACGCCACAGGACCAGCATTATTCCCCGCTGGGCGTAATCTACACCGCTGGTTTCGTTCCTTACATCACAGCCAATGGCTCATGTAGAAAAAGCAGGAACCGACAGAGTCATCCAACCGTTGACTAGACTAGGAAAATACCATCTGGGTCTTTGTCAATTAGGGGAGTGCGTTAAGGTGCATGGACATAACAACGGACTGAAAACAGCTTTCTTGCTTGGCGGAATGTTCGCCTTGCTCCTGGCTATCGGTTCGCTCATTTCCGCCGGAACCGGCCGGTCAATGTTCATCTGGGTTTTCGCCTTGATCGGTTTGGGAACCACTGCTTACGGCTACTGGAATAGCGACAAACTCGCTTTGCGCTCAATGCACGCCTACCCGGTGAGCGAGGCAGAGAATCCGATGATGTACCGCATTGTGCGAGAGCTGTCGATGAATGCTCAGCAACCAATGCCGCGACTGTACATTTCGCCAACTTCCTCACCCAATGCCTTTGCCACCGGGCGCAATCCGCAAAACGCTGCGGTGTGCTGCACCGAAGGCATTTTGCAGTTGCTCGACGAGCGTGAACTGCGCGGTGTGCTGGGGCACGAGCTGATGCACGTGTATAACCGTGACATTCTTACTTCGTCTGTAGCTGCAGCCATTGCTGGGGTGATCACCTCGATTGCGCAGTTCCTGATGTTCTTCGGTGGCGGCGGAAGCAACGAAAACCGCAACGTCAACCCGATTGCGCTAATCGCTTTGTCATTGCTTGCTCCGTTGGCTGCTTCGATCATTCAGATGGCCGTGAGTCGGACCCGTGAATACGATGCTGACGAAGATGGCGCCAAGCTGACCAATGACCCATTGGCTTTGGCCAGCGCCTTGCGCAAACTTGAATCGGGTATTTCACAGGCGCCGTTGGCATCCAACGACCAGAAGCTGGTCAACAGCTCCCACCTGATGATTGCCAACCCTTTCGGTTCGCGTCTCAAGCAGATGTTCTCCACCCATCCGCCGATGGATCAGCGCATTGCCCGGCTTGAAGCTATGGCCGGCGGACGCCAATACTAAAAGGAAACTCACCCCAGAGGTGTTGAATCGCGCGGCTAGATAGGCCTAAAACAGAATTGGAGGCGGTCTCCACATCAGTGGGAGACCGCCTCCAATTTTTGTTGGCACGTGGGTGCCGAAATGGTTCCTAGCGGAAGTTCACGAACTGCAGATCAGTTTCTTCGAAGTCGCGCAGCAGGGCCATGGTGGCCTGCAGATCATCGCGGGACTTTGAGGAGACGCGCAGTTCATCGCCCTGAATCGTGGACTTGACGCCCTTTGGAGCCTCATCGCGGATCAGCTTGTTGATCTTCTTGGCGACATCCTGTGCGATGCCTTCCTTGATGCTGGCCTCAATGCGGTATTCCTTGCCGGATGCGAAAGGTTCGCCGGCATCCAAAGACTTCAGCGAGATGCCGCGCTTGATCAGCTTGGTCTGGAAAACATCGAGGACCGCGTTGACGCGCTCTTCCGAGCTAGCCTTCATCAAGATCTTCTCGCCACTGAAGTCGACTTCAGCGCCTACACCCTTGAAGTCGTAACGCTGGGCGATTTCCTTCTGAGCCTGGTTCATCGCATTGGCGACTTCCTGGCTATCAACCTTGCTGACGACGTCGAATGTGGAATCACTAGCCATGTGAATACTCCTAGCTGTAACGGGTCTGATTCGCTACATAGCCTACCGGTTTTGCGCCCTAAAATCGGGCTGTGATCAGGCTTACAGGGAAAAGAGCCTCCTCGATTTCACATCATCGAAAATCTCCTGTAGAGTTATTTCTCGTTCCGACAAGAACAAATGTTCTTGAAAGAGCAAACTCGGCAGATTACCCGAGTGGCCAAAGGGGGCTGACTGTAAATCAGCTGGCAACGCCTTCACTGGTTCGAATCCAGTATCTGCCACAAATAACTCCCGGATCTTTGATCCGGGAGTTTTTTGATTTCCGGGCAAAGTTTCATTGTGATCCGGATCTATTCCCACCTTCAATGAAGATCACCTTTCTACGTATTTCATCTGAAATTCGGCTACCGTATAGGCATGGCAACTAGAAATGTGAGCGAAGACGACTTCGCGAAGTTGATTGAAGACAACGACATCGTCCTCGTGGACTTCTGGGCTGATTGGTGCGGACCGTGCAAGCAGTTTGCTCCGGTTTACGATCAGACCTCGGACAAGTTCACCGACGTCGTTTTTGCCAAGGTGGATACCGAAGCCGAGCAGGGACTGGCGCGTGCAGCTAACGTGACCTCGATTCCTACCATCATGGCGTTCCGCGAACAGGTTCTCGTTTTCTCGCAGGCCGGTGCTTTGAACCAGCCGCAGCTCGAAGACTTGGTGACCGCGGTCAAGGGTATCGATATGAGTGAAGTGCACAAGCAGATTGCCGAGGAAGCCGCTCAGGCTAACTCCTAAAGCCGCTCGTGGGCTTCGGGCCCTACCTCTGCCGGTGATCCAGTGGAGCGTAGCGTGGCCCGAAGCTCTGTTTTTTCTCGCCAGAAAGACCCAAGAGCCGGACAATCCGCTGTCGATGTGGGGCAAAGGGCGCCAAGAGCTCGAGCATCTGCTGGTCAGTAATACGACGTCCGGTCAGGACTTGACCAACAAAGTCGGCCAAATGGAAATCGCCCACCGAAATGTGGTCGCTGGAGCCATGGGAACGCTGAAGCGTTTCGGCAATTGTCCACGGCCCAATTCCCGGCACAGATCCTAGAGCCGCCTCAAGCGTTCCTGGGGCCTTCGCCGTTGGCTTCGGCTGATCCAGTGATTTATCAGCCCACCAATTCAGGGCACCGGATACCTGGATAAATTTCCGGATCGTTTCAGCGCGTTTGCCTTCAACACGCGCTGCCTGCCAATCCCAGCGACGTAGTTGAGCGAGCTCCTGCGCCGTCGGAAAAATTCTCAATCCAGCAGGGGCCGGACCCGGGGCAGGTTGACCGTAGTGCCTAATAAGCCAACGCCAGGCGTAGTTCGCCTCAATTCCCGTAACCCGCTGTTCCAGAATGGCACCTATTGCGTGCTCAAAGATTCTCCCGGTTTTGGGTATGACGAGATCTGGATGCTCGGTACGAGTGCGGACGATAATTTCTGGAAACAGCCCCGCACGTAGTTGTTCATCAAAATCGCTCCAGTCATCGCCTGCTCCCAGCAGGTTTGGTACAGAATCCATAGCCCACCCTCCACCTGGACCCCATGCCTGAAATTCGGCCGCTCCCTGGCGCAAGGGTTTGGTGATGTGCACGGTTGCGGGGCCCGCGACAGTGGAAAAAGCCAGCCAGGCTTCGGTTTCTGACAGCCTGATCGTGGGGTCGCCTTGACCGCGACGCAGTATTCCCAGGGACTTAACCAGAGACACCGGACGTCCGGGGGAGAAGCTGGCGCTCCAAGATTTCTGCATATTTCGCATCATATAGCCTGGCTCAGACAGGAATATAACTCAGAGCCACTAGCACTGACGAAAAGATCACGTCTACTGCATGACGTTTCGCTACGTTCAGGAACGACATGTATGACGGGCGCCGGTAAAGTTCTTGACATGAAGTATGCGTCCACAGTTTTAGATCTGATCGGCAATACCCCGCTGGTGAAGCTCAATCGCGTTACCGATGGAGTCAAAGCCACGGTATTGGTCAAACTTGAATACTTGAACCCAGGCGGTTCGATCAAAGACCGCATTGCGTTGAAGATGGTTGAACGTGCTGAAGAGCGCGGCCAACTCAAGCCAGGCGGAACCATCGTAGAACCCACCAGCGGCAACACCGGTGTTGGGTTGGCCATGGTGGGCCAGCTCAAGGGCTACAAGACGATCTTTGTCACCCCGGACAAAGTGGGAGAAGAAAAGCGCGACGTTCTGCGCGCTTATGGTGCCCAAGTTGTGGTCACCCCCACCGCCGTCGCACCAGATTCACCTGAGTCGTACTACGGTGTCTCTGACCGGCTGGTGACCGAAATCGAAGGCGCATACAAGCCAGACCAGTTCTCCAACCCTGGCGCACCGGACAGCCACTTTGAAACCACCGGTCCAGAAATTTGGAACGACACCGATGGCAAAATCACCCACGCGGTCATCAGCGCCGGAACCGGTGGCACCATCACGGGCACCGGCCGCTACCTCAAGCAGATTTCGGCCGACCGCACTTCGGGCCCGGTCAAGATCATTGCAGCTGATCCGGACGGTTCGGTCTATTCAGGCGGAACCGGCCGCCCGTACTTTGTCGAGGGCGTTGGCGAAGACATGTGGCCAGGGAACTATGACCCATCAGTGCCCGACGAAGTCGAAGCAGTCACCGATGCCGAAGCCTTCGAAATGACTCGACGCCTGGCCAAAGAAGAAGGGCTGCTGCTTGGCGGGTCTTCGGGCATGGCCGTCGTCGCCGCCCTGCGCGCAGCCCGCAACCTGAGCGAAGATGATGTTGTTGTCGTGATCGCCCCCGATGGTGGACGCGGCTACCTCGCCAAGATCTTCAACGATAACTGGATGCTGCAGCAGGGTTTCACCACCGACGACTACTCCGCATTGGACTTCATCGGCTCCGCACTTTCCAAACAGGGCCCGCAGACCATCAGCGAAGACGCCACCCTGCGTGAGGCCGCCACGGCCTTGCGCGAACAGGGCGCCGATGCGCTGGTTGTTTCAGCCTCCTCCCTGCCTGCCCGCATCGGTGAGGTGCGCGGAGTCATCGGTGCTAATACCCTGAGTGAAGCGCTGCTCTCGGGTGCCGAGGCCACGAGCACCATCAAGGAACTGGGAAGCCTGCCCATGCCGCTGATCGGTGTGGCCGACACCCTCGATAATGCTCAGGAACTGCTCAAGGCCCACCCCGCCGTGCTGGTAACCAAGGCCGGCGAAGTTATCGCCGCCGCCACCGCAGCGGACCTGCTGGCCTACTCGACTCGCTAAAGAATTCACTAAAGGACTGATATCGATGACCGAAAACATTCAGGGCTCCAATACTCGCTTCGTCCATGCCGGACAGGAATTCGAGCCACGCACCGGTGCTGTTGTTCCGCCACTGCACTTCTCCTCGACCTACGCACAAGATGGCATCGGCAACCTGCGTAGCGGCTACGAATACGGCCGCGGTGGCAACCCAACTCGCGATGCTTTGCAGGCACAGCTGGCTGGCGCCGAATTTGGTACGCACGCCTTCTCCTTCAGCTCAGGACTCGCCGCGGAAGACTCGCTGATCCGTGCGATCCTGCGCCCAGGTGATCACATCGTTCTCGGAAACGACGCCTACGGTGGAACCTTCCGACTCATCGACCGCGTACTCGGCGACTGGGGCATCGGCAATACACCGGTGAACATGGCCGATGAAGCAGCGCTGGCTGCAGCCATTGAAAAGAACAAGGCCAAGCTGGTGTGGGTGGAGACTCCATCGAACCCGATGATGACCATCACGGACATCGCCAAGGTCGCCGAAGTAGCTCACGCTGCCGGTGCCTTGCTGGTCGTTGACAACACCTTCGCAAGCCCCTTCCTGCAGCAGCCGCTGACTTTGGGTGCGGACATCGTGGTGCATTCAACCACCAAGTACATCGGTGGTCACTCCGATGTTGTCGGCGGCGCCGTCATCGTCAAGGACGCCGCACTGGCAGAAAAGATTGGATTCATCCAGTTCGCCGTTGGCGCTGTCTCCGGACCCATGGATGCCTTCCTGACCACACGTGGCTTGAAGACCCTGGGCGTACGCATGCGCGCACACTCGGAGAACGCGGCACAGGTGGCCCAGTGGCTTCGTGAACGTAGCGAAGTTGAGCGCGTCCTGTACCCAGGGTTTGAGGATCACCCGGGCCACGAAATTGCCAAGAAGCAGATGAGTGGTTTTGGCGGCATGGTGTCGGTTCAGTTCAAGGGCGGCGAAGCAGCGGCCCGCAAGATTGCCGAGAGCACCCGGTTGTTCACCCTCGCCGAGTCCTTGGGCGGCATCGAATCTCTGATGAACTACCCATCGGAAATGACCCACGCTTCGGTCAAGGGCACCGAGTTGGCAGTACCAGTGAACCTGTTGCGCCTCTCGGTGGGCATCGAGGATCCAGCGGACCTGATCGAAGACCTGGACAAGGCCTTCACTAACCTCTAAGCAGCACAAATAAAGGACGTGGGGAGCAGTTCACCGAACTGCTCCCCACGTCCTTTTTCGTTTCCGCCGTGACGGTACTGGCGCTAACGGCGGGCTTTTGCCGGCTTGGGCGAGACAATCTTGAAGTAGCGATTACTGGCAGGCAGCCACATCAAAGCCACGCTGAACATGATGATGGCCGCGAGCAGTGAGTAGCGTCCAAAGCGCAGGAGCAGTGGCAGGGCCGTGATCACACCGAGCCAGGTCAAATTGGCGCGGGCAGAGCGCTCGCCGATGAACAGCCGGTAGCCGAGCACCGCGCAGGCACAGCCTGCAACAGCAAAGAACAACGCTAGGGCAACCGCGCCAAAGTTCAGTGATCCGTCATTGCTCTGCTCGTAAACCAGGAAGCCTCCAAAGCCAAGGAACAGCACTCCGGCGAGGAGCCAGAGCAGCTGGGCGATGAGCAGGCCGCCGGGGACGGGCTCGTCTGGGCGTCGCGCCAATAGAGGATTTTTCACACCTACAACACTACGTGCTTTGCCGCGGTGCCCGATCTCACACGGTCTGAGCACTGACAATTACCGGGGTTACACGTTAGTGTTAAGTGTTCGCGAACATCAGGGTATCCCTTGCATCCAGCCCAATATTTGAGGCTAGAGCCTTCTCGTGTTGTATTTCCGCAAAGTGTGTGCGGTTTCTTATGTCATAGGGGAGCGCTTGATGAGCGTGACTTGTATCTGACTGTGTAGCCTATACGTCGTTTCTTTGGGGACGGCCAAGGCCCATCCCCAACGAATGAGGTAATTCTTCGTGTCTTCTGACATGCCCGTAAACACTGATGACAACCAGACCCCAGAAGAGCCAACGGTTCTTTTCAGCGAACTTGGTCTGGATGCCCGCGTGCTTGCAGCCCTGGCTGACCTGGGCTATGAAAAGCCATCGCCAATTCAGGCCGCCACCATTCCAATGCTGCTCGAAGGCCGCGACGTCGTCGGTCTGGCTCAGACCGGTACCGGTAAGACCGCCGCCTTCGCACTTCCTGCCCTGTCCCGCATGGCAGAACTGGCTGACACCAATGGTCCAGCCAAGACCCCGCAGATCCTGGTTCTGGCTCCAACTCGCGAGCTGGCCCTTCAGGTAGCTGAGGCTTTCACTTCCTACGCCAAGTACCTGCCGAACTTCACCGTTCTGCCAGTGTACGGTGGCTCGCCATACGGCCCACAGCTCAACGGCCTGCGCCGTGGCGCTCAGGTTGTTGTTGGTACCCCAGGTCGCGTCATCGACCACATCAACAAGGGTTCATTGGACCTGTCGAACCTCCAGTACGTTGTCCTGGATGAGGCCGACGAAATGCTGCGCATGGGCTTCGCCGAAGAGGTCGACAAGATCTTGGAAGCAACTCCAGAAGAGAAGCAGGTTGCCCTGTTCTCGGCCACCATGCCACGCACCATCCGCCGTATCGCTTCGGAATACCTGCGCAACCCACAGGAAGTTGCAGTCAAGTCCAAGCAGTCCACCGGCACCAACATCACCCAGCGTTACCTGCAGGTGATGGGAGCCCACAAGCTCGACGCCATGACCCGCATCCTTGAGTCCGAGACCTTCGAAGGCGTTATCGCCTTCGTGCGTACCAAGATGGCTACCGAGGACCTGGCTGACAAGTTGAAGGCTCGTGGCTTCACCGCCGCTGCCATCAACGGTGACATCCCACAGCAACAGCGTGAGCGCACCATCGAGAACCTGCGCTCGGGCAAGATCGACATCCTGGTTGCAACCGACGTGGCCGCCCGCGGTCTGGACGTTGAGCGCATTTCCCACGTTGTGAACTTCGACATCCCACATGACACCGAGTCCTACGTGCACCGCATTGGCCGTACCGGCCGTGCTGGTCGCAAGGGCGACGCGATCTTGTTCATGACCCCACGCGAGAAGTACTTGCTGCGTGCCATCGAGAAGGCTACCCGCCAGCCGGTGACTCAGATGCAGCTTCCTTCGCTGGATTCGGTCAACGACCGTCGTATCCAGAAGTTCACCGATCGCATCGACAAGACCATCAGTGGCCAGGATCTGACCACCTTCCGCGAAATCGTGGAGAAGTTCGCTTCCGAGCATGAAGACCTGGATCAGCTGGAAATCGCAGCTGCGCTGGCCTTGATGGCTCAGGGCGGTCGCCCATTGCTGATGACCGAACCAGTCATGTCCCCTTCGAAGAAGGCTCGCATGGATCGCCCAGAGCGTGGCGATCGCGGCGACCGTGGTGACCGCGGCGATCGCGCTCCACGTGCCCGCAAGACCGCTGCCGAAGGCAACGCTATGTACCGACTGGCCGTTGGTCGTCGCAACCGCGTGCAGCCAGGCTCGATCGTCGGCGCACTGGCTAACGAGGGTGGCTTCGATTCTTCGGAAATCGGTGGCATCGAGATCCGTTCGGATCACACCCTGGTTGAGTTGCCAGCAGAGCTGAGCAAGGACCAGTGGCGTGCACTGTCCAAGACCCGCATCGGCGGCGAAGCCATCGAGCTCGAGCTCGACAATGGCCGCAGCCCACGTCGTGATGACGAAGGCGACCGCGGTGGCTTCCGTGGTGGCCGTGGCGGTGGCTTCGGTGGCGGTCGCAGCGGTGGTGGCCGTGGCGGTTTCGGCGGTGGCCGTAGCGGTGGCGGACGTGGCGGCTTCGGCGGCGGCGGACGCGGCGGCAAGGATCGCTTCAGCGACTCGGGCCGCAGCGGTGGACGTCGCGATTACTAAGCCAGCGACACACAGCTGAATAGCATTGAATAACGCCCTTGGGGCAAGCCTTGAGCTTGCCCCAAGGGCGTTTTCATGTCCCGGAAGACTATTTACGGTGCCGGGGTTCCCACCGGGATCTGATCCCCGAGATAGACCGTGCCGCCACTTTCCAAGAACTGCTTGCTCTTGAGCGCCATCCCCGCCAGCGCGGCCTGGGCCTCCGCGGAGCCGTATTCGTCGCGGATGTCCTGGGAGATGCGCATGGAGCAGAACTTTGGCCCGCACATCGAACAGAAGTGCGCGGTCTTGGCCGGTTCGGCCGGCAGCGTCTCATCATGGAATTCCTGCGCCGTGACCGGATCCAGAGACAACGAGAACTGGTCATTCCAGCGGAACTCGAAGCGCGCCTTGCTCAGCGCGTCATCCCGTGCGGTAGCTCCGGGGTGGCCCTTGGCCAGATCCGCGGCATGGGCAGCGATCTTGTAGGTAATCACCCCGGTCTTCACGTCATCGCGGTTGGGCAAGCCCAGGTGTTCCTTGGGGGTGACATAGCAAAGCATCGCGGTGCCGTAGCGGGCAATCTCCGTGGCGCCGATGGCGCTGGTGATGTGGTCATAGCCCGGGGCGATGTCAGTAACCAGTGGGCCCAGGGTGTAGAACGGGGCCCCGTCGCATAGTTGTTGCTGACGCTCCACATTCTCACGCACCAGGTGGAATGGGATGTGCCCCGGTCCTTCCACCATCACCTGTACGTCGTATCCCCACGCGCGCTTAGTCAGTTCAGCCAGGGTGTCCAGCTCGGCGAACTGGGCGGCATCGTTGGCATCGGCGATGGATCCGGGGCGCAGCCCGTCGCCCAGTGAGAACGCGACATCGTACTGCGCGAAGATCTCGCATAGCTCATCAAAGTGGGTGTAGAGGAAATTCTCCTGATGGTGCGCTAGGCACCAGCCGGCCATGATGGACCCACCACGCGAGACCATGCCGGTGACGCGGTTGGCGGTTAGCGGGATGTAGCGCAGCAGCACACCGGCGTGGATGGTCATGTAGTCCACACCTTGTTCGCATTGCTCGATGACGGTGTCCCGGAAGATCTCCCAGGTCAGCTCGTTGGCTTCACCGTTGACCTTTTCCAGTGCCTGGTAGATCGGCACGGTCCCAATGGGCACCGGCGAATTGCGGATGATCCACTCGCGGGTAGTGTGGATGTCATCTCCGGTGGAAAGGTCCATGACGGTGTCGGCGCCCCATTTGGCGGCCCACTGTAGTTTGGAGACCTCCTCGGCGATCGAGCTGGTCACCGCGGAGTTGCCGATATTCGCATTGATCTTCACCAGAAAAGCCTTGCCGATGATCATCGGCTCTGACTCCGGGTGGTTGATGTTCGCCGGAATGATGGCCCGACCCGCGGCGAGCTCGCTGCGCACCAATTCAACATCGCATTCCTCGCGCAGAGCTACGTAACGCATTTCCGGAGTGATGATCCCGGCGCGAGCGTAGTGCATTTGGGTCACGGTTGCCCCTTTGACGGCCCGCAATGGGGAAGCGACGCGACCGGCCCATTCCTCGCTGGCAGTTCCGCGGCGGACCGCAGAGCGCCCATCGTCGTGCAGATTGCGTTCGCGCCCTTCATAGGTTTCCACGTCGTTGCGTTCCAGGATCCAGGGTTCCCTGAAGGGCTTCAATCCCTCGGTGGGTTCGCTTCCCGGTCCACTGGTGCGATACACCTGTAATGGATCATTAGGCTGGCCATTGGGGGAGTCCGCAAGTTGAATTTGCGTGACGGGAACTGAAATCCCTTCCGATTCGCGAAACGCGAGACTGTGGGCAGGGTGCTGTTCAAATTGTTCCATTGAGAAACTCACTTCCTTCGCCGGCATTACCCGGACAGGTTCAACGGTCGCGGACAGCTGTAGTCCGATCTCAGCCCCTGCCATGGGGCTCCCGTGTGGTCGCAGATGACACTAGCACGAAAATTTATGGCGCAGGAAAATGACCGACATGAAGTGACGCTCCGACAATGAAGTGAACTTTGCGAAGAACGAATAAAAATCTGGTCAGATTCGAGCCAGAATAAAAACCTCAGGAAAACGAAAAGAGAGACAATCTGCATGCAGGTTGTCTCTCTTATTTCGAGCCCCCTGCCGGAATCGATCCGGCGACCTCGTTCTTACCAAGAACGCGCTCTACCACTGAGCTAAGGGGGCAACGAGTAAATACTCTACACAGGTTTTTGACGTTTGCAAAATCCTGAACAGATTTGTAGCTGAGGTCACAAGATTCCTACTCAAGTCCTAAATGCGAGCGTCGGATCACCGGTCATGGAAGTGGCGGCTGTTGACATTTCTGAGGATCAGAAAACTAGGGTCGCACCCCTGAAGTCATTGATGAAATCCTGCTCCCCATTATCTCGTCGGAGGTTCGCGGGATGTACCTATTCCCGCCCCATGGCCAGCATGAGACTTCTGCGGTATTTGGAGGATGGAGGTGTGCCCTCGCTTCGAATATTTGGATGCAAGTAGCGCCGGTGGTTAATTGCCGACTGACCACTAAATTCCCCTCAGTGAGGATCGTCACCAAGACACTTTTGTGCCACTGATCGTCCCGTGCGCGAATTGTTGTTGCCAATAATTGCATTTGACTAGGGATTACTTGTCGTACAGGGGTTCGATTGGATGGGGGATCGCCGATTTTTGTTTGTGCGCGAATCCGTGTAGAGTATTTACTCGTTGCCCCCTTAGCTCAGTGGTAGAGCGCGTTCTTGGTAAGAACGAGGTCGCCGGATCGATTCCGGCAGGGGGCTCTGAGTGAGAAGCTTTCTTGGCTTCTACTGGATTGCTTCTCACTTGTGGCGGCGTAGCTCAGCTGGTTAGAGCGCACGACTCATAATCGTGAGGTCCCGGGATCGAGTCCCGGCGCCGCTACAGATTTAGCCCCGAAATCCTGATGGATTTCGGGGCTTTCTCGTCCCCAGAATTTCTGAAAATTTAATGCCCCCGAATGCATCAACTCTGCAGTCGGAGGCATTTGAGCGTTTGCGGGCGTGCAGCTACTCTTTATCGCCCTGATCGTGGTGCTCTTTGCTTGTCGAGGCTTCCTTAGCAAGCATCAGCAGACCTTGAATTACGTCTGAATCCACTTCTTGACCGTCGGATTTTTCATTGTTTGCATCGTGACCATGAACCTCTGTATGCAGTCGTTGCATCTGCATATCAAGCTTGGTGGCTACGGCTGCCGCCTCAGCAAGTTCTGAAACCAAATGCGCCGGGACTTCGCCATCATATTTGTAGAAAATCTTGTGTTCCAGGCTGGCCCAGAAGTCTTGCGCGATAGTACGGATCTGCAGCTCAACAACGACGTTCACCGGTCCGTCCGAGAGGAAGACCGGGATTTCAACAATGGCATGCACGCTCTTGTACCCGCTGGGCTTTGGATTCTTGATGTAGTCCTTGATCTGGATGACTCGAATGTCATTTTGCGCGGTCAAGGTATTGAGAACTTTGTAGATGTCCTTCACGAAGCTGCAGGTGATTCGGACACCGGCGATGTCGCTGATGTTCTCCCTGATGGCTGAGAGGGATGGGTGGATATTCCTCTGGCTCACCTTGCGCATGATACTTTCCGGAGTTTTTACCCGGGAGGTGATGTGCTCAATGGGATTGTACTTGTGCAGATAGAGGAACTCTTCACGAAGAATCGAGACTTTGGTCAGAACTTCGTCGACGGCAAACTGGTACTCCATCATGAAACGCTGGAACTGTAGCCGGAACGCCTGAGTCATTTCTTGCAGTTCGCCTGAACTCAGATCTGCCGTAGAAGGCAGCGGGATCACGCTGCCGTTGTCTTCTGGATATGGAATGGAAATCCTAAATCACCTCTACAGGTTGGGCGATGTCAACAGACATGAACGCTCTATAGTTTTAGCGTAGGTCATCCATCTAAGAATTAGGCTAGAAGAAGTCAAGAATCTATCGGGTGCAAGCTGGAGATCATGTAGCTGGGGTTCAGCCATGAGTTCGATGTCCTAGAGCTACTCACCGCTCTTCAGAGCCAGGCCAGTGCCACCCCGCGCACCTTCAAGACATTGACCCTGCCCGTCAGACGCCACCAGATGCTGGAGCGGGCCGACAGCCAATACTGCGAAGTGCCCTAAGGTTGAAGGGTAGCTTCAGGAAGGTTTTGATGGAACTCGCTAGCGTTTCCCGGCAACTCTGCCATGGCATCAGTTTCTCCCAGCATGAGCCGGCACCCATGCTCCGGCTGCGCATAGGGGAGAACTGGAAAACCGAATACCTAACCATGAACCGCTCCCTGAGCTTGGAAGTCGGGGATCTCAAATTTTGTCTCGGCTACATCACCATGAATCGCGATGGATCACGCAATGTTTTGCCGTGCCCCAAAACCAAGGCCTTGCGCACCGGCACCCAATGCGAGAGTTGCCGCAGGTTGGACCATTCCAAATTCATGCATCACTTCCACAAAACTGGGGAAGCCCCCGAGGGCATGCGCAAATACTTGGAACAGCCGCACTTCCTGTACATCGCCAGCTTCGCTCACGGAGCGACCAAGGTGGGAACCACTTCAACCCAAAGCCAGTGGACGCGTCTGGCGCAGCAGGGAGCGGTGATTGCCCGCTACATTGCTCGCGCCAATGACGGCACAGCCATCCGAGTACTTGAAGATTTGGTCACCGAGCATGTGGGCTTGAGCCAGCAGGTAAGGCAAAAATCCAAGATCAAGGGATTGGTCGGCTGGGAGCTGGACTACCAGCAACTAGATGCCATCAATGAACAAGCGGCCAATCAGGCCCGCGACTTCCTCGCCACTCAACGAGGCCTAGAAACCTATGGGGTGCAACTGCGCGATGAGCTCTGGGAGCAACCGGGCTTTGCCCGTCCGGTGATCGAGGCGTGGGCCAGCAGATCCCTGCACGCCTGGACGTCTACGCTGCCCGGTGCTCGGCACAAGCTGCGTGTTCGCGGGGTGCTGGGCCAAGGGATCATGGCCGATAGCGGGGACGGCACTACCTTGCGCTTGCTGGATGCAGCCGAGCTCAAAACCCACCAGGTGGATCTGACCGAAGAGCGCGGAGAATTCAAGGAAGAACAATCGACATTGTTCTAAGAGTTAGCTCGCTACGCTGTCGGTGGAGTCACGAGGAAATACCCCTGAGCCAATGAGCTCAGAACCGTCAGCTGAACTAGACTTGATCTATGACCAACACTCCTTGGGAAGCGGCCTCACCACGCTATAAGAAGCTCGTCTTTACGGCCATGGCCATTATGGGAATAGGTATTATCTTGGCGATCATCGGCGCTAACATCCCCTCGTTGCCAACGGTGTACACCGCCATCGGCATTATGATCGTGGGCATGCTCTGCCACATTGCCGCGATGATGGTCCGTGCCAAGGATGCCCGTAAGTGGCGCATCGACAATGGCCTGGCCACATCCCGAGCCTCCAAGCGGTCTGCAGGCGACGCACAGTAAGTTTTAGCTAGAACCACACCGAAGATGGCGGGCCAGAGTAAATCACCCTTACTTCAGCACGTCATTTTCAGTTACATCAACGTTCAGGAGAACCTATGGCCATCAATCCCGAACTGGTGGGGCGAGTATTCCCCGCTGGAGAGCCTTACCAAGTAGGGCGCGAAAAGATCCGCGAATTTGCCCGGGCCACCAAAGCCACTTCGCCTGCTCACTTCGACGTGCAGGCAGCCCAAGACCTGGGGTACGCGGACGTGGTAGCACCGCCAACCTTTGCCATCATCGTGGCTCAGCGTGCCGACGCGCAGCTAATCGCAGACCCTGCCTCGGGTATCGACTTCTCCCGAGTGGTCCACGCAGACCAGCGTTTCACCCATCACCGCCCCATTGTGGCCGGTGACGAATTGGTGGCAGAACTGCATGTGGACCAGGTCCGCGAAATGGGCGCCGGCGCAATGATCACCACCCGCGCCGAAATCGCCACCGTGGCTGGAGACAAAGTGGCCACCACCATTTCATCGCTACTGGTACGAGCTGAGGACTAAGCATGATCGAATTCGAAAGCCTCGAAAAGGGAACGGTCATCGGTTCCCACACCGTTCAGGTCAACCGTGCGGACCTCGTGCGATACGCTGGCGCCTCGGGCGACTTCAACCCGATTCACTGGAATGAGCGCTTCGCCAAGGAAGTAGAACTTCCCTCGGTGATTGCCCACGGAATGTTCACCATGGGCTCGGTTATTGATCTGGTCTCGCAGTGGGTAGGAAACCCCGGGGCCATCATTGACTACCAGACCCGCTTCACCAAGCCAGTAGTCGTCGAAGATCCTGAAGGCAGCAACCCTGGCGACTTCGAAGGCACCAGCATTCTTGTGGAAGGCAAGGTCGGCGCGCTCGACAATGAGAAGCGCACCGCCCGCATCGACCTGGCCGTGACAGCCAATGACAGCAAGGTACTGCTCAAGTGCCAAGCAGTGGTGCAGCTCTAGAGATGCACCCAACCGGTAATGCGCATCAGCCAGTACCTCACTGGCGCAACGCGTTGATGGCAGCCTACCTGGCCAGCGGACTGTTGATTTCCGCACTGGTCTCGCGTCTGCCAGCAGTGCGCGATGAACTCGGCCTCGACCACGCCAACGTAGGTCTGCTCCTGCTATGCATGAGTGCAGGATCCTTCCTGTCGGTCTCGGTCTCAGGGCATCTGGTGCTGCGTCTGGGCGCGACCAACGTGATGCGCATTGCCGCAACCCTTGGCGGTGGCTCCCTACTCCTGGTCGGATTCAGTACCGGAGTTCTGGGGAGCACCCTGGCCTGCGGTATTTTCCTATTTACCCAGGGGCTGGGGACCGCCTCATGGAATGTGGCTTCCAATGTGCAGGGTGCTGCCATGGAGCGGGCCCTAGGCAAGAGCGTTATGCCGGCACTGCACGGGTTCTTTTCCATCGGAACAGTCATCGGCGCAGGGATCGGCGCGCTCGCCGCAGCCCAGGGTGTGCCGCTGCAATACCACTACGGGGTCATCGGCCTGTTGATCATCGCGACGGTGCTTTACAGTTCGAAGTATTTCGGAGAAGACTTCAGCCGCACCCCGCGTACTTCCAACGGACCTTCGCTGCGCCGGGCTTGGACCGAGCCACAGACGGTGTTGCTCGGCGTGCTGGTCTTGGGGATGGCGCTCGCCGAAGGTGCTGCAGGGGACTGGGTGGCCTTGGCCTTGGCCGACGGCTATCAGACCTCTGAGGCCACCGGAGCTATCGGCTACGGAATTTTTGTTACGGCCATGACTTTGACCAGACTGCTTTCCGGCGATTTGATCCTGCGTCTGGGCAGGGTCATCATGATCCGGGCCAGCGCCATCAGCGCCTTTATCGGGGTATTGCTCTTCGCCTTCGGGCAGAGCCTGCCGCTAGCCTTTGTTGCCCTGGCCGTTTGGGGCATGGGCGTAGCTTTGACCTTCCCGCTGGCGATGAGTGCTGCCTCGGATGATCCACTGCACGCCGCGACCCGTGTCACCGTGGTTTCCACCATCGGCTACGGCGCATTCCTCGGTGGACCACCCCTGTTAGGGCTATTGGCTCAAGCCATTGGATTGCTACCAGCCCTAGGCTCAATCTCCTTGCTGATTGTTGTAGCGTTCCTGCTCTCCTCGAATACCGCCGGTTATCGGCAGCACGAAGAACGCACCGAAAACTAAACTGTTGACCTGGCTGAACGCTATGGCCTCGACACTGAAAGTACATTGAATCAATGCTGAAAAACCTGACGACTTCCCACGTTGGTGGGCCTGCACAGCAGCTGGTCACCGCAACGAGCGAAGCCGAACTCGCGCAAGCTGTCGCCGCCGCAGATAGCGCCGGCCAGAATGTCCTGCTGATCGGCGGTGGCTCCAACCTGGTGATCAGCGACGAGGAGTACCCAGGTGTGGCCATTCAGATCGCCACCCGTGGCCTGCACCTCGACGAGCAGCCCTCAGGCAAGGTCTTGCTGCGCGCTGCCGCCGGTGAAAGCTGGGACGCCACCGTCGAGTACAGCCTTGTTCAAGGTTTGAGCGGCCTTGAAGCGCTCTCCGGAATTCCCGGATGCACCGGTGCAACGCCAGTGCAGAACGTGGGGGCCTATGGGGCAGACGTATCCCAGACCCTGGCCTGGGTCAGGGTATATGACCGCCACACCAGCCAGGTGCTCAAGCTCGACAACTCCCAGCTGGAATTTGCCTACCGTGATTCGGTCATCAAGCGCACCAGCAACAATGGATCACCACGCTACGTGGTCCTGGAAGTAGCCTTCCTGCTTGAGCGCGAGAACCTCTCCGCACCAATCCGCTACGCTGAGCTAGCGCGGCGCTTGAACGTGGAGGCCGGAGAACGCGCCGATGCGCACCTGGTGCGCCAGACAGTTCTTGAGCTGCGCCGTTCCAAGGGTATGGTGTATGACCCGAAGGATGCCGACTCGCATTCCACCGGTTCCTTCTTCACCAACCCGATCGTTGATGCAGCGGTTCTTGAACGGCTCCCGGAAAATGCGCCGAACTACCCAGTGACGCAAGCAGGTATGGTGAAGCTGTCGGCAGCTTGGCTGATTGATCAGGCAGGCTTCGGCAAGGGCTACGGGCTTGAAGGCACCGAGGGCTTCGCTGTGGCTGAAGGCCGTGCGGCACTTTCCACCAAACACACCCTGGCCATCACCAACCGGGGCGATGCGAAGGCCACGGACATCGTGGCCATTGCCCGCGCCGTGCGTGCTGGGGTGCAAGAACGCTTCGGAATCACGCTGGTCAACGAGCCACTGCTCATCGGCCTGGACCTCGCGTAGCCACGGGGCAGGCGCCGTACCGATCTAGAAAGGGCACATCGATGCCAGAGCTTTCCTTGCGCAAATTATGTAGTGACGACATTGATCTCATCGAGGACAGCTTCCAGTCGCCGGAAGGTGCCAGCGAATCCCAATGGTTCGGATTCTGGGATACCAACAAGCTGCGCACCCGGCTGAGCCAAGACCAATTTATTGGTAGCAGCGATGGAGCATTAGCCATTTGCTTGGGGGAGCGGACCATCGGCAAAGTGGATTGGTTCACCGTCACCAGTTGGGGGCGGGCCAATACCTCCGCCTGTTGGGAGATTGCCATTGGACTGTTCGAGGAACACCGCGGGCAAGGCCATGGAACACGAGCTCAGTGCTTGTTGGTCGAGTACCTCTTTGCCCATTACCCGCGCCACCGTATCCAAGCGACCACGGACGCCGAGAATATCGCCGAACAACGTAGCCTGGAAAAAGTGGGATTCAGCCGCGAAGGGATCATCCGGCAGTCTCAGTGGCGTGACGGCGCCTGGCATGATCAACTCATTTATTCATTGCTACGCCACGAATATTCGCAGTCGCGATAATCGGCAATTTACAATGCAGATGGCTCGGGCCGGAACAGATTTCTGTTCCGGCCCGAGCCATAGGTATTTATTGCTCAGGAAGCTTAGAGGCGCCCCTGGGCGATGGCCAGCATGCGGCGCAGTGGCTCTGCAGCGCCCCACAGAAGCTGGTCGCCCACGGTGAACGCCGAAATGTATTCAGGACCCATTTCGAGCTTGCGGATGCGGCCCACTGGGATGTCCAAGGTGCCGGAAGCAGCCACCGGAGTCAGCTGGTTCATGGTTGCTTCCTTTTCGTTAGGAATAACCTTGGCCCACTCATTGTCGGCTGCCAGGATCGACTCAATCTCAGAGACCGGCAGATCTTCCTTCAGCTTCAAGGTCAGTGCCTGTGAGTGTGAGCGCATGGCGCCAATGCGTACGCACAGGCCATCCATGACGATGTGGTTCTCGCCGGAGGTCTGGAGGATCTTGTTGGTCTCCGTACCGGCCTTCCACTCTTCGCGGGACTGGCCGTTGCCTAGGTCAGCGTCGATCCAAGGGATCAACGATCCACCCAGAGGAACGCCGAACTGCGCAGCATCCAGATTTCCGCGCTGAGTCTCAAGTACCTTGCGGTCAATATCCAAGATCGCGCTAGCCGGGTCAGCCAACTCGGCAGCCACCGAGGCATTAATGTCACCGAACTGGGTGAGCAACTCGCGCATATGGCGGGCTCCGCCACCTGATGCAGCCTGGTAGGTCATCGCAGTGCCCCACTCAACCAGGTTGTTCTTGAACAGCCCGCCCAAGCCCATGAGCATGCACGAAACGGTGCAGTTGCCTCCAACGAAGTCCTTCACACCAGAAGCAAGGGACTGGTCGATGACGCTGCGGTTCACCGGATCCAAAACGATTACCGAGTCATCGTTCATGCGCAGGGAAGAGGCGGCATCGATCCACAGGCCATCCCAGCCGGTTTTGCGAAGTTCAGCATGGACCTTGGTTGTGTAGTCGCCGCCCTGGGCAGTGACGATAATCGGCAGCTTGGATAGCGTTTGGATGTCAAAAGCATCCTCTAGTGCGCCAGCGCCTTCTGCGAAGGAGGGAGCCTGACCGCCGGCATTCGACGTGGAGAAAAATACCGGATCGATCTGCGCAAAGTCGCCCTCGTCGAGCATGCGCTGCATCAGCACGGAGCCAACCATGCCACGGTAACCTACAAAACCAACAGATGAAGTCATGTTTCCATGATAGGGGCGAATGGGGCTTGTAGCCCGGTTCGTTACAGCAGTTAAAGCAGAATCACACCCAAGACCCAGCAGGGTTCAGGTGTGATTCAGTACAGCGAAAGTTTTACTTTTCCTCAAGCAGTCGCTTGCGGTTGTTAATCGCCCAAACTGCAGAGAAGATGAAGATCTGTGCTGGGACCAGCAAGAGGATCAATCCGAAGATCTTGTGACCGCCCAGCACCATGAAAAAGCCGAGGGCGGCGACAACAAGCGCCAGTAGCGGGAAGAGCATGTAGCCGAGTACGAAGAGTGCTTCGGGGTGCTGCTTGAGCTCTCCGATGTATTTTTTCATGGTCGTCTTAGTCCTTTTGGCGCAGCCAGGTTTCAAAGCGGTAGCGGGTACCGGTGGAGGAGACATGCCAGCTGGCATCATCCGAAGCAAGTGCTGGTTCGGTTGCTCCGAGAATGAAGTCTGAGGAGAGCTGTGGAGCAGAAGTGTCGCCGACGGGTTCCAGATCCAACTTGGTAATCACCGCGACGTCCAAGTGCGAGAGCGCCTGAGCATAAACTTTCCCGCCGCCAATGATCCACACTTCTTCGCCGCCGTTGGCTTTACGGGCCAACGACAATGCTTCATCCAAGGTTGACGCAGGGACGGCACCATCTTGGCGTAACTGTTCATGAAGTTCGGTTTGTCCGGTCAGCACAATGTTGGTGCGCCCGGGGAGCGGGCGGAACTTTGCCGGGAAAGAATCCCACGTCGCGCGCCCCATGACTACCGGGTGGCCAGCGGTGATGCGCTTGAAGTGCGCTAGATCTTCTGGAACGTGCCAGGGCATGGTGCCTTGCGCACCAATAATCCCATTATTTGCTTGAGCCCAGATGGCGCCGAGCAAAGGTTCTAACCGTTCGGCGTGGCGTGGTGCTTCGGTCATACGGCGACAGTTCCCTTGATCGTCGGGTGGTGCTGGTAATCGTTGATGCTGAAGTCTTCAAGAGTGTAGTCAAAAATCGAGGCTGGCTTTGAGTTGAAACTCAATGTTGGGTACGGGTACGGATCGCGGCTTAGCTGTTCCTTGACCTGTTCCAGATGGTTCGTGTAAATGTGCACGTCGCCACCGGTCCAAATAAACTCGCCGGGCTCAAGGTCCAGCTGCTGTGCCAGCATCATGGTCAACAATGCGTAGGAAGCAATGTTGAAGGGTACGCCGAGGAACATGTCTGCGCTGCGCTGATAAAGCTGGCAGGAGAGTTTGCCGTCAGCTACATAGAACTGGAAGAAGACATGGCATGGAGGAAGCGCCATATTCTGGATTTCGGAAACATTCCACGCCGAGACAATGTGCCGGCGCGAGTCAGGGTTGTTGCGCAATGCGTCGACTAGCTGGGAAATCTGGTCGATGTGGCCACCATCGGGAGTTGGCCAGCTGCGCCACTGCACACCGTAGACGGGTCCGAGTTCGCCGTCTTCGTCGGCCCATTCATTCCAAATGCGCACACCTTGGTCCTGCAGCCACTTCACGTTGGATTCGCCACGCAAGAACCATAACAGCTCAGCCGCAACCGACTTGAAGTGCACTCTCTTCGTGGTGATCAGCGGGAAAGAGTCTTGAAGATCAAAGCGGATTTGGCGACCAAAGACGGAAAGGGTTCCGGTTCCGGTGCGGTCTTCTTTGGAAGTGCCGTTCTCCAGCACGTCCTTGAGCAGGTCTTCGTAAGGTGTCGCAATGTTCACGCACCCAAGTTTAGTTCACACTATCCGTGGTCGGAACTGCTGGCGAGATGACTCTTCTCGCACTGGGCGGATCACTAGCTAGGCTTCACAACCATGGAGTTGTATTCCGGATAGCGGCGCAGGTAATCCTGGACATAGGTGCACTCGGGAATGATCTTCAATCCTTCATTTTTGAAGCGATCCAGTACCAGCGTTACCAAGGCGCGGGCATATCCGCGACGGCCGAATTCCTCGTTGACAATGGTGTGCTGCAGGGTCACCACATCTCCTTCCCGGTGGTAGCCCAGGAAGCCAACGAAGGTAGAACCGTGCCATAAGGAAAAGCGCCCACGGCTTTCGTCGTGGTCAAGGCGCAGGCCATGGTGAACAACTTTATCCACTGGTTGTTGCGGCTGCTGTGCAGTCATGGCTTTACCTCATCTTCGGAGCAGATACATTTGCTGATTACAGTCTTATCCCTTATCGGAGCCGAATGCAACGGGTTTGAGAAGTTCTGGAGAATAAAGCTAGGCCCCGCCTCAGGCGGGGCCTAGCAAAGAATTAATCGTGAAATGGCGTGTGGATTTCAAATGACACTATTCGGGGTTCTGCACCGTTAACCTGCTGGGCAACGATCAGCGAGCCTGGTTCAAGATAAGGGTCATCTTCCGGTAGTGCCTTCGCCAATTCAGCCGACGAGTTTTTAGCCAAAACTTCCAGAACAAATGGGAGGACTGGACGGTGCGTGCAGATAGCTTGGGAACGATACTTATCGAACAGCTTCTGAACGGCCCGACGTGCACGGTCCGGATGCCGCGTCGCAGCATGTTCGGTGAGCGCGCTCAAATTCTTCATCTTCATCGCGTGCAAGGTGGCGTAAGGTGCCAAGGTCTGGACGCAACGCAGCCATGGGGAGGACGCAATATGGGCCGGTTGCCAGGCCTCGAGCATGCGAGATACTGCTTGGGCCTGGCGCCGACCGGTAGCAGCCAGGGGACGTTCGCCCTCGGCACGAGTCCAGTTTCCGCGCGGCTTGGCCTTTGCATGGCGGACAATCAGTACCGGGAGGGCGTGGAGCGTCCCATCTTTGTGAGCCTTAACCAGATCCACCAGTGGTTGCGCATCGGTGGGGTTGGTCAGGAGCTGGGTGGCTTTTTTGGCGCTGACCCACCGTGTGTCATCGCATTCCGCGCCGTCGGGATCGATCAGCGTTTGTGGGTCGGTTTTAGCGGCCCAGTAGTACACAACTTTGGACTTTTGCTTCACCGAGTAAGCCGTCGCGGACAGGGGAATACCGAGCGTAATCCGCAGACCAATTTCTTCACGGACCTCGCGGATGGCACATTCGGCGATGGACTCGCCCGGATCCAGCTTGCCCTTGGGCCAGGACCAATCGTCATACTTTGGCCGATGGATCAGCAAGACCTGCAATTTGTTGTCGATAATCCGCCACGGGATCGCCCCGGCGGCGATGATGTCGAAGTCACCAAGATTGATTTCCTCGGCATCCACCGAGCGGATGATCTCACGAACCCGCGTGGCCGCTTCGTGCAATTGGGGATCTGCCACTAGCTATTACGTCCACTGTTGCGTCGGCGGGCATGTTCTTCGATGAGCCAAAACTGAATATCGGTCAATGGCTTGCCTTCGTCATCCTGGGAGTGGCGAATCCATTCACCCTCGGAGTTCAGGTGCCATGAGGCCGTCGTATCGGCCATGTAGAGCTCCAACTGGTTGGTCAGATCCTCAACGTCTTCTGGATTGTGCAAGGAGACCAGTGCTTCAACTCGGCGGTCCAAGTTGCGGTGCATCATGTCAGCCGATCCAATGTAGACCAGAGGATTGCCACCGTTGGCAAACATGAAGACTCGACTGTGCTCCAAGAAGCGGCCCAGGATAGAACGAACTTCAATATTTTCGCTCAACCCTGGCACGCCTGGGCGCAGGGCGCAGATGCCGCGAACGATCACCTCAACCTTGACGCCCGCTTGGCTGGCTCGGTACAGCGCATCGATGATCGCTTCATCTACGATGGAGTTCACCTTGATGACTACCTTGGCGTCAATGCCGGATTTTGCGTTGGCAATTTCCTTCTCGATATGTGCCAGCAAGCCGGTGCGTACCGAGCGTGGAGCGACAAGCAAACGGCTATAGGTTGATCGTGGAGCGTAACCCGAGAGCTGGTTGAAGAGCTTGGAAACATCTTCACCAACTGCGTCGTCACAGGTGAGCAAACCGAAGTCTTCGTAGTAACGAGCCGTGCGCGGGTGGTAGTTACCGGTGCCAATGTGGCAGTAGCGGCGCAACTTGTCGCCTTCTCGGCGCACCACCAATGACAACTTGGAGTGCGTTTTCAGTCCTACGATGCCGTACACCACGTGAACGCCAGCTTGTTCCAGCTTCCTTGCCCACGAGATATTTGCCTGCTCGTCGAAGCGTGCCTTGATTTCCACCAAGGCCAAAACCTGCTTGCCCGCTTCAGCGGCGTCAATCAAGGCATCAACGATGGGTGAATCGCCACTGGTGCGGTACAAGGTCTGCTTGATCGCCATGACCTTCGGATCCGCAGCAGCTTGCTCCAAGAATGCCTGCACGCTGGTGGAGAAGGAATCATAGGGGTGGTGCAACAGGATGTCGCGGCGACGAACGGCGGCGAACACGTTGGCTGCCTTAGCAGTCTCCGACTCGTTCAGGTGCCGTGAAGTGTGGCCCATGTGCTTGGGGTAGTGCAGCTCGGCACGGTCCAGCGAAGCGATGACCCCGAGTCCACGCAGATCCAGCGGAGCTGGCAGCTTGAAGACTTCGTCTTCTTCAACCGCCAATTCCCTAGTCAATAACTCCATGATTTCCGGGTTGATGTCATCGGCAACTTCAAGACGCACTGGTGGACCGAAGCGGCGACGCAACAGTTCCTTCTCCAGAGCCTGGAGCAGGTTTTCTGCGTCGTCTTCTTCGACTTCCAGATCCTCGTTGCGCGTGACACGGAAGAAGTGATGCTCAACGATTTCCATGCCCGGGAAGAGCAATTCAAGATGCACTGCGATCAGTGCTTCCAGTGGGATGAATCGTGCCGTGCGATGGGAGGAATGGGCCGCGCGCGTGCCGTCAATGCTGATCAGTCGCGCGATGGTATCGGGAACCTTCAAACGGGCAAAGAGCTGCTTGCCGGTCAACGGGTTGCGAACCACTACGGCCAGGTTCAGCGACAAGCCGGAGATGTAGGGGAACGGGTGTGCCGGGTCTACTGCCAGTGGGGTCAGCACCGGGAAGACCTGGGAGACGAACCACTTGGAGAGCACATCTCGCTCACTTGCCGAAAGATCTCCCCAAGTAGTGATGCGGATACCCTGCTCAGCTAAGTCCGGGGAGACCGAATCGGAGAATACCTTCGCGTGGCGCGTTTGCAATGCATGCGCCGATGATAGGAGCAGTTCGAGCTGATCCACTGGGTTCATGCCATTGGCTGCTGGCACCGCGAGACCGGCGGCGATGCGGCGCTTGAGGCCAGCGACGCGAACCATGAAAAATTCATCGAGGTTCGAGGCAAAGATTGACAGGAAGTTTACGCGCTCCAGCAGCGGTAGCGTCGTGTCCTCTGCCAGTTCCAGCACGCGAGCATTAAAGTGCAGCCAGCTCAGTTCTCGATCGAGAAAACGCTCGTTGTGGAATTCGCCTTCAGGACGTAGATCCGGCAGTGAATCAGCAGGCTCAATTCTGTCTTCATTAACTTTAGAAGAGGGAACATCGCGTAAGTGAGAAGTAGTTTCCTGGGGGGAGCTAGTCATCTGCCGAACTCATTTCTTCCTGCGAGTAGATGTCAAAACACCTCGTGAGAGCGGTCCTATTAGTACACGAAACCGCTGATACTACTAGTCTATCGGTTGCGGACCATACATGATGTCAGCGTCCCATAGTGTGAAGCCCAGGGAGCGGTACAGCTTGACTGCGGGCTCATTGTCTGCATCTACGTAGAGGATGACAGCGTCCACTCCCAGCTCCAAAAGGTAGTTGATGCCGGCGATGGTCAATGACCGGCCCAAGCCCAAACCTTGTGCTTCGGGGACAACTCCGACAACATAAACTTCACCCGAAGGGCGGATGGCATCGCCGGATGCTGGGTGGATCTTGGTCCAGTGGTAAGCCAACAGATTCTGCTCAGAGTCAAAGGCCAGGAAGAATCCGGAAGGGTCAAACCATTCCTCGGCCATGCGGGCGTCAAGGTCCGAGAGGGTCATCGAGCCCTGCTCCGGGTGGTGGGCGAAGGCTCGAGCATTTGCCTCCAACCAGGCAGGCTCGTCTTCACCAACCCGGAAAGTGCGAACAGTGAAGCGACGGTCAGCCGGTGGCTCTTCAACAAAATCGGTGCCTTCGCGGCGCATGCGGTAGAGCTCGCGCACTCGGCTCAGGCCAATCTTTGCTGCCAGCTTTTTGGCAGCTTCATGGTCTCCGTGAGCCCACGCCTGAACCGTGGTCAGGTCCACCAGCTCGTTGAGCTTGGTCAGCAAGGCGCGACCAATACCTGACTGACGGTGTTCGGGATGCACCACAAGTTCCATCACCCATGGCTGATCTTGTGATTCACGCACAAGAACTGCCACACCGGCGAGCACCGCCTCGGCGCCCTCTCCGGCTTCGGCGAGCAAAGTGACGATGTTTTCACCAGCATCATCTGCTGCCAGAGTGACTAGTGTTTGGTCGCTCAACGGGGGATTGCCATCGAGGTCCTCGGCAGCCGAAGCTAGGCGACGTACCTCGCTCAGGGCGCGCTCATCTAGCTCAGCGGGCACATGGAGAATGGATACTGTGGTCTGTGGCAGTTCACTCATGTCTTTCACGATAGTGGGTGAAGGAATGAACTGGCCACAAAATAGCTGAAAGTTATGCTTCGGTGTGGAAACGGTAACCTACGTTACGAACTGTTCCGATGAGTTGTTCGTGATCAGTGCCCAATTTTGCGCGCAGACGACGGACGTGCACATCGACGGTTCGAGTGCCTCCGTAATAGTCGTAGCCCCATACTTCGTGCAGTAACTGTTCACGAGTGAAAACGCGTCCAGGGAACTGAGCAAGGTACTTCAGAAGCTCAAATTCCTTGTATGTCAGATCCAGCATGCGGCTATCGATGCGAGCCGTGTAGCTCAGTTCATCGATGCGCAGCCCCGAGGTGTTCTCGGACGGTTCCGGTACTGGTGCAGCGACCGGGATCGCCGCAAGCATCAAGCGGATGCGGGCATCAAGTTCTGCTGGGATTGCCGACGGCAATAAGAAATCGGCCGCATGCCATTCAGAATTCAAAATTCCCAAAGCGCCCTCGCTGACAACCAGCAAGAGTGGCAAGTTCAGATTCGCGTGAAGGATCTGCGCCAATGAACGGGCTGGGATCAGGTCTGTGCGGGCGTCCAAGATGACAGCGTCACACTCTGGAACTTGGCTCAGCGATTCTGTGCTTGCAGGAAGGAAAGAAATTTCATGCAGTAGTAATTCGAGTGCGGGAAGAACTTCGGCTGCATTTTCGGCATGATTGCTAAGTAGCAGTAGGTGGGCCAATAGCTCGTCCTCCTGCCAAGTTGTTGCGAATAAATCATCTTTACGTGTCACAGTATAAGGAATGAATCCGTTGAATCATGCATGTGAACACGCAGATGCAGACACATTACCGTCAGGAAACATAGTTTGAGAATCAAAGTTCTATTGTGTGGGCTCATCGCTGTCGCCCTTTTGACCGGGGCAGCCAGCCTGTCGTCGCTGACGTGGCCCATGGGAGCGGTCACCGCAATATTACAGCTGGTTTTTGCCTATGCCTGGCCGCGCATGGTCCGCTCTGATGCGCCCTGGCCTATCACCATTATTTTGGCAGTGACCTCGCTGGCCGCCACTGCCGCAACAATATTTATGCCTGGCGCCTCAGTGATGTCACATAGCGTCGAAGCCATCGCTGTCGGTGTGCTTCTCGTGTTTATCAGCCAAGTGCTGCGTGGCGCTGAGGCTGAAGGTCGTCTGGCGGGAGTAGTTTCCGGAGTCACCGGCATGGTGCTGGCTGTTCTGGGCTCGGCGTGGGCTGCCAGTGCGCAGGTGGGTTATGGCTTTGGGCTCGCAGTCGTCACCGTCATTTCGTTACTTGGTGCCGGCGCTGTGGTTGTAACCCGTCTGCCGAATCGGATCACTATGGTTTTGGCGCCGCTGGTTGCGGTGGCATTAGGCGCAGTAGCTAGTGCATTGCCAGTGGATATTCTTTGGTTCCAAGGTGCGGTGATGGGTTTGCTTGCTGGCCTGCTTGTCGGTTCATTACGTGCCCTGGCGCTGGCTAGCCGAAGCGTGCGCAATATCAGTGGAATCCTTGGCTTATCCTGCGGAATCATCTTGCTCAGCGGTGCTTCAAGTTGGTACGCCATGGAGGTTCTGGCGTTCATTTAACGCAACATGGTGCGGGGTACGTCACGCGTGTCGAAGTTAAGCTTCGCATCGCGCTAAGATGAAGCCATGAATGAAAATTATCTTGCACTCGAAATTTTCTTCCAGGCACTTGTTGTGATCGCCGGTCTAGGCATGGCGGGCTTCGCAGGCTTGGTAGTAAAGCGCCTCTTCCAAGGTCAGAAGTAAAAGCAGCGCACACAATAACGTGTGCGCTGTTTTTCATTTCACCACTGAAGAATTTAGGAGCGAGTAGTCCATGGCATTTGATCTCCCTACGGACCTCACCCCGGAACTAGTACCTTTCGCATGGCTCATCGGCACTTGGGAAGGTGCTGGCAGACTTGGCGAAGGCGAAGCCGAGGACGAGTACTTTTGGCAGCAAGTCACCTTCCGTGACGTAGGCGCCCCCTATCTCGAATACCGCAGTGAAGCGTGGCTTACCGAAGCCGACGGAACTAAGCTGCGGATTCTTGCCGTTGAAAACGGCTTCTGGTCCCTGGACCGTCAGCAACAAGACGCTGACGCTGGCCCAGGCATGACCCCAGGCGACATCTTCCCGGTCCTGCGTTCAGCCGATGATGTGCAGAAGCTACACACCGATGATGGCTTCAAGATCCAAGCGCACATCGTGCAACCAGGCGGTCTGTCCGAGCTCTACTACGGTCTGATTGACGGCCCACGGATCCAGCTGGCCACCGAAGGTTTGCTGCGCAGCAAAAACGCCAAACCTTACGCTTCCTCCACCCGCATCTACGGGCTGGTTAATGGAGAACTGTTCTGGCGTTGGGATGTCTCCGAAGGCAACTTGGACCTGCAGGCCCATGCCTCGGCCGCACTCAAGCGTGTCGTCGCTGAAGATTCGGTGAACTAACTATGAGCAGTGGATACCAGTCGGTCCTTCTCCAGCGCGAAGGTGCCGTTGAAGCAGGCGGCGTTGATGCCGGTGTGGCCGCGCATTACGGTGCTCCGACCCGTGAAGCACGCAAGCTGGCCGAAGGTCAGGCCATTGCGGATCTGAGCCATTTTGATGTGCTTGAGATCCGTGGCGAAGATCGCCAGAGCTGGCTCGACACTCTGAGCACCCAGCGGATCAGTACCCTGAAACCTGGACAGAGCACTCAGACGCTATTGCTCTCGATCCAGGGACGCGTTGAGCATGAGATGAAGGTGCTCGCTGATCAGGACCGTTTAGTGCTCATCGTTGAACCCGGCGCCGCTCCTGCGTTGGAGCAGTTCCTGAACTCCATGCGCTTCATGCTGCGCGTCGAGGTCAACGACCTTTCTCAGACTCATGGTGTTCTGGCCGCTACCCGGCCGATTCCGAGTGCTGGGGCTTTGACCTGGACTGATCCATGGCCCGGTGTGACCCCGGGCGGGTGGGCCTATTCCCGTGAAGATCACCCGGGCAAGGAACGACCCTGGCTGTTGCATGTGGTGGCTCTTGATGAGTTGGCCGCGGCGGTGGCTGAGGAAGAACTCGCTGGGATGATGGCCGTCGAGGCTTTGCGCATCGCTGCGTGGGAGCCGCGTTTCGGCGCAGAAATCGACGAGAAGACCATCCCTCATGAGCTGGACTGGTTGCGCACCGCGGTGCACCTGGAAAAGGGTTGCTACAAGGGGCAGGAAACTGTCGCCCGTGTGCACAACATTGGGCATCCTCCACGCCGTGTAGTGTTCTTGGACCTTGATGGTTCAATGCATACCCTCCCGTCCACCGGGGCAGAGGTCAAGCTGGGCGAACGCACCGTAGGATACGTTACTTCGGCAACTTTGCATTACGAGGCCGGGCCAATTGCGCTGGCAGTCATCAAGCGCAATGTTGATCCAGAAGCTGTACTGGCTGTCGTCGATGGTGAAACCAGCTACCCGGCCTCCCAGGAAGTCATCGTGACTCCTGACGCCGGCCAGGTAGCAGGCCGCTTCACCGGGTTCCTCCGGACCCCGCCTCAGGGCTAGGGGTCGTGCGGATCAACTCAAGTTTGCCGTAACCAGATAAAGGGATGGGCCGAGAATGCAAAGCATTCTCGGCCCATCCCTTTATTGTCTGTGCTCGGAACTACCCGAAGAGAATTGCGGCTTCCTCGTAGCGGTCCATCGGAACACGCTTGAGGTTGTTCAATGCGGCCCGCAGCGGAACGCGCAGAACCTTGGTGCCGTGCAGGGCCACCATGGTGCCCCATGCGTTTTCGTTCACCGAGTTCGTGGCAGCCATACCCAAGCGGGTCGCCAACACTCGGTCGAATGCGGTCGGCACGCCACCGCGCTGGATGTGTCCAAGGACCGTGGCGCGGGTTTCAATACCGGTGCGCTCTTCAATGACTGGGGCCAGCATTTCACCAATGCCACCAAGTCGTGCGCGGCCAAAGGTATCTACACCACGCACCGAGAAGGCTTCTTCCATGCCTTCAGGAACGAATCCCTCGGCGACGACAACCAACGGCGCGCGACCTCGTTCATGGGCTTCACTGACCCACTCGCAGATCTGTTCCATCGGTGTTGCGACCTCAGGAATCAAGATCGCGTGGGCGCCCGAAGCCATGCCGGCGTGCATAGCGATCCAGCCGACGTGGCGGCCCATGACTTCGGCAACCATGCATCGGTGGTGGGAGTCGCCGGTGGTGCGTAAGCGGTCGATTGCTTCCACAGCGATCTGATTCGCGGTGTCGAATCCGAAGGTGTAGTCCGTTGCGTCCAAGTCATTATCGATGGTCTTGGGAACACCGACAATTGGCAGTCCCTCAGCGCAAAGGCGCTGGGCGCCGGCGAGAGTGCCTTCGCCGCCAATGGCGATCAAGGCATCGATGTTGTTGTCCTTGAGTACGCGAGAGATGTTCTCAGGGCCGCCCAGTTCACCTTCAAAGGCGTTGGTACGGGAGGTGCCAAGAATGGTTCCTCCCTGCTTAGCGATGCCTCGAACAGCGGTACGTGGCAATTCAAAGAAGTCGCCTTCTTTGACGCCGCGCCAGCCGTCGCGGAAGCCAACGAACTCATAGTCGTAGCTTTTGATGCCGTTCAGAACGGCTCCTCGGATGACGGCGTTAAGGCCTGGGCAGTCTCCGCCCGAGGTCATGATTCCAACGCGCATTGGGCCTCGCTTCGTTAGCTTGGAAAGCCTCGTGCAGTAGATGGGGCGCAGTTACGTTGCAACGGCACTAGAGCAACAAAGATTTCCATTCGGATGTCAATTAATTTCCGCGCGCCATTGAGCATCAATTCTGCATGACAGTCTACGTGCTTAAAGCCACAAGGGCGAGTTGCACGTCACCGAAGTGAGCGCATCTCGCCCTGTGTTGGGAGGTGCTGTCGTGAATTCCGCGAAACATTGCGGAAATCCAGAGGTCTTAAAACTTTCGCAACCAGTTCTGCAAAATGATGCTGTTGTCTTGAGCGGGGATCAGAAGCCACGCAACGATGTAGGCGCCGATGCCGAGAACTGGCAGCAAGAAGGAGAGCAACAGTCCGATGCGAACGAGCGTGACATCCCAACCGAACTTGTCGGCGATGCCACCGGCGACCCCGCCAGCAAGACGCGATGGACCACGGCGCAGTGGCATTGAACGAAGAGAGTTGAAGAATTTATCCATGATGAGGCTCCTTGATTCGATGAGTTTGAGAGGTTAGAAATTTGGGTCGAGCGGTGCGGGAATTTCTGTTTCGCGCTGACGGCGCTTACCCGCTGCCGAGATCCCCGAAATGATCATGGCAACTCCGGCAAGAGCGGCAACGATGATCAGGAACAGCGGCAAATCAAAGTTCCAGTGGAAGAACGTCCGGCTTAGTGTTGCCACGGATACCACAATGAGGATGAGGCCAAAGACTAAGGTTCCGGTGGGAAACTTTTTCGGTTGTAGAGATTCATTGTTCATGACTGCTCAGTCCTTAGAATTCAGGGGTGATAACGGTGGGCGTAGCGGTGTTGGCTACCTCGGTACCGAAGGATGAGAAGAGCCCATCAACTTCAACGGTGAGCAGTGGCGCATCCGCAGGCAACTGGCGCTGGTCCTGCGGAAGCTCCAGATCCATCTGGGAGTTGAAGACTCCGTCGGAGCTCACCTTGACCGGAACATTCGGCGGAAGCTTCAGATCCAACCGGGAGAAAACCGAATCAACTTCCACCGTAGTCGGTGTGGTGATTGAATCCAGGTAGGTCAGATCAATAGTGGAGCGGCTGAAAACCGCACTGTATTCGTTGCCACCGGGCTCGGAACGGACCGCTTGACGGTCTTCGGTACCAAATGACGGACCCGAGAAGATCAAAGTGAGCACCAGCAGTGTAATGCCCAGCCCCAACAGCCCTCCACTGGTACGTCGCACTAGGGACGCGAGCACGATGGCGATGCCGATGACGGACAGGCCAGCGGCTAGGGCCGTGCCCCAACCCGCCCCAGGCAGATCAATAACGTGGAGGTAGTCGGCACAGAACACCGCCGCCATGACCAAAACACTCAACCCACCGATTGTCGTCGAAAGCCATCCGGGCACCGGTTCAGCTGCTTGTGCCCGACGCGACGCCTTAGCCTGGAATGATTCCCGGGAGTAAGGACGGGTGTACTTCGGATCAGGAGCATACGCATAATTGCTGCCACTGTTGTGCTGCTGCGGATCTGGTGTTTCCGAAGCCATGGTTTCCTCCTGATCGATGTTGCTAGTGCTGGCGGTCTGCTTGCTCGATGGGGTGCTGCTGCTAAAGGTGTAGGCATCCTTGCGCCACGGTTTTTCCATCGCGGTGGTGTGCGCCGTCGGGCCTGTGGAGTTCTGCTCCGTGGAAGGCTTAGCGGGCCGTGGCCTGTCGAACTTCGTATTCCTTCGACTGAAAATAATGAAGAGTATTGCGGCGACGATCGCCAGGGGCCACAGGACCGGCGCTACTGAATCCAAAATCCACTGTGCCGGGAAGATCCCCAGAGCTACGAACACCACCGAACCGGTCATGCCGCTGGTCCACTCTTTATTGAGCGCACGTTCCAAGTGAATGCGACCTTGTTGGTCTGGAAGTAGGGCCCAGGCCAAACCGTAGAGGATGAGCCCCAAGCCACCGAGGAAGCTGAGCACAACAACAATGCCTCGTGCCAGGATCACATCGATCTTGAAGTAATCCGCTATTCCTGTAGCGACACCACCAAGCCACCGCGACTCGTGGCGGGTGATTGGTGATTTGCTCAGCTGGCTGAAAAAGCCTCTACGCTCAGACCCAGAATTGTTCATAGCTCCATGTTCTCTTGAGCAGGTGTTCTACCGCTATGAGGGGATACCCTGAACTTCCCCTAGGGGTGCCCCTAGATGTGGTGATCAACCACCAATAAACGGTCATAACGTGCTTGACTTAGAACTATGGAAAGTCCCGAACGAGTCCTCTTGGTGCGCAGCGAACATCGCATGATCGCTGGCGTGAGCGGTGGGCTGGCAGCGCATCTGGGCGTACCGCTGAATTACGTACGCCTGGGATTTATTGCCTTGACCGCCCTGGGCGGTATCGGAATCCTGCTGTACGCATGGCTCTGGGTATTTGTTCCTAGCGCTGAAGAAGCGCAGGCCGATGAAATTCGGTCGTGGGGGACCAGAACACGAAGCCTTGCAGAAGAGATGAGCAGGGTTCAGCAAGGATTATTCCGGTCCAGAGAAGGTTGGGACAGAAACTCATCGTGGCGCGAAATGCTGGTTGGGTGTGGACTGCTGGTTCTCGCTGTGCTGGCCCTAGCCCAGTGGGCAGGATGGAATATCCGTTGGGATCTCATCTGGCCTTCACTGGGAATTATTGCCGGCATCCTGTTGGCCTGGTTGCAGCTGGACGAACAAGTCGCCAAGCCAGACAAGAAGAAATCAGCTCCGGTCGTGATCCGGCTCGGCCTAGGTTTGCTGCTGGTGATTGGTGGTCTGCTGACCATTCTCAGTGGTTCAGTGGGCATCGCAGATCTGCTGGGTGGAATGTGGGCTGCCTTGGCCATCCTCGTCGGTGCAGTGGTCGTTCTGCTGCCGTGGGGTACCCGGCTGTGGCGAGATTTCCTTGCCGAACGAAGTTCGCGGCAGGCGGCCGCGCAACGTGCCGAGTTCGCAGCGCATCTTCATGATTCGGTATTGCAGACCCTTGCAGTCATCCAGAAACGCAGTGACGATCCAGCCGCCGTGCGAACCTTGGCCCGAATCCAAGAGCGCGAATTGCGCCAGTGGCTTTACGGCAATCAAGACCTTGATGACGAAGACGTAGTTGTTGAGGTGCAGCACGAAGCTAGCGACATTGAACAGTTGCTCCTACGTGATGTTGAAGTAATTGCCGTAGGAAACGCTCAAGGGTTTGACGGGCAACAAGCTCTGGTGGCTGCCACGAGAGAAGCAATGATGAATGCGGCTAAACATGCACCTGGCAAGATTTCGGTATATATCGAGTGCTCAGAACATGCGGTGGAAGTCTTCGTCCGTGACCGTGGTGAAGGCTTTGATCTTGAAGCTGTTCCCGAGGACCGCCACGGCGTGCGTGAGTCAATTATTGGACGCATGCATCGCGCTGGTGGCAAAGCAGAAATACGTAGCAGCGAGACCGGGACAGAGATACAACTGAGCATGCCTCGAAACACAACGCAGGAAGAACCACGTCCATGAACACTGAAAACATTACCCAAAGCTACCGTGTAGTCCTCGTCGACGATCACGCGATTTTCCGTTCCGGGCTGAAAGCCGACCTCGCAAGTGACATGCAAATTGTTGGGGAAGCAGGCACCGTTGAAGAAGCCATCACCGTAATTACCGAGCAAAAACCCGATGTGGTGCTTCTGGATGTTCACTTGCCCGGTGGCCGTGCTGGGGGAGGCGCTGAAGTGCTGAAGAACTGCGTCCAGTTGCTGGGCGCAACGAAGTTCTTGGCACTGAGCGTTTCTGATGCCGCACAAGACGTGGTCACGGTGATCCGCGCCGGTGCGCGCGGTTACGTCACCAAAAGCATTTCCGGTGAAGAGATCTCGGACGCGGTGCGTCGGGTGGCTGCTGGAGACGCAGTCTTTTCACCGCGGCTTGCCGGATTTGTGCTTGATGCTTTTGGCAGCAGCACAGCGGTTTCGGAGATCGATGAAGAACTGGATTTGCTCTCGGACCGAGAGCTGCAGGTGATGCGGCTGATAGCTCGCGGCTATAGCTACAAAGAGGTGGCGACGGAATTATTTATTTCGGTGAAAACCGTAGAATCCCACGTGTCGAATGTCCTGCGGAAACTGCAGCTATCGAACCGTCACGAGCTCACCCGGTGGGCTGTTGACCGCAAGATCCTCTAAACGCCTCCGAATATAAAAACTGCGGGCGATCCAAGAAAAATGAACTGCTCCCCGAAAGTTGGACTATAAAAGTCAATAACTTTCGGGGAGCATTTTCATGCATGCAGAAAGCACACTATCCGAGTACCAACGCGAGCAACTCGTCGAACTCTTCGAGCAAGGCTATGGATAT